>Ga0265296_1000993_pt1 | contig 35823 bp, 35 predicted proteins | sample MunlanPumphouse1_FD_189073 | JGI IMG/M metagenome (GOLD analysis project Ga0265296, IMG submission 189073) | Groundwater microbial communities from a municipal landfill in Southern Ontario, Canada - Pumphouse #1 | ecosystem: Environmental > Aquatic > Deep subsurface > Groundwater | place...
GGTCGTCGGAAGATTTATATAGACAAAAATACCCCTAATACAGCTGTGCCAGCAGGAGGATGAAAATTGTAACCACTACCGCCCGGGGGACAGGTGCCGGGCGGACTTTCTATTTGTCTGAAAAGGGTTGTAAACAGGCCTGACAATGCTATAATACTTTTGAGGTGAATAAATTTGTTCATTAAAAAATCTGTAAAGAGAAATAAGTTCAGGAAGGCGATGTTTATTACAATTACAGCCTTGATCGCCATCGGTTTGGTTATTCCGCTAGCCGGACTGTTTCAGAGGCAGCCTGACAGCGGCGGCTCCACGAGCACGTCACAGCAAACAACGCAAGACAGACTTGCGGAACTCGAGGCCAAAGCTTTGGAGAATCCTTCAGACACAGCAATCCTGATGGACCTGGCAGAAACATACGTTTATACAGGCAACCCGGACCTGGCCGTTAAAACCTATGAGCAGGTGCTGGCCCTTGATCCGGGCCAGTCCGAGGCGCGCTACGATATTGCCTTTGTTTATTATATGAGTGGCAAATACGATCAGGCGGAAGCCAAACTCCAGGAACTGATCCAAAAAGACCCGGATAACAAAGACGCCCACAGGCTGTACGGTATTGTCCTGGGAACGGGCAAAAAAGACTACACCGCCGGTATTAAGGAAATGGAGAAGTATATAACACTGGCCAAGGAAGGGCCGGATGTTGAAAAGGCCAGGCAGATAATTAATGAATGGAAGACCCAGCAGCCTCAGAATTAGCCTTTTTGCATTAATTACCGCTAGGAAGGGCATGGTACTGGCCTTATAATTAAACTGGTTAATTAATCAGTTTAGGAGGCTGGCAATGAAGCCCGGTGTATATCAGGACCAAACGGGCAACTCCACCGTGCCCAATCACGGCGGATCATTAATCAGGGCCGTAAAAATTTTGACGGCCGCTTTTATTTTGATGATGACTTTTTTAGTTAGGCTGCCCGCAGGCACAAAGACTTACAGTTACTGGGCCGTCAGGGAACTGATCAAAGTTTACACGGTCCTGGGTACCTGGAACATGGACAAGCTGACATCCGAACATTTTTATGTGAAGTTTAAGCCGGCAGATCGCCAGGGAGCGGAGTTGGTCCTGGAAACAGCGGAGATGTTTTACCGCCTGGTTACAGAGGATTTTGGTTATGTGCCCGGCGCCAGAGTGCCGTTAATCCTCTATCCTTCCAAGGAGGAATTGAACAGCAGTTTTGGCTGGGATGCCAAGGAAAGCGCTATTGGGGTTTATTGGGGCGGGGCCATCAGGGTGCTTACACCGGAAGTTTGGATTGAGGAAAAAGACCCCGTCAGATTCAGGGAAATATTTGTGTCTTCAGGTCCAATGGTTCACGAATTTACTCACCTGATGATTGACTACCTTACTGCTGGCAACTACCCCCGCTGGTTTACCGAGGGAGTGGCGCAATACGAGGAAAACAAAATAACCGGGTTTGAATTTAACGGTATGAATGGGTCGCCCGGGCAACAGCTTTACTCCATGAAAGACCTTTCGAGAAATTTTGACAGTCTGCCCAACCAGTACCTGGCATATAGAGAAGCGTACACCGCTGTAAGGTATATCGTTGATCAATACGGAGAAAAAGCCTTATCCGATCTGATCAAAGAACTGAGAGGCGGAACCGACTTCGACCAGGCCCTTTCAAAGATCCTGCAGCTTGACAGCGCAGGGTTTGAAGCCTGCTGGCAGGAATGGGCTCTTTGAAAGAGAAGCCCGGCCAGAGACTTATTCTCCATCAAGCAGGAATAAACTATTTTAGATCGAATAATCTAAACGTGAAAGTTTTACAGGTTCTCATCCAGGAGGAATTTATGGGCAAAATTATTATAACCGGGGGAAGTCCCCTCCGCGGCAGGGTAAAAATATCCGGAGCCAAAAACGCCTCGCTGGCGCTGTTATGCGCTACAATCCTTGCCAGCAACGAAGTTGTGCTGGAGAATGTTCCGGACATTAGCGACGTGCGTGTAATGCTCCAGATTATTAAAAGCCTGGGAGCCCAGATAACATGGGAAAGCTTGGAAACACTGAGGATCGTGCCCCCGGGGAAAATAAACACGGGTGCTCCTTTTCATCTGGTTAAAAAGCTAAGAGCTTCCAATCTCCTTCTTGGTCCCATGCTGGCCAGATTCGGACAGGCCAAAGTGGCCTTGCCCGGCGGCTGCAATATAGGAATAAGGCCGATGGATCTGCACTTCAAAGGTCTTACCGGGCTTGGGGCCGAACTGTCCCTGGAACACGGCTGTGTCTGCGGCAGCGTGACGGAACGCCTGAAGGGGGCGAGGGTTTACCTGGACTTTCCCAGTGTCGGGGCAACCGAAAACATCATGATGGCCGCCTGCCTGGCCAAAGGGCAGACTCTTATAGAAAACGCGGCCAAGGAGCCTGAGATTGTAGATCTTGCCAATTTCCTTAACACCATGGGAGCAAAAGTGCGGGGAGCGGGTACTGATGTAATAAAGGTTGAAGGTGTAGCTTCCCTCAAGGGAGGGGTGCGCTACCCGGTTATACCGGACCGGATTGAAGCGGGTACTTTCATGGTTGCCGCAGCTGCCACCGGAGGCGATGTCACCCTGGATAACATAATCCCCGCCCACGTGCAGCCCTTAAGCGCAAAGTTGCGGGAAGCCAACGTGGATGTGATTGAGGGTGAAGACTCTCTGCGGGTGTCCGCCGGCAGGCCGCTTCGTCCCATCGATATAAAGACAATGCCTTACCCCGGCTTTCCCACAGACATGCAGTCTCAGCTGGCGGCCATGCTTGCGGTCGTTCCAGGGACAAGCGTGCTGGTGGAAAATATCTTTGAAAACCGGTTCATGGTGGCAGACGAACTGAAACGAATGGGCGCCAGGATCAAAGTGGAAGGCCGGATCGCTGTCATCGAAGGGGTCACCTGTCTGGAAGGCGCCCAGGTCAAGGCAACAGACCTGCGGGCGGGCGCCGCCCTTATCGTGGCGGGATTGATCGCCACCGGGGAGACGGAAATCTGCAACGCCACTTTTATTGACAGGGGCTACCATAACCTGGAGGAAAAACTGAGGAATCTGGGAGCTTCCATCAGGAGGCACTAGAACTAAGAACGTGGCAACCTATAGACTGTCTACGGACAAACCTGTATACAGCAAAGTCCATGGTGTTGAAACCAGATGCTCCGTTACGGAGCCAAGCGGGTTCTACACCATGGACGGATTTGTCTATAACCTGGAGCGTGGCAACACGCTTTTGTTTTTGGAGGGCTTTATGTTTCACATCACTATCCTGGCGGTGGGGCGGCTCAAGGAAAAATATCTGGCCAACGGAGCGGCTGAATATCTGAAACGGCTGTCTGCTTACGCCAGGGTTGAAGTTGTTGAGGTAAATGACGAGGGTTTTGCTGAAAGTCTTTCCCCGCTGGAATTGGTAAAGGTAAAGGAAAGGGAAGGCGAGCGTCTCTTGAAACGCCTGCGGCAGGGAACTTTTTTGATTGCCCTCGACCTGCGGGGAAAACCATTTTCCTCTGAAGAAATGGCGGAGATATTCGGCAAGAATGCGCTGGAGGGGAAGGGCGATATGACTTTTATTATCGGCGGTGCCCTCGGCTTGTCTCAAAAAGTTTTGGAGCGCGCGGACCTAAGGATTTCCTTTTCAAGACTGACTTTTCCCCACCAGCTAATGCGCATTATTTTGCTGGAACAAATATATCGCTGGTTTAAAATCCACAGAAGAGAGCCATACCATTATTAGAATGAAAACAATTACAGATACGATAAAATATATTTGTTTTTATTTTAACAGGCTATTGCATTTTGGTATTTTCCATGCTATTATAATCCCAAGCACCATCCCTATAGTGACATTGGTTTAGTTGCAAGAGCAATTCGGAAGGCATTTCGGGTAGTTTGCAAGTAGTTGACCAGTCCAAGGATAGTGTTTTTTGTATCTGGTTTTGAGTTCAGGGGTTTTCGATTGGTTTTAGCGGTTCCAGGTTAAATCAGGTGAGGATGATCTAAGGAAATTGAGTGTAGCCCATCTCGCAAGTTCGGTTTGGAAAGTGGATTTGAGTCGGTTAGTATTCAAGTCAGCCCCAGGATCCGGTAAACTATAGGGACGGTTGCTTTAGAGAGAAGGCGAAAGCCTTCTCTCTTTATTTTTAAGGGCATGTGCAAGCAGCCGTGTTGATTATCTAAACTCACATGAGAATACGGTTGACGAAGAGATACAGCCGTGGTATCTTTTAACATAAGATTTTTTCTCTTAATAAAGGGATAATACCTTGTAGATAAAGCAGCGGGAGGTGCGGTTGTTGCCGGGTATTTATATTAACGGCAGGGAAATTGAGCTTGATGAGGATGGTTTTTTGGTAAACCCGGATGACTGGAGCGAAGAGTTGGTTATCGCTTTTGCTTCATCAGAGGATATCATCCTTACGGAGGATCACTGGAAGGTGGTGCGCTACCTGCGTGATTATTACAGTCAGCACCAGATTGCCCCCATGATCCGGAAACTTTGCAAAGAAACCGGCTACAGCCTGAAGCACATTTACGAATTATTCCCTTCCGGTCCCGCTAAGGGCGCCTGTAAACTGGCCGGTCTGCCAAAACCGGCTGGCTGCGTGTGATTTTTAGTGCGGCTCCGGAGGTTTGTGAAACATAACACACGATTCATATAATTTCCCCGGCGGGTTTATCCTGACCGGGGCTTTTGTTTTCTAAACTGCTTACATAAAAATTGGTGTGAACAGAAAAAATACTATTGAAAGCCAGGAGGTGAGGAATCATCATTAAGAAATACTCGTTTGCCAGGTATAAGGTTGTTTTGTGCGCAGCTTGCCTGCTTATACTTTTTATCGCCGTTGTATTGATGCAGGGGCGGCAGGCGGCGGAGGCGGAGGTTCTTTATTGGGGAAGCAGTGGAGATGAAGTTTTTCAGGTTCAGCAGAAACTCAGCCAGTGGGGATATTACAACGGCCCGCTTGACAGTTATTATGGATACGAAACCTACCAGTCGGTACAGAATTTTCAGCGTAATAACGGACTTCCTGAGGATGGTGTGGTAGGCGGGGCGACCCTGGCCGCGCTTGGCCTTAGCAGGCTGGAGGCAACGCCCGCTGTGTCCAGGGGGGTAGCCACAGACAGGGGGGACATAAGCTTGCTGGCCCGGGTGATCGAGGGAGAGGCTGCCGATGAGCCGCTCCTGGGCAAAGTTGCTGTTGGGGCGGTGATCATGAATCGGACCAAGAGCGCTTCTTTCCCCCGTACCATCAGCGGTGTGATTTTTCAGGACAGCGCTTTCGAATCCATTAGCAACGGGCAGGCGTACCGGCCATTAAGCCAGGCGTCTGTTGAAGCGGCCCAAATGGCTATGGGCGGGTATGATCCCACCGGCGGCGCGATCTTTTTCTGGAACCCATACAAACCGGTAAACTCGTGGATTTGGACAAGAAATATTATCACTCAGATTGGCAATCATGTCTTTGCACAGTAAGGGGTGGTTTTGTGAGAAAGTGGATTATCCTGTCGGTCGTCGCCAGCCTTTTAGTGGTCGCCGCAACCGGTACGTGGGGTTACAGCCAGCGCCAGGCCAACCGCGACCTGGAAAATTATTTAAACAATAAATACCAGAGAGCTTTTTATGACATGACTGGTCAGGTGCAAAACCTGGAAGTGCTTTTGTCTAAAAGCATGGTGGCCACCGACCCGCGTCTCGATTCATCCCTGTTCATGGATATCCGGCAGCAGGCCGCCTTTGCCCAGTCCAACCTGGGTCAATTGCCCCTGAATGACGCGCTGGCCGGTCGCACAGCCAAGTTTTTAACGCAGGTGGGTGATTACGCGGGTAGTTTAGCCAGTCAGGTAAACAAGGGGGAGGCCATAGACTCCCAAAACTGGGATACCTTAAACAGCCTGTACCAGCAGTCAATGGAGTTAAACAGGGAACTGCAGGGGATGCAGTATAACATTGCCCAAAACAATTTCTATTTTGGGGAACTTGTACGGCAGGTTAGAAAAAACCTGCAAAAAAATCCGGATAACCTGGCCGTAACCGATTTCCAGGCCCTGGACAAAAGGATGCAGCAGTACCCTTCCCTGATTTACGACGGCCCCTTCTCAGAGCACCTGGAGCGTACCGACCCCAGGGATTTAAGCGGGTTGGCGGATGTCAGCCCGGACGAAGCTCAAAACAGGGCACTGTCATATATAGACAGGAAGCCCGGTGTTGAATACAGTGCCGCTGTAACCGGCACGGCACAAGGCCGTATTCCCGCCTACAGGGTGGAGGTCACCCCGGGCGGGGACAGTGCGGACACAACTGTCCTGGATATCTCTAAAAAAGGTGGAAAATTGATTTGGGCGCTGAACTCCCGTCCGGTGACCAATCAGGCGCTAGACATTAATGCGGCGCGGCAAAAGGCCTTGAAGTATTTAAAAGACCACGGTTTTGGTGATATGAATGCAACTTACTTTACACTTCACGGAAACTCCGCCACTTTTAATTTTGCGGCGGCCCAGAATAATATTGTCATATACCCTGATTTAGTAAAGGTAACAGTTGCCCTGGATAATGGTGAAATTACCGGCGCTGAAACATCAGGATACCTGATGTCACACCGGACGCGCGACTTACCGCGTGCTAAAATAACACCGGAGCACGCCAGGGGTTCGATAAATCCCCGCCTGCAGGTTTCCGGCGGCGGGAAACTGGTATTGATACCTGTCGGGGTGGATGATGAAAAACTTGCCTACGAATTTCAGGGCAAGCTCGGAGAGGACACCTACCTGGTCTATATCAACGCTGATGACGGCAGGGAAGAAAATGTGCTTAAGCTGATTGAAACGCCGGGCGGCACGTTAACCATGTGATATGAGACGTGAGACGTGACCCCAATTCCCACGTCTCATGTCCCACGACTAAATATTGGTTGTTGACTCCCCTATTGGCGCGTGCTATAATAGCTTCAATTTTATTTGACAAGGCAATGAAGGGGAATAATGTCGTTGATAATCACCAGCGAGCCGGGGTATAGTGTAAGCCCGGCGGAGGAAAGCGACCGTGCCGCCCCTGAAGCCGCAGGCTGAAACCGATAGTAAGCTGGGCCGGGTTACCTCCGTTAATAGGTCAGAGAGGGCTGAAAAAGCAGGTTTCTGTTTTACAGTCAACTAGGGTGGTACCGCGAGATCAGACTCCCGTCCCTTTGTGAGGACGCGGAGTTTTTTATTTTTAAAAAGTGATAGACAGGATTTACAGGATTAAATAACAGTTAAATACCTTTTTCGTATGTAAGTTTATAGATATTAAATAAATCTATATATTTTTAAAATATGATATTAAACTTTGAAAAAAAGTTATTAGTTTTCCTGTTTAAAAATCCTGTTAATCCTTATGAATCTTGTTAATCCTGTCAAATTATTTACCATCTTTGAAAGGAGAAATGTCAGTTGAAGAAAATTCTCGAACTCCTCGAAAACGACGCCAGGTTGACCCCGCAAACAATAGCGGTCATGTTGAATATGAAAGAGGATGACGTGGTTCGCGCTATTAAGGAACTAGAAGAAAAAAATGTAATTGTAGGCTACTTTACCCTGATTGACTGGGAAAAAGTGGGAGAGGAAAAGGTTTCAGCTATTATTGAAGTAAAGATCACCCCCCAGCGCGATCTAGGGTATGATGCCGTTGCCATGCGCATTTGCCGTTTCCCGGAAGTGAAAACTGTGCGCTTGATGTCCGGGGCGTATGATCTGGCCGTTGTAATAGAAGGGCAGACCATGCGGGAAGTGGCAAGCTTCGTAACTCAAAAACTCGCCTCGATTGAACATGTGTTGAGCACTGCCACCCATTTTGTGCTCAAGAATTATAAGAATCAGGGTATTATTGTGGATGATGGTGAAGAAGACAGGAGGCTGATGGTAACCCCATGACAACGCAAACTGACTGGCTCGGCCGGATAAATCCAATTGTTCGCAGCATTCAGCCTTCGGGGATCAGGCGCTTTTTTGACCTTGTGGCCGAGATGAAAGGTGTTATTTCATTAGGAGTTGGCGAACCCGATTTTGTGACCCCCTGGCATATCAGGGAATCCTGTGTCTATGCCCTTGAAAAAGGTTATACCATGTACACTTCAAACCACGGCCTGCTTGAGCTGAGGGAGGAGATTGCCCGCGACCTGGCGGACAGTTACGGGGTTTCCTACAATCCGCGTGACGAGGTCTTAATTACCGTGGGTGTAAGTGAAGGATTTGACCTGGCCATGCGCACTATCCTGTGCCCGGGGGACGAGGTTCTGATCCCGGCGCCCTCATATGTTTCTTACGCGCCTGTGACCATAATGACCGGCGCTGTGCCGGTCTTCCTGAAAACTTCGATGGAGAGTGGTTTCCAGGTAAGCCCGGAGATGGTGGAAAAGGCCATTACCCCCAAAACCAAGGTTTTGATTCTGTGCAATCCGAACAACCCCACCGGCTCAACCATAGACCGGAAAAGACTTCTGGAAATTGCCGAGATTGCCAGGGCTTATGATTTGATCATTGTTTCCGATGAGATTTATAGCAGACTCACCTATGTGGGTGAGCATACCTGCGTATCATCCCTGCCGGGCATGCGCGAGCGCACCATCCTATTGAACGGTTTTTCAAAGTCTCACGCTATGACCGGTTGGCGGGTAGGATATGCCGCGGGGCATCCCGACTTTATTTCAGCCATGACCAAAATTCACCAGTATACCATGCTTTGCGCTCCCATCACCGCCCAGGTTGCCGCCTTGGAAGCTTTAAAAAACGGGAAAATCGCAATGAATAAAATGGTGGAGCATTACAACCACCGCCGCCGCCTGGTTCTGCAGGCCCTTCGGGAAATAGGACTGCCGTGCAGTGAGCCCCGCGGTGCGTTTTACGCCTTTCCCGAAATCAGGAGCACCGGGCTTTCTTCCGAGGATTTTGCCCAGCAGCTTCTGAAAGAGGAAAAAGTGGCTGTTGTTCCCGGCAATGCCTTCGGTGAACAGGGAGAAGGGTTTATTCGCTGTTCTTATGCCGCTTCAGTTGATGACCTGACCGAGGCCTTCAGGCGCATGAACAGCTTTGTCAGTCGCAGGGTAAGTAAGGGGAAGGTTGTAATCGTTTCATTCGGTAAAAACGAGTCTAAGAAAGAAGGAATTTGCCGGACTGTATAGAACATAGTTTGGTCTGGGTGTTGACCTGTGACTCTTTTTTGAGAATAAAAGAAAAAAGTACTCACCTCAATCCTGCAAATCACCTTTGTGGAAGCGAAAAGGAAGTGTCTTAGATGATTTGGGATTCTCGTTATGAACGCATGGAGCGGGAAGAGACCCGTGCTTTGCAGCTTGCCAGACTAAAGGATACTTTAACCAGGGTGTATAAGAGTGTTCCTTTTTACAGGGAGCGCTTTGACGCTGCAGGGCTTAAGCCTGCTGATCTGGAAAGGATTGAAGATATCAGCAAGTTTCCCTTCACCGTAAAAACAGACCTGAGAGATAATTACCCTTACGGCCTGTTTGCAGTGCCCTTAAAGCAGGTGGTTCGCCTGCACGCCTCCTCCGGCACCACTGGCAAGCCTATAGTGGTTGGCTACACTAAAAACGATCTGGACGTCTGGGCGGAGTGCATTGCCAGGATGGCTGCCGGTGTGGGTGTGACTGCGGAAGATGTGGCCCAGGTGACTTTCGGCTACGGCCTTTTTACGGGCGCCTTCGGCCTGCACTACGGTCTGGAGCGGATAGGCGCCACTGTTGTGCCGGCCTCCTCCGGCAACTCGGAAAAGCAGATCATGCTGATGCAGGATTTTGGGACTACCGCTTTGATCGGAACTCCTTCTTACTGCCTGCACCTGGCCGAGGTGGCCGTTGAAATGGGTGTCGATCCAAAGGCGCTGCCTCTCCGGGTCGGACTTTTCGGTTCTGAAGCCTGGAGCGAAAAAATGCGATCCGAGCTGGAGCGGGCCTGGGGGATTAAAGCTACCGATAATTACGGGCTGAGTGAAGTGATGGGACCCGGACCCGCCGGGGAATGTGAACACACCAACGGCATGCATATAGCGGAAGACCATTTCTTGTTTGAAATAATTGACCCCGAGACCGGTGAGACGCTGGACTACGGACAGGAGGGAGAAGTGGTCATCACCACCCTGACCAAGGAGGCCATGCCGCTAATCCGCTACCGCACTCGTGATATTTCAGTCTTAAATCCCACACCGTGCGACTGCGGCAGGACCACAGCCAGGATGCGCAAGGTTACCGGGCGTACCGACGATATGCTGATCATTTCCGGGGTTAATGTTTTCCCCTCCCAGATCGAAAGTGTTTTGATGAGTATGGAGGGCATAGCGCCGCACTACCAGATAATTATAAACAAAAAGGGCTTTTTGGATAATATTGAAGTGCGGGTGGAACTTACCCCCGAAAAATTTACCGGGCAGTTTCGCGACCTGGAAGCGCTGGAGGATAAAGTACGCCGTCGTTTAAACAACGTGCTGTCTCTTACTGCCAAAGTGCGGCTTTTGGAACCGAAGTCACTGGAGAGAAGCACCGGCAAGGCCAAGCGGGTTATCGACAACAGGCCGAAAGAAGGCGCTTAAAAATTATCCTGCTATTTTCCCCTTGTTCGAGCGGCCTATTTCTGCTAAACTTTTAACTGCAATTACTGTTGAAGAATTGTTTGTGAGCGCACCGGTTCGGCAAAGCCTCTGAGCTTTCCGTGCCGGGTTTTTATATGGGGAGATGAATTTTATATTGGAATTTTTTTGCGGAGGTGATATTTTTTGAAGGAGCTTCTTTCCGGCAACGAAGCTATTGCCAGGGGCGCTTTTGAGTCCGGCGTGACAGTTGCCGCCGCTTATCCGGGTACGCCCAGCACAGAAATTTTAGAAAATTTCGCCCGCTACCCCGGTATTTACGCGGAGTGGGCGCCCAATGAAAAAGTAGCCATGGAAGTGGGTATCGGCGCCTCTATGGCAGGCGCCCGCACGCTGGTGGCCATGAAACATGTCGGAGTCAATGTGGCCGCCGACCCGCTGCTCACCTTTGCCTACACCGGTGTAAACGGGGGTTTTGTCCTGGTTTCAGCGGACGACCCTGGTATGCACAGCTCCCAGAACGAGCAAGACAACCGCCACTACGCGCGGTTTGCCAAGATACCCCTGCTGGAGCCGTGCGACAGCCAGGAGGCCAGGGACATGGTGGGACTGGCCCTGGAGATCAGCGAGCAGTTTGACACACCTGTAATGCTTAGAACCACTACCAGGGTGGCGCACTCCCAGAGCTTTGTTGAAACAGGAGAACCCAGGAAGGGCACTGTCCGCGGTTACGTGAAAAACGCCAAAAAATACCTGATGGTGCCTGCGTTCGCCAGGCTGCGCCGGGCTGCCCTTGAAGTAAGGCTGGCAGGTCTTAGAGAGTATTCAGAGAAAAGCCCGCTAAACTTTATTGAATGGCGTGATAAATCGGTAGGTGTTATTACCAGCGGCATCAGCTATCAGTATGTAAGGGAGGCCCTGCCGGATGTTTCAGTTCTCAAGCTGGGGATGACCAATCCGCTGCCGGAAGGGTTGATCCGGCAGTTTGCTGCCAGTGTGAGCCGGCTGTTTGTGATTGAAGAGCTTGAGCCTTTTATTGAAGAGCAGGTCAAAGCGATGGGACTGGCGGTATCCGGCAAGGAACTGATCCCCAACACCGGTGAACTGGACGCGGGAATTATCTCCGGTAAATTTATTGAGGCAGGACTAAAGCCAGCTGTGCAGAACACGGTGGTGAAGCCTGATTTGCAGGACGCGCCCGTGGTTCCCGGCAGGCCGCCCGTATTGTGCCCGGGATGTCCCCACCGGGGCATATTTTATATTCTAAAACGCCTCAAACTAAACGTGACAGGCGACATCGGCTGCTATACCTTAAGCGGACTGCCGCCGTTGGAAGCCATGGACTGCTGTATCTGTATGGGTGCCAGCATCGGCGCCGCGCATGGTATGGGCAAAGCCGACCCCGCGCTGGCGGGGCGCACAGTGGCGGTGATCGGAGACTCCACCTTCCTTCATTCCGGCATCACCGGGCTATTGAACATGGTGTATAATAAAGGCGCCGGCACCGTGATTATTCTGGATAACAGCACTACCGCGATGACCGGCCACCAGCAGCACCCCGGCACAGGGTTGTCCTTAATGGGTGAAACCGCACCGGCCGTAGACCTTGAAGCGCTGGTGAGGGCGCTGGGCGTTAAGCGGGTAAGAGTGGTCGATCCACTGGATCTGACTGAAACCCAAAAAGCTGTTCAGGAAGAAACAGAGGCCGGAGAACCGTCAGTAATTATCGCCCGCAGGCCTTGTGTCCTTTTGACGAAGGTTGCGGAGCCTGCCATTATGGTCCAGTCGGAGAAATGTATTGGCTGCAAGGCCTGTATCCGCCTCGGCTGCCCGGCCATTTCAATGAAAGGGAAAACGGCCAGGGTTGATCCCCTGGCCTGTACCGGCTGCGGCCTGTGCCCCCAGGTGTGCGTCGAGGCGGCGCTGGTGAAAGGGGGAAAGACCGGTGCTTAAACCAGTTAATATTCTAATGGTTGGTGTCGGCGGCCAGGGGACCATCCTGGCTAGCAGGATTCTGGCCCTGGCAGCCCAGGAAGCCGGCTATGACCTTAAAGTATCTGAAATACACGGGATGGCCCAGCGGGGCGGTAGTGTGGTCACCCAGGTACGTCTGGGGGAAAAGGTTTACTCCCCCCTGATTCCCACGGGAGGGGTGGATGTGCTGCTGGCCTTTGAAAAACTGGAGGGTCTGCGTCTCCTTCCTTCACTCAAGCCTGGCGGGACGATAATTATTAACGAACAGGAAATTCCTCCGGTGCCCGTTTTGACGGGGGCGGCTGAGTACCCGCAGAACATTCTGGAGTTTATCCGCTCCGTAACGCCGAACACGGTGTCAATCGACGCCTACAGCATCGCCAAAGAGTGCGGCAATCCCAAGGCCGCCAACGTGGTCCTTCTGGGTGTAATGGCCCGCAACCTCCCTATAGAGCGGGGGATTTGGGAAAAGGCGCTTGGCCAGCGTGTGCCGGCCAAACTGCTGGAAGTGAACAAAGCCGCTTTTGCTGCGGGATATGACTATAAGTAACAAGAATAGAGCAAATTACATGTCCCCGGATCAACACGATCGCTGATCCGGGGTTGTTTTTTCCAGGCAACAGGCAGACGCAGACAAACGGGGACAGTTTTTGCTTGCCAGGGAGGCAAACGGGGACGGTTCTTGCTTGCCAGGTAAATTATGGAATCCCGCAGGTTGCAACATGCGCAAATAATAAGATATAAGCAGTAAAGCGGGTCACTTGCCGCGAGTTCTTGACAGGCCGGGGCGACAAGGGTTAATCTAAGAATAAATTGGAATCAGGGTGGAAGAAAATGGTCATAAATACCGCATACCGGTAAGGGGGTTAATTCATACATATGAGCGGGATAGTTGATGAGATTCGTGTAAATTTGTCAAAAGCGCTGGAGGGTGCGCTGCAGACGGCCCGCGCCAGTGGGGCTATAAGGGTGGAGCAAGTACCGGGTTTCACTGTGGAAGCGCCGAGGGAAAATGAGCACGGTGACTTTGCCACCAATTTAGCGATGGTACTGGCAAAGCCCGCCAGGATGGCGCCCCGCAAGGCGGCAGAAATACTGGTGCAAAACTTTTCACTGCCCTGGGTGGAACGGGTGGAAATTGCCGGCCCCGGTTTTATTAATTTTTATCTTAACCCGGGCTGGGTTTACCAGTCCCTGCCCCTGATTATTGCCCAGGACGGCGCCTACGGCCGTGTAAACATGGGAGATGGCAAGAAAGTTCAGGTTGAGTTTGTCAGCGCTAATCCAACGGGACTTTTGCATATGGGGAACGCGCGGGGCGCGGCGCTTGGTGACAGTATCGCCGGCATTCTGGACTTTGCCGGTTATGAAGTCACACGTGAATTCTATATTAATGACTCCGGCAACCAGATCGAAAATTTCGGCCTTTCCCTGGAAGCCCGCTATCTGCAGCTCCTGGGGCAGGACACGCCGGTGCCGGAGGAGGGATATCACGGGGAAGATATCCTGGCCTCCGCCATTGCTTTTAGGGACAAACACGGGGATAGCTATGCCGGCGTCCAACCGGAGGAGCGCCGTCCCGCCCTGGTGGCTTTTGCCTTGGAGGAGAAGCTCCAGGCTATCAAAAAATCTTTGGGCGATTTTGGTGTTCGGTATGATGTCTGGTTTTCTGAACAATCCCTGTACGACTCCGGTGCTATCCTTGATACTCTGAGCTTTTTAAAAGATCGCGGTTACATTTACGAAAGCGAGGGCGCCCAGTGGTTTAAGGCAACAAGTTTTGGAGTTGAAAAAGACGAAGTGGTAGTAAGGTCAAACGGCATTCCCACTTACTTTGCTGCTGACATAGCTTACCACCGCAACAAATTCCAAAGAGGTTTTGATTGGGTTATTGACATCTGGGGGGCCGATCACCATGGGCACGTGCCCAGGATGAAGGCTGCGGTGGCCGCCCTGGGTTTTGACCAGGCCTCACTGGAAGTGGTGATCATGCAGTTGGTCCGGCTTTACAAAGGTGGCGAGATAGTCCGCATGTCCAAGCGTTCCGGCCAGTTTGTGACCCTGGAGGAACTTGTCGGGGAGGTGGGCCAGGACGCTGCCCGCTACTTCTTTGTCATGCGCGGCTCCGACAGCCACCTGGATTTTGACCTGGACCTGGCTAAAGCGGAAACCAACGAGAACCCGGTGTATTACATCCAGTACGCCTACGCCCGCATATGCAGTATTTTAAGGCAATACGGAGAGCAGGGCGGACAAATGCCCGAGGCCTCTAAAGTAAATTTTAATTTGCTAAAAGAAGAGTACGAACTGGCTCTGGCCAGGAAACTGGCCGATTTCCCGGAGGAAGTGGCTTCAGCCGCTGCCGGTCTGGCGCCGCAGCGCATCGCCCGCTACCTGCACGAATTGGCGGGGCTGCTGCACAGCTTTTACAACAGCCACAGGGTGATTACCACTGAACAAGACCTTTCCGATGCCCGCCTGGTGCTGGTGAACGCTACCAGGATTACGCTCAAAAACGCCCTTGGCCTGCTGGGACTAACCGCCCCGGAGAGAATGTAATAAAGGGTGCGCATCAAATTTTTAAAGGGCTCTATTGACTGTTAGATGGGTAAAAAGTTAGAATGGGAGAGGCAGTTTAAATGCCTTTAACTACCAAATAATAACAGGAGGCTGACCATGGCCAAATTCGTTTTTGTTACCGGCGGGGTGGTTTCTTCGTTGGGCAAGGGGATAACGGCCGCCTCCCTGGGGCGTCTTTTAAAAAGCCGCGGGCTAAAGGTGGCTATCCAGAAGTTGGACCCTTATATCAACGTAGACCCGGGTACAATGAGCCCTTATCAGCATGGGGAAGTTTTCGTCACCGAAGATGGCGCTGAAACGGATCTGGACTTGGGGCACTATGAGCGCTTTATCGACATAAATATCTCCCGTAGCTGCAATGTTACAACCGGCGGTATTTACAGCGCGGTTATCAATAAAGAGCGCCGGGGTGACTTCCTCGGCGGCACGGTTCAGGTAATCCCTCACATCACCAACGAAATAAAGGATCAGGTCCGCCGCGTGGCCACCGAGTCCAACGCGGACGTGATCATAACTGAAATCGGGGGTACTGTCGGCGATATTGAGTCGCTGCCTTTCCTGGAAGCGATTCGTCAGTTAAAGGGTGACCTGGGCAAGAGGAATGTGGTTTACATTCATGTGACGCTGGTTCCTTACCTGCGGGCCGCCAATGAGCTTAAAACCAAGCCCACCCAGCACAGCGTCAAGGAATTAAGGGGCATAGGCATCCAGCCTGATGTTATCGTATGCCGCACGGAAAGACCTCTGACCAAGGACATGGAAGAAAAACTGGCACTGTTCTGTGACATTGATAAAGATGCGGTAATCCAGGCCATAGATGCGCCTTCTATTTATGAAGTTCCTTTGATGCTGGAGGAAGAAGGCCTGGCTGATATAGTTCTTGAAAAGCTGGGCGTAACCACCGATCCCCCCAATCTTAGCGACTGGCGGGATATGGTGGTCAGGCTGAAAAACCTGCGCTATCAGGCCACAATAGGACTTGTGGGCAAATATGTTTCCCTGCACGACGCTTACCTGAGTGTGGCCGAGTCGCTGCGCCACGCCGGGTTTTACCACGGCTGCTCCATTGAAATAAATTGGATTAACTCGGAGGAAGTAACCCAGGCCAACGCTGGAGAGATATTAAGAGGGGTCGACGGCGTCCTGGTGCCAGGCGGTTTTGGCGACCGGGGCATTGAAGGAAAAATAGAGGCCATTCGCTTCGCGCGCGAAAACGGCATTCCTTATTTGGGGCTTTGTCTCGGCATGCAACTGGCGGTAGTGGAGTTTTCCCGCAATGTGGTCGGCTGGCGTGACGCCAACAGTACCGAATTCAACCCCATGACTTCCCATCCGGTGATAGACTTGCTGCCGGAGCAGAAAGAACTGGATATGAAGGGCGGCACGATGCGCCTGGGCAAGTATACCTGCAAGCTGCAGCCAGGCACCCTGGCCCATAAATGCTATGGTCAGGGTAATATCGAAGAAAGACACCGGCACCGTTACGAATTGAACAATGCTTACCGCGACGAACTCGCCCAAAAGGGGTTGGTGTTCAGCGGAACTTTGCCCAGCGACTACCTGGTGGAGGTTATTGAGTTGCCAAGCCATCCCTGGTTTGTAGCCACCCAGTTCCACCCGGAATTCAAGTCCCGCCCGAACCGGCCCCACCCGTTATTCAGAGAATTTATCGGAGCTTCCTTAAAATATAAAAAGTCGAAATATAGTTGACCGCAAGTTTTAGCAGCTTTGGGTAAAACCAAAGCTTTTTTACTATAGTAAGAGTAGTATTTGTAATGTTTTAAGGGTAAAATCTCTTAATGAGGGGACATGAGAATACATCGCGGGGAGGATGGTTTTTATGAGAAAAATTATTGCCGGGATTGTGCTCGGAGTGATTGCTCTTTCTCTGGTTATTGCCATAGCTGTGAGACCGGGCCATAACCAGGCTGCCATAACCGGGAGCAAGAATGGAGAAGTCGGGGTTGTTTACATAGAAGGCGCTATTACCAGTGACCGGGGCGGGGGTGGGCTTTTGGGAGCCCAAACAGGCTCCGCGGAAATTGCCGCCATTTTAAGGGAAGCGGCCAGGGATCCCGGGCTCAAGGCTGTGGTAATCAGACTGAACAGCCCGGGCGGCACAGCGGCGGCAGCCCAGGAAATAGGCGCCGAACTGGAGCGGCTCAGGAAATCAGGTAAAAAAGTGGTTGCTTCCATGGGAGACACAGCAGCTTCAGGGGCGTACTGGATAGCCGTGGGGGCAGACCAAATTGTGGCCAATCCGGGAACCCTGACCGGCAGTATCGGTGTAATTATGGAGCGCCTGGATTTACAGGGCCTGTACGGGAAAATTGGCGCCGATACGGAAACATTTAAAAGCGGACCTTACAAGGACATGGGATCGTCCACCAGGTCGTCAACCCCAGAGGAAAGGGTTATATTCCAGTCTATGATAGATGATATTTACAGTCAGTTTATTGATCACGTGGCCCAGGGCAGGCATAAGGACGTTGCTGAAATCAGGCCACTGGCGGACGGCAGGGTCTTTACCGGCCGCCAGGCCAAAGAGCTGGGGCTGGTTGACCAGCTTGGCGACTTTCATGATGCCGTTCTTTTAGCGGGTAGTCTGGCGGGTATACAGGGAGAGCCCACCATTGTGGAATTGGGGCAAAAGAATATTTTTCGCGAACTGTTTTCCGGCACCGGCGGGAATACTTTTTGGGAAGCGGCGGGGTCCATCCTGCCACGCCAGGGAGAAACGGCCAACACGATTAACTTAAAGTGATCACCTGGAAGGAGGGCGTGGGTTATGAATGAAGATCCCGGTACGGAAAGGACAGAAATCAATAATGATCAGGGCGCGGCCCCGCTTGGCGGGTTAAACACAGACCTTGTTCCGGAAAACGACAGGGCTGCAGCGGATCCGCCCGATGACGCCGGAGAATCTTTCCCCGGTTTTCTGGAGCTGTTTTATGGTGTGCTTTTTGAACCGGTCAAAACAATGAAAACAGTGGCTCAGGCGCCACCGCTTGGTACGGTGGCGATTGTGGTTACGATTCTCATCCTTTTGGGCACGACCATGGGATTTCTCACTTTTTCAAGAGTTGTAGAGCAGAGTCTGCAGGCAGCTGACTTAGAACAACTCCTGACGGGAGTACAGGCGATGGCGCCGTTTTGGGTAGTTATTGCCCTCCTCATGGGTTACGTAAAATGGTTTGGTTACAGTGCGGTTTTGCACCTGGTTGCCGATCTGTTAGGAGGCCAGGGCAATGCCAGGGGCGTTTTTGCCGCGGTCGGCTTGGCCGGGCTGCCGTCGGCCTTAATAATACCTTTTCAGTTTTTAGGATACTGGTTCGGGATGGGGAACACCGCTGTAACTATAATACTGGGGTTAGCCAGTCTGGCGGTAGGAATCTGGAGTATTGTTCTACTGGTGATCGGTGTCAGGGCTGTGCACCGGCTGTCTACCGGCCGTTCGGTCTTCACCGTGCTCACTCCCTTTCTGGCGCTGCTCTTATTCCTAATTGTCCTGATCGCGGCACTGGCGGTTTTAGCCATTTCTTTGCCGTATAAGGCGAATTTCCCCAGTTACTTCTAAAAGTATTAATATAATAATAATATTTATTTCCCTCCTGGAGGAAATTTGTGAATACCGGAGAATGTTTATTGATACTTTTCCTTTCTAGTACCAGGACGGGGTGAGAACATGCCGGCAAAAACCTATGACCTTTTGATTGTTGACGATCAGGCGGGAGTACGCCGCTTTTTAGCTGAAGCTTTCAGCGAGGAGGGCTATCGTGTTGAGGTTGCCTGCAGTGGAGGAGAAGCTGTCAGGAAAGCAAGCGCCAGGCGCCCTTCACTTGTCCTGCTGGACATAAAGATGCCGGGTATGAATGGGTTGGAGACCCTGGAAGAACTTCGCAAAATTGCACCGGGTGTGCCAGTGGTAATGATGACCGCCTATGGTGAGCTGGATATTGTAACCGAGGCTAAAAAAAGAGGAGTTAAGAATTATATTAATAAGCCTTTTGACTTGAGTGAGGTCCGCTGCCTGGTTAAGGAATTGCTCATCACAGGGGAGGACCGGATGATAACCAGGAAAGAGATTGGCAACCCGGCTTAAGGAGGACTTTTTTACTTAATGGCGAAGGAGTAAATAAAGCTTTTTGAAGCGGCGTGGGTTATTTCACGGTGCTTTGGGGGGATTTAAGCAATGCTTATTACCACAAATGCCATTATGGCCATGCGTTGTCCGGAATGCGGGAAAATGGAGTATCACGATTTTTCCAGGTTTGCCATCTATAAAAGCAGAACTGCTAATATAAATTGTTCTTGCGGTGCTGTCAAACTGATCATAAACACCAAGAACAACTCTTCTTACTGGCTTCAGATTCCCTGCCTGGTTTGTGAAACCAAACATTTTATTGAGATTTCCGGCAGGTCGCTCTGGTCCGGGGATATTACCCGTCTTTCTTGCCAGGACACGGAGTTGGAGTTGGGTTATATCGGACCGGAGTCAAAGGTCAGGCAAATTATATCGGACCAGGAACAGGAACTGGAAGCCCTGGTGGATGAGATTAATTGTGATGGTTATTTTCATAACTCAAATATTATGTACGAAGTGCTCAACTGTCTCCACGAAATTGCCGAGCAGGGCGAGCTGTTCTGCCAGTGCGGCAATTATAAAATTGAGGTCGAGCTATTCCCGGACTGCCTGGAGCTGCACTGCAAAAACTGTGACAGTATAAATATTATTTACGCCGAAACGGAGGAAGACCTGAACGTTATCAGACAGGTTGAGAGCATTGAACTCGCCCGGCACGGGTTTAAGTGCCTGGACAGCCTGGCTAACACAAGTAAGCCTAAAAAAGCCCGCCGCAAAAGAAGTAAAACATAATTTGATCCCCCCCCGGCCATACTGTGGTAAAAAGGCCTTAAAATTCATTTAAAACTCGCTTTTATTTCACCAAGTAAATACGATTGGTATTATTTTTGTGCTGGGAGCAAGGGCCAGTTTTGAAGACTCCCGCACTGTTTTGAGAAGCCTATCTAAAAAGGAGGTTGTTTTAGTGCCATTAGTTGGTGTTAGTGAACTGTTGATAAAGGCTGAAGCCGGCGGTTACGCGGTGGGAGCTTTTAACTGCAACAACATGGAAATCGTACAGGCTATCACCGCAGCCGCCGAAGCGGAAAACGCCCCGGTTATTATGCAGGCCAGCCAGGGCGCCATAAAATATGCCGGCATAGATTACATAACGCTAATGGCCAGGATGGCCGCGGAGCAGGCGAGTGTGCCGGTGGCGCTTCACCTTGATCACGGCACCAGCTTTGAACAGGTGATTCAGTGTGTGCGCTCCGGCTTTACCTCGGTAATGATCGATGGTTCAAAGCTGTCCCTGGCCGACAACATCAAGCTTACCAAAAGGGTACTGGATGTGGCGAGGGCTGTGGGCGTTTCGGTTGAGGCCGAGCTTGGCAAAATAGGCGGTACTGAAGACGACATAACCGTTAGCGAGCGGGATGCCTTTTTTACCGACCCGGCGGAGGCCGGAATTTTTGTAAGTGAAACCGGGGTGGACTCCCTGGCGATTGCCATAGGCACCGCGCACGGGCAGTATAAAGGGACGCCTGAATTGGATTTTGCCCGCCTGGTCAAGATTAAGTCAATTGTGGGCATACCTATTGTTCTGCACGGCTCTTCCGGGGTGCCTGATGACGCCATCCGTGAAGCCATCCGCCTGGGTGTGCGCAAGGTCAATATTGACACCAATATTCGCGAAGCGTTTGTCGAAGCCGCCCGCAAGGTACTGGAGGCCAACCCCCGGGAAATCGATCCCCGCAAGATGCTTGGCCCCGCCAGAGAGGCGGCAACAAGTTTAATCAGGGAAAAAATAAGAATTTTCGGCAGCACCAACAAAGCGTAATAAGACGTGGGACAAAAAAATTCCCACAGGATTTACAGGATTATTATGATTTACAGGACTTTTATATTTAATGGTTTAACTAAGAAAAGTTGTGTTGGATACCTTGTAACGATTTATGTATTTGAATTAGGTTTCTAAATTATACGGCCCACGACTCAAAAGGAGGTACCTGAGAAATGAAGCTTTTTATAGATACCGCCAATGTGGAGGAAATAAGGGAAGCATATGCTCTTGGTGTGATCTGCGGTGTTACCACCAACCCTTCTTTAATTGCCAGGGAGGGTCGAAGCTTTGCCCAGGTGGTGCGGGAAATTGTTTCTATCGTTGATGGCCCCATCAGCGCCGAGGCGGTAAGCGCCGACGCGCCTGGGATGGTCTCCGAGGCAGTTGATCTGGCGGCTATCCATCCCAATATCGTGGTTAAAATACCGATGACCGCGGAGGGTTTAAAAGCAACCAAAATTTTAGCCGATAAAAATATCCGCACTAATGTAACCCTGGTTTTTTCAGCCAACCAGGCTCTTCTTGCCGCCAGGGCCGGGGCAACCTACGTCAGCCCCTTTGTGGGCCGCCTGGACGATATCAGCCAGGACGGGATGGATCTGGTCTACGACATTATGGAAATATTTGACCGCTATCAGCTGCCAACCCAGGTAATCGCGGCGAGCATCCGCCACCCGGTGCACGTCATCGCCGCGGCCAAGGCGGGCGCTCATATTGCTACTGTTCCTTATAAAGTGATCATGCAGATGATCAAACACCCGCTGACCGATGCGGGCGTTAAGAAGTTTCTGGAGGACTGGGAAACAGTAAAGAATAAGTAAGTGAATTATCTAATATAGGGTAATATCCTCGATTCCAGGTGATAAAGATGTTTTGCCTCTTTCCTGGAAATAATATAGAATAAACAATATAAACATCCCTTATTTCCAGGGGTTATTTTGACAAGCAAAAGGAGTTGTGTTGTGTTTGCCCAAGGAGTATTTTATTTTAAGAAGAGAATAGGCACACCTGTTTGTGAAACGATCAGGACCTATTACAACAAAATGATGGAACTGCCCGACTCACCCAAAAAAATAGCAAAAGGTGTGGCGTTGGGCTTGGCTTTCGATTTTCTCCCCATTCCGATCATCAGTATCCCTCTTTCCTACCTTGCCGCCCGGCTTATTCGCTGCAACCCTGTGGCAACAGTGGCAACGGTAATCTTTTTTAAACTGGCTGTGCCTTTTTTCTACACCTTAAACATAATGGTGGGAAATATTTTTCTGGGGGATATGCCGGGACCGGACATAGTATACTCCGGAGCTTCGGTTATCGGTTCCTTTGTTGCCCGGTTGGTGGAGCACGGATATCCTTTCCTGCTGGGGAGCGTGCTGAACTCCGTGCTGGTATTTGTGCTGGTCTATTTCCTGATATTGTTTATACAAAAAAACAGGCGGCGTGGGCGGGGCGCATAAAAGCGTCCTCCTTTGGTTATAAAATTGAGTAAAGTATATTTTTGTTTGGGGGGTTGCCTTTGAATTATGCCGACCTTGAAAACAAAACCATGGTCGAGCTGTACAAGATTGCTAAAGAGATGGAATTGCCAGGCTATTACAAACTGCGCAAAAAAGAACTGATTTTTGAAATTCTAAAAGCCAAGACCGAGAAAACCGGGCATTTGTATGCTAAAGGTGTTCTGGAAATCCTGCCTGACGGGTATGGATTTTTAAGACCCTTTCAGTACCATCCAAGCAACGATGATATCTACGTTTCATCTTCCCAGATCAGGCGCTTTGATATGCGAACAGGCGATCTTGTCGCAGGCCAGGTAAGGCGCCCCAAGGATAGCGAAAGGTATTTCGCCCTTCTCCGGGTGGAGCAGATAAATGGTGTAGACCCGGAACAGGCTGCTGAAAGACTCCACTTCGACGGGCTTACCCCCCTTTATCCTCAGGAACGGATCACTATGGAAACACAGCAGGACAAATTTTCGACCCGTATCATCGACCTTCTAGCTCCCATTGGTAAAGGACAGCGAGGTTTGATCGTCTCCCCGCCTAAAGCAGGTAAAACTATTCTCCTGAAAGAAATCGCCAACAGCATCACCACGAATCACCCGGAAATCTACCTGATGGTTCTGCTGATCGACGAGCGGCCGGAGGAAGTTACCGATATAGAGCGTTCCGTAAAAGGTGAAGTGGTCAGTTCCACCTTTGACGAGCCACCGGAAAACCATGTGAAAGTCGCGGATATGGTTCTGGAACGGGCTAAGCGCATGGTGGAACACAGGTACGACGTGGTCATCCTTTTGGACAGCATAACCCGTCTGGCCAGGGCCCACAACCTTGTTGTCCCCCCCAGCGGGCGCACGCTGTCGGGCGGCGTGGACCCCTCGGCCCTGCACAAGCCCAAGCGGTTTTTTGGGGCGGCGCGCAACCTGGAAGAAGGCGGCAGCCTGACTATACTGGCCACTGCCCTGATTGAAACGGGCAGCCGGATGGACGATGTTATTTTCGAGGAGTTTAAAGGAACCGGCAATATGGAGCTGATCCTGGACCGGCGGCTTGCTGAGAGAAGGCTTTTCCCGGCTATTGACGTCTTGCGTTCCGGGACGCGCAAAGAAGAACTTCTTCTTTCGAAAGAAGAGTTGGAGATGATCTGGCAGTTCCGCAAGTCCACTGTTGGAGCGGCGCCCTGGGAGGCCATGGAGATGCTGGTGGAGCAGATGAAACGGACCAGAACAAACCGTGATTTACTCCAGGCTTTCCAGCACCTGCGGCGCGCTGAACATATCTCTAACGGGCGTACGGAACCCGGCCGGAAAGGGAATTACAGCACGGGAACCTAAAAACAGGATGCTATTATGTATAAAAACCACCTCTTCTGGCAAAACTACCAAGTGATTTGCCTGAAGAAGAGGTGGTTTTTTAAATGCAAATTTTAAAAATAAAAGCAAACAAAGTCAAGGCTTTTATAGCGGTTTTTTCTGCTGCGGCCGTTCTCTGTTCTGCCTGTCCCGCTTTTGCGCGGCTTGATGAGTTAGTTCTGGAGAGCGCTCCTTATATTGCGCCGCCTGTTATAGCAGAAACAGCAGCTCAAATTCTTTATGAAGTAAAACCGGGTGACACCCTGTCGGAAATCGCCAGAAAAAACAGTTTGTCCATGGAGACACTGGCCTCGGCAAACAGCCTGTCCGACCTGGATAAAATCCGTTCAGGCCAGTTGTTGAAAGTACCGTCTGACTGTTTGTTGCACCTGGTGCAACCAGGCGAGACATTATTGGAAATTGCCAGGATGTACAAGGCTGACGTAAATCTGGTCGGAGCCCGCAACGGGCTCTCCAACTTAAACAATATTGTTGTTGGACAAAAGATTTTTATTCCGTATACCGCACGAGGCACAGAGTCCTCTGCAGTGTCCAGGGGCCCGGTGGTATTGTCGATGTCGTGGCCGCTGTCGGGAGTCATAACCTCTCCCTTTGGACTGAGAGAAGGCAGGCCGCACGAAGGAATCGACATAGCTGTGGAAGAAGGGACTCCGGTAAGGGCGGCCGCAGCCGGTCGGGTTGTTTTTGCAGGCCCCAGGGGTACCTACGGTCTTGCCGTTATCGTCGACCACGGCGACGGTTCCCGTACACTTTACGCCCACTGTTCCAGGCTGTTGGTTGCCGAGGGTAGTTCTGTTGACACAAGCACTGTAATTGCCCTGTCCGGCAATACCGGTCACTCGACGGGGCCGCACCTGCACCTGGAAGTGCTCAAAAACGGTGTGCCGCTTAACCCGATAAATTACCTGGAAAAAGAAAGCTACTACGGTTAAATGTGAAGCCGCCTGCGGGGCGGCTTTCATATTTTAGTCAGACAAGGGGACGGTTCTCCTGTCTCACTTGAGGCAAGGGGATACATCCCTTCAGGGAATGTCCCCCAAATAGCAGCCAAATCCTTTGTCATGCCCCAGGATATGCTTTATAATTGTGGTATGTGAAAATCCTGGGTAGGGGGTGGAGATGGTGTACCGCCTGGTTTTTGCCGGGGATGACGGGCAGTTGTACGACCACCATAGCCTGCGGGCTACAGGGCGCACCGGGGACCGGTTTGTCGAACTGAATGGGGACGATCTGGAAAAACTTCCGGCGGGAGCTTCCCTGGTCCTGGTGCCCGGCGGCAGGCCCGTGGGGATCAACCGTGCCGGGCGTTTTTCCCTGCTTGAGCGCAACCCGTGGCGGGAGGGGCAGGTCTGGGCGGTAGGCGCGCTGCTGCCCCAGGGCTACACCCGTACCCTGCTGCCCTCTTATCATCGGACTCAAAAAGAGAAGCCGGTTCCCCTGCTGGGTTACGCGGCTGTGGCCTGCAGGGACGGGGAAATGTATATGGCCGCTTGCCGGACGGACAATCCTCAGCGCTGGGATCCGGCCCATTACGATTCCTGTGAACTACCGGCACTGGTGGCAGAAAAAGTGAAACAGCACCCGGCTAACCGCATCCTGCGTCAGCTTGCCCACTGTGCCCTGGAGTACCACTGTTTCACCGCCCAGAATATTTTTTACAGCCGCTGGGAAGGGGGCATACCTGTTTCCCCGGCCTGTAACGCCGGCTGTCTTGGCTGTATTTCCGAGCAGCCCGCGGAATGCTGTCCCTCGCCGCAAGCGCGGATAAAATACCAGCCGGCGCCGGGGGAAGTTGCTGAAATTGCGGCGCCGCACCTTCGGAGCGGGGATGGCTGCATGATCAGCTTCGGGCAGGGCTGCGAAGGGGAACCCACTCTGGCTGCCGGGACCATAGCAAAGGCTATTGAAATGATCAGGGGAGTTACCAGCCGGGGTACTATCAACATGAACAGCAACGCCGGCTTTACTGCCGGGGTGGCCGGTATTTGCCGGGCCGGCCTGGACGCGATACGGGTCACCTTGATCAGCGCCAGAGAGGAAATATACCAGGCCTATCACCGCCCTCAAGGTTTTAACCTTTCTGATGTGCGCAACTCAATCAGAATCGCGGTCTCCAGCGGGGTTTATACCTCGTTGAATTTACTAGTTCTTCCCGGGCTCACAGATCGCGAGGAAGAGACGCAAGCGTTATTGGAGATGGTGCGCGACACAGGTGTGAACATGATCCAACTGCGCAACCTCAACATAGATCCGGATTTCCTTTTTCAGTATTTGCCGGCAGAGGGCGGGGAAATGTTGGGCATACCCGCTATGATCGATATTTTACAGAAAGTGCCTGGGCTTGAAGTCGGCAGTTTCAGCCGGCCAGTGCGGTAGCAGTAAAGTAAAAGAAATTGACAGGATTTACAGGATTAAAAAATGATTTACAGGATTAAGGATAAAACCATATATAATGAGTTAAGGTCGTAAGTAATTAAACAATATTTTAAATAGATTTATGTAAAATTTTTTATCAAGAATTGTGATAATGAAAAATGGTGCACAATTAGAGAAAAGATACTATTGCAGGTCATTTTCTGAAAACCTGTTAATCCCGTTTAATCCTGTTAATCCTGTCAAATTGTTTGTCAATTTGTATTTCTAGTTAAAACACTTTTTCTTGCGGGGCAGTGAACCTTATGCTATAATTAGGAAGTGTGTTCCTTTGTATGGAACGAAAAGAGGTGAAACCTGGTGAAAGAAAATATACACCCGAAATTCGGGAAAGCCAAGATATCCTGCGTTTGTGGTGAGACGTTTGAGGCCGGTTCAACTAAAAAAGAACTGCGCGTAGAGATCTGTTCCAAATGTCATCCTTTTTATACTGGCACGCAGCGGACGATCGATACCGGCGGAAGGGCCGAGCGCTTCCGCAAGAAATACGGCTTGACGAAGTAAGAAAAGGTAGCAGAGCGAGCGCTCTGCTATTTCTACTAAAGGGGTGATGTGATGAGTTCCCCGTTTCAATATGGAGGTCAGGCTGTAATTGAGGGGGTTATGATGCGGGGTCCTGATGCCCGCGCCATTGCCGTTCGCCGTCCGGATCAGACCATTGTGATTGACGAAAAAAAAGTAGGCTCGCTTACCAAGCGGGTGCCGGTATTAAAATGGCCCTTGGTGCGCGGCGTGGTGGTGCTGATAGAATCCCTGGTTTTAGGCATTGAGGCTTTGACCTACTCAGCCAATCAGGCTATGGGCGAAGAAGAGGAAGAAAAGCTGACTACCAAAGAGATAGTGATCACAATCATACTCTCTATGGGATTGGCTGTTTTTCTTTTTGCCATACTGCCAACAGCGGCCGCCCACCTGATGATCAAAATAGCTCCCGGCAGCCTGGTCCAGAATCTTATTGAAGGGTTTTTCCGGATTGCCGTCTTCCTGATTTATGTGGTTGCCATCAGCAGGATTGGCGACATCAAACGGGTTTTTCAGTACCATGGGGCGGAGCATAAAGTGATCAACGCCTATGAGGCCGGTGATCAGCTAACGGTAGAGCGGGTACAGCGGTATGCCACCCTTCACCCCAGATGTGGTACTAGTTTTCTTTTAATAGTAATAATAATGAGCATACTGATGTTTTCCCTGTTGGGCCATCAGGTGCTCTGGTGGAGGATCCTCTCCAGGATTATTCTCCTGCCCGTATTGGCGGGTATTTCCTATGAATTGGTTAAACTATCCGGTAAGTACACTTCCGCTCCTTTATGCCGTGTTTTGATCGCTCCGGGCATGTGGCTGCAGAAACTTACCACTAACCCGCCTGATGACGGGCAGGTGGAGGTGGCCATTGCCGCCTTTGGGGCTGTGTTGAAGGAAGGTGTAGAATAGTGTTGGAAAGATTGGCCAGCATAGAGGAAAGGTATGAGGAACTGGGAAACCTGATCGGGGACCCTGAAGTCATGGCCGACCTCGGTCGCTGGCAGCAATTTGTCAAGGCGCACGCGGATTTAGCGGATGTTGTGGCTTTATACCGTGACTTCAAGAAAGTCACCAAAGAGCTTCAGGAGGCAAAAACGCTTCTCGTTGAGGAGCCGGACATTGAATTGCGTGAAATGGTCCAGACCGAACTGGATGACCTTACTGAAAAGAAATCCAGCCTGGAGCAGCGTCTTAAAATACTGCTGCTGCCCAAGGATCCCAATGACGAGAAAAACGTTATCCTGGAGATTCGCGCCGGCACCGGCGGTGAGGAGGCCGCCCTCTTTGCGGCAGTCTTGTTCCGCATGTATACCCATTACGCTGAGAGGCGAGGTTGGAAAACAGAAGTTTTAAACGCCAACTATACTGATATCGGCGGCTTTAAAGAGTTGATCTGCCTGATCCAGGGGAAAGGCGCTTACAGCTATTTTAAGTTTGAGAGCGGCGTACACAGGGTGCAGCGCATTCCCACTACCGAGTCCGGTGGGCGTATTCACACCTCCGCCGCCACGGTGGCGGTGTTGCCGGAAGCGGAAGATGTGGATGTTGAGATCGACCCCAACGATTTAAGGATTGATGTTTTCTGCGCGTCAGGACACGGCGGCCAGTCTGTAAACACAACCCAGTCCGCGGTGCGGATTACCCACATTCCCTCGGGCATAGTCGTCTCCATGCAGGATGAGAAGTCGCAGCATAAAAATAAGGACAAGGCGATGAAGGTATTGCGGTCCCGCCTGCTGGACCGGGCACAGGAAGAACACCAGCAAAAAATGTCTAATACCAGGAAATCAATGGTGGGGTCGGGAGACCGCAGTGAACGGATCCGTACTTATAACTTTCCTCAGAACCGGGTTACCGATCACCGGGTCGGGCTGACCTTGCACCGACTGGACGGAGTTTTAGAGGGTGACCTGGATGAAATTATTGAAACACTTGTTACCACTGACCAGACCGAGCGCTTAAAGCAATTGGATTAAAGGTGTTTAACTTATAATAAGAGCAACATTAACAAGCTTGCCAGCGCAGGGCCGAATTTATTCGGCCCTTTATCGAATAAATTCGAGGTGAAAAAGTTGATTTTAACCGTTAAATCCGCCCTGAGGCAGGCCAGGATACAATTTGAAGAAGCAGGTATCAGTTCATCGGCTCTGGATGCTGAAGTGCTGCTGTCCCATGCGACTGGTTGTGACCGGGCTGGATTATATTCTAATTGGGACCGGTTGCTGTCAGGGGAGGAAGAAGTCAGATTTTACGAACTCACCCGCAGGCGGCGGAGTGGTGAGCCGGTGGCTTACATAACAGGCCGCAAGGAATTTATGGGCCTCGATTTTATGGTTAACCCTTCTGTTTTAATTCCCCGGCCTGAGACCGAACTGCTGGTTGAAAACGCGCTTAAACTTATGCCCCCGGCCAGTACGGTGGTCGACGTTGGGACCGGCAGCGGGGCCATATCCGTTAGCCTGGCTTTTTATAACCCCGGGGCGGTGGTGTTCGCCATTGACTGCTCCCCTGAAGCATTGGAGGTAGCCCGGCGGAACGCGGTTAAAAACGGAGTCGCTGATAGGGTGTTTTTTTTCGAAGGCAGCCTGCTTGCTCCCCTGGACGGGTTGTTGCGGCCCGGCCAGGTAGACCAGATTACGGCCAACTTGCCGTATATTGACTCCAATGACCTCCCGGGACTGCCCAGGGAGGTCAGGCTGTTTGAGCCTTTACTGGCCCTGGATGGGGGCGCCGAAGGGTTGGAACACTACCGCCGCCTGATCCCACAAGCAGAAATATACCTCAAACAGGGCGGCGCCCTCCTGTTTGAAATTGGATTTAATCAAGGGCGGCAGGCCTTGAATCTCTTGAATCCAAATCTATGGCAGGCGGCAGTTATAAAGGATCTGACGGGTTTGGACAGGCTGGTGCTGGCCAGGTATCTGGGACGTGAGAAATGAGACGTGGGACGTGAGACGTGAGACGTGAGAATGAAAGATAGCCTAAAGGGTCAATGATATAAAGAGATACTGGATATTCCCACTACTCACAATCCACGACCCCAAAGGAATGCAGAATATACCGACGTCTCACGTCCCAATAGGAATACAGAATATACCGACGTCCGACGTCTGACGACCGAAACGGACGGGTTGAAAACAGTAAAATTTGGGATTATAATTTAAAAGCGTTTATTAAGGATACTTTTTAAATATAAATGAGGTGGCCGTGTGTGACTGAAAGAAATATAGCCACCCTGTACATGAAAGTTGACCCGGTTCATCCTGAGCAGAAAGCTATTGAAGAAGCGGCGCTGATTTTACGCAGGGGAGGGTTGGTGGCGTTTCCCACTGAAACAGTGTACGGCTTGGGCGCAAACGCTTTGGACGGGCAGGCGGTGGCAAGGATCTTTAAGGCCAAGGGACGTCCTTCGGACAACCCCATTATTGTCCATGTAGCAGGCCGCGAGCAGGTCAGCGCGCTGATTGAGAGCCTTCCTGTTACTGCGGAAATGTTGATGGACGCTTACTGGCCGGGCCCCCTTACTCTTGTTCTCCCTGTTGGGGAAATGGTGCCGCAAGAAGTTACAGCCGGGCTCCGGACTGTTGCGGTGCGCATGCCCGATCACCCTGTAGCCCTGGCTTTAATAAGGGCTGCAGGGGTGCCTGTGGCGGCGCCCAGCGCCAATATGTCGGGGCGGCCCAGCCCTACCTCGGCAAAACACGTGTTGGAGGACTTAAACGGCAGAATTGAAGCTGTTCTTGATGGCGGGCCGGCTGGAGTCGGAGTTGAATCAACAGTACTGGACATGACCTCAAAGGTGCCGGTGATTTTAAGGCCCGGGGGAATAACCCCGGAGGATCTCAGAGATGTTTTGGGTGAAGTAGATGTTGATCCGGCTGCCGCAGCCGGTTTTAGCAAGGTGGAAACCCCCCGTTCCCCCGGGATGAAATACGTACATTACGCTCCACTGGCGCCGCTGCGGCTGGTGATAGGTAAACCGGAGGCCGCAGCCTTAAAGATTAAAGAACTGGCTGGCAAAGAAAAGGCCAGGGGCAGGAAGGTGGGAATCCTGTCTTTCTCTAAAAACGATGATTTTTCCCATTATGGAGAGGTAGTGATCGCCGGGTGCAGGGAAAAGCCTGAAACTGTCGCGGCCGGCCTGTATTCAGCCCTGCGCCGTTTTAACGATCTGGGGGTGGATATTATCTTTGCCGAAGGGCTTGAGGAACTTGGTGTGGGGCTGGCGGTAATGAACCGCCTTAAAAAAGCGGCTGGCGGCCACATTATAATAGTGTAGGGGGACAGGTCATTAACTTATTTAGTTTCGATGTGAAAAAATACAAGCAAATAAGTTAATGACCTGTCCCCCTACATTGGAGGTTCGTATGAGTATTGTTACTTTAATAGTATTAGCGGTGGCGCTGGGTACGGACGCCTTCTCCCTTTGTGTGGGAATCGGGCTGGCCGGGGTAAACCGGCGGCAGATGTTAGTAATCAGCATTACCGTTCTGGTGTTTCACATTTTCATGCCTCTGGCGGGCTGGGTTGTCGGCGAGTTCGCGGGCAGCAGGCTCGGCAGGGCGGCGTCAGTGATTGGGGCCGTACTCCTGGTTTACCTGGGTGCAAGAATGATCTGGGCTACCATGCGGGGCGGCAGGGAGACAGAAATAAAGACGATTAACTTTAACACCTGGGGGTTGGTCCTGTTGGGGACCAGTGTAAGCATGGATGCTCTGAGCGTTGGTTTTACCCTGGGAGCCCGCCAGGTAAATCTTTTGCTTACCGCGGGGACAATAGGCATAGTGGCCGGGGCGATGACCGCCAGCGGGCTCATCTTTGGCCGTTTCGTGGGCAGTTGGGTAGGCGAGAGAGCTCAACTCCTGGGCGGAGTGATCCTTGTCGGCATCGGCGCAAAGCTGTTTTTTTAAAACATAATTTTCACAGGATTAACAGGATTAAAAAAGATTAACAGGATTTTTAACAAGATAAAAAGTAATTTCTTTTCTTTTAATGAACCCAGTATACAATTTATAGGTCTTATATTTTAAATTAATATCTTGTTGGTCCAATTGCTAATAGCATAGTTAGAGAGAATTATTTAAAAATATAGGGTTAATGGTTTATAAACTTACTTAAAATTTTAAAGGTTTTTAATTATTTAATCCTGTAAATCTTGATAATCCTGTAAATCCTGTGATAAAAGGGGTTTTTAGCTTGAAAATACTCTTTGTCTGTACCGGGAATACCTGCCGCAGTAGTATGGCCGAGGCTCTGGCAAGAAAGCTTTTAACGGGCAGATCCGGAGATAAATGTGATGTGCATTTCTTTTCCGCCGGAGTAGCGGCATTCCCTGAAGACCGGGCTTCGCGGGAGGCGGTGCAGGCAATGTCCGAAATGGGCATAAACCTTCAGCACCACCGGGCGACCAGGCTCAGCCGGGATAATGTGTTAGAGGCCGATTTGATTCTGACCATGACCAGAGGCCACCTCGATCACGTTAAAAATCTTTTCCCCCAGTTTGCGGCAAAGGTTTTCACCCTGGCCGAATACGCGGACTCCATTGGTGATGTGCCGGACCCGATTGGACAATCGCTGGAAGGATACCACCGGTGCGCCCGCAAGATCGAAGAGTTGATTACCCGTATACTGGACAAGCTTTTGCAAAAAAATAAATGAAAAAGATTTATCGCCAGGGCTTTAAAAGGAAAATTCCACTTTGTTGTAGAACCTTGGTATTAGATCCTGTCGAAACACTCTGTTAAGGCGAAAGAAGGGTTTGTCAAGGATATGAAAATTGTTTTAGGGTGCGATCACGGGGGGTTCCGCTTGAAAGAAGAAATAGCCGCGCATCTCAAGGCGTGTGGCATAAAATATAGTGACTTTGGCACCTTTTCAGAAGAACCGGTGGATTATCCCGATCTGGCCTTGAGTATTGCCGAAGCTGTACAAAAAGGAGATTTTGACCGGGGTGTGATCTGCTGTGGCACTGGTATCGGAGTAGCCATAACCGCTAATAAGGTGCCTGGCATCCGGGCCGCTCAGTGCCATGACACTTTTTCCGCCAGGGCAGCCAGGGAGCATAATGACGCTAACATCCTGACCATGGGCGGACGGGTGATTGGACCAGGACTGGCCAGGGATATTATCAATGTTTGGCTTGAATCAGAGTTTACTGGTGGGCGACACGCCCGCCGGGTAGATAAAATAAGTTCTATCGAGCAAAAATATTCATGTTGCAACCGGCAGTAAAAATGATGCTGGTCGTGGGGAGGATTTTTTTATGAGCATATTACGCCCTCTTTCCGAAGTTGACCCTGAAATATTTCATGCTGTTGAGCTGGAAACCCAGCGACAGCGGCGCACCCTGGAACTGATCGCCTCAGAGAATGTGGCCAGTTGCGCGGTTATGGAGGCGCAGAGTTCAGTTCTAACCAACAAATACGCCGAAGGATATCCAGGCCGCCGTTATTACGGAGGCTGCGAGTTTGTTGATATAGCTGAGAGTTTGGCTATTGCACGGTCAAAGGAGCTGTTCGGGGCTGATTATGCCAATGTGCAGCCTCACTCCGGGGCTCAGGCCAACACCGCTGTATATTTTGCCCTCCTCAGCCCGGGAGACACCATTCTCGGCATGGATCTTGCTCACGGTGGACACCTCACCCACGGCAGTCCGATTAACATTTCAGGATCATATTTTAAAATAGCGTTTTACGGAGTGGAAAAGGAAACAGGCCTGATCAATTACGAAAAGGTCTTTGGCGCGGCCATGGAAAGCAAACCCAAGCTGATCATAGCCGGAGCAAGCGCCTATCCAAGAGCTATCGATTTTTACAAGATGAAAGAAATTGCTGAAGAAGTGGGAGCTTATTTGATGGTTGATATGGCCCACATTGCCGGACTGGTGGCGGCGGGCCTGCATATGAGCCCGGTGCCGCATGCTGATGTGGTTACCACCACCACTCATAAAACCTTGCGTGGGCCGAGAGGCGGCCTGATTTTAAGCAAATACGGCGAAAAGTACGGTGTTAAAATCAACAGGGCTGTGTTCCCCGGTATTCAGGGGGGGCCGTTGATGCATATCATAGCCGCGAAGGCGGTAGCGCTAAAAGAAGCGTTGGAGCCCGGTTTTAAGGATTATCAGCAAAGGGTTGTAGTCAACGCCAGGGCACTTGCCGCCGCTCTGCTGGAACGCGGTTTTGACCTGGTATCAGGCGGCACTGATAACCACATGATCCTGGCGGATTTAAGAAGTAAAAACATAACCGGTAAAGAAGTCCAGGAACTTTTTGATGTGGTCGGCGTGACCATAAATAAAAATGCCATACCCTATGATCCCCAACCGCCAAACATTTCGAGCGGCATTCGTATCGGTACCCCGGCGGTGACCACCCGCGGGCTTCAAGAAGAAGATATGTACCAGATTGCCGAAATAATGGACTACGCCATAACTAACCGTGACAGCCGGGAAAAGATCGAAAAGGCGCGGGCGAAAGTAGCCGGACTCTGTGACAAGTACCCGCTGTATTGAGACGTGGGAATATAATTTTATAGGTGTAAAATGATACAGAAAAAACATACCAGCGATCAGAACGATGGCAATATCGAAGAAAACAATCTCACGACCCAACGCCCGGGCTGGGATCAATATTTTATGAATATAGCCAATGTGGTGGCTACCCGTTCAACGTGTTTGCGCAGGCAGGTAGGGTCTATTGTCGTAATGGACAAGCGTATTCTTGCCAGCGGCTATAACGGTGCGCCGGCCGGGTTAAGACACTGCCTTGAAATAGGGTGCCTGCGGGAAAAGCAGGGTGTGCCGTCCGGCCAGCGCCATGAGCTCTGCCGGGGCCTGCATGCCGAACAAAATGCTATCATCCAGGCAGCGGTATATGGTATCGCCATCAAGGGAGCGGTTTATTACGTTACCCACCAGCCCTGTGTCCTGTGCGCCAAGATTCTGATTAACGCTGGGATTGAAAAGATTGTTTTTCAGGGCGAATACCCCGACCCGATGTCCCTGGCGCTGTTTGAAGAGGCCGGGATGGAATTAGTTCACTTCCCACCTGAAGATTGAAAACATATCACAGGATTTACAGGATTTTTAAGATTAACAAGATTTTAATAGGGGTACATCTGGATGGAGGATAATCTTTTAACGGAAAAGGTCATAAGCTGTGCTTTTAATGTACATAATGTGTTAGGAACAGGCTTTATGGAAAAAGTATATGAAAATGCTTTAAAAAAGGAATTAGCAGATAAAAATCTTAAAGTTGAACAACAAGTTCCCATAAAAGTTTATTATAAACAGGAAGTTGTCGGAGATTATTATGCTGATTTATTAGTCGAAAATCAAATTATTGTTGAATTAAAAACTGTTCAAACGATAACCAGAGAACATGAAGTTCAGCTTGTTAATTATCTTACAGCTACTGGTTTAAATACTGGGCTACTAATAAATTTTGGTTCTTCCGTACAAGTAAAACGAAAGTTTCGAAAATGTTTATCAAAATAAATGATTTAATCCTGTAAATCCTGATAATCATGTTAATCCTGTGATAATTCTTTTAAAGCCGTACAAGGAGATGTCTTTTTGCTGAAAGTATTGGCTGTTTTTGGGACCAGGCCGGAGGCCATCAAAATGGCGCCTTTAGTTAAAGAGCTTGAAAAGCACCGCGCTGAAATAGACTGCAAAGTGGCGGTTACAGCCCAGCACAGGGAAATGCTGGACCAGGTGCTTTCATTATTTGAGATTAGCCCCACGTATGACCTTGATATAATGAGGCATGGCCAGAACCTTTTTGATATAACCGGCAGGGCGCTGGCCGGTCTGGAGAAAGTTCTAATCAAGGAAAAACCCGATTTGGTGTTGGTGCACGGAGATACTACCACCACCTTTGTAGCGGCCTTAGCCTCCTTCTATCTGCACATTCCGGTAGGGCACGTGGAAGCGGGCTTGCGAACGA
>Ga0265296_1000994_pt1 | contig 35820 bp, 30 predicted proteins | sample MunlanPumphouse1_FD_189073 | JGI IMG/M metagenome (GOLD analysis project Ga0265296, IMG submission 189073) | Groundwater microbial communities from a municipal landfill in Southern Ontario, Canada - Pumphouse #1 | ecosystem: Environmental > Aquatic > Deep subsurface > Groundwater | place...
CAAAGCGGGAAAACTGGACACTCGGTATTTTATTCTAGAATATAAAAATGGACAAAGAACTTATAAATGAAAATGGAGAAGAAGTTGACGAAGAAGTTGCGGAACTTATGGAAAGTCACGGACTGGATCAAGATGAAGCTGAACACGTAAAAGAAATTATGGATACGGAAGGATTGGACGAAGAAGAAGCTGTCGAATTGAAAGATGATTTATAAATAAGGGAGCGAGCCGTCTCCTCTTTTCCTCACGGCGAAAATTTGCACGCGAACGGGAGGGTGGGTCAAGTGCATTTGCATTTTTCTGCCTCGGGCATTTCCGCTAGGGTGTCCACGACTAAAGGACGAGTGCCTGACCCGAATTGAAATACTAATCTTCACAGCGAAAGCTACACACCAAACACAATATTGAAAAACGTAGAGTGGGGATGGCGAGGGCAGAACACTCTCGGTAATCCGAGAGTGTAGTCCCGACCCGGGGAGAGGAAACTTCCTCTCCCCAAGAAGTTGCGGGCAATCTATTGAACGGCTCATTTACTGGTATTTGAGCCGTTCGGCTTTTTGCTTGCCCGCTCATAGGCATCTAGGCACTCGTAGCCCTAGCGGAAATGCCCGAGGCGGATGCCGAGGGTGCACCCCTACCAGCGTTGCATAACCACCACAAAACAAAAATGGTATAATTTGCCCGAGACAATGTTTTGAATTTTGATTTTGAATTTCTCCTGCGGGCAGAATTTGAAATCTCGCCAAAAGATACAGCCGAAAAAAAGCAAAATCCTTGTTCCCAAAATTTATGCTTTCGCTTTTTTGAGTCCATTAAAATAATCGCATTAGTAGAGCGTAGTAGAAATATTAAAATAACAATAGTCGTGGAGCGTGAACTTAGCTTTGATTTTGTTCAAAATGAGTTCGTGCAAAGGTTAGTAATACATCACAATTATTTATTCAATCAATTTCAATATTTCATCTACGTATTCACGTGTATTTGAAAGACGTGGAACTTTGTTTTGTCCACCAAGTTTTTGTCGCAACTTCATCCATTTATAAAAAGTACCTTTGGGTACAACATTTACAATAGGTAAACCAAGAGCAATATCCTTAAAACGCTTCGCGTCATAATCAGAATTTATTTTACGTAAAGATGCATCTAAAATATTTATAAATTTTTTCACTGATCTAGGTTTTTTTTCAAATTCAATAATCCATTCATGCGCACCACTTTTCCCATTCTTCATAAAAATTGGGGCAACAGTATATTCAGAAATTAAAGAATTAGTTAGAACACAGGCTTCTGTTATGGCAGTATCGGTATTATTCACGATAACCTCTTCACCAAAAGCATTTATAAAATGTTTTGTACGTCCAGTTATTTTTATTCTATGTGGAAAAAGAGTAGTGAAAGAAATAGTATCCCCTATTAGATAGCGCCATAGACCAGCATTAGAAGAAATAATAATCGCATAATTCTTACCGATTTCAACTTGACCCATAGTAAGAACTTTGGGATTTTTTGAATTAAATTCACTCATAGAAATAAATTCATAGAAAATTCCACAATCTGGCAAGAGTAGCATTTCTCCCTTGCGAGATAAATCATCTTGAACAGCAAAAAATCCCTCTGATGCATTATAAGCTTCCATATAACGCATTTTTGTAGAGGGTAAAAGTTCTTTAAAAACTTTTTCATAAGGAACAAAAGAAACTGCTCCATGAAAAAAAACTTCTAAATTAGGCCAAACTTCAAAAATATTTTTTGCGTCCTTTTTCTCTACTACTTTTTTAATCAATAAAATCATCCATGTAGGAACACCAGCAATACTCACCACATTTTCTTTACTCGATTCCTCGGCTAATCTTTCTATTTTTTCCTCATAATCAGCCAAAAGAGCAGTTTTCAAAGAAGGTGTACGTAAATATTCACCCCATAATGGCAAATTTTTCATCATAACAGCTGAAACATCGCCACAAAAAATATCAGGATTATTTTTAATTTGATTAAAACTTCCACCAACAAAAAGACTCTTGCCATCAAAAATTTTGGTCTTCGGGTTATTTTTTATATAAAGAATCAATTCATCTTTACCAGCTTTAAAATGACAATCCTCTAAAGATTCTTTTGAAACTGGAATGAATTTACTTCGCGCATTAGTTGTACCTGAAGACTTCGCAAACCAAGAGATCACTCCAGGCCAAAGTATATTGGCCTCCCCTTCCATCATTCTGGAAATAAAAGGGAAAATTTCTTCATATGAAGAAATTGGAACATTTTTTTGAAATTGAGAAATATTTGAAATAGAATTATATTTATATTTTTTACCCCACTCAGTATTTTCTGCTGTAGAAATAATTTTTTGGAGAACTTCTTCTTGTGCTTCAACTGGGTTTTTCTTAAAATTTTCTATTTCATTCAGCCGATATTTGAAAAGCCATTTTAATGTTGTATGTATTAAATTCATATTATTATTATACAATATAATAATATAAATTTCTTATCTCTATAATTTGCAAAATCAATAAAAAATATTATACTAAGAAACATGACAAAAAATAGAAAAATAAAAATTGTAATCCTTGCAGCTGGGAAAGGTAAAAGAATGGAAAGTAACTTACCAAAAGTTTTATCTCCCTTAAAAGGCAAACACATGATTAGACACCTAATAGAAACTATTAGTAAAGCTCATGATGAAAAGCCATATGTCGTTGTTGGACACCAAGGAGAACTTGTGCAATCTGAACTTGGAGATTTGTGTTTTTATGTATTACAAAAAGAGCAACTTGGCACAGGACATGCAGTTTCTTGTACTAAAGGAGATTGTGAGGATGCAGAAGATATTATAATATTTTACGGTGATCAACCTTTTATTGAGGTAAAAACTATAAAAAATCTAATAGAAAAACATTTGGAATCTGGCGCAAAAATAACTTTTACAACAGCAATACTTTCTGATTTTCTAGATTGGCGAAAAGCTTTTATGGGATTTGGAAGAATTATAAGAAAAAATGAAAAGGTTGTTGGTATACGTGAATACAAAGACGCAACAGAAGAAGAAAAAAATATAAAAGAAGTAAATGCTGGATGCTCTATTTTTAACGCAAAATGGCTCTGGAAAAATTTAGATAAAATAAAAAATGAGAACGTACAAAAAGAATATTACTTAACAGACCTTTTTCGTATTGCTTCAGAAAATGGAGATAAAGTAGAAACTATAGAAATAGAACCTCGTGAAGCCTTAGGAGCAAATACAAAAGAAGAACTTGAGATATTGGAAAAATTTATTATATAAAAACACTATGCAAAACCCATTTCAAAACGCTATGGCCCAGCTGGATAAGGTGGCGAAAATAAACTACGAGCTTAACGCCACAAAAAGATTCGGCGATGAATTTATTACCTGCCTGCGTCAGCCAGATCGAGATATTAGAATTTCCATTCCAGTAAAAATGGACAACGGTTCGGTAAAAGTTTTTGAAGGATATAGAGTTGAATATAATAATGCTCTAGGACCATACAAAGGCGGAATTCGCTATCATCAAGACACTGAAATAAATGAAGTAAAAGCGCTCGCTTTTTGGATGACCCTTAAATGCGCTGTGGCTGGAATTCCAATGGGCGGAGGCAAAGGCGGAATAACGGTCAATCCCAAAGAATTATCTAAAGGAGAACTTGAAAGACTTTCGCGCGGATGGGTACAAAAACTTTCAGACATATTAGGACCAAAAAAAGATGTGCCAGCGCCAGATGTAAATACTACTCCGGAAATAATGGCCTGGATGAATAACGAATATCAAAAAATAACCGGAGATAAAACTGGAGCGACATTTACAGGAAAACCAATCGACAGGCGCCTGCCTGCCGACAGGCAGGGTTCCGAGGGCCGAGGCACGGCGACAGCTCAAGGAGGATTTTTTGTTTTTGAAGCTTTAAAAAAAGAATTGAATCTGCCGGAGAAATGCAAAGTGGCAATCCAAGGTTTTGGCAATGTGGGAAGCAATACAGCTCGTATTTTTGCAAAAAATGGGCATATGGTGATAGCCGTTTCTGATTCAAAGAGCGCAATTTTGAAAGAAGACGGGCTAGATTTAGAAAAAGTTGAAGTTCATAAAAAGAATACCGGCAGTTTAAAAGATTTTCCCGGAGCAAAAAATATTACAAATGCAGAATTATTAGAACTCCCTTGCGACCTTTTGGTGCCAGCCGCTTTTGAAAATGTCATAACAGATGCTAATGCAGACAAAATCAAGGCTAAGGCCATTTTAGAGCTTGCTAATGGCCCGATAACTCCAGAAGCCGACGAAATTCTATTTAAAAAAGGTATTCAAATTGTTCCAGATATTTTGGCAAATTCCGGAGGTGTTACGGTTTCCTATTTTGAGTGGGAACAGAATTTAAAAAATGAACACTGGACAGAAGAAAAAGTTTTTAAAAAATTGAAAACAAAAATGGAAGATTCAGCGCAAAAAGTTTTTGAAAAAGCAACAGAAAACAAAACACATCTGCGTATGGGCGCTTTCATTCTAGCGCTTGAAAGAATTAATGAAAAAATGTTATAAATAAAAAAAGTACTAAATTTTAGTACTTTTTAAAAAATAAACTTAATTATTGGGCACGCTTCATTTTTCCTTTCAAGGATATTTTTAGCTTTTTGGCCAGAACTGAATTTTCAGAACTACCTTCAATACAAAGTACTGTTGATAGTTCAATGAACTGCCAGTCAATATTCTGAGAATAGCATTCTTCTTCAAAGAACTTACATATGCCGTTATAAAAGAAATTGGAGATTTCTTTGTTTCTGGGACTGGTTTTCTTCAAAACAAGAAATTTCAAGTGTCCCCTACGGCAAATTGAAATAATTACAATCCAAAAATACTTTTTCATGGTACATAAATTTTAAGGTTAAACAATAATGAATTTTCTGTTTTGAGATTATCATAAACAAGATGATAAGTCAATGTCTAAAAAAATAATTTGTTTTTATTAAAAATTTCTTGTAATATAAAAATGTTGGGGCGGCTAGCTCAGTTGGTTAGAGCGTGTCTTTGACGTAGACAAGGTCATAGGTTCGATTCCTATGCCGCCCACAATTTGCTGTTGTTTGACAATTGAATTAAATTGTGCTAGTATAGCATAAAGGTTCTTCTATCCATATATTGGACTGATATGGCGAGAATAGAGAAACTCGCGGAATGGCACAAAGCAAAAAAATTATCTAAGTTGTTTGTTTCTTTAAAACAAACTATTCCCTATAGTACTGGGAAGAAAATCTGTACTTTGACATATGAAATCATTAACCAGACGTGGCTATGATGCGTTTGAGCGAATAGCCGGCAAAATTGGTGCTACATCAACTATTAACAAAGAAATGCCATTAAATTATAATGAGAAGTGCAAAAATGGCAGTGAGATTTATGTCTTGCACCCAGATCATGGACATGTAATATTAAGTCCTGACGGATCGTCGCTTGGTTTCGTAATTTCTTCCGGACTGGAAGAAAGAACAAACTCAAGAACCAAGATGCCAGATTTCACTCACATTGGAATTCATGAAAAAAGGACAAAGAAACTTCTTGTCTACCGATCTTCAAAGGAAGAATTATATGATTGGGAAGAAAATGTAAACATCGTAGAAGAGCTGGAAACTTTCATTGAAAATCAAAACGCAGAAAATTCAGTCGCTGAAGCAGATGACGAAGAAGAAGAATATTAAACGCTTACAAGCCAGACGAATGTCTGGCTTATTTTTTTATTTTGAAAATAATTCTTAATTTGCTATGATAAAAACACTTTTACTTGTCCCGTTAGAAATTCATGGGACATAAAATAAAGAAGAAAAAAATTATTAATTAAAATTTCTAATGGGATGAAAATTTTAAGCATTGAAACAAGTTGCGACCCCAGAAGTAAAAAATAATATCGAGTGCATATTATTTTTACTACGGGGCGAGAAGTGGTAATTTATTTCTAAATGAGTTAAATTGTATTTATTATGAGAATATTATCCATAGAAACTTCCTGCGACGAAACCGGAATAAGTATATTAGAAGTTAAAGGCAGGCAGAAACCTGTTTTTCAAGTTTTAGCGAATAGTTTAAATTCGCAGATAAAAATACATGCTCCCTATGGCGGAGTTTTTCCGATGCTGGCAAAAAGAGAACACCAAAAAAATCTGCCAATCCTCTTAGAGAGAACGCTAAAAAAAGCCCGCCTTCGCCAAGGCTTCGGCGGGCAAGCAAAATCCCCGGTTGATTTGATAGCAGTTACCTCGGGTCCCGGACTCGAACCAGCGCTTTGGACAGGAATAGTTTTCGCCAAAGAACTTTCAAAAAAATGGAAAATTCCAGTAGTACCCGTAAATCACATGGAAGGGCATATTCTTTCTGTGTTCGGAATAAATAAAGGAGAATTTAAAATTCCTCAAATTAAATTCCCTGTTCTTTCCCTATTAGTTTCCGGCGGACATACAGAATTAGTACTTTCAAAAAGTTTTATGCAATATAAAATTATTGGAGAAACACTGGATGACGCTGCTGGAGAGGCCTTTGATAAAGTCGCTCGCATGCTCGGACTTCCCTATCCGGGTGGTCCAGAAATCTCTAAACTGGCAGAAATTGAAAGAAAAAATTTAATTCCTCTCCCCCTTAATAAGGGGGAGAATGAGAGGGGGTTCTTAAAGAATTCACCTCACCCCAACCCTCTCCTTGGTAAGGAGAGGGTGAAAATTTCTCTGCCTCGTCCAATGATGTATAGTAAAAATTTTGATTTTTCTTTTTCCGGTTTAAAAACTGCCGTGCTTTATTTAATCCGCGATTTAAAAAATTTGGGAGCCGAGCTCCCAAAACAACAAATAGCCATGGAATTTGAAAATGCCGTAGTTGAAACTCTGGTTTATAAAACAAAAAAAGCTGTAGAAAAATACGATGTTAAAACTGTTATCGTCGCCGGTGGAGTTTCTGCTAATAAATACTTGAAGAAAGAATTAAAAAAAATGATAAATTCAAAACAAAAATTGCTTTTCCCTGAAAAAAAACTTGCCACGGATAATTCAATAATGATAGGAATAGCCGGATATTTAAAATTCATAGAAAAAAAACAAAAAGGCGCCAAACTCCATAAAATAAAAGCAGAAGGTGGATTAAGACTGTAAAAAATGATATTATATTCCTTGTGAACGATAAGTTTTTAAAACCATACGACCCAAAAGAAACTGAAGACAGAATTTACAAGCTTTGGGAAGAAAGCGGTTTTTTTGCGCCAGAGGCGCATCCGCCTTGGGTGGATAATCCTTCCGAAAATTCAAACTATGGAAAAAAATTTACTATTTTGATGCCACCTACAAACGCAAACGGCTCTTTACATGCTGGCCACGGCCTTGTGATGACCATAGAAGACATAATCGTGCGCTATAAAAGAATGCGGGGTTTCAAAACTCTATGGCTTCCCGGGCTTGACCACGCCGGATTTGAAACACAGGTAGTATACGAAAGACAATTGGAAAAAGAAGGCCGCACCAGATTCGGAATGGACCCAAAAGAACTTTATAAGGAAATTTTAGATTTTACATTAAATAATTCTTCAAACATTAAAAATCAAGTGAGAAAAATGGGGGCGTCCTGCGACTGGTCGAGGGAAAAATTCACTCTTGACGATGATATCGTGAAAATAGTTTATCAAACTTTTAAAAAACTTTATGATGATAATTTAATTTATAGAGGCAATAGAATTGTAAGTTGGTGCGCAAAACACCAAACCTCGCTTTCAGATCTCGAAATTCAAGATGAAGAAAGAGTAGAAAAATTTTATTATCTGAAATACGGACCATTTATCATTTCTACATCGCGCCCGGAAACAAAATTTGGAGATAAATATGTTGTGATGCATCCTGACGACAAAAGATATGAAAAATATAAACACGGACAAAAAATAAGTTTGGAGTGGATAAACGGCTCTATTACAGCAACTATAATAAAAGATGAATCCATTGATATGGAATTCGGCACGGGCGTGATGACAATAACTCCATGGCACGACAATGCCGATTTTGAAATTGCTGAAAGAAATGGGTTAGATAAGGAACAAATTATCGACGAATTTGGAAAATTATTGCCTATTGCCGGCGAGTTTGCAGGAATACATATAAATAAAGCCCGCCCTATGATTATTAAAAAATTACAAGAAAAAGGCTTGGTGGAAAAAATTGATGAAAATTACAAACATGTAGTGAGAACATGTTATAAATGCGGAACCGTCATTGAGCCTCAAATAAAAAATCAGTGGTTTGTGAAAATGTCCGCCAAAGGCGGATCCGCCTCTGGCGGAAAACCTTTAGCCGAGAATGCAATAAAAGTAATTGAATCAGGAAAAATAAAATTTATTCCCGAATATTATAAAAAAATTACCATTCATTGGCTTCAGAACATCACGGACTGGAACATTTCCCGCCAGATTGTTTGGGGTATTCCAATCCCTGCAAAAATTTGTAATGTTTGCGGACATGGAATGGTTGATATAGAAAACAAGATTTCAAAATGTGATAAGTGTAGTGGTGAAGTAAAGGTAGATTCAGACACTTTTGATACTTGGTTCTCTTCAGGCCAATGGCCTTTTGCTACTTTGGGATATCCGGATAATGAAGATTTCAAGAATTTTTATCCAACAGACATATTAGAAACAGCCGGAGATATAATATTTTTCTGGGTTGCCAGAATGATAATGCTCGGACTATACAGGACAGGAAAACTGCCGTTCAAATATGTTTACCTTCACGGCATGGTTTTGGACGCTAAGGGGCAAAAAATGAGTAAGAGCAAGAACAATGTCATAGATCCGATTATTATGACTGAAAAGTTTGGCACAGACGCATTCAGAATGGGTGTTATCGTAGGAAATACCCCAGGCACTTCCCTAGCCCTTTCTGAAGATAAAATAAAAGCTTATAAACATTTCGCAAACAAACTTTGGAACATTACGCGTTTTGTTCTTTCTAACACAGAATCTTTTTCTTTTGAAAATATGAAGGAAGAAAAATTAGAAGAAAACGATAAAAAAACGTTAAAAGAATTAAATGAAATAATAAAAAATATTACAAATGATATGGACAATTACAGATTCTATCTGGCAGGAGAAAAACTTTATCATTATGTATGGCACAGTTTTGCAGATAAAATAATAGAAGAATCAAAAGAAAAATTAAAAAGTGCCGATAAAAACGTAGCATTATCCGCGCAATATGCTTTAAGATACATCTTAGAAAAATCTTTAATAATGCTTCATCCGTTCGTTCCTTTTGTTACGGAAGAAATTTGGCAAACCATGGGGAAAGATAAATTATTAATGACAGAAAAATGGCCATGTTAACGACTGATCCAAGTGTTTTAATTCTCGCTCTTATTGGAGGAATAGTCCCTGCCCTTTTTTGGCTTTGGTTCTGGCTAAGGGAAGATAAAGAAAAACCTGAACCTAAGGGAGTTCTTTTTGTATGTTTTCTCATTGGAATGGTATCAGTCATTTTTATTTTGCCAATTGAAAAATTAATTCAATCGAGTACCGATTCACATGAGTGGCAAATTATCGGCTGGGCAAGCATAGAAGAAATAATTAAATATTTCGCAATGATGCTTATTCTTTTCAGAACAAAATATATTAACCAGCCGATAGACTGGCCAATTTACATGATTACCACAGCTTTGGGTTTCGCAGCTCTTGAAAATGCATTATTTCTAATCAAGCCGATTTTATTGGATCAGGCCACAGTAAGCCTGCTCACAGGCCAGCTCAGATTTCTTGGATCAACGCTTCTCCATGCAGTTTCAAGCGGGATTGTAGGTATCGCCCTAGGACTCTCATTTCATATGAAAAAATTCAGCAAAAGATTATACCTCATTATGGGCCTTGTTTTCGCCATTATCTTGCATAGTGCCTTTAATTTTTATATAATAAAGAACAGCGGAGGCGATTTTTTGAAGGTGTTCGCTTTCCTGTGGGTCGCAACAATTATCAATTTATTACTTTTTGAAAAATTAAGAAGAATGAGCATAAACAATAACCAAGCTCATTAAAAACAAAATATGAATATACAAAATAAAAAAAGAGGTTTTTTTGAGAGATTAACTGGTAGTATACGCGCTGAGGAAGATTATCAGGATCCTAAAAGGATACCCGTAAAAGGAGATAAGAAAGATAATAACTGGATAGAAGAAGAAAATGAAGAGGCGGAACTGACAATCGACGTTTACCAAACGCCTGCAGAAATCATAGTGCAGACAATGGTTGCCGGAGTGAGGCCGGAAGATTTGGAGTTAACAATTGGCCGCGATATGGTTACCGTTCGCGGAAAACGAGAAGAAAGTCGAAAAGTGGAAGAAGAAAATTATTTTGCTAAGGAACTTTATTGGGGAGCATTTTCACGCACTGTACTCCTACCGCAGGAAATTGACCCGGAGGAAGCTGAAGCAACGGAAAAACACGGGCTTTTGACAATTAGACTTCCTAAAATAGATAAAGATAAAAAGACCAGCGTGAAAGTGAAATCAATATAAACAAAAAATACCCCACAAAGGGGTATTTTTTGTTTGCAAAAACTTTTATTTTTAGTAATATAAGAAAGTAGAATGCTGGGATAGCTCAGGTAGTAGAGCGTCCGCCTGAAGAGCGGTAGGTCGGCAGTGCAAGTCTGCCTCCCAGCACAAAAATTAAATTTACCTCGGCATAATATCTTTCAATTTGTCGAGGCTCGGTGCACCACCTTGAAACATACTGCCCAAATTTTTTAACTGGTCAATGCTGGCGCCTGAATCTTGAACAAATTTCAATACATTTTTTACCAATGGCTGAAGGAAATAATAACCTCCCGTGGCAATGCCAATGATAATTATTATTTTAACAATACCAAAAATAGCATGCCTCTTTTGAACGCCCCTGACTTTGTGAAGCATTTCGTTATTTTCTTCCGCAAGATTGAAGGTATTTTGTAATAATTTTTTTTCTTCTTGTTCCATCCCGTTAAAAGTAGGAAATCTTTAGATTTCCGTAGTTAATTTATTAATAAACGACTATAAAAATTTATTCTTTATGGTACTTCCCGTAATCTTTATTAACTGAAAGACTTCTAACGGGATCCATCCCATTAAAAATTTTAAAAATAATAAATCGACTTAACTTTTTACCCCGTTGAATTTCTAACGGGACAAGTAGTGATATTTTAGCATAGACAATTTAAAAAGCCAATTTCCAAATTTGGCTTTTTTGTGTTAAATTATCTACATTGCCCCCATAGTTCAATGGATAGAACAGTTCCGTCCTAAGGAATAGATCCCCGTTCGATTCGGAGTGGGGGCACAAATATTTTAAATAAGTCCTAGCATTTTGGCTACTTCGGTTTTATCAAATCCTACCGCCCAATCTCCGTTTATTACAATCACTGGCACGCCTATTTGGTCAGTTAATTTAACCATTTCTTTTCTTTTTTCAAGATTACTGGACACATCATATTCCGTATAGACTATTTTATTTTCATTAAAAAAATCTTTTGCTAGGTGGCAAAAATGACAATTGGGTGTTGAATATATTTCTACTTTTTTTTGTATATTTTTAATAAATTAATTATAGCACAAAACCGCCCTAAAGGCGGTTTTGTTTTGTGTAAACTATTCAATTTTTACAAACCTAGAAGCGTATTAAGTTTTGCTAAACTTTTTGGTCCAAATTTTCCATCAACAACCAAACCATTTGCTTTTTGAAAAGCTTTAACTGCGACAAGACTTTTTGGTCCAAACATTCCATCAACTACTAAAGGCTTTGCAAGTGTTGTTCCAAGAACCGTATTAAGAGCTGTTTGTAAGTTCTTAACATCAGCTTTCAAACTTTTTGTCGCAACAGACTTTGTGAATTTCGTAACCGTTGGAGTTGTAGTTGGAGTAGTTACAGTTGTTGTTGTGGTAGTAGTTTCAGAAATTCCTGCTGTTGTCGTAGTAGTAGTTGTTGCACCGCATGATGCACCGGAAGTGGCGCTAAATAAGTCGCCAGTTTTACATCCGGGAACAGCAACCGGAGTAGTTGTTACTCCGCATGACAAACCCGTTGTTGTGCTAAACAAGCTGCCGGTTTTACATCCTGCGGGCAATACTGTTATTGCGCATGATAAACCGGTTGTTGCGCTAAATAAGTTGCCAGTTAAACATCCAGCGGGCAATGTTGTAACTGCAACTGCTCCTAATGTAATAGTGTCAGAAACAGCTGTTGAAATATTTCCGGCTGTGTCTTTGAATTTCGCATAGACTGTCTTTGTTCCATCCCCTGTTGCAAGCGTCCAAGCTTTCGTTGTCGCATAAGTTTCCCAACTTGCTCCGGTAAATGCCGAATCATTTGAGATCATCATATGACTCGCGCCAGTGGCAGCCAAAGTGAGAGTAATAGAAGTTGAAGCTGTTGTCGTCGCTCCAGCATTAATAGATACTGAAGTACTTGTTGGCGCAGTTTTATCTGCTGAACTTCCACCGCTAGAAGGAGCCTCGGGTGTTACAGCATCGAACGAAGCCGCCGCAGATTCTTTATTGGGAGTAGAATTATCCAAAGCGGAAACTTTGAAATAGTAAGTGGTGCCATTGGTTAAATTCGTAGCGGTATAAGATATAGAAGTCGTTTGCGCTAAATACGGATAATCAGTGCCCACTTTTTTATAAATGTCATATTTAGTGGCGCCAGCTGAAGCAGTCCAAGAAAGAGCAGCAGTACCATTGCCAGCAGTAATGCTTAATCCTGTTGGTGTCGGGGGAGCATCTGCATCCGTAGCGTTAGATAATGCATAAGTTGATAAGTGGCTTGTCGTTCCTGTGAATGTTATTGCCAGATCATCGTTTAATCCGGCTATGGTTGTGGCGGTAGGAACACTTAAAGTGGCTACTGTCGGTATTTCTACCCACGAACCGCCGGTAGAATCAAAATAAGTAATTTTTGTATTCTGCGCTTGCGCGAATGTTAGTCCCGCGGTTACCAATTCCGCTTCTGAAACTGTTAATTCTATCGTAATGCTTCCTGAAAGCGTGGTTATGTTTTGATTAGAGCTATCGCGAGCCGTAATTTCTTTTGCAGTGCCCACCATTTGCCTATCATTTTTACTTACGACATTTGTGGTTGATTTAACTTCCACTGTGCCCGCCGAGGTGCCTGTGCCCAAAGCATTTTTAGGAAAATCAACCTTAATACCCGTGCCACTCACTATTCCTCCGTCTGAAGGAGTGATAGGAGCATTTTTTGTGTTAGGAGTAAAACCGCTGACTGTTATTAGCGTAATGTTTTTGCCTGAAGCCGGAGCAGTCACAAGAGTTCCTGTTGAATTATAGCCGTCATAAGCCGCCTTAATTGTCCAGTCGCCTGAACCCACATTTAACGTATAATTACCGCTTGCGTCAGTAGAACCGCCTGCCCAACCGCCACTTCCATTGTCTGCCCATACCCAAGCATTAGTTGCCGTAGTGACTCCGTCCGGAAGATACACCTTGCCTGTTATAGTATTTGTAGCAGTAGTAAGAATTAAATTTTGCAATGGCACATCGGCTCCACTAACAATCGTTGTTATTTTATTTCCAATATAACCGGGTTTGCCTACGCCAATATCATAAGTTCCATCCCTTAATTGTATAGAGTAAACGCCATTACCGTCAACTGCAGCACCACCTCCGCCATTAGGACCCGATGCAAATACCCATGCATCCAGCGCATTAGTGCCGGTCACCATACCTGAAATTGTGTAAAGACCGCCCAGCGTAATTTCTATAATCCCATCGTTTAGAGTACCGCTTGTGTCTACAAATCCTCCTCCATTCGCTACTCCAACAGAAATTTGCGGCAAAGGACCATACCCAGGAATACCTCCATCTACATAATAAGTGGTTGTTCCAGAAGCGGGTTGACGAACATCAATTTGAAATTCTCTACAGCTTACTCCTGAACCGAGACAATCTGCTGTTACTACTGGAGTATCCGAAAATCCTCCGCTTGTATCACTATGAACTCCTACAAATGCCTGCGTGAAGGAAGAAGCGGGAAAAATTCTAACTTTAATTGTTGAAGAAGTAATAGCAATTGCGCCTAAGGCTGTGTCAGCACTAATAACGCCTAAGCTTGCTAAATAAATCTCTCCTTGTCCAGGAAGTCCGATATGTATCCAAGGATTAGATCCGTCAGACACTCTGACTGAAAAAGCTCCTGTCGCATCCGTTCCGCCACCGCCAAGCATAGCTCCATTTTCACCATTAGTAATAAACACAAATGCTTCTTGCAAGGCAAAGGTATTTTTTGTAACCGTGCCCGAAATCGTGTAATTGTCTGTTGAAGAAACATTAAAATTAACTGTAGGATGAACCGTGCTTGAAACGATGATTCCCGACTGCTCGCCTAAAAATCCGTAGCTTTGAGAATTGGCGCCAATATGGTAATTACTCCCTGGTATTACAGGTGTTACATACATTTTATAATATCCCTGACTGTCAGTTTGCGCATTGCCTCCGCCCGGACCGCCTTCAAGCCAAGCATATAAAGAAGTATTGGCGAGACCATTGCCGGCAGAATCTTTAACATAACCTTCTATAAAATCTGAAGGGGGCGCTATTATGATTGTCGGACCTTTTGGCGCGCTGGCAATTAAATAGGTATCATCCACATCTACTTGAACTTCAACAGGGAAAGGCATATTCGGTCCGCCAACACCAATTTTCCAAGTGCCAGGCGTTACATAAAGAGTAAATATACCGTCAGTGCCAACTTGTGTGCCGGTTCCATAGCCTCCTTCTCTTGGCTGGTAGGCAAAAACCCAAAGCATACCACTTTCTTCAGTGCCAAAACTGCCGGATGGTTTTTGAACTGTTCCAACAATTCTGTGCGTCGCCGCTGGGAATACAAAGTTTTGTCCAGCGACTGTCCCAGCGCCGCTTATAGTTACAGATAAAGCATCTGGGTCTGTAAAAGCGGAAGAACTCGTTGTCGCGCTTGTGGGATCTGGCGGAATGTGCGCCTCCACTCTATAAATACCATTTGTGGGAATTCCCACAGAATAAGTTGTTTGGCAAGCTGTTTGCCCATTTGTAGGACCAGTTCTGAAAAATGCTGGATCCATAGGTTTAAAGCCAGTGCCTCCAGTATCTACTTGATCTGGCATAGCGAAAATCACCACATCTTTGTTTTGACCGCCAGCAGCGCAGGATGTGCCTAAAGTTATCGTTCCGGAAATTTTTTTATCAGTGGTAAGCAATATAAGATCTTGAGAAACTGAAATATTTACTTGCCCTCCTGGCGCGTTAAGATGCGCGCCGGTAATATCATATGCCCAAACCCAGCCCATTGAACCTACTCCAGTAATAGTAAAAGTGTCTGTGCCGGTATCATAAGTCATTGTGTTTCCGCTTGAGCCATCCGTGCTATAAACAACCGGGCCTCTCATACCGGCTACAACTATGCGAATATTGGCGGCATAGCCATCGGCCATTGCAGATGTTTTTGCGGCATCATACCAAACTTTAGCAGTATAAGTGCCTTTAATGTCAAAAAAAGAATTTTGATTCATATCGCTCATCACGCCGTTAACCATCACATTGACCGGCCCGCCTTGAGCTCCTGTAGGAACCTTAACTAGAATAGATGTTGCAGACCAGGTCGCTCCAGTATAATCTGCTTCAACAGGAAGTAAGGGTCCAGTCATCGGATCGAATCCGCCTGAAAAGAAAACTTTGTTATTTGCATCACCAATAGTTCCTCCACCTAGCGTGCCGAAGTTTGTTCCTGTAATCGTTAAAGAACCTCCAACTATGCCAGATGTAACGCTTAAACTGGAAATCGTAGGCAAAACAAGCGTAGTGATAGTTAATGACCCGCTTGAATAAGCAGTAAGAGGATTATTTGCTCCGTTAATATCTTTTATGGTATTGCCGGAAGCAATAACCAATGAGGTTGTTCCAGATAAACTTAATCCTCTTATGGTTGCTTTATCGCCTTGAAAATCAACGAAGGGAAGCCCCATACCTCCGCAAGTGAGAACCGTTCCGCCCACTGTGTAATTGGAACAATTCATCGCCATCATGCCGTCCACTTGTTCGCTGAATTGAATAATTACTCTATCAGTAAAAGCCAAGGCGGAAGTAACGGTTGGAGCGACAATATCATTGCCTGTTTTTTCAATCATAGTATTGGTGTTTCCGGCAGGGTCTACCACTTGCAATTTAACGCTGGCATTCACATTATCGCCTATGTTTATCGGAGCAAATCGTTCATCCACGCCAAGTATTGCCTCGCCAATCAAAGTTGAGCCGTCAGTTTGATAAACTTTTATAATACTGTTTTCCATACCTATTGAAACCACGGGCGCGGGCGCTATTTGATCTTGCGTCCCCAGAGGATTTTGAACAAAAACAAAATCTTCAACGAGTATAGCCGCAGGAGGAACAGTATCAATAGTGACTAAATTTGCAGTTTCCAAATCAGCGGCTCCCCAGGCATTTGCAGCCACTAAATGAGCGTTGACTTTTGCCGCCATAGTCCTTCCGTCCGTCGCGCCGACGGTTGTCGTTATAACTGCTAAATAACCTTGTGTAATACCTGAACCAATAGCAATTGGACTTAAACATGTAAAATTTATTACTGGAGCTCCTGCGTTAAAATTTGTAGTAGTGTTAGTTGTTGATTGAGCGCAAGCGATAGCATCAGCTCCATCAATAATTCCAAGCACGCCTCCGTCAGAATAAATAGCCACACTAGCAATATCTGCAGTAAGCGCAGTCAAAGCGGTTTTATTTTCTACAGTAAATTGATCTATTGTATCCGCTCCCGGGCCATTAGGATTTGTAACCGTAAATGCGCCAATTACTTTGGGCGCTGAACTAGCTTTAACTGTAGAGGTAGGCGCTACGGTAGTTTCCGATAAAATCGGAGCCGCCGCCTGTACTGATGATACGACCATTAAAAATCCTGCAATTATTAAAAAAGAAACACTAAACAAAGAAAACAAAACATTTTTATATTTTTTCATATATTAACTTCAGCCTGAGGCTGATCCGCCTTAAGATGAGGCGGAAATTATTTATAATTTATAAAACGACTTTTAAATTGCATTTAATTACATTATTATATCACTATTCTCTTAACGATCTGCAAATAAAATTGTGCATAACTTTAAGGTGCGAGTAGCGGGAATCGGACCCGCGTCTTTTGCTTGGGAAGCAAATATATTGCCACTATATTATACTCGCTTTTTAAAGCGGGTTTATTTTAATATCTTTCAAATGCTTTTCCGCCTCCAAAATTCCTCTTTCCATCATTTCAACTGCTTCAAGAGGATGATGACCGGTAGCGCTTTCTTCAGAAAGCATCACGGCATCGGCGCCGTTTATTATTGCAAAGGCCACATCCGTAACTTCAGCGCGAGTTGGCAGGGGGTTTTCCATCATTGATAACATCATTTGGGTTGCTACAATTACCGGCTTCCCTGCAATTTTACATTTTTCAATTATATCTTTTTCTATAAATGGAATCTGCTCAAGCGGAATTTCATTTCCCAAATCACCGCGGGCGATCATAATTGCGTCCGCTGTTTTTATAATTTCATCTATATTATCTAGGGCAATCTTGCGTTCAATTTTGGCGATAATTGGAATAACTTGCCCAAGTTTCCGCATTTTTTCTCGCAACTTTAAAACATCATCAGCACTGCCCACGAAAGACATGGCGACATAATCAACTCCCTGCTCTATGCCAAATTTCAAATCAGCCAAATCTTTTTCTGTAATTACTTCCTGCGCTTGTTGATTAAATTCATGGCCTGTTTTTTTTTGAACTCTCGGTCCAGATAAATCTTGGATAATTGGAATTCTTTTTCCAGCTTCTTTTGCATCTTCCCTGACATTTTTAATATATCCGGCATGCTCTTCGTGCGTCCCCCAAGAAAAATTCAAACGAACAGCATCCATTTGATGAGTCATCATTTCTTTTATTATTTCTTTTCCTTTCGTCGCCGGCCCAATGGTCGCTATAATTTGCGCTTTACTTTGCATATATTAGCATTATAACATGTTTTTTATAATCTTATTTCCTTCTCAAGCCATGAAATATGTTCATTTTTTCTCTTCCACCAAATATCTTCCCAAACATAATTTACAGCTAGTTGTTTATATTTTCCGTATTTCTCAAAATATTTTAATAATTTTTTGACTGGCACGGGATTTTCCGGGCTCTGATTGAAAAATAATTTTGAGTAAATTTTCTGCTCCCAAGGCGAAATATGGTTGAAAAAATCCCAATGGTGAAAAACATCAAAAAGTAAATACCAAACAGTCGCCGGCCCAACGCCGTAAAGTTTCAATAATTCTGTCATCTGTGTTTCTCTGTTCTTTGTTCTTAGTTCCTTTTCATCAATCAAACCCTCAGCAAAATATTCATTAATTCTTTTTATAGATTTTGCGCGATAGCCGATTTTCAGACTTCGCAATTCTCCTTCGCTTACCTTTTGAAGTCTTCCCGGACTCCAAAGGCACCAAAGTTTTTTACCATCAAATTCTAAAAGTGTTCCATAATTTTCTAAAAGCGCCTTAAACATTTGAACAGATCTTCTAATTGAACAGTTTTGCAAAACAATTCCAATGATTAAATATTCATACAAAGAACTTGGGTGTCCTGGTCTCATACCCCGCCATTTTTTCAAAATAGGAGAAAGGAATTTATCTTTCTTAAACATTTTGTAAAAATCATCCAGTTTTAGATCAAAATTATAGCGATATTTTATTTCTTTAATAAGCGAACTAAAAAAATCATTAGATAATTTTCCCTTGGCGTAGATTTTAATTTCCACTAAAGGATTATTAATCTTGCCTTTATTTGAAAATTTGATGCCTAAAGTTTTCCCCTGCCAATTCCAAGTTTGCCAACGAATACCCGGTTCCCAATAATTATCTCCCGAAGTGAAATGTCCCGGCTTATGAAAAGTTGAATCAAAAGCGAAAGGTTTTAATGGTTTGATTTTAAAAGTCTTTTGTAGTTTAAGTTTTTTCATAAAACTACATTATTACCCTAATTCTTTCTTAAAATCTTCCCAATTCATGGTTTTTCCCCACCAGCGAAGAGCCGTCTTTTCCAAAACAATATCTCTGTCTTCTATTATTCCACTTGAGTGATCAACAGCTTCTTTTATAATAATTACCTCATAGCCTCTCCATCTAAACTCTTGAACAGTAGACAAAACACAACAATCTATCGTTAATCCAAAAATAACTAGAATTACTTCTTCGGTTTTTCCAATATTCTTTTTTATCCATTTACTAAATTTTTTTGAATCTGGATAAGGTGTTCCTGCTTTTTTATTAGCTTTACCAATATTCTTTCTTATCCAAATTGGAGAATTCATACATTTTATCCATAATGATTTTCTTAAATCATTTGGCATTACAGACTCGTAACCCCATTCTCCCGGATGGCAACCATCACCCAAATCAGCATTGCGTGGCTGTCGATAATCAGAAATAATTTCATTAATTTTTATATTTTTTTCTTTCAAAAAAGGGAAAACATTTTCTTTAATGAAATTAATCGATGGTCTAGGCCTATAAAATTTACCACCCTCGGTGGCAAAATCATTTTGAACATCAATTGCAATAAATTCGTACTTTTTATTCATAAAATTATTTTTCTAATTCCTCTTTTAAGAGCGGCAAAATTTGTTTTCTCATAATTAAGCCTTCTCTTTTTGCCACATCGCCATCAAAGCCAACATCTAAAACTTTTTCCAACAATTTTTTAGTATTTTCATCATTAGTAATAAAAAAGTTCTCCATTTTTTTAAGTTCAATAGTATTTAGAAAAATATAATTCAAACCCATTTCAGTTTTTATTTTATTCAATATTTTTATAATTTCATCTCCCCTTTCTTTGATTAATCTACTTACCCCAATCATTTCAATTTGAGCTATTCCAACTTTTTTACCTCCCATAGAATACCACACAAAATCCCCTTCTATTTGTTTAGCAAGTTTTTCTCCCGACAAGTCTGACTTAGCTATAAAAAGCTCTTTCCAAAAATTATCTGGCAAACCTGCGGTTTTATTAAGATATTCAGCTACCTTTCTGTCTCGATCTGTAGTTACTCCGCCTTTAAAATTAAGCGTATTTGAAATAATTGCGCCTAAAAGCAAGATCGCTGATTTTTTAGATATTTCAATATTATTTTGAATAAACTTTTCCGCAATTAAAGTAGCGGCTGACCCAACAAGTTCTATTTGAGCTTTGGCATTTGGAAATTTATCTGCTTCGTGAATTGTTCTATGGTCAATAATCTCAATAACTTTTTCTAGTTCAATATTTCCCTCTAAATTATTTAAATCACTAGCATCAATAAGTATCACTTTGTCAAAATCGTTTGAACCTAAAATCACTGGAGGATATTCAAAATTAAAACGATCTAGAACATACTTAGCTTCATCGTGAATTTCCCCCATTACGCCAATTGCGCTATTTATTCCAGTTTTCTGTAAAAATTCAGAATAGGCAATGACCCCAGCAACTCCATCTAAATCAGGATTCACATATGATGTTATTAATATTGGTTTCATTATTTTAAACTGCTAATTTTTTTCAATCTATCATACTTTACTTTTCTTTCAGGTTTTAATGGAGCACCAGATTTGAGACCGAAACAGCCGAAAGCATAAGCAAGGTCAGCTATAAAATCATCATCTGTTTCTCCGCTTCTGTGGCTTACAATAAGTTCTATATTATTTTCTCTCGCCAACTGCATAGTTTCCAATGTTTCGGTCAAGGTGCCAATTTGATTCGGTTTTATAATCATCGCATTTATACTTTTTTTGTTTATTGCCTCCTGAAGAAGAATTTTATTTGTTACAGTTAAATCATCACCAACCACTATCAAGCCGTTATTATTTTTTTTCAACTCCCTAAAACTTTCAAAATCTTCTTCTTCAAAAGGGTCCTCAATTGAAAACAAATCGAATTCTTTTATTAACGAACCATACAAACTCAATAATTCCTCTTTTGAAATTCCTGCCCCGTAGGAAGCTTGCTTTCCTTCGGGGTCTTTTCCGTCTGCGACCATATATTTTCCATCGCTGTAGAAAGAAGAAGCGGCGACATCAAGAGCCAATCTTATTTTGTTTTCCAATTTATTTTCTTTTATCGCTTCACTTAAAAATTCAAGCGGTTTTCTAATATCGCTTATTTTCGGCGCAAAACCGCCCTCGTCGCCCAAAACAAGCGATTCTTTTCCTAATTTTTTAGCAATAATTTCTTTTAAAGTATTTTGCACTTGAATTCCAATCTCAACTGCCTCAACCACATCCTCCGTATCAGGCACAATATGATATTCTTGGAAAGCCAAATCATTTTTCGCGTGTTTTCCTCCGTTTATTAAATTCATATAAAGATAGGGGTTTTTTCGAGAAGGTTTTATTTCAGCAAGAGTCCTTAAATATTCAAAAACTTCTTGGCTGGAAATTTTTGCCGCCACTTTGGCGCAAGCAATACTCACTCCAATCATGGAATTGCCGCCTAGTTTGTCTTTATTCAGCGTTCCGTCTAATTCAATCATAATTCTATCTATCTCTTTTTGATTTAAAACATCTTTACCCACCAAAGCTCCAGCAATCAAATTATTAACTTTCATAACCGCATCTTTAATTCCCTTTCCGTCCTCGTCTCTCAATTCATGCGCCTCGTGCGCGCCCGTGCTTGCCCCAGACGGCACAGAAAAACTGGCGAAGTTTTCTCCAGCGCGTACTATCACTTTTAACGTCGGATTCCCCCTTGAATCCTTAATTTCTTCGGCTAAAATTTTTGTAATTTTATTCATAGTTTTTTATCCCAGTACTAAAATTTTAAAATTTTCATTAATAATTTTTATTTATTTTTATTTTCCTAATTATATTTAATCGTAATAATACTTACCCAAAAATTTAGTACGGGACAGGTTTCTTAGTTAATAAAATCATCAGATCGGAAACATTGGCGCCGGTTGGGCCGGTCAGAATCATATCGCCGGATTTTTGAAAAACAGGATAAGTATCAAAACGATCCAAATAATCATCAACATCAATTCCTAATTTTTCTATTTTTTCTAAAGTATTTTTATCAATCACAGCCCCGGCGGCATCGCTATTATCCATTCCATCGGATGCCAGTGGTATCAAGACAGAATTTTCATCAACTATTTTAGTTTTAATTGCTCGAAGCCCCATATAAAGACACCTGCCTCCGCTCCCGCCTTTTTTCGTCACCACAAGCTTCGGTTCGCCAGCGGCTAAAACAACAGTGTTTTCCTTTTGAGCTTCAAAAATTTTCTTCAACGCACTATCAACTTCATCATATAATTCTGTCGAAACAATATTAACTTCCAAACCAAGTTCTTCAACTTTTTTTGCCATTGCTTCCACTGCTGTTTTATTAGACACTAAAATAAAATTGTGAACCTTTTCAAAATATTTATCTTCTTTCGGCGTTTCAATCAATTCATATTTTCCCAAATCATATTCATTAATTATTTTCTGAACATCCGCATTGGTTGCCTCGTCTTTATAAGTTGCGCCAGAAGCTACTTCAGAAAAATTATCTCCCGGAACATCTGAAAAAATAAGTCCAATAACCGTTGCAGGATAAGCAATCTTAGCCAAGCCTCCGCCTTTAAGTACGGATAAATGTTTTCTAATATTATTCATTTCATTGATTGTTTTTCCGGTTTTTAAAAAATTATCATAAATATTTTGACCTTGCAAACATTCTTCTTCAGAAGAAACCAAAAGAGCGGAGCCTCCGCCAGAAACTAACACAATTATCAAATCATCTTCTTTTGAATCTTTTATTATTTCATAAATTTTTTTTCCAGCCTCAATATTTGCTTCTGATGGCCGCGGATGAGTGCCGGCAAAAGTCTCAATATAATCGCAAGTTACCTTATGAAGTCCTATCACAGCACCCTCATTTATTTTATCTCCTAAAACTTTCTCCAATGCTTGAGCCGCCTCGCACGAAGCTTTGCCAAAACCAACTACTTTTATTCTTTTAAATTTAGATAAAATAAAACTCTGATCTTTTATAACTAAAATATCATTTTCTAATTTAATAGAATTTAAGATAACTTCTTCAGTATTTATCGCTGAAAGTCCGGCTTCAGCAATTTCCAAAACTAATTTACGATTTTCTGTCGTAGCCAGTTCATCAAAATTTTTAATCCACCTTTTCATTTTTTATTTAATTAAATTTAACGGCTGACCGGAAATAAAACCCTGAATATTATCTATAGTTGTTTTTATAATCTCTCCTTCTGCTTCTTTTGAATAAAAAGCGACATGAGGAGTCACTATGACATTCGGCATATCTATAAGCACGCGACCTTCCAGAAGAGTTTTATAATCTTTAACTCTTTCAGACTTTTCCGGAGAAGAAAGAATTTCAATTTCTTCTTTTAATTCCCTTTCGCCCTCTAGAACATCAAGACCAGCTCCGGCAATAATTCCCTCTTTTAATCCCCAAATAAGCGCATCAGTATCTATAAGTTCTCCCCTCGCAGTATTTATTAAATACACGCCTTTTTTCATTAGGGAAATATTTTCTTTATTGATTAAGTGTTGGTCTCCTTTATTATATGGAGCGTGCAGGGTTATTATGTCGGATTGAGCAAGAACTTCCGAAAGATTTTTATATTCAAAATTCATTTCTTTCGCAAAATTCATATCAGGGTATGGATCATAAGCCAAGACATTCATAGAAAAACCTTTGGCGATTTTAACTACGTTCTTGCCAATTTTCCCTGTGCCGATAACTCCAATTGTTTTTCCCTTTAAATCAAAACCTTGAAGTGAGAAAATATTAAAATCCGCTCCTTCCCGCAAATTGTTATAAGCGTCATAAATTTTTCGCGAGAGATTCAAAAGCAGGCCGAAAGTAAATTCGGCTACCGTGTAGGCGCCATAGGACGGAACACTGGAAACCATTATTCCTTTGCTTTTTGCATACTCGCAGTCAATATGGTCAAAACCTGTTGAGCGGGTAGCGATGAATTTTAAACCGAACAAAGCATCTATAATACTTTTATTTATTTCAGAATTAACGAAAATAGAAACAATTTCAGCATCTTTTGCTAAATTAACATTATCTTCGCTCAATTTTTCCTCGTAAAAAGAAACATCCGCTCCCTCAAAAGCCTGCGCAAAAATAGTTTGTTCTGTTTTGGGCACTTCAAAAAATATGATTTTCATACTTATATTATACCCGGTAGTAAGATTTTTTGCAAAAAAAATAACCCCAACCATAAGGCCGGGGTTACAAGAAGTTTTTTCTTCTTTTTATACTACTTACTACTTAAGCATTGGGATATTTTTCAGCAAGAAAATTGAATATTATTTCAACCACTTTTGGTGAAATTTCATTCCAATTTAATGCACCAGATTTAGTGAAAGATAACTTAAAGGGTTGTAAACACATGTGCACACACATTTGAGTCTTGTAAATCTTTTCAACTATCTTTTTTCTATCTGGAGTTATGTCTTTTCCATAACTGATAACAGGAAAATCAAAAAGATCAATACATGAACCTTCCGTAAAAAGTGGTATAGATGTATGAAAACTTAATACATCTCTGTTGGGATGTTTTTCAATCCTGATTTTAAATTTTCCGTCAGGTGAAGTAATTAAAGATGGACCCTTTAATTCCTGAATCTTTTCAGGTGTAAGTTTTGCATTTAAACTGTCCCACTTTTCCTGAAGTAATTTAACTTCTTCGTTGAATAATTTAACAAGTGCTACTTTTTTTTCTTCCAGCAACTCATTATCAGTTTTCATTAAACGATTATAAATCGTCACAAAGAATTGGGCTATTTTCATAGCAATTTTTTTAAAGAACTGAGCTATTTTTTTCATAGCTTTACTCAGAGTTTGTCGTCTAACTGCTTAAAGACTATCCTTATAACCGTTACAAGGAAAACGGATTTGGTTGCTCATGCCATTCACTCTGTTTTTCTTCAGAGATAAAGTTCCTAGAACTTAATTGAAATATAGCATATTGTGACAAAAAAGTCAATAGCAACACCCCCGAATTCAACACTTTGGAATTTTTTTAAGGTTTATCCTCCACAACCAAAAGCTTGTGCGAATAATGGTGACCATTCACTATTCTCACTTTTCCTACAGGGACCTTGAAATAATGAGCCAAAAGCTCTATCACTTTTTTATTCGCCATATTTCTTTCCGCTTTTTCTTTAACTGAAATTTCAAAATGGTTAGCCGATTTTGCAAGAATACTTTCCCTTTTTGCTCCAGTTGCAACCACGGCTTTGATATACATTTAATTATTTTATATTATTAGCTATTTATATGCTATAGCATATTTATAGTAAATAAATTTTTTAATTAAGAAAAATTTTATTTATCAAAACTCCTAAATAGTTAGCTAAAACTATAACGATTATAGAGATAAATAAGTGTTCAAAAATTACACCGGCTGGCTTTTTTCCAGTTTCTTTCGCAATTAAATAACTGGCTAAAGTTATCAAAAATATTCCCCAAACTATGGCAACTATTATTGCAGTTTTTAAATCAAAAAATATAACAGGTATGGCAAAAGAAAGAGCAAATATAAATTTAAAAGAAAATGTAGAAATAGTTGCCGCCCAAATTTCTTTCGAAGAGGAAACATTTGCCGACTCTTGAGAAAGATGAATCCCAAGAGCATCAGAAAAGGCATCAGCCACCGCAATGGTTAAAATACCGGCAATAACTGCCAACTTTAAATGCGTGCTGGAATTCAATCCAACCATCAATCCCAAAGTAGTAATTACTCCAGATGCCAAACCAAAATTCAAACCAATTTTTATCGCTTTTTTCATATTCAGATATTAACTATATTTAGTTATTCTTGCACTTCTCGCATAAATCTTGGACATTTTCAGGCACATAACTACAAGAAGGAGCCGCTTTGAAGCTGGCGCACATTTCAGCTGTTGGTTCAAAATCTGCCGGAGGTGTTGAATTAACATCCGGAACGCTAGCTGGCTTATAATCTCCTTCTTGAATATTAGCTGGCTTATAATTTTCCATTCCAGTAGGTATGCCAGCCGGTTTAAAATCTTTCATACATTCTTGAATTGTACCCTGCACATCTTCGGGACCGCGAATTTCTCCGTTCTTGGCACGTTCTTCAATATTTCCTAATTTTTCTTTTATGCAACTTTGAATTTCTAGTGGAGCTTGTTTCAACATATCTTCCATTTTAGATTTTAATCCCTCGGTTATGCTACTTGCGCAACTTTGTATGGTTGTCCCAATTTCTGGAGTTATTTCAACTTCTTCATCATTTTCAACTTTTGATATTAAATCCTTTCCTAATTTTTCTTCCAAGCAGGAACGCATTTCAGGCGTCATTTGTTTTAATCCTTCTTTAAATTTTGCAAGGCCCTCAGTTTTCATTGACTCAAAACATTTCTTAATTATTTCTCCTGCCTGTTGATTAGGAGTATACGCTCCACTCTCGATTTTTCCGATTATGTTATCATCTAAATTTTGCTTTAAACAACTAACTACTTCCGGCGTGGCCTGCTTTAGTCCGCCAACGAGACGCGTCATGCCATCTTTCATTTCTTTTAATTTATCAGCCGGAATCAAATCATGTTCTTGAGCAAAAGCGAAACAAGCATCAGAATTTTCTGATTTATTGCAATAGGCATCGCAAGATTCTTTGGAATTGCAATCACCGGGACCCTTGCCTCCGGTTTTTTTATATAATTCTGCTTCTTCTTTAGTCATAAACCCGGCTTTTTCCGCAAAAATAACACATTCATTTTTGTTTGAATCGCTATCACAATATTTTTCGCATTGATCTTTTGTTTTGCATTGGCCGGGAGTTTCCCCGCTCTTTAAAAATGGCAAAACTTTTTTGGCCTGGGCTAATTCTTCAGGAGACATAAAACCGGCTTTCTCCGCAAAAGCGATGCAAGAATCGAGATTATTTGAATCCGAACAATAAGCTTCACAGGATTTTTTATTAGTGCAATTGCCGGGCAATTGAGCGCCATTGTCAAGCGCTTTTATTATTTTCTTGGCCTGCTTTAATTGGTCAGCCGATATTAAATTGTGCTTCTCGGCAAAAGAAACGCATTCACTCATATGACTTGCCCCATCGCAATAGGCTTCGCAAGCTTCTTTTGTCTTGCATGCTCCCGGTCCTTCTCCCTTTAACACGTCGGCAAATTCTTTTGTTTTGGCAAGATCATCTTTTGATATAAGGCCGCGCTTTTCCCCGTAAGCGGCGCAGGCAATCATATTTTCTGTTTTAGAACAATAATTTTTACAGTCATTTTCATTCTTGCAACTGCCCAACTCGGCAATCGGATATCCGATTGAAATATAAAATTCAATCCCGCTGCTAGTTTTTCTTTGCGCCCAAACGTATTTTTTCTCCATATAAGGATTCCGAGGAATATTAAATTCCCTCGACTCTCCGCCAGTTACTTTTAGCGCTCCGATAGACCCGTTTGATGCAATAGTAAAACCATCCCCATCCGTCATGTCTACCTCAACATAAATCATTTTTTTGGGATTCATGTCAAGAAAGACCGAACCCGGTCCTGTGTTCACTGTAAAACTTTTACCATCAGAGCTTATGGGTATTAGAACCCCCAGCCCAAACTGGCCATACTCAGTATCCGAATACGACGCAGTCAGACCTCTCATTTTGCCTCCACTGCTGCAATCCCTGAATTCCGGACGGATAACAGAAAAAGTGCCGGATAAACAGGCCTTTTTTGCAACAGCATTCACGGCCTCTCCCGCAAATATCTGATGCTGGAAAAATCCAAATCCTAGGGCTATTAATAAAATAAGAGTGAATAAAAACAAAAATTTTTTCATGTTGTTTATTTTAATTAAATATCCTTATTGACTAAAAGGATTCTTATAAGCGTTTGAATACGGATTAACTCCAGCACTTAAAGGATTTAAGTCTGGAATCTTTCCCTTGACTGGGTCTTTTCCAACTTCGTCAAAAACTTGAGCGCCAAGCCCAGCTTGTTGTGTTTCGATATTTGTCGCAGGCTCTGAACTTTTTCTGCTCGTTAGCCAAAATGCTATAATAATTACGACAACTATCAACACAATTATAATAATCTTTGGTGTTTTTTTCATAGTCTAATTATAACTCAAACAGGAACATTAATAAAGGATAGCTGTGAATATAAAATAAGGCTAAAAATTTATCTCTATTTAAATAAATTTTTAAAAAAAGAAAAGAAATCTTTTTTGCCAGCATTTTCATCTATTGCCGGCGGATTTTTGTCGTCCATAACCATGATCATTTTTTCCCCTTCCTTCGCCCAGCCAAATTTCTCGCGGATACTTTCCTCTATCCCCCTATCTGTGTTTAATTTTCCAATATCAGACGCTAATTTTTCTTTTTGCTGCTGAAGATCTGCAACCTTGTTCGCTGCAATATTTTTATTTTTCGCCGTCTCCATTGCTTTCTCTACAAGCCCAATGGCACTCCAAGCAAAAACGACAACTACAATAGCCAAAAATACCAAAGCGGGTTTTGTCCGCATTATCTCCCTAAATCCTTTTTTCTTTTGAAAATTTCTCATATATGCTATGATAATAACATGCTTTTCGATAAAAAACACAAAAAGAAAATACAACTTGTTTGGACAATTTTGTGCATATTCATCATAGTAAGCATGATTTTGCTTTACTCGCCAATCTTTCGTCAGTAGAAAATAGAAAATTATAAAGTAGAAAGTAGAAAGTAAAAACTTTATGAACTTTATGAACTTTCTACTTTATAACTAGTCGTTAGAACGCATCATTTTCAAGAATACATCTTGAGTGATGTTCACTTTTGCGTTTTCTTTCATTCTGGCTTTCCCTTTCTTTTGCTTTTCAAGAAGCTTCTTCTTACGGCTTACATCTCCTCCGCCTACAACTTTGCTTCCATGCATTAAAACGTCTTTACGAAAAGCAGAAACTGATTTTGAAGCTATAATTCTGCCCAAGGCTCTTCCTTGGATTTTTGTGACAAACATCTGTCTAGGTAAAATATTATGTAATTTTTCAACCGTTTTTTCAGCCTCTTCTTCAACTCTTTTTTTAGAAACAACTTTTGAAAATGCCGGCACCGGCTCGCCTGCAATCAAAATATCAAGCCGAGTGACATTAGCTTCGCGCATTTCAGCCATATCATAAGATATTGACCCATAGCCAGACGAAGTGCTTTTTAATTCATCAAAAAAATTTCGCATAAGCTCGCGAAGAGGCATTTTAACGGATATAGCGGAACGGCTGTCTCCAAAATTTTCAGTCTCGCCCACTTCTGCTTCATGGTCAAAAAGAAGTTGCATAATATTGCCTAGATATTCCGCTGGAGTAATTATTTTCAGTTTTACCCAAGGCTCAAGCACTGTTTGAATATTTCCATCGTCCGGGAAAAAATACGGGGAATAAATTTTTTCTTTTTTGCCATTTTTCATTGTTACTTCATAGGTAATGGAAGGCGTTGTAATAACTAATTTTAAATCAAATTCCCGCCTTAATCTTTCAGTGATAATTTCCAAATGCAACATGCCCAAAAATCCGCACCTGAAACCCCGCCCAAGCGAACCGGAAGATTCTTCTTCGTAGGAAAAAGCGGAGTCCGAAAGTTTCAATTTTCCCAATGCCAGTTTAAGCTCTGAAAAATTATTGGCGTCTTCCGGAAAAACAGAAGCCCAAACAACAGGCTTAGGCCGCATATATCCGGCAAATGCCGGAAGCGGATTTTTAAACATTGTAATCGTATCGCCGACTGATGCAATTCCCGGCTTCTTAATGCCTGTAACAATATACCCTATGTCGCCCGGCGAAAGAAAACTGCGCGGAGTTTCTTCCGGTGAAAAAGTGCCGACTTCAAGCGAGTTGAACTTCTCGCCAGACGCGGAAAAAATCAAACTTGCGCCTTTTGAAACTTTTCCATCAAGCACCCGCACATAAACTATCACCCCTCTATGGTTTGAATATTTAAAATCAAAAACCAAGGCGCGAAAATTATTATCGCCCTTATAAGTTTCCTTCGGCGAAGGAATACGTTTTATTATTTCATTTAAAAGATTTTCCACTCCCTCTCCAGTACGCCCTGAAACTAAAAGTATTTCATCTGAACTGCAATTTAAAAGCCTTATAACTTCATTTTTTACTTCCTCAATTCTTGCTAAAGGTGAATCAATTTTCGAAAGCACAGGTATAATTTTAATCCCTCCCCCACGCGCCATATTGAGCGTAGTAAGCGTTTGCGCTTGCACACCTTGGGTTGCATCAACCAGTAAAATAGAACCCTCTACGGCTTTCAGAGCGCGCGAAACTTCATAGGAAAAATCTATGTGCCCTGGAGTATCAATCATATTCAGTTGATAATCGATATTTTCAAATTGATAGTTCATTGAAACCGGAGTCATTTTGATGGTAATTCCCCTCTCGCGTTCAAGTTCCATGGAGTCAAGCACTTGGTCGCGCATTTTCCTCGCCTCTATGGTGTGAGTAATCTCAAGCATCCTGTCCGCCAAAGTGCTTTTCCCATGGTCAATATGGGCAATGATTGAAAAATTCCTGATGTGTTTTAAATCCATATAAAGCTATCTTAACAGAAAATCACCGTTCATTCAATTTTTAAATTTACCTTTACAAATCGGATACAGTGTGCTAGATTATAAACAAGCTTCAGTTTTTTGAAATAGAAGTTTTTGGTTAATTTTTGTTTGGTTTATTGAGTCTCTTTATGGAGGTTCGGTAAACCAAATAATTATTAATTAAAAATCTAGAAATCATGAGAATATACAAAAATTCTGCAGAACTAAAGGGAGTAATCCTTAAGCATGGCGATATCATATCATGGCCCATTTCTTGTCCGGCCTATAGGGTTAGTTTTCTCTTGAAAGACACGATATTACTTTTGGAAAATGTCGAGGAACCAGAAACTACCGGCGAATGTGGTGATGTTAAGGTATTTAAAGTGTTGGGCATACAGAACCCAGTAGAATTCTGTAAAAAGTGTTACGGACATGATCCTTACCATGAATTTATATTTCCAGTGCCAAGAAGGGATGATTATGAGGCATTGTCACGGTTAGTTGTAGCCTTAATGCAGGAGGCAGAAAAAATTGCTAACAAAAATTTCACAAACGATCCTGTTATTGATGCCTTTGAAAAGTTTGTTGAAACGATAAATCTAAAAGATTTTATGGTCATAGGTGGAGACAAAGAGAAAAAGGATGCCAAAGAAATTTTAAACCAAATGAAAGAAGGAACTGAATTTGGTAAAAAATTTAAACAAAGCATTTATAATACTACTTTTCAAATAATAATGAGGAGCAATAAAAAAACCGAATCGGAGTAGTAATGAAATTCACTCCAAATAAAAACCTTGCCTAACACAAGGTTTTTTTATTTCAAAAGATTTTTTAAAGTCCTTCTTGGTCTGGAATAATAACTTTTGCGCGCCAGAATTTAGTTCTGAATGTTTTTATTAAATCTTTCAGTTCCTCGTTTTTTAAAAGATGCAATACCAGAATACCCGCCAAAATACCGAGAATTCCTGAAATAAATCCCTGTAGAAACACGCCCCAGAAAGTAGTCGTGCCAAGAATTGGAGAAAAAATATTTAAACTTAAATAAGACACCAAACCGATAAAAAAAGACGCGCCAAGACTTTGAAAGAAAGTCTTGATAATAAACAGTTCTTTTTTCATAAAATCTTTTTTGATAAAGAACCAAAGCAAAATAAGATTTATTATCGTGCCAAAGGAATAAGCAAGTGGAAGCATTAATATTTCCGTACCCGGAATATCTGAAACTTTAAGCAGGGATTCAATAAAATAATGAAAAAAAGAAACATTCTTGAAAATGTATAAAAACAATGCGGAAAAAATGACTATGGAAAAAGACGAAATGAAATTAATAAAAAGCGGCCGGCGAGTATTTCCCCCGGCATAGTAAGCTCGGGCAAAAAGAGCAATAAGACCTTGGGCCATTATGGAAATTGAAAAAACCGCCAGAGATGCGGCAACAAGACGGGTATTTTCCCAAGAAAAGTGTCCGGAACCCAAAACAACACGCACAATCTGCGCGCGAAGCACGATAAATAAAAACGTTACAGGCAGAGACCAAAATATTATTTGTCTGGCGGCAGATTTTAAATGATTTTTAAAATCGTCAATCTTGCCTGAAGAATACGATTTAGTGAGAGTTGGAAATGCAGCCACAGCATAGGAAAGGCCAATAATCCCTAAAGGCACGGACTGCAAATTAAATGAAAGATTAAAAATTGAAATTGACCCGTCTTTCAAAAAAGACGCTAAAGCAACAATTGCAATTAAAGCGATATTGTTTAAGGAAAGCCCTAGAGTTCTTGGAAGAGAAATAAGAACCACTTTTTTAATATCCGTAAAATTAATTAATTTTGAAAAATGAGGCCTAAACCCGCAACCAGAAGAAGCAAAAGTCTGAATCAGAAAATGCATAAAAGCCCCCAGCACGACACCCATAGCCAAACCGTAGATGCTAAAAATCGGATACAAAAATAAAACCCCGATAATTATGCCAAAATTATAAAACAATGGACTTAGAGAATAAAAGAAAAACTTGCGGAAAAGCTGAGTGATAGTGCCGAATAAATTTGAAAGGCCCAGAAGAATCGGCGAAAGAAGCATTATGCGGGAAAGCTCAATAACTTTAATTTTCATTTCAGGTGAAAATCCCGGCGCAGTAAAAGAAACAATGTATGGCATTAAAAAGAAAATAATAATAGAAACTAAAACCATAATCGACAGAAAAACAGTAAATACGTCATTCATAAATTTTTTTGCTTCAATCGTGACTTTTTCTCCAGACATTCTATTTGCGATGAAAGGAATGAGCACCGTTATGGAGGCCAAGGATGCAATTGAAATAAAAATAAGGTCCGGAATTCGAAAAGCGGCATAATAAGCATCCAGCATTGGCGAAGGCCCTATAAAATGGGCAATAGAACGATCACGAAATAATCCTAAAATTTGTGAAAGAAAAGCAAAAGAACCCAAAAGAAGCGCCGCTTGGTTCACATTTCCAAACTCTTTGCCAAAAATTCTTAAGATCTTCCCCATTTACTTTATGTAGTTATTAGTTATTAGTTATTAGTTTGCTGTTCTTGATTAGAAATACTTGATGAACTATCGGAAACCCTCAGGGATTCCATATATTGCTTCAAATTTTGATTTTGTGGATAAAGAAGGAGAGCTTTTTCTGCATAGGAAAATGCTTCAGTATTATTGCCTTCAGCCTTGGCTATTTGGGAAAGAGTAATTAAAGCATCGGCATAATCTTGCTTAAGAGCCAGCGCCTGATTTGCATAATTTTTTGCTTCTTCAATTTTTCCATTGGCAAAAGACACGCGAGCCAAATTAAGTTCAAGACTAGGATTTAATGGATTAAAAGTTAAAGCTGTTTTGTAAGAATCAATTGCCTTATCAAACGCACCCGAAACACCAAAGGGGGCGATAGATTCATAGACAGAACCAAGAAGTGTGAAATTCAAGTAATTCGTATCATTGTATTGTATTGCCAGCTGTGCGCCGTTTATTGCTTGATCAAGACTTATTTGCAAGTCAGCTTTTTCTATTTCAGAAAGAGATGAACCTTTTGCAAATAAAGAATTAAGTTTTACAAGATAAACCTGTGCATAGGTGCGCAAATACAAATCATTTGAATAAAGTGAAACGGTTTTGGCAATGGAAGATTGCGCATTTTCAATAGTTTGCGCTGAAACTGCTTTTTGAAAATATGGAATGGAAGTAAAACGCTCTATATATTTGAATCCGGCAGAAGCAGAAGCAACCATAATAGCAACAAGAAGAAGTATTGAGAAGAAACTTTTTCGCGGGTCATCTAAAAAAGAAAAAGTGATATTTCCCTCCGGTTTTTTAATGGCAGAAAGTCCTATGAATATACCCGAAAAAGCAAAAGCCAAAAGGAATATAGCTGGTCCTACTGGATAAAACAAGGAGGCAACAAACAGATAAAGAGACATAAAAAAGAATACGACTATTTCCATATTTGGCGTATTTTTTTTCTGAAAAATAAAAAGTTCTTTAAACCCGGTAATAACAAGAAGCACTAAAAATGCCAGCCAAGCTAAAATTCCCAAAGAACCGGTTGTAATTGCAAAAGTCGGCAAAAGACCCCAGCCTCCGTCAAAAGAAGTGTTCCAAAAAGCGGTATTGTTTATCACAGCCGGCTTATACATATTCCACATTTCAGTAAATCTATTTGGGCCAGAACCTAAAATAGGATCTTTGACCAAAACAGATTTTGCTACCGACATAGTAGAAGAAAAAGATGGTCTGACTTCAAGATTGGAAACTTCTAAACGGTTTGGCAAGAATCCTCCAATAAATTGTCCCGCCATAAAAAATAGAAGTGAAATCATAATGAGAATGAAGGAAATAGTCGGGAAATTTCTATGTTTTACTTCTGTTTGCAACCCGCTGTTGTTGGAATAAAAAGAGATTTTATAGATAAAAATAATTAAAGCGAAAACTCCTAAAATACCCCATATTACAGAAAAATTAACCACAGCAACCAGCAAAACAGACAATAGAATAAGAACGCCGAATAATATTTTCATAATTTTTGAAATTGAAAAAAATTCAAGGACAAAAAGAGAAACTAATGCCGAGAACCCGGCAAAAAGTCCGAACGTACTCCAAGAGCCCAGAATATTATCAGTCTTTGCGCTCAGGATTCCAAGAGAGAGCGCATCAGGAAAAAACAAATGCAAACTCTGAAATATAAGCGCGACTGCAGAAGATATTAAAGCACCAAAGAAAATAAACTTTACCTTTTCAAAATTATTCAGAACAATTGAAGATATAAGCATTAAGAGAAAAGCTGAAAGAATAAAATAAAAAGTCCCAGTATCAAACATTGTGCCAAAAAAAGATACTTTCTGCGCGTGGGAAAATAAAGCTGACAAAAGAAAAACTAAAACAATTCCAAAACCTGAAACCAAAAGCCAAGATTTAGGCAAAATAATTTTTCCATCGGAAAATCGGGCCACCGTCCAAAATATAATTGAAACTGCCAAGCCTATCACCAAAAGCAAGCCTTTGGAAGTTTCAATTGGAATTTTTGTAAAAGGCAAGAAAAAAACTGGTAATAATACAATCACTGCAAAAAGAGACCAAAACGATATTCTATCTGATATATTTGACAACATAATAAGTTTTTTCAGCCAAAGCTGATCTCCTCCAAAGGCGGACAAGCGCTTTTGGCGGAAAAAAAATTAAATAATTAACCGACTTTTATTAATGCTCCTATTATATATAAGCATATTTAAAAACGCAAATGTCTGTGTCAAGACTAAGTCTTGCCGCAGGTCCTTATAAAAAAATATTTAAATTATTCTGCTGGTGATGTACAAATTCCTCCAGTATCTATTTCTGTTTCGTCTTGATTTTGAATACCGTCAGAACAAGTTTCAGGTTCTAGTATTGGCGGCGGATCTGCTGGCGGACAATTTCCCAATTCTTCGCAAGTTGGAGGGTCTTCAGGTGGCGGACAATTTCCTAATTCTTCGCAAGTTGGAGGATCTGGATCTGGCGCTGGTGTTGATACATTTTTATTTACTATTTCCAAAAATTGTTCTTCGGTCACGCAAGTAGTGCCTACGCAAAGCATTAAATTCAACTACCGCTGGTATTGTTTTTTTTGATTTTGAAAATTCTGAAAGCAATATAACTCTTTCATCCGGCACGGCAATAATGCCGACCGAAGGATCAATCGTGCAAAAGGGATAATTCT
>Ga0265296_1000995_pt1 | contig 35714 bp, 31 predicted proteins | sample MunlanPumphouse1_FD_189073 | JGI IMG/M metagenome (GOLD analysis project Ga0265296, IMG submission 189073) | Groundwater microbial communities from a municipal landfill in Southern Ontario, Canada - Pumphouse #1 | ecosystem: Environmental > Aquatic > Deep subsurface > Groundwater | place...
CGGTCAACAAGTTTGCTGATGGCTTGTTTAGCACGTTCCAAACGGTTTGGCTTGATATCTTCGGCAAGCATACTGTTCGAAACATCAAGCAATATCATCAATTCAACGCCTTTGCGTTTTCCTTTTTCGAGTTTGGACCCTGTTTGTGGCCTTGCAAGAGCAAGGATTAAAAACGCCAGTGCAACCATGAGAGCAATGAACTTAAGCAATGGCATGACTTCTGAAACATCGGGCATAAGTTGTGTAATAACAGAAATATTTCCGTATTTTTTATATGCTTTCTGTTTCCATCTTTTCATCATCACAAAAAGCAGAATAAATATTGCAATGACGAATAATCCGTAAAGATAATATGGATGGTAAAAATTCATTTTTTAATTTTATTTAAACTCTTAATGTCATGTCAATTTTGATATATCGTTTTGAGATTGCTTCACCTCCTTCGTCGGTTTCGCAATGACGTCATTGCGAAGGAGGAACGACTGAAGCAATCTATGCATATATGATTCTTAACATAACATGAACTCATAACTAATTAAGGAATACTCCTGTAAACAAGATATCTTGCAGTAAGTTCGATCAGGAACAGTATGAGCGCCAATAACACAAGCGGCATATACTCTTCTGTTTTTTTCCTGAACTCCATGACATCAATTTTTGATTTTTCCAACTTATCAATCTCTTTATAAATTTCTTCGAGTTTTTGTTTATTTGTTGCACGGAAATATTTTCCATTTGTAAGTTCAGCAATTTGCTTTAGCAATGCTTCGTCAATCTTTACATCTACACTTTGATATTGAATTCCGAAAGGTGTTTTGAAAGGATAAGGCGCCATTCCGAGCGTTCCAACTCCAATTGTATAAACCCTGATTCCGTATAGTTTTGCAATTTCAGCAGCTGTCATCGGGTCAATAGCGCCCTGGTTGTTGATACCATCTGTTAATAAAATGATGACTTTGCTTACTGCTTTACTTGTTCGTAAACGATTCACTGCTGTTGCAAGACCATCGCCAATAGCTGTGCCATCGTCAATCATACCGCTGTGAATATCGGTAAATAAATTTTTTAATACGGAATGATTTGTTGTGAGTGGACATTGCGTAAATGCTTCACTGCTGAAAACAACTAAACCAATCCGGTCGGTCGGTCGTCCATCAATGAAGTTCGTCGCTACTTCCTTGGATGCCTCAAGACGATTTGGTTTAAAATCTTCTGCAAGCATACTGCCGGAGATATCGCTTGCTATTATGATATCAATGCCCTCAATAGTAACATCCTGACTGCTGCTATGCGACTGTGGACGCGCCAAAGCAACAATAAGGAAAATCAATGCAAACATTCTTAATATAAAAAGTCCGTGATATAAACGTTGACGAATAGAACGAGGCGTTTTTTTAAACACGCTTGTGTCAGATATCTGAATATCAGGACTGATAGACTTATGTTTAAACCAATACCATACTGGCATCAATGGAATGATGATAAGGAAAAAGAGAAAGCCCGGTTGTGCAAAATGAATATTATACATAAAGATATTCATTGATATTAAAAGATATTAAGATATTTGGTTACTATTCACCCCGTTTTATTTAATATTTTTGACTGCATCCTGCCGCTGCCTCCTGCTTACTATTTTTTATTTTTTATTTCCGAAACCTGCTGTTCTGCCTGTGTTTCGGGTATGTCGGCAGGTTTTGTTTCTTTTACAAATTCAAAAGCATTATCAAGACAAATGTCGTGTTCGTTTGGTAGCGGATGTGCTTTAGCGAACTTGACAAGGTCGGCAAGGACAAGCATTTGTGATAACCTCATTTTTGTGTTATTCGCGATATCTATGGCTCCGAATGAAGTCATAATTTCATCCGTCGTCATTTCCATAGCATGAATTCCAAATCGTTTTTCAATGTATGTTCTGATGATTTCTGTGAGTTCAGTATAATATTCTTTCACTTTATTATTTTGCCAAAGTTTTTTATTTCGCAGTGCTTCCAATGCTTTCATCGCTTCCTCATGAGGTGGCAATTTGGGTTTTGAGAAATCTATCAAAGCTTCGCCTCTTCTGCGTTTACGTATGTAGTAGATCAAAAACCAGATAATGGCTGCAAGGAAAACGATACCTATCAGATAAGGCAATATTTCCATAAATGTCCATGGAACACTTAAAGGCCCTTTTATATCTTTTATTGCTTTAGTAGTGTCGACAGCTATGGTATTTACATTTAAAAGCAATGAATCTGTGAGTGCTTCAAAGTAATCGGTATCACCGTGATTCTTGTATTTAAAACTTATTTGCGGAATGTAAAAACTTCCGGAGTCAAAAGAAGTGATTGTATATGTCTGGTTTAAAGTAAATTTTTTCACATCTTTGCTTAGTGTGTCGATCTTTGATTTTTGAACGATCTCAATGTTTTTTGTGAATGTATCTTTCAGCTCAGGCCAGAAAATTGTGGTTTTGGCAGGGTAGGTGAGCTGTACCTTCAGTTTTATCTGGTCTCCTATTAAAATTTTGTTAGAATCAAGTTTGGCAGTAGCAATAACATTTTGAGAGAATGTATCTATTGCAGCAATGTATAGCAGAAATAATATGAAGACACGATTTTTTTTCATTCAATATTTTTTTATCACCACTAAATCACTTTCACCCTGTCACCGTTTCGCCCATTCAATTACATACTATCTTTATCAATTGTTTCTGTCTAATCACCACCTCGATTCACGTTTCTTAAACAGTTTCATCAATGGCATCACATAATCCTTGTCTGTATACAGTTCTACATTATCCACTCCACGTCTGATAAAAAGATCATTTAGCGCCTCATCGGATTTTATTTTATTTTCTTTAAATATTTTTCTTAATAATGTATTTGAAGTATCAATCCACCTTGTTGCTCCGCTTTCAGCATCTTTCACTTTTATAAGCCCTGCATCCGGTAGTTCTTTTTCTCTGACATCATTTATCTTCAGAGCAATCACATCATGTTTTTTATTAGCGATCTTCAGTGCATTGTCAAATTCCTTATCCAAAAAATCTGTCATTAGAAATGCTATGCTTTTTTTCTTGATCGCATTGGTTAAATAACGCAGGGCATTCGCAGTATCTGTGCCACTGTATTTAGGAGTAAAGTTGATCAATTCCCTGATAATTCGCAGAATATGAGTGGTCCCTTTTTTAGGTGGTATGAATTTCTCAATTTCTTTGCTGAAAAATATCACTCCGACTTTATCGTTGTTATGTATTGCTGAAAAGGCAAGTACAGCGGCAAGTTCAGTAATTAGTTCCTGTTTCAGTTGTTTCTGCGTACCGAATTCGTTTGAACGGCTCACATCAATAATCAGTATGACGGTCAGCTCTCTTTCTTCATCAAATATCTTGACATAAGGGTGATTAAAACGAGCCGTAACATTCCAGTCGATGGAGCGTATATCATCGCCATACTGATATTCCCTGACCTCACTGAAAGCCATACCTTTTCCTTTAAAGGCGCTATGATATTGCCCCGAAAAGATCTGGTCGGATAAACCGCGGGTTTTGATTTCGATCTTTCTTACCTTTTTTATCAGGTCTGAGGTTTCCATTTATTTAATTAAGAATGCAGAATTAAGAATTATGAATTCAGAATGTAGAATTAAGAATGCAGAATAAAAACAATTAAGGAACTTCAATCGTATTAAGGATTTCGTTGATGATTTCTTCTGTTGTTATATTTTCGGCTTCTGCTTCATAAGTCAGACCTATCCTGTGTCGTAGTACATCATGACAAACCGCTCTTACATCTTCCGGAATCACATAGCCTCTGCGTTTTAGGAATGCATAAGCCTTTGACGCCAGCGCCATGTATATGCTGGCACGTGGCGAACCTCCGTAATTAATGAGGTTTTTGAATTTTGACAGCTTATATTCCTGCGGGAAGCGAGTTGCGAAAACGATATTGATGATGTAATTTTCTATTTTTTCATCCATATAAACTTCTCTGACGATTGCACGGGCTTTCATGATATCAGCAGGAGTCAGTATAGTATTGGGCGTAGGTAAATCCATCCCCATATTTTCCCTGATGATAAGCTTTTCTTCCTGTTTGCCGGGATAACTTATCACCACTTTCAGCATGAAACGGTCAACCTGAGCTTCAGGCAGAGGATAGGTACCTTCATGTTCAATAGGGTTCTGTGTAGCGAGTACAAGAAAGGGTTCATCCAATTTATATGTTTGTTCTCCAATGGTAACCTGCCTTTCCTGCATAGCCTCGAGTAATGCGCTTTGTACTTTTGCCGGAGAACGGTTAATTTCATCAGCAAGGATGAAGTTGGCGAAAATAGGGCCTTTCTTCACCATGAACTCTTCTTTTTTCTGGCTGTAAATCATGGTTCCAATCAGGTCTGCCGGTAAAAGATCCGGAGTGAATTGTATTCTGTTGAACTTGGCGTTGATTGTTTTTGCCAGTGTTTTAATCGCTAATGTTTTTGCCAGTCCGGGTACGCCCTCTAAAAGAATGTGTCCGTTCGAAAGTAAACCAATGAGCAAGCGTTCTATCATAGTTTTCTGACCAACGATCACTTTGTTTATTTCCATGGTCATCATGTCAACGAAAGAGCTTTCACGCTGTATCTTTTCATTAAGTTCTCTGATATCGGTTGTTTCTTGCATAGTATTATGTTTTTTGTTGCCACAAATTTAAAAACATCATTTATATGACCGTAAAAAAATCATTTAAAAAATGTTAAGGGCTTCGTTAAAAAATGTTAAATGAATTGATATGCTTTTTGCACAAAGCAGATAGCATTAAAAGGAGGTTGCGATAATTCTTTTTATCAGTCTCAGTTTATGCGTATATTTTTTCTTTTTAACATGATAGATACCTTCATGATCGAGCGTATCCACACGCACACGGCCTGATGCGTGAATGATCTGGTTGTTTGCAATGACAATACCTGCATGCACGATCTGTTGTTCTTCGTTATCAAAAAATGCGAGATCTCCGGGTAGAGCTTCCGACAGGAAGTTCACTGTAGTTCCTTGTGTTGCCTGTTGGTGAGCATCTCTGAAAAGTTTTATACCGCTTAGTTTAAAGGTCATCTGTACAAATCCCGAACAGTCTATTCCAAAGGGAGAACGTCCTCCCCACAGGTAAGGCGTATTCAAATACATGAAAGCATTTTCCACGATTTTGTTACGGGTAACTTCTTCCTTACTTGGACGGACGTTTCCATCAAATGAATATTTGTGATTGTCAATGTAAAAAATGTTGTTCACCACATAAGGGAGAGAGCTGCCAAGGACAACAGGTATCACATAGTCTTTGGTCTCATTAATGAGAATCTGAACAATATCGAGTGTTATGGTCGAGCCAAAGTCAGTAAGCTTTTCAAAGGTTTCATTGTAAAGGGGTAAGTATTGCTTGGAGTCAATCCAGCCTTCATAATTGTCGTAAGTCAGCCTTACTTTTGTCCAGTTATCCGTTTTTTCAATAATTTCAAACAATTCTCCAAAAAGCAATTGAGTAACCATTTCGCTTTTATGGGATGGTTCCAAACGGACAGGTACTATGCTTAAATTACACATTCCGAATCGCATATCTTATTTTTTAAGTTCAGAATTAATCTGCAATTTTACTAAATATTGGCGAAATATGGTAACATTATATTTAAATTATTTCTAATTTCGTAAAAAAACAGTTTTAAAATGAAATTACTCTCCCGTCTTGAAGAACGCTATTCTGATATTTGCAAGACTTTCCTGTTTATTCTCAGCATTGTTCTTATTGTGTTGCAGTTTCCACATGAAGGTAAATTCAAATACGAATTTCAAAAAAGTAAACCATGGATGCACGAGGATCTGATTGCTCCTTTCGATTTTGCTATTTTAAAATCTGACGATAGTATTGCTACGGAAAAGGCTGCTGCTTATAAAAGCATGAAACCCTATTTTTCTGTTAATAACGCTGTAAAGGTTGAAAAAGTAAAATCTTTCAGGAAAGAGTTTGATCTTAAATGGGCCGCAAAATATGGCGAAAAGAATGGAAAGAGATACAAGTTAAACTACAAGACCGCTCTTTCAATTATAGATACTGTATACAAAAAGGGAATAATTCAGCTTAATGACACCTTGGATAACAAGGCAGGAGATTATGTAATTAATATTGTTACAGGAAATATCGCCGAGGAAAAAGAGCTTTCCGAACTTTTTAATATACAAACAGCAGATGATTATATTGTCGCTATGGTGAATAAAAAATTCTCTATTGACAAAGAACTCCTGCTATCTCTTCTTGAAAATACCATTTCGCAAAACGTGTTTTACGATGAAAATATTACCGGCGAATACAAGCAAAATATCATCAACAACATTTCAATTACGCGTGGCATGGTGCAAAAAGGAGAGCGTATCATTTCCAAAGGCGAACTTGTTACCGCTGAAAAATTCTATGTGATCGAGTCGATGAAAAAAGAATATGAATCTCAGATTGGCTCATCATCTAAATATTACAGAATATTGCTTGGACAAATTGTGTTAGTTTGCATTTCGATCATCGTATTACTGCTATTCCTTATGTCGTTCAGAAAAGATATACTGTACGACAATAAAAAAGTGTTTTTCATTCTGCTCATAATATTTTTTATGGTATTGTTGACAAGTACGGTCATCAAATTAGATGTGAAATATCTTTACCTTGTTCCTTTATGCATCATCCCTGTTATTATTCGTGTATTTTTCGATACACGCCTGGCGCTTTTTGTGCATCTTGTAACGATCATTATCATTGGATTTCTTGTGCCAAACAGTTTTGAATTTGTTTTCCTGCAGCTTATAGCAGGGATCATCGCCATTGTCAGTATTGTAAATTTAAGAAAGCGATCTCAATTTTTTTATACCACCATCCTGATTTTTACCACCTATTCCGCCACATACACAGGCATAACACTGATGCAGGAAGGGAGCCTTGCCAATATCAACAGCAGCAATTTTATATGGTTCGCCGGAAGTTCATTCTTCATACTTTTCTCTTATCCTCTGATCTTTGTGTTTGAAAAAATATTCGGGTTTGCGACAGACGTTTCGCTGATGGAATTATCCGATATCAACAGCCGCCTTTTGCGCCAGCTTTCTTCGAAAGCGCCTGCTACGTTACAGCATTCATTACAGGTTGCCAACCTTTCCGAAGAAGCTATTTACGTGATAGGTGGTAACACGCTGCTTGTAAGGGCCGGCGCTCTTTACCACGATATAGGCAAAATGGATATGCCACTATATTTTACTGAAAACCAATCGGCTGGTATCAATCCGCATGATGAACTGACATCGGAAGAAAGCGCTGCCATCATTATCAGTCATGTGATCAAAGGAATTGAGCTTGCAAAAAAATATAACCTTCCTGAACGCATCATTGATTTTATTCGTACCCATCATGGTACAAGAAAGACATTGTATTTTTATAATCAATTCATCAGGAACAATCCCGGTGAACCTGTGAACGAAAGCAAATTCACCTATCATGGACCCATTCCATTTTCAAAAGAAACTGCCGTACTGATGATGGCCGATGCGGTGGAAGCCGTTTCGCGTACACTTAAAAAAACAGATGAGGAAGCCATCAATACAATGGTGGAAAACGTAATAAATATGCAGATTGAACAGAAACAGTTTATGAATTCTGATATTACCTTCTCTGATGTTGCACTTGTTAAAAAGATTTTCAAGAAGAAATTATTAAATATGTTTCATGTGAGAATTGAATATCCCGCTTAAATATACTTTGAACGGGGTAAATTTGTACATTTTTTAAAAGCCCCAAGTTACAAGCCGCAAGGCATAAGGCGCAAGCCCCCTTTGAATTTAGAGCTTGAAATTTGGAATTTGGGACTTAAAAAAATGTATGGTTTTAACCCGTTTTATGTATAATTTCTGTTCATAATTTTATCTGAACAGCTACTTCAGCTTTACATTTACACTGGCTGTCTTTACTGACCAGCATGTAGAATCGCAGGTCTTGCTTTTGCTTTTCGAGATTTTATCGCCATCAACAGCGACAATAACGGTATTTCCTTTTTTATACTTCGCAGTTACTGTATAATAATTATCAATAGGAAGAAGGGTGTCATATTTATCGGTAGTAACAGTGTCTTTGAGAATTACATCATTGTCTTCTAATTTTCCCTTGTATATTGTAATTGGAACAGCCGGATTCCCGGAATTAATGCTCAGGTTTATGTACAACTTTCCATCGAATGGCTCCCTTGTATTGCAATCAGAATAATTATATGTGCTACAGTCAACGGAATTATCAGAATTGTCGTTGCATGATAAAATGAAGAACAGTGTTGCTATAAAAAAACAGAAGCTGGATAAATGTTTTAAAAGACCGAAATTTTTCATAATTTGTGTCTATCTAATCTGTTTTATACTTTGTGCGGGACAAATTATCACTTTTCAAATTTAGTAATCAGTGAAAAAAGTAATCGGTATTCAGTAAAAAGTGACCGATTACCGGCTACCGATTACTGATTACCTGTTTGAAAAATAAAATTTATCCAATTTTTAGTATAATTGCCAATAGCAAGCATAAGCAAGTGTTAATATAAATCTATAACCAATTAATTTCTTTGTGAGCCTGGATATATTTTTTCATTTTAATTGTAAAGAACAAGCCGATATTTATTCTGTGGGGTAAAAGGTCTTTGACTTTAAGGTCAAGGTATTCGTAACTTATTTTAGCTCCAACACTTTTGTTAAAAATCATATAACCTATACCGGGAGAAAAAAGGAAGCTGTCGTTTGGTTTTGTTATAGATGCCCTGTATTTACCATAGGTGTAAATACCTTTTGCTTCAACAAATATTCCCTGTTGAAAATTCAGATAAGTATATATTTTAAAAAGCTTTTCGAAATTGAAAGAAAGTAAACTTCTTGTTTCCCAGAATTGGTAATATGTATCAGCGTCAATAGGAACAAGAGTTCTGTTCGCCCATAACCTGGTACAGTACCCAAGATCAAAGCCAATATTATACCTGATGTCATGTATTCCCGCATCAATACTGTACATGAAATCATGGTTGTTCATGTCGAAGCCAACAGGCGAGATCCTTATATTATTAAAAACCGGCATAAGTTCTTTTTTAACGTCATTTTTTTTCAATGTTTTCAGGATATTTATTTTATTATTTAACAATGCAAGGCGAAAAGGAGAGGCGCTGTCATTTGTTTTTAATGATGCATCTGCGCCGTGGTTTAAAAGATATTCGGCGATTTCGGAATTACCGGTTTCACTTGCAATAGCAAGTGCAGTGTAACCGTCATTGTTTTTTTGATTGACAGCCGCGCCTTTTTCAAGAAGAAGTTTAACAATATCAATATGATTATTGTAAACAACGCAATGCAGCGCTGTCCAACCGCTGCTGTCTTTGGTGTTGATATCAGCCCCTTCATTCAGTAATAATTCAACAATTTCTTTGTTGCCGAAAAGTGAAGCGATAATAAGCGGGCTTGAACCATCTTTTGCCGGCAGATTAACATTTGCGCCATAGAATACGAGCATGTCTGCAGGAATAAAATATCCATAAGCTGCTGCGTAAATAAGAGCAGTAGCGCTGTCATTAGTTTTTACATCAGGTAAAGCTCCATGATGTATAAGTGTATCCATTATATCGGCATGATTAAAGCGGGTGGCGGCAATCAGGGCGGTTGCACCGTCATCAGGACGGGCATTTACATCAGCGCCATTGTATACAAGTATTTTAACAACTTCAAGATGACCATTCTGTACGGCATACATAAGCGGTGTAATACCTTCATAAGTTTTTGTATTAACATCAGCGCCTTTCAGGAGCTGTTTCAAAACATCATCAACATTCCCTTTATCGGCTGCTTCAAATAAAAGATCGTTTAGTTTTTTTTGTAATGAATCGTTGGGTGCAGAAATACCCGGTTCATTGAAGGCGTTGTTAACTGTGTCTTTCTGTGGAACACTGTCGTTTTGAGCAAAAGCAGCGCAATAAAAAAAACATGCTGAAAAAAAAGAAAAATATCTGGGGAAAAACGCTTGCATTCCGCTTATTAATTTTGCATAAAAGTAATAAAAATAAAATTTGATAAACTACTATACATTTTTTATATCCACTCGGGCGAACTGTTTGGATATTTGATCTTCGACCTTGCCTGAAATTTATTGACCTTTATATATAATATATTTTTACTTTCGTATCCGGTAATATTTTTAATTTGAACAATCAGCAAATATTATTAAAATATTGGGGGCATAGCGCCTTCAGGCCATTGCAGGAAGATATCATTAATTCTGTTATGCAGGGTAATGATACGCTTGTCCTTATGCCTACCGGTGGCGGAAAATCTATATGTTTCCAGGTTCCCGGACTCGCCATGGAAGGCTTATGCTTAGTAATTTCTCCTTTAATTTCGTTAATGAAGGATCAGGTGGATAACCTGAAAAAAAGAGGCATTAAAGCTGTGGCTGTATATTCCGGAATGCATTATAACGAAATTGATTTTGCTCTCGATAATTGCGTTCATGGCGATGTAAAATTTCTTTATCTGTCTCCCGAAAGACTTGCTTCTGATACTTTAAAACTTCGTCTGAAAAAAATGAAAGTGAATCTCATCACTGTTGACGAAGCGCATTGCATTTCGCAGTGGGGGTACGATTTCCGTCCTCCATACCTGAAAATTGCAGAGATCAGGGAATTGTTTCCGGCAGTTCCTCTTCTTGCTCTCACAGCGACTGCTACTCCTGAAGTTATTGACGATATTCAGAATAAACTATGTTTCAGTAAAAAAAATGTATTCAGGAAAAGTTTTGAAAGAGAAAACCTTGTTTATGCCGTCATTAAAGAAGAAGATAAATTCAACCGTTTACTGCGGATCATTTCCAAAGTAAATGGCAGCGGGATTGTATATGTAAGAAACCGCAAAAAGACGAGAGAAATCGCCGACTTTCTGAATAAAAATAATATCCCTTCTGATTATTATCATGCAGGACTCGATTCGAAAACAAGGGATTTAAGGCAAAATAACTGGATGACAGGAGTCAAAAGAGTGATGATAGCAACGAATGCATTTGGAATGGGAATTGACAAAGCGAACGTTCGTTTTGTTGTGCATTTCGATCTTCCTGACACTCTCGAAGCATATTTTCAGGAAGCCGGAAGAGCCGGAAGAGATGGACAAAAAGCTTATGCCCTGCTTATGTTCTGCGAATCAGATGTACTTGATGCTAAGCAGAACCTCGAAAATTCTTATCCTCCTGTTGATGAGATCAGGAACGTATATCAATGCCTTGGTAATTATTATAACCTTGCTGTTGGAAGTGGTAAAGACACAAGTTTTGATTTTGATATTTCTCAGTTTTCGTCCACTTATAACCTGAAACCGCTTACAGCATATAATTCAATTAAATTTCTTGAGAAGGATGGATACATCATTGCAACTGATTCGTTTCACCATCCTTCTACTTTGCATATCAAAGTTGACAAAGAAACGCTATACAGATTTCAGGTGGAAAATAAGAATTACGATAATTTTATTAAAACAATCCTTAGGTCTTATGGTGGAGTTTTTAACGATTTTGTAAAAGTCAGCGAAACTGAAATTTCGACCAGGTCAGCTGTAACAAAAGAAAAAACAGCCGAAAATCTTATAAACCTTGATAAGATTGGTATCCTTACATACATTCCACAGAAAGAACGTCCCCAGATCGTCTTTTGTATGGAAAGAATGGACGCTAAAGATCTTTATATTTCAAAAGAGAATTATTATGAAAGAAAAAGAATTGCTGAACAAAAACGGGATGCTGTTATACACTTTGTTACATCATCATTGAAATGCAGGAGCCAGATATTGTTAAGCTATTTTGGAGAGGATACCCCAAAAAGGTGTGGCCAGTGCGACATTTGCCTTGAAAGAAACAAACTTGATCTGAGCGAACTCGAATTTGATTCGGTTATTGGTTTTATAAAACCTTTCCTGTCGAAAGAATCACATTCACTTGAAGAAGTTGTGGGTATTGTTAAAGGTATTAGCGAAAACAGGATAATTAAGGTAATTCAATGGCTGATTGATAATGATAAAATTGTTGTAATAGATGATCAGAAATTGGCATGGAAAAAATAAAAGGGCATCTCTAAAAATTAGATATAACGTCATTGCGAGGGAGGTACGACCGAAGCAATCTTAACATCGAAGCATATTACATAAGATTGCTTCCAATTTCGTTCCTCATGGTTCGCAATGACGACGAGGTTTTTAGAGAAACCCTAAAGATAATTCAAGATTCAAATGAGCAAGCTCAAAAAACCATTTTACATAAGGAATGATGTGGTGCAGATTGCAAAAGATCTTTTGGGAAAGATTATTATTACTGATCTCAATGGTGAGGGTAAAACAGGCGGTATAATTGTGGAAACAGAAGCTTATGCCGGAATTACTGACAGAGCATCGCATGCGTATAACGATTGCCGGACAAAGCGAACAGAAGTGATGTATATGGAAGGCGGTGTAGCTTATGTGTATCTATGTTATGGAATCCATTCACTTTTTAATATCGTTACGAATAAAAAAAACATCCCTCATGCGGTGTTGATTCGCGCAATAAAGCCGGTTGAAGGCATTGACGTTATGTTACAAAGGGTGAACAAAAAAAAGATGCAGGATGAATTTGGCATTGGACCCGGGAATGTTTCAAAATTGCTGGGTATTCATTTTTCACAAAGCGGAGAATCTCTTCTCGGAAATAAAATATGGCTTGAGAATACAGGATTAATAGTCTATCCTAACGATATCATTGTTGGTGCGAGGGTAGGGGTGGAGTATGCGAAAGAGGATGCATTGCTACCGTATAGATTCGGAGTATCTATTTGAAAGGAGATAATTAGCTCATCTGCGTTTTTTTATTTTACTTAACTTTAATAAATCAGCTTCAAGTTCCTTCATACTGGCTTCTCTCTCTTTCATTTGCTTCTGTTCCTGATACTTATCAAACTCTTTTTCTGCTATTTCAACTGCCATCTGGTGACTGATAGTACCTGCATGTTCTAAAATTTCGCGTTCATTCACCAACAAAATATCATTCAGCTTTTTAATCCAATCCTTCATATACATTGGTTTTTGCTGTTGTGCCTGTGCTTCTGCAAATGCAAGGTATTGTTCCACCAACAAACCTAATGCTTTCATTTCTTTTTCATTCAAATAGTTTTTAGCAATGCTTACTTCTGATTTTTTAATTTTACCTGAATATGGTTTATCATAAGACTGCATACCTATTAATGGCAGCTCTGCATTCGCCCTGCGTGCAATTAATTCGGCGGCGGTTTGTTTGCTTATAGCCCATAATAATTTATTCTGAACGATTTTGAAAAATTTTAATGTCTCTTCCGATGATGGGTTATAGTCTATACTGGTTGCGTATATATCTTTAATTTTTTGATAGAAGAACTTTTCAGACAATCGTATTTCACGAATACGTTCCTGCAATTCGTTAAAATAATTCATGGAATTGCCTGTTTTAAAGCGCTCATCGTTCAGGGCAAAGCCTTTAACAATGTATTCTTTGAGCCGTTGAGTGGCCCATATACGGAATTGTGTTCCCTGAACCGATTTTACGCGATAGCCAACCGATATAATGACATCAAGATTGTAGTAATTATGTGCTTTCTGCTGAAATTCGGAAATTCCGAATTTCTTCATGGTGTCGGCTTCCTGCAACTCATTTTCTTCATAAACATTCTTTATATGCTCGTTTATGGTTGACTTTGCCTTTCCAAAAAGGGTTGCCATCTGTTCCTGAGTTAACCAAACGGTTTCTTCCCCAATGCGAACATCTATTTTAATGTTGCCTTCTTTGTTTTGGTATATGATAATTTCGCCTGTGTTCATAGTTCAAATTTTTCTTCGGTGAAGCTCATGGATTTACTTTTTCCTATTTGATTGCAGCATATCGAGTGGTATGTCGGAAATTCCGACATGCCACTTTTTCATCTAACTCACCTTCCTTGAAAACATTTTGAATGTGTTCGGTGTTGGTAGTTCTGGCTTTTCCAAACAGTATTGCCATTTGTTCCTGCGAGAGCCAAACCGTTTCATCCTGTAGCGTAACATCAATCTTTATATTTCCGCTTGCACTTTGATATAGAATTATTTCACTTTTAGAATCCATAATTTCACTTTTCATTTACTTCAATCATTTTCGTGATTAACCGTGGCAATAAAATATCCCGGGCTTCTTATACGAGTTATGGACAGTATAAATCATTCTAATGTATAAAATTTTATTTCTAATCCCGCTTGAAAATCCCAATGTTTGTTGACATCTTTATCTGCTGCTAAATATATTGATAAAGGTATTTTTTTATAATTGACTAAATATTTTATTTTTAAAGTAGGATAAAAAAAATTGAAATCTTTATCCCATATAAATGAAGTGCTATTCCTTTCAATTTCCGATTTTTGAACATATTTATATATTGATTTGTCGCGATATAATAATGTAATTTTTGTTCCAATTAATCCGGAAAATCTTTTTTTTGAATATGCAATACATAAAGGAACTTCAATGTTGTTAGAATAATAATTTTCTTCTTTTAATGTGTCAAGAGGCCATGAATATGCAATGTTGAGGGCATTAACAATATTCCTTAATGTAGTATCGTCGTCTTCGATTCTTTGATGTCTCTTCAAAAAATATGACAACCCTGTCTCAATATAAATTGAATTGGTAAACCAATAATTATATAAAATTCCTGCTTGATAACTAAAAACACACTTATCTGTATAACCCATACGTGCTCCATGTTGTCCATTGGGTGCAGACTTTTTTATAAGATAAATGTTTGTGTCTAACGGGTGATACTTTTCACCAAAAATGAAATTATAATTTAATCCGGTAGCCAAAAAAAAGTTATGTTTAAATAATTTTTTATCCTGTGAATCACTCAATTTATCTTGTGAGAAACAATACGCTGAAAATAATAAGAAAAAAACACAAATAGAGGATTTAAAAGCTGGCATTAACTAAATTTTAATATTCATAGATTGATAACGTATCACATCGGTTTATATTATATTGGCCATAACTTACGTACCGCTGCACGTCTGTTTCTATTCGCTTATAATTATTTGTTACTCGTTGTCAAATGTACAAAATCCTTATAAATGGAGTACATGTCAAATTGCACAGAAAATAAAAAATGGAACACGGATAACGCGGATTAAACAGATTAACACAGATTTTATCAGTGCAAATCATAAACATCCGTGTCATCAGTGTTCTATTTATTGCTAAATTTGCCATCCAATTTGTTAAGTTATGAATGATTTTCCTCAGGTGATATTAAAGTCAGGAAAAGACGAAGCAGTGAAACGTTTTCATCCATGGATATTTTCCGGTGCAATAAAAAAAATTCATGGAGAACCACAGGATGGCGATAATGTGGAAGTTTATTCCAATCGTGAAGAGTTTCTGGGAATAGGTCATTACCAGGATAGTTCAATTACTGTTCGTGTTTTTTCTTTTGAAAAAATTAAACCTGATTTTGAATTCTGGAAATCAAAACTTCAGGCAGCTTATGAATACAGAAAGAAAATCGGACTTATTGATAATCCCGAAACCAATGTTTATCGCCTGGCACATGCCGAGGGTGACGGTTTGCCCGGATTGATCATCGATTATTATAATGGTACTCTCGTTATGCAGGCACATTCGGTAGGAATGCATTTAATCAGGGAGCAATTAGCCGGTGTACTTAAAGAAATATATGGAGAGAGGTTGCAGGCTATTTATTATAAAAGCAGCGAAACTCTTCCGAAATCGTCAAAGATAGAAGCTGTTGATGGGTATTTATTTGGAAAGCAAGGGTTAAATGAGATTTCCGAGTATGGAAATAAATTTTTAGTAGATTGGGAAAAAGGACAAAAAACAGGCTTTTTTATTGATCAGCGTGAAAACCGCAAACTTATAGAGAAGTATGCAAAAGACAAAATAGTTCTGAATACTTTCAGTTACACTGGTGGATTTTCTATTTATGCGCTAAAAGCCGGTGCAACAGAGGTTCATTCAGTGGATAGTTCGAAAAAAGCGCTTGATCTGACAGAAAAAAATATAGAAATAAACCATATTGATCCACAAAAACACAAATCATTTCAGCTTGATGCCATTGATTTTTTAAAAGACATAGATGGGAAATATGATTTGATAATCCTTGACCCGCCTGCCTTTGCCAAGCATCAAAGCGCAAAGTACAACGCTCTGCAGGGATATAAAAGAATTAATTTAGAGGCAATAAAACAGGTGAAAAAAGGAGGTTTTATCTTTACATTCTCCTGTTCACAGGTAATTGATAAGCATCTTTTTTTCTCAACCGTTGTTTCAGCAGCAATACTATCAGGTAGAAAAGTAAAGATCATTCACCAACTTTCGCAACCTGCCGATCATCCTGTAAATGCTTTCCACCCGGAGGGTGAATATCTTAAGGGACTTGTATTATTTGTTGAGTAAATTAACACATCTTTCATTTTGAAATCCGATATTTCATATAAATATATCTGGAAAGTTTCCCTTCCTATTATTGTAGGTCTTATTGCACAAAATATAATGGTTGCAATAGACACTGCATTTCTTGGTAGAGTGGGAGAGGTGGCGCTTGGAGCAGGAGCGCTTGGAGGCTTGTTTTATCTTGCAGTGGTGATGCTGGGGATAGGCTTTGGCTCAGGAATCCAAATCCTTATCGGAAGAAGAAATGGCGAAAAAAAATATTCTCATATCGGCAGGATCGTTGATCATACTTTTTATTTTTTATTAGTTCTTGCTTTAATTCTCTTTCTTGTAATTTTTTTCCTTGCACCTGATCTTTTAAAGTTCTTTATTAAGTCGAAAGAAATTTATTTTGGCACTTTGGAGTTCCTCAGGTTTCGTTCCTGGGGGATTTTCTTTGCATTCATCAATATCGTTTTTACATCTTTTTATGTAGGTGTGGTTAAAACACGGATACTTACATACAGTACTATTATCACGGCTGTAACAAATGCCGTCCTTGATTATTTTTTGATCTTTGGAAATGGTGGTTTCCCCGAAATGGGTATTGGAGGCGCTGCATTAGCTTCGTCCATTGCAGAACTTGTAACAGCTATTTATTTTTTTACCAGAACATATTATTTTGAGGACATTCAAAAATTCCGACTTTTCAAATTCTCATCCTTTAATTCAACATTAATGAAAAGGATGCTCAAGCTCTCTATCCCGTTAATGATGCAAAATTTCATGTCGTTTTCCGGGTGGTTTATTTTTTTTATGATCATCGAACACCTTGGTCAGCATGCTCTGGCTGTTTCCAATATCTGTCGCAGTATATACATGCTGCTGATGATCCCGATATGGGGCTTGTGTTCTGCCTGCAATACACTTGTTAGTAATACCATCGGGCAGGGTTCTTTTGATAATGTTATTCCGCTTATAAAAAAGATTTCCATAATTAGTTTTTTATTTACCCTCTTTGTTATTCTGTTGAATATAATTGCACCAGGATATATAATATCTATATACACTGACGATGCAAGTCTGATTGCTGATTCAGTGAAAGTACTTTATGTAATTTCGATTGCGTTAATCTTTTTTTCTGTAGCACATGTAATGTTTATGGGTGTTTCAGGAACCGGAAATACGAAAGTGACTTTTATCTTTGAAATTTTTGCAATATCAGTTTACCTAATCACTGCCTATATTCTTGCTATCGTTTTTAAAACACCCGTTCAATATGTTTGGTTGGTAGAGTGTATGTATTTCATGATTATCGGGACACTCTCATTTATTTTTCTCCGATCCGGAAAATGGAAATATGCTAAAATATAAAAAGGAAATTTAAGGTAAATATTATAATTGCGTAAAGAGAAAAATATTGAATATTTTAGCAATCAATTTTAACGTCTTACTTAATGAGATTTCTTGTAGCATTTTTTGCAATTTTTATTTTGCCTTTAAACGCCGCGATTGCACAAAACCTTAGTGGCATTGCATCTGATACATCATGGGTAGATTCGGTATTTAAAACTATGACCCCTTATGAGCGGATTGCACAGCTTTTTATGATAAAAGTTTCTACAACAGGCGATGAAAAATATTTTGATGATATAACCCAGGAGGTATGTAAATATAAAGTAGGCGGTGTCGCCTTTTTTAAGGGAGGGCCCGTAAGGCAAGCCAACCTGGTTAACCGCTTACAGCAAGATGCCGACGTTCCTTTGCTCGTGGCTATTGATGGTGAGTGGGGACTGGCAATGCGGCTTGACAGTACTCCGTCCTTTCCGCGACAGATAACTCTTGGCGCTATTCAGAACGACAGCCTGATTTACAGGATGGGCGCTGAAATAGCCCGTGAATGCAAGCGATTAGGTATTCAAATGAATTTCGCTCCGGTAGTGGATGTGAACAGCAATCCTAAAAACCCGGTGATCAACAGCCGGTCATTCGGCGAAAATAAGAATAATGTTGCAGAGAAAGGTCTTGCATATATGCTGGGGATGCAGAAAAACGGATTACTTACCTGTGCCAAACATTTCCCGGGACATGGCGATACGGATATCGATTCTCATTTGGAACTTCCTGTAATTCACCATTCGCGTGAAATGATTGATACACTTGACCTGTTTCCATTTAAAAAATTGATCGAAAATGATGTCAGCTCAGTAATGGTGGCTCATTTGAATGTCCCATCACTTGATTCAGCAAAGAAAAGCATTTCCAGCCTTTCAAAAGTAATTGTGACCGGAATGTTAAAAAATCAATTAGGTTTTAAAGGGCTCGTAATCAGTGATGCCCTTGATATGAAAGGTGTGAGCAAAACACAAAAAGGAGGGTTGGTTGAACTGGATGCATTGCTGGCAGGTATCGACATGCTGCTTCTTCCACAAGATTTGCCTGAAGCAATTAACAAGATAAAAAAAGCAGTTGATAGTTCTTTAATTTCACAGGATGAAATTGATAATCGATGTAAAAAAATTCTTCACTACAAACAACTGGCAGGTCTTCAGCAGTATAAACCGGTTGAAGTTAAAGGACTTTATGAGGATCTGAATTCCGGTGAAACCGAATATTTGCAGTATGTTTTATACGAAAATGCCATTACATTGGTAAAAAACGCGAATAACATTCTTCCTTTTAAACGATTGGATACATTATGCCTTGCTTCGCTTTCAATAGGCAATACAATCACAAAACAATTCCAGAAAATGCTTTCCTGCTACGCTCCGGTTGATCAATACAATTTAAGTAAATATTATAAAAAGACGGAAGCTGATTCTATATTGAAAATTTTAAAAAATTATAGTTATGTAATAGTAGGAATTCACAATACAACCAATCTTGCGAATCTGAATTTCGGGATTACTCGGCGAACTATTGATTTTATTGATTCTCTGAAGAAACAAAACAAAATTATTCTCGATATTTTTGCTAATCCTTATGCATTATCGATGTTTAAGAACACCGGAAACATTGATGCATTGATCATTTCCTATCAGAATAACCCCATTTCCGAGGAACTCTCTGCTCAACTTATTTTCGGTGCGATTTCATCTGCAGGAAAACTACCTGTAACCGGTTCTCCTGAATTTCCGGTGAATACGGGAATTTTAACGGAGAAGCCTTTCAGATTGAAATACACGAATCCGCAAGAGCTTAATGTTGGTGAAAAAGATCTTTCACAAATAGATACAATTGCTTTAAAAGGTATCAAAAACAAAGCTTATCCCGGATGTGTAATTCTGGTGGCAAAGGATGGAAAAGTATTTTACAACAAGGCTTTTGGATATCATACGTATGATAATAAAATACCAATGACAACGTCTGATATTTTTGATATGGCTTCTGTGACTAAAGTTGAGGCATCAACGATGGCAATCATGAAATTGGTTGATGAAGGGAAACTTGATATTGACAAGCATCTTGGCGATTATCTTCAATATCTGAAAGGCACAAATAAAGAACATATTTTGATACGGGATCTCCTTGCTCATCAGGCAAAGTTGAAAGCGTGGATTCCTTTTTATAAAGAAACTATTATAAATGGTAGCCTTGATACAAATATTTACCGCAAAATAAAATCGAATAAATACCCATTTCGTGTTGCTGACAGTCTTTATATCAGGAAAGATTATCCGGAATTAATTATTCAAAAAATCATCAACTCCCCACTAAACAAGAAGAAGGAATATTTATACAGCGATATTGGGTTTTACCTGATGATGAAAATCATTGAAAAAATATCCGAACAAAGTTTCGAATCATATTTACAAAAGAATTTTTATAATTCATTAGGTATGAGTAATACTGGATTCAGACCTTATGAAAAATTCAAATTATCAAGGATTATTCCTACAGAAATTGATACTGAATGGCGGAAACAATTACTTTGGGGCGATGTGAACGATCCTGGTGCAGCTATGATGGGAGGTGTTTGCGGACATGCCGGATTATTTTCAAATGCAAACGATCTTGCAACACTTTTACAGATGATATTACAAAAAGGCGAATATGCCGGTAAAAGATATCTGAACCCCCTGACGATAGAAGATTTTACAAAATGTCAATTTCCTAAAAATAAAAACAGAAGAGGATTAGGTTTTGATAAACCTGCATTAAATCCAAAGGATACTGGTCCCTGTTGTAAAAGTGCTTCTTCCTTAAGCTGTGGACATTCAGGATTTACAGGTACTTTCTTTTGGGTGGACCCTGCTGAAGATATTATTTATATTTTCTTATCGAACAGGGTTTATCCTGATGCAAATAATAAAAAAATTACCGAAATGGGCATACGTACCGAAATTCAACAGGTGATCTATGATGCTATAACGAAGAGTAAATTGTAAAAAAGTAAACTACTATCGTGTCAATCCTGATATATCGTTTTGAGATTATTCACAAATTATTTTATTTTAAAGGTGTTCATGATATCGCTTCGCTAAGTTGCTTCACCTCCTTCGTCGGTTTCGCAATGACGTCATTGCGAGGGAGGAACGACCGAAGCAATCTATTCGACATATCACTCTTAACACAATACCAAAATGAGCAAAGAAAAAATTAAAGCAGCAAACAATAAGGTACTAAAGGGAAATAAGCAGAAGCCTGCTGTTATTGAAAAATCCAAAGAGAATAAAAGAAAAAAAAATATTTATATTCTAATCGCTATTATAATCACTTCAATTGTATATGTTTTATCATTGAATAATGGCTGGATCAAGAACTGGGATGATGGCGGTTATATCATGGAACATAAACTTGTTCATCAACTTACACTTGACAATATTAAAAGTATATTTTCCGTTTTTTATAAAGGTAATTACCATCCGCTTACAACTTTATTTTATGCTGTTGAGTATAACTTTGTTGGTGAATCACCTTTTCTGTATCACCTGAATAACTTGATATTTCATCTGTTCAATGTTTTTCTCGTTTTTACTTTTGTCAAATTAATTACAAAGAAAATTGAGATTGCTGCAATAACTGCCATTTTATTCGGCATACATCCCATGCATGTAGAGTCAGTTGCATGGGTTTCTGAAAGAAAGGATGTCCTGTATAGCTTTTTCTTTCTGGGTTCCATGATCTGCTATCATTTTTATCTGACAAAAAAGAATAGTAATACAAAATATTATTTATTCTCATTGTTCGCATTTTTGTTATCACTTTTTTCAAAATCTGCTGCTGTTATATTGCCCTTGGTACTGCTGCTTATTGATTATTATATAAAGAGAAAATGGGAATGGAAACTTATTGTTGAAAAGATTCCGTTTTTTATCCTTTCCCTTATTTTTGGGGTCATTGCAATATTTTCTCAGAAATCTGCCGGCGCTATACAGGATCTGAATCCCTTGTTTACATGGTTTGAAAGGCCGATGCTTGCATGTTATTCAACCATGATGTATTTGTTTAAACTGATCATCCCCATTGATCTTTCTGCAATGTACCCCTATCCTGACAGGATCAACGGGCATCTGCCAGCCATATTTTATATAGCGCCTGCTGTTATTCTTGTTGTGGCATTTCTTGTTTATTATTCAAAAAAATTTAGCAGGGATATTATTTTCGGAACATTTTTCTTTCTAATCACTATTTCACTTGTATTGCAATTACTTCCTGTTGGCGGAGCGATACTTTCCGAGCGTTATACCTACATTCCATATATCGGATTATTCATGATTATCGGTAAGGGCTACGTATATTCACAGGAAGATAAATCAAAATTTGCGAAATCTATGAAACTGCTATATCCTGCTGTCATAGTTGTAGGGGTCATTATTTTTTCAGTACTTGCTTTTCAGCGTATCCTGATATGGAAAGATGGAGAAGTGCTTTTTACTGATGTAATAAAAAAATATCCCAACCTCCCGTTTGCATATAATAATAGGGGATACCTTTACTTTAACTTCCTGAAAAAATACGATAAAGCGCTGGCAGATTATAATAAGTGTATAGAAATTGATTCTACTTTTCATCGTGCATACAGCAACAGGGGAGTGCTCTATTATAATTTTTATGGTGATAGCAAGTCTGATTCTTTGCATCTGTCCCTTGCAATAGAGAATTTTACAAAAGCGCTCAAATTCAAAAATGATAATACGGATGCATGGATCGGCAGAGCTAATTGTTACAGTACGATAAAAAAATTTGACCTTGCTTTACCTGATTATAACCGCTACATCAGCATTGTTGCGGATGATGCCAAGTCATATTTGTGGCGGGGTATTGCATTATACAACCTTGGAAGATTTGATGAAGCATATATTGATTTTGTTAAATGCATTGATATGACGCCCGATAATGATAATGCTTATTTATGGCGAGGATTGGTTTATTTTCAGCGAAAAGATTACAAAACAGCAATAAAAGATTTTGACCGGTCATTGCAATTAAATCCAAAACAATCAGAACCCTATTCATGGCGTGGATTTGCTGAATTCAACCTGAAAATGACTGATCAGGCTATTGCTGATTATACCATTGCTTTGCAGAAAAATCCGAAAGATGCTGCCACGTTCATTAACCGTTCTACTGCTTATTACGAACTGAAAAATTATGAACAGGCATTTAAAGATTATTGTGCAGCGGGAGATCTTAGATATGCTCTCGATAAAGATTATTTCTTTAAACTGAAAGCCTTGGCTGGAAAATAATAAGATTTTTTAGCTACATTGTCTTTAGCCGAAGTATAAAATCAAATGAATTTTATAGATTTGTAATATTTATTACACCGTTATACATTCTTAAATGTTAAATAATAAAAGAATAATTGTTGTATTACCAGCATACAATGCAGGGAAAACCCTTGAGGATACATATATGGAAATTCCTTTTGATATTGTAGATGATGTCATTGTGGTTGATGATGCCAGCATAGATAATACTATTGAAGTTGCCAACCGTATAGGTATCAAACATGTTATCTGTCATGAAAAGAACAAAGGTTATGGAGGTAATCAGAAGACATGTTATGATACTGCATTAAAACTGAATGCCGATATTGTGATCATGCTTCATCCCGATTACCAGTACACACCTAAGCTAATTCCCTCTTTTGCTTATATAATTGCAAACGGACTTTATCCTGTTGTTCTTGGATCAAGAATTCTTGGAAAAGGTGCTCGAAAAGGAGGAATGCCACTTTATAAATATTTCTTTAATCGTTTTCTTACACTGGTTCAGAACATACTGGTCAACGAGAAAATATCGGAGTATCATACCGGCTATCGTGCTTTTTCAAAAGAGGTACTTGAAAAAATTAATTACCATGAGAATTCCGACGATTTTATTTTTGATAATCAAATGCTTTCTCAGATAATTTATGCCGGGTTTGAAATTGCAGAAGTCACTTGTCCTACAAAATATTTTTCAGAAGCCTCATCCATCAATTTTAAACGTAGTATGGTTTACGGAATGGGCGTTTTGAAAACTTCATTCTGTCATTTTCTCCAGAGAACAGGCATCGCAAAATTTAGTATTTATAAATTCAGGAAATAGATTGCAGATGGCTGATATATGCAGATATTGCAAAGAAGAAAAAACGGAACAACTGTTTGAAACTGTCGATATTTTTCAACAAAACTGGAAAATTTGTAAATGCAGAATTTGCAATGCCTTTTTTCTTTCGCCTATCCCAACAGATGAGCAGCTTAAGTTAGCATACGATTCTGCATATTATGGCGAAGGCGAAAATAAATTTGTTTTTTCGATTGAAAAATTCATCGATCATTTTCGCCGTAAAAAAGCGAAATATATTGCAGCGCAGATTCCGGAAAATGCAAAAGTCCTTGATCTGGGCTGTGGTAATGGACGTTTTCTTCACCACTTGTCAGTTTTTGGTAATTTTGATCTTCATGGTATAGAAATGGAAGGAGTATCTGCTGAACGGGCTGCTAAAGTGAAAGAAATAAAACTGAAGGTAAAACCATTGAGCCAAAGCGATTATCCTGATGATACTTTTGATGCGATCACTTTGTTTCATGTGTTTGAACACATTGATAATCCTGAGGAAACACTCGGTATCATAAAAAATATTTTAAAAAAAGACGGACTGTTTGTTGTTTCATTTCCAAATATTGCAGGATGGCAGGCAAAAATTTTCAGAGGAAAATGGTATCATCTTGATCCCCCGCGACATCTACTTTTTCTCGATCCTGTTGATTTCATTAAGATCATGGATGGGTTTGGATTCAGGCTTGTTCAAAAAAAATGGTTTTCTTTTGAGCAAAATCCTTATGGATGGGTTCAGAGCTGTTTGAACCGTATGTGTGAGAAAAGAGAAGTTTTATACGAAAGATTAAAAGGGAATAATTCGTACTCACCTGAATATGGATTCTTTAATATATTTCTTCAAAAACTCTTTTTTATTTTTACTCTTTCTTTTTTTGTATTGCTTGATGCTGTTGAAAGCATGTTTGGTAAAAGCGCCACAGTTCAGTTAACTTTCAGAAAGAAATAAATAGTATGATTATCACCTGGATCATTATTATCATCACAGCTGCCGTTTCAATTCCTGCATTCGGCAATAAAGAGCTTTTCTCCCGATTACGTTTTAATCCGTACATTATAAAAGAAACAAGACAATGGTACCGTTTTCTTTTTTATGGAATGATACATGCCGACTGGGCACATCTGGTCATTAATATGTTTGTATTGTACTCTTTTGGCGAACAGGTGGAATTTTTTATGAAACTTTATTTCGGCGCAAAAGGGAATCTTTATTTTATCATTCTTTATATCGGCGGAATCATTTTATCTGTTGTGCCTGCATTCGAAAAGCATAAGAACGACAGTTGGTACAACGCTGTAGGTGCGTCGGGCGCTGTTTCGGCAATTGTATTTTCAAGTATTATTTTTTGGCCTTCATCAAAAATTATGTTCTTGTTGTTCCCGTTTCCAATACCTGCAGCAGTTTTCGGAGTATTATATCTTGTTTATTCTGCGTATATGGCAAGGAGAGCAAGTGACAACATCGGCCATGATGCACACTTCTGGGGAGCCTTATTTGGCGTTGTTTTTACAATTGCTTTAAAACCGGAATTGGCAGTAATGTTTGTAAAGCAGTTGTCAGAAATTTTTTAATTCATCATAGGATCCAGCGGATAATTCACCCACATTGCATATTCATTTCCCATTGATTTCAGAATGTTCTTCCACATATTTTCAGGCGATTCAAATAATAGCTTATCCGATTTTGCTTTAGTTACAACCCACGAATGTTCTTCCAGTTCCCTGTCAAGTTGTTTTGCATCCCAGCCTGAATAACCAATATAAAAACGAATTTCTTCTGTATGTATTTTTTTGTCCTCGATCATTGATTTTATAATGTCAATATCGCCACCCCAATACAAGCCCTGAATAATCTTCAAACTATTTTTAATTTTATTTCCGAGAGTATGAAGAACAAAGATACTGTCAGTTCCAACAGGACCGCCTATATAAAGTTTGGAGCCGAATGCAGGGAAATCTTTCACAATTTCGTTTAGCCTTATATCTAAGGGTTTATTTATGATCAATCCAAATGAACCTTTATCGTCGTGTTCTGCAAGCAGAATCACCGAGCGCCTGAAATAGTGGTCTTTCAGAAAAGGTTCTGAGATCAGTAATGATCCTTGTGCCGGTTTAATATCTGTTGTTTTCATCTGAAAATCGTTTTAAAATTAATAATTTCCTGTAAATAAAAACTATAATTTTCAACAATTTAGTACATTTGATTAAAAATTCAGCAATTTGCTAAGATCAAAAATAATACCAAATCAATAAATCAATAAATGGATAAATGTGATAATTTTTATAAGTTTATCAAGTTCCGAAAGCAATTCAGAAGATTTGTATATGAAAGTTTTGATTTGAAGAAGAACGCTGAAAGCATAGAAATATCCTATTATTTCATCCTTGATAATAAATATTTTTTCCGCCCCACGATCAAAATACCTCTGAAGCCGTTTATCAATCCCGCCTGTTTTTCAGAAGAAAAATTAAAAAACATTGTATTTCACATAGGGTTGGTTGAACTTATCAGTTATTGGAAGGCTGCTTGCCCAGAGGAAATTGTTATTAAACCATTTTACCTGGATGAGTACCAAAAGAAATGGTGGAAAAATTTTTATTTTAACGGGCTTGGAGAATTTTTTTACCTGAACTCAATACAAACTACAGTAAATGATTTTGTTGACATCATTGTTGAATCGACTGATATTCCTGCGAAAACATCTTTTTATACTGAAAATTCCGTTATTATTCCTGTTGGAGGCGGAAAGGATTCTGCCGTAACAATGGAAATTCTGTCCGGATATAATGATAAGCTGTTATTGATCCTGAACCCAAGCAAAGCATGCATGGATACCGCTTTTGCCGCCGGATACAACGACGACAGGATTATTACAATACAGAGAACGATTGATCCTGTTTTGCTAAAAATGAACGATGAAGGTTTTCTTAACGGACATACACCTTTTTCAGCATTACTGGCATTTGTATCATTATTTTCTGCAGCAGTAACCGGTAAAAAACACATTGCATTATCCAATGAATCCAGCGCAAATGAACCGACGGTGGAAGATTCTTTTGTAAATCATCAATATTCTAAATCTTATGAGTTTGAAAAAGATTTCAGGAATTATTATTTGAAATATATAACTGAAGATATTAATTATTTCAGCTTTCTCAGGCCGATCAATGAATTGCAAATAGCAAAATTATTTTCTGAATTTTCGAAATACCATCCTGTTTTCAAAAGCTGCAATATTGGCAGTAAAACTGACATCTGGTGCGGAAATTGTCCGAAATGCCTCTTCGCTTATATCATCCTTTCCCCCTTTATTGAAAGTAAGAAATTGATTGAAATTTTCGGGAAAGATATTTTTAATGATGAAAATTCGTTGCATCATTTTAACCAGCTTATTGGAGCGGCAGGAACCAAACCATTTGAATGTGTTGGTACCGTTGACGAAGTGAATGCCGCATTGTGCGAAACTATAAAAAACAAAAATGATAAATTACCTTTTCTTTTAGAATATTACAAAGGCAGTGAAAATTATGAAAAGTATAAGAATAACGATATGTCGTTTCTTTTGAAGAACTTTAATAATGAGCATTTTCTTGAAGAGCGTTTTGTGGAAATTTTAAAGAAATATTTGAATGATTGATTTTGTAAAAAATAAGATTGATGGTAAACGCCTGCTGATTCTCGGTTTTGGAAGGGAAGGGGAGTCCACATATAGGTTTTTGCGCAAACATTTTCCCGATATCCTCATTACGGTAGCCGACAAAAATCCTGAAATTTCAGGAAAGATAAAAGATTTAAACACTGAATTAATAGTCGGGGAGCAATATCTTGACAGTCTTGATGATTTTGATATTATTTTTAAAACTCCCGGCATTTCATTAAATTTTTTGCCTGTTAAGGTTGACCCTAAAAAAATTACTTCTCAGACCGATATTTTTCTTGATTATTTTTCATCGCAAATCATTGGAATAACAGGAACCAAGGGCAAAAGCACAACATCGAGCCTTATATTTCATATTATTAAACTTTTTACAACAAATGCCGTACTTGTTGGAAACATTGGCGTTCCTCCATTCGATCATTTAGATGAAATTACCGAAAACACAAAGATCATTTATGAATTATCCTCCCATCAACTGGAATATATTATGAAAAGTCCACATATCGGTATATTGCTAAATCTTTTTCAGGAACACTTAGATCATTACGGAACATTCGGAACTTACCAGCAATCAAAGTTTAATATTACCCGTTACCAGGAAATTTCGGACAGTTTTATTTTTAATGCAGATGATATATTGATCCGTAAATTAGTTTCTGATGCCAATCTGGAGCGTAATTATATTGGATGTTCGTTGCAAAATATTCAATCCAAAGGTTGCTGGATGGATCATGAAAAACTTTATTTTTCCGATGGTACAGGTGAACCAATAATAATTGATCTAAGTACCGGACGCTTACTGAAAGGAAACCACAATGTAAGAAATATCATGGCTGCTGTGTGTGCCTGCAAACTTACCGGTGTGCCTGATGATGTTATTTCGGAAGGTATCCGCGCTTTCAAAGGACTTGAACATCGGATGGAATATGTTGGTGAGTTCAACGGTATTCATTTTTACAACGATTCTATAGCCACGATTCCTGAAGCTACAATTGAAGCAGTGAAAACCTTAAAAAATGTGGATACTCTTATCCTTGGAGGATTTGACAGGGGGATTGAATATAATAAACTTGTTGAATTTATTGCAGGTTCGGCTATCAGGAATATCCTTTTGCTTGGTGAAGCGGGAAAACGTATACAGGATGGTTTAAAGCAATATAATACTTCGGGGAAAATAATTTTGCATATACAATCACTGGAAGATGCAGTTCGTATTGCAAAAGAAAAAACAGCTAAATCTAAAATATGTCTTTTGTCGCCGGCCGCAGCGAGTTACGATAAGTTTAAAAATTTTGAGGAAAGAGGTTCTTTGTATAAAAAATTAGTGAGAGATATTTGATCCCTCACTACTGTCATGTCAATCCTGATATATTGTTTTGAGATTATTCACAAATTATTTTATTCTATTTAAGGTGTTCATGAGTCGCTTCGCTAAGTTGCTTCACCTCCTTCGTCGGTTTCGCAATGACGTCATTGCGAGGGAGGAACGACCGAAGCAATCTATGCGTCATATGATTCTTGACATGACACTACTTTAATCAGCAAACGGATAAATTATCCGGCTGTTTCTGTTGTTTCTTTTTTAGGCTTTTTTGCCGCAGGTTTTTTAACAGTTGTTTTCTTTTTCCCTTCAACCGTTTCAGTTGCTACGGCAGCAGCCTTTTTAACCGTTGTTTTCTTTTTGTTTTCAACGGTTTCCGGTATTGCAGCAGGTTTCTTAGCTGTTGTTTTCTTCTTCTTGATTTCAACCGTATCAGCTGTTGTTACAGCAGGAATTTTTGCTGTTGTTTCGTTTGTTACTTCAACAGTTTCAGGTATTATTACCTCAGTTTTTATGGCAACTGGTTTTATTGTATTTTCAATAGTATCAGGTATCACCACAGGAGTTTTTTTTACTGATTTCACTATGACAGGTTTCCTTTTTTTTCTTGGACGACTTACGCCATAAGAACCAATCACTATTTTTCCTCTTTTTGTTTTTTTATCGCCTTTTCCCATATTTGAGAGATATTTATTAATTGTTTGTTGTGCAAAAATAGAAAATTAATCTGTATTATTCAAAAAAAAATCAGTTTTTATGAATAGCCCTGTCCTACCGGCGGTCAGACTGACGGGGCGCAGAGGCTAAGCGCAAGATAATCTGGTCGCATAGAGCTAAAATTAAACTTTAAACTATTGAACTAAAATATTTTTTCTCCAGCATATCTCCTTTTGATATTGAATTTTTGACCCATTTCACAAGAATATCAATAATCTCTTCTTTGCTAAGTTGCCACTGAATACCTGATTTTCTGATTTTTTCTGTAATTGAAAACAACGTAATTGCTGCAGATACAGAGATATTAAAACTTTCAGTAAATCCAAACATTGGGATTTTCAAAAAAACATCGGCATTTTTAAGCGCTATTTCGGATAATCCTTCTTTTTCCGTGCCGAACATTACGGCTGTTTTACTGTTGATATCAAGCTCTTCCAAAAGGCAGTCGTTTTTGTGTGGCGTTGCTGCAATAATTGAATACCCCTGTTTCTTTAGCTTTTTAATGCAATCAGATGTGTTATTTTCTTTTTTATTATAATGATAAAGACTGAGCCAATTTGCTGAACCAAGCGCTACATCAGGGTTAACATTGTATGTATTTTTATTTTCGATGATGTGAATATCCTGAATTCCAAAACAGTCGCAGGTTCTAAGAACAGCGCTTGCATTTTGGGATTGGTAAATATCTTCAAGTACAACTGTAATAAAACGCGTCCTGTTACCTGCAACTTCCTCTAAACGATTTCTGCGATTTTTCGTCACGAATTGACAAAGGAATTCGAACAGCTCGCATTTTTGCTTATATGTGAGCTTTCGTTTCATCATATCCCGTTTGATTTAGCCATAATATTTGCCAGCCGGTATAGTACTCTTGCTCCTACATTGGCGTCCCATTCATCACTTCCGGGAGCTACTTCGCAAAGATCGAAACCGATAATTTTTCTGCCTGAAGAAACTATATTTTCAAAAAGATAATAAACTTCGTTAAGCTCAAGACCACCGGGAACGGGTGTTCCGGTGTTTGGACATAGCTTTGGATCAAGTCCGTCGATGTCAAAACTGATGTAGATATTTTTCGGGAGATCATGAATAATTTCATCACAAAAGTTCTTCCATGTCTTCCCCCCGAACATAGCATTTTTTATATCCCTGTCGAAATACGTTTTAATTCTCCCTTTTGATTGCCTGATGGTTTGGAATTCATTTTCGCAGATATCCCTGATGCCAAGTTGTACAAGCTTTTTAATCTGAGGAATTTTTAAAACATTATTCATTATTGATGCGTGCGAAAATTCGAAACCTTCGTAGGTATCCCGAAGATCGGCGTGTGCATCTATTTGAAGTATTCCAAAATTGTTGTATTTTTCTGAAAGAGCTTGAATAAACCCGAGTGGAACACTGTGTTCGCCACCAATTATACCTATAAATTTATTTTTGTCGATATATTTTTTCGATTGATCTTTCACCCATGAGTTGATCTCTGAACATTCGGTGTTTATGAGGGTGATAGAGTTTTGTATTTCTTCTGATTCAGAAATGGCAATACTTTCCGCAAGATGCGAAATAACACCACATGAATGATATTTCAACCTCTCATTTTTTTCTTTGATTATAGAGGAAACCTCTTTCATCGCATATCCTGTATGCCATGCATTTTCTTTGAAGGAATCGAAAAGATCCACATGGAACGATGCGTTGAATATGGCTTCGGGTGCTTTTGCTGTACCTGCATGGTAGGACGCAGTAACATCCCACGGAACAGGAATGAAAATAATTTTCGCACTTTCCTCGTTGTAAGGTAAACCGAAAATATTGTTGTTTAGATTTCCGATATCATTCGGATCAAAAGGTATCATGGCGTTGCTATATTATGTTTATCGGTATGACACAAAGATATTAAAACAAAGAGGAATAAAAAAAAAGTCCTCCTGGCGGAAGACTTTTTTTATTTGTAAAGTTTAGCTTATTTTACTTTAGTAGCTAATTCACTACCAGCTTTGAATTTTACAACTTTCTTGGCAGCTATTTTAATTGCCTTGCCAGTCTGTGGATTGCGGCCTGTTCTTGCAGCTCTTTTTGCAATTGCGAAAGAACCGAAACCTACTAAAGCTACTCTTTCACCTTTTCTGAGAGCCTTTGTTGTAGATGTTACGAATGCATCTAATGCTGATTTAGCATCTACTTTAGTCATCTTTGCTTCTGAAGCCATCGCTTCAACTAATTGTGCTTTGTTCATTTTTTTTTAATTTTAATTGGTTAATAATTATTTTAACGATGCAAAGATATTAATTATCTAAGACAATGCAAGTATTTTTTTCTAAAAAGTGCTATTTTGTTGATAAATTGCCATTTTTGTTAATAACTTGTGTTAAAAATGGGCTAATTACGCAGTAAAGTAGTGAAATTTATGTCAAATGACGCCCGCTTTCCAAAGGTCATTCATCAGAAACCCGCGTAAAAATTCGCCAATCTGCATTTTGTTCTTAGCCGATAGCTGTACTTCCTGTAAATGAATGAAACCATCAGCAACGGCAATACTTAAATGAGTTTTTCCATCGGTATTAATCTGTCCGGGTAGCAGTTCATGGTGCATAAGTTCTTTTTCGCAGTGAAATATTTTTATATAATAAGATATTCCTTCAGGTGAACGCAATTCAGTATATGCAGCAGGATAGGGGCATAATCCCCTGATATGATTACAAATATTATTTGCTTTATCATTCCAGTTTATCCGGCAATTCTTTTTAAATATTTTGGGTGCATTTTTTAATAAAGATATATTGTTAGTTAATATGTGCTGTGGAATTGGCTGGTAATTGCTGTTTTCAATGGACTTCACCGTTTTTAAAACAAGTTCAGCTCCTATTATCATCAGCTTATCGTGAAGGTCGCCGGCTGTTTCATCAGGCAAAACAGGTACTTCCTCATTCATGATGATATTTCCAGTATCAATATTTTCGTTAATGAAAAAAGTAGTTACACCTGTTTTGGTTTCCCCATTAATAATAGCCCAATTAATAGGCGCTGCGCCTCTGTATTGTGGCAGCAAAGATGCATGAAGATTAAAAGTGCCTAATGGAGGAAGTTTCCATACTGTTGCTGGAAGCATACGAAACGCGACTACTATCTGCAAATCCGGATTTATTATTTTTAATTCTTCAAGAAATACAGGGCTTTTCAGGTTAGCAGGTTGTAGTATACGTAGCCCATGTTTTACTGCATATTTTTTAACAGGAAACTCAGTAAGTTTTAACCCTCTTCCTGAAGGTTTGTCCGGAGATGTAATGACAGCGCCGATACGACAGCCATTTTTTAAAAGGCAATCAAGCGGAGCCACCGCAAATTCAGGCGTTCCCATATATACAATGTTCAATTTATTTTTCATTTTCGGAAAGAATATCTTATTTCATTAGTCCTTTTTTCAGCGCTACCATTTTAATAGCAGACATTGCTGCCTCATCGCCTTTATTACCATACTTTCCACCCGATCTGTCTATTGCCTGTTGCTGTGTGTTTGTAGTGAGGACACCAAATATTACAGGTGTATTGTAATCAAGTTCAACACGGATAATCCCATCAGCGACGGCCTTGCTGATAAATTCGAAGTGCCTTGTTTCTCCCTGTATTACACAGCCCAGGCATATCACGGCATCTACTTTATTTGTGTCAAGCAGCAACTGTGCTCCAAGCGGCAATTCAAAACTACCGGGAACATAATGGGTGATAATATTTTTTTCTTTTGCCCCATGTTTTATTAATGTTGAATAAGCGCCTTTTAAAAGGGCGTTAGTGATATCTTCATTCCATTCTGATACAACGATGCCAAACCGCATATTTGAAGCGTTTGGGATATTTTTTCTGTTGAATTCAGACAGGTTTTTCAAATTTGATGCCATAGTTGTTAAGTTTAATCCCAAAACTTCGGGATTGTGTTAAGAGGTTGCGCTGCTGGTTTCGTTGGTTGTCTGACGGTTGCGCATGTATTTCGTTCTGTCTCGAAACTTCGGGATTGTCCACGCAACTGCTAAATTAGTGGATGGTTTATGGGTTGGGCGGCTGGTTTGGTTGTAAGTCATTGGTTTGTTGTCGAAAACCCATAAAATAACCCATTGACTAAACCAGTTGCTCAACCTTTTAACCTAAAACCTGATTTTTTCTGCGCTTACTTTTGGTTCAGCATCCCTTTAGCTCTTGCGATGTATTTTTCAATTTCACGCGATTCGTAACTCTTGTAATAATCTTTCCGAATGCGTTCGTATAATTTCAATGCTTCTGCATAATTGCCCATAATTTCATAAGTCCATCCGGCTTTCATTAAAAACATGGGGGTGGTGAAAAGGTTATTATTATTGTCGGCAGCTTTCATATAATAATCAAGTGCTTTATCATTATCACCAAGTTCCATGTAAGCATCTCCAAGTGCACCTTTTGCCATTGAGCATACAATCTGGTCGTCAGAATCAAAATCTTCTAAATAATCGATAGCTTCCTCAAACTGGCCTTTTTTAAGATAACACATACCTGCATAATAATGGGCAAGGTCGGCAGATTTTGTCATGCCGTATTCATCAATAATATCAAGGAATCCAAGATAATTTCCATCGCCGTTCAAGGCAAGGTTCAGTGAATCTTTTTCAAAATACTTTTCTGCCCAGAACATTTGCGATTGTGCTTCTTTTTCTTTAGGACCAAGATAGAACTTTTTAAAAGCCATATATCCGCCAATAAGCACAACAAGGGCGCCAACTACGTAAAGAATAATCTTCTGGTTCTTTTCAATAAAATGCTCTGTTTTACTCAGCGCTTCTTCTACTGCGTGAATATTCTTTCCTACTTTTGTATCTTGTTCCTTTGCCATAGTTTGAAATTTTGAACTGCAAAATTAATTTTTTTTTTTATATACGTTAGCAGTTTATTTAGTAAATTTTTTTTTCCTCATTTTTTATTCTATATTGTCTTTGAGAATATTATTACTGTTCCTCTGTAAATTGTTTTGTTTTTTAATGGTCAGAGGGAACCATACATGAATTTTCATCAGATATTTGTGTATTTTTGAAAATTCATGTAGGTTTGTCATACATTATTCATTATGGTCATATCTATTTGATTATTTATTTTATCATGAAATAGCTTGAAAATAAAAACATTAAGAAAAAAATTACAATAAATGACAACGAAGTCAACGACTTAATGACAATTGACCAGTGACCGAATAACTATATCAATAAACAACAAACGACAAACAACAAACATTTTTTTATTAATATTATCAACTCCTTTTAATTCAGATCATGTATCTGCAAACCCTTTCTCTTATCAATTTTAAAAATTACCACGAACAGGAGCTGACATTCTGCGAAAAGATCAATTGCTTTGTGGGAAATAACGGGGAGGGGAAGACCAATCTGCTGGATGCTATTTATTACCTTTCGTTTTGCAAGAGTTATTTTAATCCGATGGATTCGCAGAATATCAGGCACGACACCGATTTTTTCGTTATACAGGGAACTGTAAAAAAAGGAGAAAACCAGGATGTGATTTATTGTGCACTGAAATGCAATGAGCGAAAGCAATTTAAACTGAACAAAAAAGAATATACCCGCTTTGCGGATCACATCGGGCAATATCCGCTTGTAATGATATCACCTGCCGATAGTTCGCTGATCTATGAAGGTAGCGAAGAAAGAAGAAAATATCTTGACAGCGTTATTTCTCAGTTCGACAAGATTTATCTCGATAACGTAATTAAATATAATAAGGCATTGCTTCAGCGAAACACACTACTGAAGTATTTTGCCGAAAGACGCAGGTTTGAGAAGGCATCGCTGGAAATATGGAACCAGCAGCTGCTTACACTCGGGCAAAAGATATACGATACGAGATTGGAGTTTATAGATAATTTCTTGCCGATTTTCAGAGAATTTTTTGCATTTATTTCAGAAGGAAAAGAAATTGTGGATATGGAATACCAGTCGCAACTGAAAGACGGGAACTTCG
>Ga0265296_1000996_pt1 | contig 35646 bp, 36 predicted proteins | sample MunlanPumphouse1_FD_189073 | JGI IMG/M metagenome (GOLD analysis project Ga0265296, IMG submission 189073) | Groundwater microbial communities from a municipal landfill in Southern Ontario, Canada - Pumphouse #1 | ecosystem: Environmental > Aquatic > Deep subsurface > Groundwater | place...
CCATTATTAATATGATTTTCATACTCATCAATTTTTCCCAGATATTCTTTCAGCCAATCCTCTTTCGTCACCCAATTCCGGCCAAACTTTACGGCTTTCAATTTTCCCTGCCGCGCCCTCAAAGATAAATACTCTTGCGTATAATCACAAAATTTCGTTGCGTCTTGCAATGATATATAATTCAACTCTCTATCCATTAATATATTTTCCTTTATACGAGAAGCCCTGTCAATAAAATATAGGAATCCTAAAACCTCCTATTTCCCGAACAAATATCGGATAAATAAGGGTAAATTGAAAGTTATCCACAGACATTTTTTTATTCGCGAAAAAATGTCTGTAAAATGAAGGCAAGTATCGGTTATAGAATAGGTCTGGCTATGGGTTAAGTTTAATATTCTGTAAAATTCCCAAAGACAAAAAGATTAAAATTAAACCGCCTCCGCCGTAGCTGACCAACGGCAGAGGAATGCCAATAATGGGCAGCAAGCCGATATTCATACCGATATTGATAAATATTTGGGAAATTAAAAGAGCGCTGAATCCCACGGCAAAAAGGCGGGGAAAATTATTGGTTGCCGAAAAAGCAATTTTCATTATCCGCCAGATTAAAATTAAAAAAAACAAAAACAGAACCGATACTCCCGCCAGTCCCGTTTCTTCGGCAATAACGGAAAAAACAAAATCCGTTTGGGGTTCCGGTAAAAATCCGTACTGGGTCTGGGAACCCTTAAAAATCCCCTGGCCGAAAAAACCACCCGATCCAACGGCAATTTTTGACTGGCGCTGATTCCAGCCGACTTTCAAGGGATCAGATAATTGGGGCTGGACAAAACTTAAAATCCTTTCTTTTTGGTAGTCCTTTAAAATCGTTACCCAGCTGACAGCAAAAATAACAGCCCCTAAAAGCGCTAAAATTAAAAAGTGCCGGATTTTAATTCCCGAAACAAATAAAACCCCTATCCAAAGGCACATTAGAATTAAAACCGAGCCCAAATTCGGCTGAAGAAAAATCAAAATAGCGGGTAAAATAATATAAAAACCTGAAAGCAAAATATGCCTTATCCGATACATTTCTATATGCCTGGATGAAAAGTATTTCGCTAAAAGCACGACTAAGATAATTTTTACAAATTCAATCGGGTCAAGTGATAGGCCCCCGACCCTATACCAGGATTTGGTACCTCGAATTTCCGGAGCAAAAAAGAACAACCCAATCAAAGAAAGCAGGGAAAGAAAATAAAGAATAATAATTAAATAAGGATCTTCCCGAAAATACCGCCAGTCAAAAAAAGAAAAAATAAGCATCGCAAGAATGCCTATGCCAAAAAAAATAATTTGTTTTTTAAAATTCCAAAAATCCCCTTTCCCCAGAGATGAGCTGTAAATTGACAGCAACCCGAAACCAACCAATAAAAACGATGAGGTTATTAATATCCAATCTAGTTTCTTAAAATGGGCGTACATTAATATTTATAATCCGATAAATTCTTTTACCAAATTTTTTACGAAGTAAAAAATGAAGGTTTATAACCCAATAAAAATTTTTATTTTAGAAATCGGTATGGCAATAACTTTTCCTTCGGAATTAATAGTATTTATCCCCAAGACCTCGCCTTCGATATTAAACAGGGGGCTGCCCGAAAGATAATTTTTTTCAGAGATATTTGTTTCAATGAAATCTTCATTAAAATTTCTCACTATCCCCTCGTTTGCCGCTAAATAAGAAATTTTACCGTTCCCGCCCAAGGCGGGTCCGCCTTTGGCGGAAAAAACATTCCCTATTAAAAAGATTCTTTCTCCTAATTTTATTTTTTCTAAATCGGCAAAACTTAGAGTCGGCATATTGGTTTGGCCGATTTTAATCAGAGCCAAATTTTCTTTTAAATCCCTCTTCAAAATCTGGTAGGAGGTTGAGCTTCCATTAATATAAAAAGAAAAAACGGAGCCCTGGGGAACCAGATCGGCTAAGGTGACGACTAAACCGTCGGAAGTCACAATTAGCCCAGAGCCCTCCAAAACCTCGCCCGATTCCAGTTTTGTCCTTACGCCTATAACCGTTTTTTCCGTTTTATCAACGGCGCTTTTCAATGCCGTATTTTCCTGAATGATAACTTCTTTTTTCTCCGTAACATAAACAGGTTTTTGCTCCAGCCGGTATTGATAAAAAACGAGGGCTCCGCCCCCCATTCCCAAAAGAAAAATGGCTAAAATTTTAAATATATTCTTTAGCATGATTATGCTACTACTTTTTCTTTCCGCGGAGCAACCCTTAAGAAATCTTTAACTGTTCGGAAAATAATTTTTTCGTCCTCAAAATCAATCACCACTCTTTCCCCCTCTTTAATATCTCCTGAAACAATTTTTAAAGACAGGGGGTCTAAAACCTGTTTTTGAATAACTCTTTTTAGGGGCCTGGCTCCTAAATTAGGGTCAAAACCGATTTTAGCTAAAAATTCCTTAGCTGACTCCTGAACTTTAATTTCAATCGATTTTGACATAAGGCGGTTGGCTACCTTTTGAAGCTCCAATTCCACGATTTTCTTTATTTCTTCCTTACCAAGATAATTAAAAATAACAATCTCGTCAATCCGATTTAAAAATTCCGGCCTGAAATTTTCTTTTAAGGCCCCCGTTACTTTTACCCGTAACGACTCCATTTCTTTCTTCTCAACATCTCCGCCGATAAAACCTAAATTGGCTTGGCTGGAAATAATATCCGAGCCCACATTTGAAGTCATAATCAAAATAGCATTTTTAAAGGAGGCGGTTCTGCCCTTAGCATCGGTCAGGCGTCCGTCTTCTAAAATTTGAAGCAGGATATTAAAAACATCAGGATGGGCCTTTTCTATTTCATCAAGCAAGACCACAGAATAAGGCCTTCTTCTTATTTTCTCGGTCAACTGGCCGCCTTCTTCATATCCGATATACCCTGGCGGCGAGCCTATCATTTTAGAAACCGCGTGTTTTTCCATATACTCTGACATATCCAAGCGAACCAAAGAATTTTCGTCATTAAATAAGAATCCGGCCAAAGCGCGGGCGGTTTCGGTTTTGCCGACACCCGTCGGACCTAAAAACATAAAAGAACCCACGGGCCGATTTTCTTCGGAAATACCGGCTCTGGCCCGGCGCAGGGCGTTGGAAATAGCCAAAATTCCTTCTTTCTGGCCGATAACTCTTTTCTCCAAAATTTCCTCCATATTTTCCAGTTTTTTGGCTTCGGCCTCCAAAAGCCGAGTGACGGGAATACCGGTCCACCGGGAAACGACATGAGCCACTTCTTCTTGGCCAACTTCGCCTTTTAAAATCGGGCGGTTTTTCTGAAATTTAATTAATTTTTCCTCGGCCATTTGTAAATCCTTTGCCAGTTGAGGAATTTTCCCGTATTTTAATTCCGCCACTTTTTGCAAATTGGCTTCCGACTCGGCTTTTTCCACTTCAAAACGCAAGCCCTCGATTTCTTTTTTCAGATTTTTAATTTTTAAAATTATTTCTCTTTCCGTTTTCCATCTTGCTTCAATTTCTTTCAGCTTGTCTTTTAAATCGGCAAGCTGGCGAGGCAACGCCCTTTGTTTTTTCTGGGATTTTTGGACTTCCCTTCTCACTTCCAGCTTCTGAATTTCTTTCTTTAAATTTTCCAGCTCTTCGGGTTCCGATTCAATTTCCATGCGCAAAGCCGACATCGCTTCATCCATTAGATCAACTGCCTTATCGGGTAAAAATCGATCGGTAATATATCTGGCGGCAAGCTGAGCGCAAGAAACTAAAGCGGAATCGGTAATTTTTACTCCATGATGCAATTCGTATTTTTCTTTGATCCCTCTCAAAATTGCCACAGTATCTTCAATTGAGGGCTCGGGAACATATATCGGTTGGAAACGGCGCTCCAAAGCCGCATCTCTTTCAATGTATTTTTGATATTCCTTTAAGGTAGTGGCTCCAATGGCTTTTAATTCTCCCCGCGCCAAAGCCGGCTTCAATAAATTGGAAGCGTCTATAGCGCCTTCCGCCGCCCCCGCTCCCACTAAAGTGTGCAATTCATCAATAAACAAAATATAATGGCCTGCAGCCCGATTTAGCTCCTTTAATAAGGCCTTGACCCTGTCTTCAAACTCGCCCCTGTATTTAGTGCCGGCAATTAAAGCCCCCAAATCCAAACCTATAATTTCTTTATCTTTCAGTGACTCCGGAACATTATTAAAAATAATTTTCTGGGCCAAGCCCTCAACGATAGCGGTCTTTCCGACTCCGGCCTCTCCAATTAAAACCGGGTTGTTTTTAGTTCTCCGGGATAAAACCTGCATTAGCCGCCGGATTTCGTCTTCCCTTCCCACGACCGGATCCAGCTTCCCCTGCCTTGCCAAGGTGGTTAAATTTCTGGCGTATTTTTCAATAACCTGATATTTAGATTCGGGCTCGGGGTCCGTAATCCTTTGGCCTCCCCGAACTAAAGCCAGCTGTTTTAAAAAGGTATCGTAATCCAGTTTGCCGAATTCCAAAGTGGCAGCTCCCCCTCCCGGCTGCAAAAAAGCGGTTTTATCTAAAATTTCCTTGGCCTTGCTTTCCGTCGCCAAAAGAGACAAAAATAAATGCTCCACCGAAATAAATTCGTCGTTCATTTTCATTGCCTCCTGTCTTGCCCCTTCTAAAACCTTTGCCATATCCTGAGTTAAATAAAACTGGCCGAAAGCCTGAGGGCTGGGAACCACCGGCAATCTTTCCAGGGCCAAATTTGCCTTGCGCTTTAGCCCCGGAATATCGGCCCCGAGACGCGAAAGCAAACTCAAAACCACGCTTTCCTCCTGAGAAAGCAAAGCTAAAAGCAAGTGCAGGGCGTCTATTTGCTGCTGCCCCTTTTCCCGGGCAAAATCCTGAGCCGAAAGCAGGGCCTCCTGCGCTTTATGGGTAAAATTTCCCGTGCTGCCATTCATGTCCTTATTTTAATCAAAAAATCTACAAAAAACAAGTTTGCGGTAAGCTAAGCTTACCACAAAATTTATATGTTCATTCTAAAAAAAGATTCTCGGCTGAATTATATTGTTTTGTTAATAGCATATTTTTGGCAAATTCTCGATAGGTCTCCGGGTTGGAAAAAATTTCGCCCAATAATCCCTTGTCAATAATAACAGATTCTCTTTTGTTTAAATATTCACGGTGCGTGCTCCACAAAAATTCTTCCACGAAACTCAAAACTTTTTCTATATTTTCTGTGGTAAGCTTAGCTTCGCACAATTCCGAAGGATTTATCACGTTAATATAAACTAAAAGATATTTCAAATACAACTCATTGTCTATTAAAACCGCCTTAAAAGTACCCTGAAATAAACTCCCAACCCGCTTATATTTATTATTAAAGTATTGAGTATAACCAGTCCCTAATTTATGCATAAACCGACTGATCCCGCCATCAATAATTTCTTCTAATATTAAATGGTAATGGTTTGGCATTAAACAATCTGTCGTAATTCGTACTAAGGGATGACGCGATTCCGGCTGGGAGGCAAGAAATTCTCTCAAAATTTTAAAATTTACCAACCCTCGATCTCTTTCTAGCTGCCAAAGGATGCTTGCCGAACTTTTTTCATCATTAAATAAAAAAAGGGCTTGGAGAAATCGCCAGCGATCTGAATCGTTTAAAAAAATCTCGCGTTTTTCCACCCCTCTGTTAAAAATATGATAAAAACAATTTTTTGAAAATCGAGTTTTCCTCATTTATTTTGTGGCAAGCTAAGCTTACCACAAATTATTCGCTTCGCTCGCCTAAAATCACATCAATCAATATTTCTTTTTTGTCCCTGAAAATCTTTAAAACTACTTTATCTCCCGGATTATATTTCATTAAAATTTTAGATAAGGTATTGCCGGTATTAATTTTTTCGTTGTTTAATTCTAAAATCATATCTCCTTCTTTCAAGCCGGCTTTTTCGGCGCCAGATCCCGGGAAAATAGCATCTTCCCCTCCCGGCCCTTTGCCCACTAAAGCGCCTTCATCTCTTAAGGCATAGCGGACTCCCAAAAAAGGATAAACGATTTTGCCCAGGACCTTAACGCTTTCAATGTCTTTTTTGGCTTTGTTAATAGGAATGGCAAAACCGATATTTTCCCCTTCCACCGACATGGCGGCATTAATACCAATCACCTCGCCCCTTAAGTTCAAAAGAGGCCCTCCGGAATTTCCCTTATTAATAGCGGCGTCGGTCTGGATAATATCTTCTAGCGTCTCCACAATGCCGCCGCCTGAAGCCGTAATCGTTCTTCCTAATCCCGAAATTACGCCAACGGAAACCGTGTTTTGAAACTCGCCCAAGGCATTGCCAATGGCAATAACTGTCTGGCCGATCTGTAAAATATCCGAATCGCCGAGTTTTACCGTTGGAAATTTTTTAATCAAAAGACCGCCTTCTTTATCCACTATTTTCTCTTGGTCAATTTTCAAAATAGCCAAGTCCTGCACCGGATCCAAAGCCACAACTTTGACGGGAAATTTCTTGCCATCATTAGTTAAGGCAGTATAATCGGCCTCTTTATCTGAAACAACATGCTTATTGGTTAAAATCATTCCGTCTTCAGAAACAATAAAGCCCGATCCGCCGCCAATCTGCTTTTTTTCCGTGCCATTTTGCCGCACCTGGGGAATCTTGATACCGGGCAACGGCTGGCCGAAGAAATCATTAAAGGGAGAAATATAATATTGTTCAAAGATCGGCACGTCTTTTGAAATAACGATGCTGACAACGGCCGGAGAATAAATTTTAACCGCTTTGATTATCGCCTCTTCTTGGGAGATGATGATAGTCTGAGGGATACAAACTGACTGTTTTTTCGCTATATTTAAAAGATAATTACGCAACTGGACGGGGAAAAAGTTAAGAATAGTTGAAAGCGCAACGGCAAAAACAATAAGCCAGAAAATCTTCTTGCGCCAAAATTTAATAATTAATTGACGTAATCTCATATTTAAAAATCCCTTGTTTTCTCTACGGCATAAAATCCCATGTATTTCCCAAGCATCAATCTTGTTTGGGCTTCAATTGAGGGTAATGCGCCAAAAAAGATAAATGTGACGGGGAAAAATAACCATTGGGCTATCATTGATAAGCTTTTCCATCGCGGATAATTTTTTGGCCTAGGAGTAAGCAGCAACGTGCTGATGATAATACATACTATCAGCCCTATCATAGCCAAAGTCATCAAGTTGCTGGCGATATCGGGAAGATTGTAAGCCAGAACCGTATCTTTAAACTTTTCCCCTCCTAAAAGTCCGGGCAATCGGCCCAAAAACAGCAGCAGAAAAGCCGTCGTCCCCCACGCCCAAAATCCCTCGAGCATCAAAAAACCGTAGCGGAATTTTTTTGGCCAGGGTATTTTTTTATTTTTTAAAAACCCAAAAAGCAAATAAGGGATGCCTTCCGACCCGAAAGCCCATCTTCTTTGCTGCTTATATTGGCTGATAATGGCTTGTTTTAAGGTTTTTCCGGCAACGCAATCCATTGATACCGGATAGTGAAGAGGGATAATTTTATAATTGCCGTCGTAAAAAAGAAATGCTTTCCAAAAAATGCCGGCGTCTTCCGAGACAACATTTTTTTGCCAAAAATCCATTTCAACCAGGGCCTTAAAGCTCATTGAGTGGGAAGAAAAGGTCACCAATTTCTCCGGCCTTTGCTGCTGCATCATTTGCCAAAACACATTGCCGGAAGCCACCAGTCGCGAAAAAAAATTCGCTTGCCAGAAATTATTTAAATACAGAGGGATTGGCTGAAAACTGGTTTGGCCGGGACGGGACGAAATTAAATAATAATAAGTTAAGCAGCCGAAATAATCGGGAAAAACCTGGGTATCGGCGTCAAAACAGGAAACAATAATCTTTTCGTAAGGGATTTCTAAGGGGTCAATTATTTTTTCTTTAACTTTCCTGCCTGCCCAACTGGTATTTGAGCCCTTGCCGGCAATTTCTCCCTCGATTCTCTCGGGATGGCAAGTAATTAAAAGTTTAAAAAACTTATCGCCAAATTCTTGCAAGATGGCTCGGGCCTTCTGCTTGGCAAATTCACCCTCCCTTTCTTCGGTTGCCAGGACTACAATCATTCTTTCCTTGGGATAGCGAGAACTTATTAAGGCCCGGAATGATTCCCTGATTACTTCTAAATTTTCTTTATATGTCGGGAAAATAATCAGATGATAAATTTCTTGCCAATTCTTACCGGCTAATTTATCTAATTTTTCCACCCAGGCGGTTCTTAAATTTTTCTTCATTTTCAGATAGGCCGAAATCAGATGGATTGAAAAATGGCAAGCCCGAAAAATCCACCAGGCCGAAAAAACAATAATAAAATAAGCCGCTGTTTTAGGCCAAAAAATTGAAAAAATAATCATTCCCGAAAAAGTCAGCCAAATCAAAGACCCGGGCAAAATCTCCAAAGCCCGATAAATAATTCTTTCTTTTTTTTCTTTCAAATCCGTAGCCCGGCCGATGTCAAGATAATATTTTTCTGGTTGGCGAATCATTTAGACCCTTAGTTTCTCTTTTAATTTTCTTTCGAAATCTTTAATTTTTGGTTTTAATTTATCGTTATGGAGGCACAGCAAAACTGTTCTTAAAATTCTAAACCACATTCGCGGGTTAGCCAGCAGTTTGCTATTTCTCAAGCCCCCTCCTCTTTTCAAAAGGGGAATAGCTACCTCTTCTATTATAAAACCTTTTTGCATCGCCTTAATATTCATCTCGGTTTCAATTTCAAATTCATTACTTTTTAAATCCAACTCATCCCAGTCCTTTCTTCTTATGGCTCGAAAACCAGCCAAAGGATCGCCAGCTATTTTAAGGCCTATTAGACGAAATAATGGCCTAATAAAGAAACCATAAAAATTAAAGGCCTCTCGCATCATTTTATCGTCTTCTTCAAACTTTTCTAAAGACCGGGAACCTAAAACAAGATTAGCTTTTTCTAATTTTTTTAATAGCTTAGGGATATATTCCGGCGGGTCGGTGCCGTCGCCATCTAAGAAAATTAATACTTCCCCCCGGCTATTTTTAACCCCCTCTCTCATTTGCCTTCCCTTTCCTTTTGCCTTTGCTTTTATCACTTTTGCTCCCAATCTCTCAGCAATAATTGGGGTGCAGTCCGTTGAAACGTCAATCACAATAATTTCTGATTGCTTCTTAATTTCTTCCGGAATAGAACAAAGAACCCTAGCTATCCCCTCTTCCTCATTTAAAGTTGGAATAATAATTGATAACATAAATCTATGATTTTCGGCAAATAAATGCCGACTCTATCCCTAATGTTGATTTAAATTTCAGAAAAAAGAAGTAAGTCAAGTTAGTATACGTCCAACGGTTTAAAATTTCAAATCCGCATTTAGTCAATAGATCAAAAAGGGTTTCGTGAGAAAATAAAGAAAAGTGATGCTCTTTCTTATCCGCGCATGCAAAAACTTTTCTTCGGAACCAATTTAAATTAGGCGTGTTAATGTATAAAATTCCGTTATTATTTAAAACCTTCCGAATATTTTTTAAAGCGCTCGCCGGGTCGGCTAAATGCTCTAAAACATCATTACAGACGACTATATCAAAAAATCCTTCCGGAAATGGTAGTCCATCCTCGGCGTTGCCAACGATTAATGCGGCCCCGGGTAATCTCTTATGCGCTTCCATAATTGCGTAGTCGGAGATATCTACTCCAAATTTTTCAAAAGTATCGGGAAATTTCCTTAACATAAAACCATAGGCGCAGCCAACATCTAAAATCTTTCCCCTCCCAATCTTTTGAATATGGGGCTTTAGCGGCTTAAAAAGATTATTAAAATAAAATTTGGCGAACCGCCCGTATCCTAATTTATAGAAAAAAGAATCTTTACCGCTGAAATAATTCTGATTATATATTTTCTTATAATCCATATTAAAAAAGTTTTTTAGCTTCATTCCAAATTTCCGGCTTGCCTTGTTTTTCTTTCATCCAATACCACCATTCGCCTCCCCAGAGATAAAATTCTTTTAGACCGGTACTTCTAGCAAATTCAATATTGTTTTTAAACTGCGCTAAATTCATTGTTTTTTCCTGCTCCTTGAGAGGACAACTGTAAAGATTATCCGAACACCAGGGTTCGGCTTGTAATTCTACCACCATTACTTCTTTATTGAATAATTTTTTGATAATTTGAGATTTCCGCCAATAAAAAGTTGAAGGAAAGGGGTAGGTAATGTAAATTTTTAATTGGCGAATCCACACCTTTTTATACATTGTCGTGCCAACAATATCGCCTAATCTAGCGGCGGCAATCCAGAGAGAACCCTCTCCGCTGTCAGAAATCACAATCGGTCGGTTCTGAAAATCAAGGGATTTCACCAATGCTATTTCTTTCTTTAAAAAATCTTGATCAACCCAAGGGCATTCGCCAAACGTAAAAAATGGTTCATTTTCCACCTGCCAAGCCCATACAGAGACCCGTTCTCTGTATCTTAAAACAATTTTATCAAGGAGTCCTAAAATTTCTTTTTGCTGTTCTTCTTTTCCGAGATTCTTTGCCCAGTTAGGAATATGACATTCCGGCCAGCGCGGCGTCTTCATTCCAACAACTAAAATAAGATTTACTCCTTTTTCTTCCGCTTTCTTTATCTGCCAGTCCAAGTCGTCAAAATTATACTTATCTTTTTCCGGCTCAACTAAATCCCAATAGGCAACTAATTTTATATTTTTTACCCCTAAATCGTCAAGAATGGCCAAGTAGGTTTCCCGCCAGTCCAATTTTAAATTTTCCGCCTGCTTCTGGGAAAAATTCATCCCCCACTTAATTTGTTCTGCTCGCGGCGCTTTTCCAAGGAAAAAGAAACTGCCTAAAATTAAAAGAAAAGTCACTAAACCAAAAATAATTTTTTTCATTTTAGAGCTAAAATAGCCAAGCCCCCGCTAATTAACAAAATTGCAATAATTTTCTGAAAAAGAATCGCTTTTGATATTTCCTCTTTCAAAATTTTTGGGAATTTAATGGAAAGAATAATAACAAAAATAAATAAAAATACGTATTGAACACCCTGAAGGGCATTAATGACGGCGACATAAGCGAGTGGCGCTAAGAAAATCGCCCAGTTTTGCAATAAGCCGGAGAACGCACCGGCTAACTGGTTAGCCATAACAATTCCAAGGGTTTTTCGGGGCAAATTATTTTTTTGGGGAAAAATGTCCCTCTTAATATCCGGATAAAAAATAATAGCCGCTAGCACTCCTCCCATTCTAGTCCAAATTAATCCATTTAAAAACGGCTGCGACAGATAAACATATTTGGTCAAAACAAATGATAAGGAAAAAAGAAAAGCCGCCACAAAAGAAAGTTTCAAGCTTGCGAAGGTAACGGATTTTTCCTTATTAATGGTAATTAAAATGCTTCCGGCTATTAATAAGATAAACGAAAAAATTTCGTACAATGACAATGTCTCTCGGCCAAATGAAAAGATATAAACCAAAATAAAGGTGAATAAGGGATTAAGGGCCCCTATAGCGGGGACCACTTGAAAAACGTTAAAAGTCTGCAAGGCCCTGAAAAAGTAATAAAGAGCAAAGATAAAAGAGCCGCCAGCAAAAAAACTTAAAACTAACTGATAATTATCCGGTATATAAAAATTAACAAAAGGGATAAGTGCCAACAAAAAGATCCCGGCAATCCCGACCAAAAACGCGTAAACTTTGGGGTTGGAAATGACGCTAACCAAGAGATATTTATCTATTAAAAAAACAACTGCAAATATTAAATAAGCCAAAATAGCAACTAAAAGCCATGTCATATTGATGATTTGGCTTCGCTTATTATTTTTTTAATATTAGATGTTCCCAGTTTTTCTCCCTCAATAAAGCCCTGCATGGCGGCTTCCGCCAGATACCCATGGTTCAACCAGTCAAAGAGCCACTGGTCGGCATATTTCGGATTTTCCTGCAAGAATCCAAAACCTGATTTTAAAAGCCACCTTTTGTTAAATTCCTCTTGAGAGCCAACTGGCGGGGCGATAATTATCGGTATCCCCAAGGCCGCGTAGAAAGAAAGCTCGCTCGGTTTCGTCCATAAAACATCGGTTTCTCTTAATTTTCGATTAAATTCTCTAAAATAATCTTCTATCTTTTCTTGATACAGAACCTCCACTCCAGCCGGTAGAGACCCGATCTCTGCCGAAATTTCTTTCTCAAGATATTCCCTGACTTTTTTTCTGATGCCGGCAGATAAAATTATTTTGACCTCGCCTTTCTTGATTTTCTCTTTTAAACTTTTTATGATTTTAACCCCTATTTCCTTTTGGGCGCCGGCTCCGCCGACCGAAAATAAAATCGTTAAAGGCCTGCCTGATTTTTCTGGCAATTGGCCTAAGCTTTTCTCAATCAGAACCTTATACTTTTCAAAATATTTTTTCTGGGGATCTAAATTTAAAATCCTTTGCTTTAAATCATCTTTCGAAAATTCCGGCAAGGGATAGCCGGTTAAAAAAATATTTTCTTCTTTTACCCCATAAGCCCTTAATCTCTCTGCCACTCTTTCCGTAGGCGCAAAATATTTAATTCTGCTCTCTTGGGGAATTAAAGGCGCCCAGGTTCTGGAAATATCCGTGTCGCAAACTGCGCAAAAAATATCGCCGGGGTAATTAAAAAATTCAGCCATAAAGGCGGATGCAAAAAAAGTGGTGATTATCGGCAAACAAGTTTTGGATTTTGTGCTTTGGATTTTGAGCTTCGCAATAAGGTCCTTGCCCCAGCCCCTTTTCAGTAAAGAATAAATTTGCTTTAAGCCGAAAGTGGGCCGCTCTAAATCCCGCTTGGGATAAAAACTGAAAATTTTCTGAAATCTGTCGTAAAGAGAAAAGAAAAAATTCCCTATCAAAGGAGCATTTTGAAGCCTGGAAATAAACTCATAAAATCTTCGGCTGGTTTCCCAAGCCATCCTGTCGCTGTTTGGCATACCCGGATAATCGTTGGCATTGATAATCTTCCCGCCAAAGGCCAAATTATTCAAGGGAAAAGCCGTCCTCTGATGCCCATAACCCATATTAACCGATATAACCCACGCTTTTGTCATGTCAATCAATTCTAACACTAATACTTTAAAAATTTTAGCTTCTCTTTTTCCCGCCGGCGCCAGATGAGAAGCCCTAAAATCAAATAAAAAACTGCCAGCCAAGCCCAATGCAGATTTTCAATTTTAAAAACATTTAAGGGGATCTTAGAGAAAATGTCAACAACCCTGGTTAAATAATTCATGGCCAGCCAAACTGGCCAGGAAAAAATCCAGCCGAAAGGAGAAAATATCATTCCCGATAAGCCGAAAATAAAAATTAAAATCGTAATTGGCGCCAAAAAGGGAACGATTAATATATTAGCGGGAAGAGAGACTAAAGAAACGTATCCGAAATTATAAATCAAAATCGGCAAAGTAAAAACCTGGGCGGACAAAGTGGCCGCAATCGTAGCCCTTAGGGGGAAAATTTTATAATCGGGAATTTTTTCCAGCCAGCTGGAAAAAATCGGCTGAAGATAAATTATTCCCATTATCGCCAGAAAGGAAAGCTGGAAGCCGATATCGAATCTTAAAAGCAAGGGATTCAAAGCCAGCATGAAAGATGCGGCAAAAATAACAGCCCCTTGGCCCTGCGACATTCTCCCTGATTTTTGGGCGAAAAGAAAAATACCCGCCATAACCCCGGCCCTGACTGCCGAAGCCGGAGCGCCGATCATTAAAATATAAAGCGTGAGCAAAACTATTGATAAATAAAACGCCTGCTGCCGCCAAAGACCCATAGAAAGAAACAGGGCTAAAATCAAGGAAGCGATAATGGTAATATTCATTCCCGAGACGGCCGCAATATGCCGAGTGCCGGTTAAATTTAATTTTTCCCGCCACTCCCTGGAAATGCCTTCTTCCTGGCCAAAGACCAGGGCCTCCAAAACCCCGACCTCAGGCGGCGAAATATAACTTCTGGAAATTTCTTTAAACTTATCTTTAAAAGAAAACAAATTTTTGATTATCGGACTGCCGAACCCTCGGCCGATTAACTCTATTTTTGGAAAACTCATTATTGAAAAAATTCCGTCTTTCGCCAGATAATTTTTATAATTAAATCCGTTGATATCTTCAGAGGGCGACTCCAGTTTCCCTGTAATTTTTAATTTGTCCCCGTATTTGTATTCCGGATACCGCCCAGTCGTCACTAAAATTTTTTCCGCCGTTCTAACTGTAAGTTTCTGGTTATTTTCTCTGATATCCGGCTCTTCTGAAACCGTGCCGATTAAAACGGCTTCTTTGCTTAAACCGTCATTTATAACCGGTTGCCAGCGGTAAATTCCCAAAACCAAAAATAAAATGCAAAAACCGATGACAACAATCTTTTTATATTTAAAAAGAACTGAAATAAAAATCAGTCCCGCAATTAAAAACCCCAGCATAAAAAGCTGGGGGATTCTGATAATTGAGTTTAAAAATATACCCACAATAAAAGAAAGGCAAAAATAGAGTAAAATTTTTGAAGAAGTCATCAGAAAATTCCGCCAAATAAGCTCATCACCCCCTTAATGCCCAGTAAAGAAGCGAAAATAATTAAAATCAATATGGGAAAGTTGAAAAAAAGAGTTAAAATAAGCAAGATCCCGGCTCCCAAATCCATCAGGCTCCCAATATCGGAAATAAAAAGAATACCCTTCATAATTAAATAGCCGGCAAAAACTATAACCAATATCTGAGGAACAGAAATATCATAAACCCCTCTTATCAAAAGAGAACCCGCAATTATATCCGCTATACCTAAAAATAACATATATAGATATTATCTCACTTGGCAGATTTCAAAAAATGGGGATATGGCTTTTTGAATTTCAAGCAAGAAATCCCTTGGATATGGTTTTATTTTTTTAAATTCAGGATCAATTGTTTTTTCCGGCAAAAAACTCTGCAAATAATATCTCTTGGCCCCGCTAATCCATTTTGCCATTTCTATTATATCATCTCTTGTATGAATACCCGGCACTATCGTACTCCTAAATTCATAATCAACATCGGAATTTTTAATTATATCTATGCTTTTTTTTATTTTATCTAAGTCCGTTTTTACTCCCGTCGCCTTTTCATAAGCGCCCGGCGGAGCTTTAACATCCATTGCCACATAATCTACCAATTTTTTACCAATCAATTTTGCCAGCATTTCGGGGTTTGAACCGTTAGTGTCCAGCTTTACCTGAAATCCCATTTTTTTAATTTTTTTAATCAAGTCGGGCAATTTTTTATCGCAAGACGGCTCTCCCCCGCAAATAGTTACGCCCTCAAGCAAGTTCTTCCTTTCTTTTAAAAAATTAAAGAAATTTCTTTCTGAAATCCCGGGATTATTTTTAATTTGCTCCGGCAAAACCAGCTCGGGGCTATAACAAAAAGGGCAACGAAAATTACAGCCGGAAAGAAAAACCGTGCAAGCTACACGGCTCGGAAAGTCTATTAAGGTAAGTTTTTGAAGTCCGCCAATCTTCATAGACCAAGCTTCCATTTATGGAAGCGCAGGTGAAGATGAAGAGCAATCTCTTCATCGCCAACTTCATTTTTTATTCTAAAAAATTCGTTATTTAACTAATTCCGCCTCCCTGACCTTGTACTCTTTTCTCTCTTTAAATTCCTGCTGCTTTCCGTTGTTCCATTGCTGGACCGGCCTTAAATACCCCACAATGCGGGAATATACTTCGCAGGGCTGCTGAATCGCGCACTGAGGACAGGCGAAGTGCTCGCCCGCCATATAGCCATGAGTAGGACAAATGGAAAAGGTCGGAGTTAAGGTGACATAGGGCAGGCGAAATTTTTCAAAAACCGTTCTAATTAGATTTTTCACATTTTGAATTTCCGAAACTTTTTCTCCGACAAATAAATGGAGCACCGTTCCGCCAGTATATCTTGTCTGTAATTCGTCTTGGAGTTTCAGCGCTTCAAAAACATCATCGGTATAACTAACCGGCAAATGAGTTGAGTTGGTATAATAAGGCACTTTTTTGGTGCCGGCGGTAATAATGTCCGGATATTTTTCTCTGTCTTTTTGAGCTAAACGGTAAGCGGTTGATTCGGCCGGCGTTGCCTCAAGATTATATAAATTTCCCGTTGCCTCCTGGTATTTTACCAATTTTTCTCTCATAAAATTTAAAATTTCCACAGCGGTTCTCCTTCCTTTTAAAGAACCTATGTCAACTCCCAAAAAATTCAAAAGGGCTTCGTTCATTCCGACAATTCCGATGGTGGCAAAATGATTTCCAAAATACTGGTTCCGCATTTTTTTAACGCCCGCCAAATAAAACTTGGAATAAGGATATAGTCCCTTTTCCATAAACTCTTCCAAGGCCTTTCGTTTAATCTCCAGGGACTCTTTGCACAATTCCATCATGTTGCCTAATCTTTCAAAAAACTCTTTTTTGGTTTTAGATAAATATCCTATGCGGGGCAAGTCAATTGTCACCACCCCCACGGAACCGGTTAAGGGATTTGACCCGAATAACCCCCCGCCTCTCTTTAAAAGCTCTTTATTGTCCAGGCGAAGACGGCAGCACATACTCCTTACATCCTCCGGCTTCATATCCGATTGAATGAAGTTGGAAAAATAATTAACTCCGTATTTGGCCGTGGCTTCCCACATTAAATTTAAATTCGGATCATCCCAAGTAAAATCTTTAGTGATATTAATGGTCGGAATAGGAAAAGTAAAAGGCCGGCCTTTGGCATCGCCCTCTATCATTACCTCATAAAAGGCCTTGTTTAAAACATTCATCTCTTCCTGAAACTCTCCATAGGTTTCTTTTTGGGGCAGTCCGCCGATAATTACGGGCTGTTTTGCCAAGCTGGGCGAAGGTTTAATATCCAAAGTGATATTAGAAAAAGGACATTGAAAGCCGACCCGGGTCGGGATAGCCATATTAAACAAAAATTCCTGCATTGCTTGTTTCACTTGGGCAAAATTTAAATTGTCGTATCTGATAAAAGGAGCCAGCAGAGTGTCGAAAGAAGAAACTGCTTGAGCTCCCGCCGACTCGCCCTGCAAAGTATAGAAAAAATTTACAAGCTGGCCTACAACCGACCTTAAATGTTTTGCCGGTTTAGCTTCCACTTTTCCCGCCACCCCGCCAAAACCTTTTATCAATAAATCGTAAAGGTCCCAGCCCATGCAGTAAGACGCCAAAGTATCTAAATTGTGAATATGAAAATCGCCGTCTTGTGCCGCATCTCTAATTTCTTTAGGATAAACTTTATTCAGCCAATATTTTTTGGTAACGGCCGAAGTAACATAATGATTGAGCCCCTGCAAAGAATAAGCCATATTGGCATTTTCTTTAACTTGCCAATCAAGCTCCTGAATATATTTATCAACCATTTCCACTGATTCGTCTATTGAACCCACGGCTTCTCTAATTTTTCTTCTCTGGTCCCGGTAAAGAATATAGGCCTTGGCTGGCTCAACGAAATTTTCCAAAATCAAAACCTCTTCCACAATATCCTGAATTTGTTCTACTTGAGGAATTTCGTCTTTTTTAAATCGCCTATTTAAAATTTTGACTATTTTATCGGAAAGTTTTTTTGATGTTTCGCCATTTCCTTGGTTAGTGGCCGTAATGGCTTTATGGATAGCGCTGGTAATTCTGCTTTGGTCAAAATCAACAATTGTCCCATCCCGCTTTTGAACTTTTGTAATTATATTTTGTGTCATGAGGATAAAAAATCTCCTTAAAGAGAAAGAAGAAGATTAGTTTATTTTATCTCAATAAAAAACCCCGTCAAATCGGGGCGTTTCCTCTGAAAAAGGGGGGTTATCCCCAGGCTCTAGAATCCGGTGGCGATAATGGTGACTTTTATTTCTCCTGGTTTTAATTTCGGGTCATGGACCGCGCCAAAAATTATTTTTGCCTGGGGATTAATTTCCCGGCTAAGAATTCCGCCAATTTCTTCAATCTCTGCTAAGCTGACATCTTTGCCGGAAACATTAAACAGCACGCCCTTGGCTCCTTTTGGAGCAACGCTTAAAAGATTCGACTGGAGCGCGGCTTTTGCCGCGACCTCGGCTCTCTTTTCACCGCTGGCGCTGGCAACCCCAAGAATAGCTGAGCCGGAATTTTTCATAATAGTTTTAATGTCGGCAAAATCAACATTGATTAAACCGGGCGCCAAAATCAAATCCGTTATCCCTTGCACGGCCTGGCGCAAAATATCATCGCAAATCCAGAAAGCGTTTATAATTGTGGTTTTGGAATCCAGAGTTGTCAGCAACTTATCATTTTCAATTGATATTAAACAATCTACTTTTTCTTTTAATAATTTTTCGGCGTTGTCTGCAATTTTTCTGCGAAAAATTCCCTCAAAGGAAAAGGGTCTTGTTACCACGGCCACAGTGAGGGCGCCAATTTTTTTTGCAATTTCCGCCACAATCGGCGAAGCGCCACTTCCAGTCCCGCCGCCCAATCCGCAGGCGATAAAAACCATTTCCGCGCCTTTTAATATTTCCTCGATTTCGGCCCGATTTTCCTCGGCCGATTTCCGGCCGATTTCCGGATTCATCCCGGCGCCCAGCCCTTGAGTTAATTTTCGGCCGATTCTTAATTTAAAATCCGCTTTTGATTTTTTTAAATCCTGATCGTCGGTGTTAATGACTACCAGCTCAACGCCCTTCAATCCAATTTTTTTCATTCTTGTAACGGCGTTCAATCCGGACCCTCCCACGCCGACAACTTTAATTTTAGTAGCCATGAATGAGTTAATTTACGGAATAAATACCTTAAATATTTTCTTAATTTTAGAACCAATCCCTTCTAAAGAATCGGATAATGTATTTTCTCCCCCTTCTAGGTTAAGGCCGTTTAAAATCAAACCCCAAGAAACGCTCCAAATCGGATCGTCTAGATTCAAAACTCCCCGGGGCTTTCCGATTCTAACCGGCAATTTTAATTCTTTTTTCGCCATCTCGGCGATTTTCGGCAATTTAGCTCCGCCACCGGTCAGAATAATGCCGCCCGGCAATGATTTTTCCTTGGAAATACTTTTTAAATGCCGATTAATTTCGCCAAATATCTCTGAAACCCGCGGAACGATAATATTCAACAATTGTTTCTGGGAAAATACTAATAGCTCATCTCCTTCCACTTTTATTTTTTCTAATTTTTGCCCTTTCATAATTTGACAGGAACCGTACTCAAGTTTAATTCTTTCCGCTAAATCCATTTCCGCTTTAAAACCAACGGCAATATCTTCCGTAATATTGGCCGAACCCATTGGCAGAATCGCCAAATGGATCAAGTCGCCTTCTTTAAAAACCGCCAGCCCCGAAGTGCCCGCCCCAATATCAACAATGGCTGATCCTAATTCCTTCTGTTTTTCCGTGAGACAAGCCCCGGCTGCAGCAATGGGCGAGGGGATTCTGTCTAAAATTTGAAAGTCGGAATTTAAAATCGCTTGGGTGTGATTTTTAAGATAAGGGACGAATCCTCCCAAAACCAAAACCTCGGCCTCCAATATTCTTCCCTGCAAATACCGGGCTTCCTTAATCCCCCTGACACCGTCAATAACGAATTCTTGAGGGACGACATCAAAAATCTCCTTGTTTAACGGCAAGGAGGTTGCCCGAGTTTCCTGCAAAACCCTTTGAACGTCTTCTTCGGAAATTTTTTGGTCAGCCCGGGAAACAGAAATTAAACCATGAGAGGGCTGGCAAAAAAGATGACTCCCGTCAATGTTAACATGGAGGGAGTCGATCTTTTTATTTAATTCGGTTTTCATTTGGCGAGATATATCCTGCAAAATATAAGAAACATCTTCGGGTCTTACTACAATTCCTCGTCTCACTCCCTTACTTTCTCTCTGGGTTTGGAAAACCACCTCTAAATCATCGGTATTTTTTTGGTTGACAACTAGGGCTTTGACGGTATGAGTTCCGATATCTAATGCGGCAATATAACGGTTGGATGCCATGAAAAATTAATTAAAAAATTTTTGATAAATAATATTTTTCTTTTTTCTCCATTTCTAATGCCTTCCTTTCGGTTCCTTCATGGTCAAACCCAAAAAGGTGTAAAATTCCATGGATTAAGACCCTCTCCAGCTCTTTTTTAGCTTGAATCGGACAAATAATCACTTCTCCTAAGTTTTTATCATAAGCAAATGACAAAACGTCTGTCGGCTTGTTTTTCCTTCTATATTGCTTATTTAACTCTTTTATCTCTTTTTGTCCAACTAGGGCAATAGATAACTCCATGCTCATTTTATTCTCGCCCTTTAAAACAATTTTAGCAACTTTTTTCAAAAACTCACTATCAATCTTATTTACTGTCAAATTATTAATTTCTACCATAAAGTATTTATTGAATTTTAATACTTTTGTAGTTTTAAAAATTCTTTTTTGCTTAGACCGGCCTGTTTGATAATATTAAGAAAAGTTCCCTTTGGCACATCTCTGCCTTCATGAATCGGTATTACCACCCTTTTATTATTTTTAGCCAAAATTAAATGGCTCCCTCTTTTTCTTTTTGGATAGAAGCCAAATCTAAGCAAAATTCTTAAAATCTCCCCAGTTTTCAAAACTGGCAATTTATCTTGCATGACCAGAAACTAATTCCTTTTCAAAGCCTGCTTTTATATCATAATCAACGCCGACAATAATTTCTTCGGCCTTAGCGCGCTTGGGAACTTTGACTTTTTTATCTATCGGGATTGACTCATCTTCCTCCAAAAGACTGGAAAGATAAAGCTCAATAGCCTCTCTAATATTATATCTGGCTTCCGATAAGCTTTCCCCAAAAGAAAGACAGCCGGGCAGGGCTGGCACCCGAGCGTTATATACATCTTTTTCTCCGTTCTCTGGTTCAAAAATAACTGTAAATTTATACACTTTCATACTTTAAATCTAATAAATTTTAACTTCGTTGTCAAATTAAAATTTTTACTTCAAAAACCGAAAAGTGGAAAGCATTTGGTTGATTATTGATTTGTTGCCGCTCGCCGAAGAATAAACATAATAATATCCCAAATTGTCTACTCCCAAATAACGATAGTCTGGATTATTAGGCTTTGGATCGCTGGCATAATTAAATAAATAAATCATCCCATCTTCGTATTGAGGTTTTGAGGCTCCGGTTTTTAATTTACAGATAGTTTCCCCAGTATGAACTTCTGTCAAATCAAGTGGGCAGAAAACTAAATTCGGCTTAACGCTATAAACATTTTGTTCAGACATCCAATCTTTTGGATATTTTATTTCAAACCCATATTCTACGTTGCTGTAAGTCTGCCACCCGGCGGTTTCGTCTTGTTTTTGCTTGACGCATTGCCATCCTTCCTTAAAATCTTTTCCACAAACCTCTTCGTAGGTTTTCCCCGGTGGAACAATATCGCACATTACAAAAACACACGTGCACCCAGTTTTTTCTTCACACTCTTCTTGTGTCGGAAATATTCGTAAAACAGAATTATTAAATTCTGGAATTTGATAAAAATATTTTAAATAAACAAAATTTCCGCTGGCGACGGCTACAGCCAAAATAATCACGACCGCCAGAAATTTCCAATTAGTTTTACCTTGAGTGATAAATAACATATTGTTTCGAGTTAATGGTTATCTACTTAGGACGAACTTGGTTATAGTCGGAAATCGGCATATGGTGGAAAATTCTGTGATTCTTTTGCTTTGATTTCTTCTGCTAACGCTGTTTCCAATTGAAAGGCGCTGACAGAAGCTTGCCATCGAAATGGCCTGATAGTCCAGTTTATCTTGCACACCCCCGTTGCCTCACATTCCGAAGATGAAACTACTGAACCATGCGCTTGATAAACCACTTGAGAATCTTTCAACATTCCGAATTTTAGATAATTCATCAACGAAGCACCGGTTAGAAAAATTTCCGACTCCATTTCTTTGCCTTTTTCATCAATAAAAGAAGCAAGAACCGGCTCTCCGTCAATTAATTGGAATAAAGACAAATGAATAGTGTAAGCCCCTGTGCAGCCGTTGGATACTATCGCCTCCAAAACTCCGTCTCCAGTAACGTCTCTTTGATCAAAGATTTTTACGAGAGAAGCGTTCTTTTGAAAACAGCTGGGGAGAACTTTTTTTATTACAGCTTTTATTTTTTCCAAAGACTGATTTTCCCAGTTAGTACTTTTATCGGTAATTTCCGAAATAAACCACATTCCTCCGTCGGCGGCAAAAGAAACAGTAGTAACGATATAGGTTTGTCCTCCGTGAGAAATTTCATATTTAATCTCATCTGTTTCGTTATTAACAGAACGGGAAATTTCTTTTTTATTGTTAATATCTTTCTGGTCAAAACCCTGCGCCATAAAAACCCTATTAATATCCTGCCTCCATGGCTGACTTCCTTGGCTCAACGATCTCTTGATTTCATCATAATTTAGGTCGAATTTTCCAGTTTGAATTGATGTGCCTTCAATAAACTTAAAAGTGGAAAGCATTTGGTTGAAAACTTTGGTTTTTCCCACATTATCGGACCATCGATTGAGAAACTCTACGATAGAATATTCTTTGCCTACCGTGAATAGATATACAAAGAATTGCGATTTGACTCCGACTTCAGTTGTCCATCCCCACCTACTACCCACCTCCACACTTTCGAGGGGATACCCCTGACTAAAATATTCGCAGGTTGGTTTATTTTGATTACAAGCTGAATTTTGAAGGAAATAATCTTTTATACTTAACTTTCCGGGATTATCCCAAACCGTTATCAAAAAAGAACCGAAGTCAACCTTAAGTGGTTGTAATGCAAATTCAGTCTTACCTTCATAACTAATATTCGTACTTGTTGAATATTTTAATTCAAACCCATATTCCTCGTTCTCGTAAGTCTGCCAATCGGCGGTTTCGTCTTTTATGATTTGAGGAATCTGCTGATATATAGTAATAATTTCTTTTCTTACTTTATTCCAATAGCCCAAAACTCCTCCGCCGACGATGACGGCTAAAACAATAACGATTGCGAGAAATTTCCAGTTGGTCTTATTTTTAGGTATAAAAATTTTTGGATTGTTCTCTGGTTGTACAATCTGATTATTACTTGGCAAATTTGAACCGGCGGCTCCTCCGGCTATCTTAACCATTTCCTCAACCATAAAAATTATCTCGTCTGATTTGGGCAGTTTATTCTCGGTTTCCAAAATAAGTTTATCTTTCTCAATTAAAATCCAGTTGCCTGTGAATCTATAAGGCATTTCTTCCAAAGATCGAGGTAAATTAAAATATAAGGCCTTGAAAGATTTTTTAATGCCTGGAGTTTGAGGGGAAACCGAAACCGGTGATATTTCAATAGCTACCTCCGTATAACCTAAGAATAAACTAAGAAGTGGCTGGAAAAGCGGGAAAGCTCCCGAGCCCCGAGGCTTGATTTCGATATGAAAGTTTTTATAATTGCCTGCCGCTTCAACCCTTGCGAAAATCGGAGCTATCAGCCCGTCAGCCCCTCTTAAATTTTTGTATTCTAAATTTAATTTTTGAGCCACCTCTTGAATCGTTTCCTTAATTTTCTTTTTGGGAAGCAACATTAAACCCGGGAGTACAAAATAAGAAGCAGCTATGGCTATCAATAAAGCATAAATCCAGCCGACAATGTCGGGAATCCTCTTCCCCATATCCGTGAAATTAAACAGAAGAAGGGGCATGACAATGCCGATTGCGATGATTAAAAATAATATTTGCCTTTGGCTGTAAGATAATTTCATATTATTCTATCCAAAAATCCGCCCAAGGCGGATTTTTATTTACTTAATAATTCTTTGACGATTTTTGAAACTAAACTCATGTCGGCTTTGCCTTTGACTTTTGGCATTAATTCAGCCATCACTTTGCCCATATCTTTAATTTCTTTGGATCCGGTTTTGGCGATGGCTTCGCTTACTATTTTTTTAATTTCCTCTTCGGACAACTGCTTTGGCAGATATTTTTGCAAAATCTCCAGCTCATTTTTTTCTTTGTCGGCAAGTTCCTGCCTGCCGCCCTTAGTATAAAGCTCTATTGCCTCTCTTCTTTTTTTAATTTCAGAAGAAATCGTTTCAATCAGTTCTTCGTCGGTTAACGAAATTTCTTGAGCCTTGCCCGACTTAAACCTTTTCTCTTTTTCCTTGCTTAAAACGGCCGCTAAAATTAATCTCAAAACCGAAACCTCCAGTTCCTTTTTGTCTTTGAGAGCCGAATTCAAATCCTCTTGGATTTTAACTTTTAGCATCGAACTAAACTAGCGCCTTATTTTTTTACGATCAACCTCGCCGAGTTTTTTTAATTTTTCGTATTCTTCTCTTTTTTCCTCTCTTCTCAAGGCCGACTTTCTTTTCATATCCTCGGATTTATCCCTGCGCTTAAATTGCCCCTTTTTCGCCCGGATCAAAATTCCGCTTTGCTGCATGCCCCGGGTAAAACGGCGGAGCAAGCTCTGGTTGGTTTCCCTATTTTGTTTTTTGACTTCTAATGGCATATTTATTAATACTGGTTATTGATTTTATGCGAAGGGCAGTTTTCCTCCGCCCATTATGTGTAAATGCAAGTGGTCGATTGTTTGCCCGGAATCTTTTCCCGTATTAAAACTCAAACTGTATCCCGAATCAGCTATGCCCTGCTCTTTAGCAATTGATTTGGCCAACAAAATTAACTCTCCCATTAAGTCCTTGTCCTTAAGCTCAAGATAATTTACGGAGATAATGTGCTTACGGGGAATAATTAAAAGATGGACAGGGGCTTTTGGAAAAATATCCTTAATTGCCAAAAATTTATCGTCCCCGTAAACTATTGTTGATGGTAGCTCTTTATTTATAATTTTGCAAAAAAGACAAGACATTATCTTTTTAATCTTTTTTTTATTTCTGCCACCGCTTTGGCCAATTTAACCGTATCCTGTTTCCCATTTTTCATATCCCTGATTATAATTGATCCGGCCAAAACCTCTTGCTGGCCCAAGATTAAAGTATATAAGACCTCTTCTTTATCGGCAATTTTCAACTGAGCCTTTAAGGAATCTCTACCCAGGGACTCTAAGACAGGAATTCCCTCCTCGCGAAATTCCTCTATTAATTTCAAACATTTTCTTTTGGCAGAAACTCCCAACTGGGCTATAAAAACCTGCGCTTGGTTTTTATGGGAAGACCTTAACGGCTCTTTTTTCATAAACTCAATAATCCTTTCTAATCCCGCCGATGCTCCTACAGCAGGCACCTCTCTGCCGCTCAAAATCTTTACCAGATTATCATATCTTCCGCCGCCGACTAATGAGCCCAGGGCCTTTCCGTCGGTTGCATCGTCCGCAATTTCAAAAACGGTTTTAGTGTAATAATCAAGCCCTCTCACCAAATAAGGATTTAAACGATAGGGCAAACCCATTTCGTCTAAAAATTCCAAAACCTCTTTAAAGTGCCTGTGGCAGGGCTCGCAAAGATGATCTATAATCTGGGGGGCTCCGGCCACTATCCTCTGGCATTTTTCTTCTTTGCAATCCAAGATCCTCAAGGGATTTTCTTTCAACCGGCGGCGGCAGTCGGCGCACAGAGAGCCGGTTCGCGCTTTAAAATAACTGACTAAGACCTTTTTATAATAAGGCCTGCAGGCGCTATCGCCGATGCTGTTTACGTGAACTGTCAAATTTTTTAATTTCAATTCTTTCAGGATATTATAAAAAATCTGGATAATTTGAGCGTCGAGAGCCGAACTTACTTCTCCTAAAACCTCAAATCCGAATTGCCAAAACTGGCGGAATCTTCCGGCTTGAGGATGTTCATACCGGAAAAACGGGGCCAAGTACCAGAGTTTTACGGGTTGAGGCAAATTCATCATCCCGTGCTCAATATAAGCCCTGGCAACTGGAGCCGTTCCTTCCGGCCTCAAAGCCAGGGTATCACCCCCCTTAGTCCTTAATAAAAACATTTGTTTTTCAACAATATCGGTAGACATTCCCACGCCCCTTGAAAACAGTTCTGCTTGCTCCAAAATTGGCGTGTCAATTTTTTGAAAATGATAAAAATCAGCAATATCTTTTACGGTATCCGAAATTTTTTCAAAATATTTCTGGTCTTCCGGCAGGATATCGTGCATGCCGGTAGGAGATTGGAATTTTAGTTTTTTCATCGATTTAGTTAATAGTTAGGCGCGCTAAAAGCGGTTAAACTGGACAAAGGCCAAGCCCGCAAAAGCACCCGACCGATAATATCATCTGCAGGCAGAAGCCCCCAGCGCCGCGAATCGGAAGAAGCGAGCCGATTATCTCCTAAAACAAAATACTCTTTTGGGCCCAAGGTTACATTAGCGTCTCCTACGGTCAAAACGCTCGAAGGCAGATATCTTTTCTCATCTAAAACTTCCCTCCCCTTTGAGTTCGAAATTATGATTTTGCCGCCTTGAATTTCCACCGTTTCTTCGGGCAGGCCGATAATCCTTTTAATATACCTTTGAGAAGTGTCGTTGGGATATTTAAAAACTACCACCTCTCCTCTCTCCGGAGAACGAAACTTGTAAGACAATTCGTCGACAATCAAATAATCGCCATTTTCAAAATTAGGGTCCATTGACTGGCCTTTCACAAAAAACGGCTGAAAAACAAAATACCTGATAGGCACGACTATCAATAAAGCAATAATGATAATTTTCGCCGTCTCCCAAGTAAAGGATAAGATACTTTTCATAACTTTTGTAATTATAGCATAATTTTCTTAATTTACAAGAGAAGTGATATAATCAACGAATAGCGAATTGGTTTCGAATATACGAATATTCGCAAATTAGTAATAAATTCGTTATTCGCTGATTTATGTTATTATTTGTCGGGTTGGGCAACCCGGGGCCCGAATATAAAAATTCAAGGCACAATATCGGCGCGAGATTAGTCGATGAATTGGAGGCCTCTTTAGGCGAACTTAATAAAGGGGTTGTTTTGGCCAAGCCCCAAACATATATGAACGAATCGGGCAAGGAAGTAAAGCTATTAATCAAACGCCATATGTTAAACGCCAGTAACCTAATTGTGATTCACGATGACCTGGATTTGCCCCTGGGAACAATAAAAATAGTCAAAAACCGCGGGGCGGCGGGACACAAAGGCGTGGAATCAATAATAAAAGAACTCGGCACAAAAAATTTCATACGCCTTAGAATAGGCATCAACCACGGATCAGTTTATAACGCTAAAATATTTGTAATTCAAAGATTTACAAAAGAGGAAGAAATAATTTTAAAAGAAGTTATAGAAAAAACTATTAAGGCGGTTGAAATGATGGCGCAAGAAGGGCCGGAAAAAGCAATGAATGAATATAATAAATAAAGTTTTAATCTGTTCAATCACCCCCTACTTTCTGGAAAAGGGGCTTCTTTGGTTTTAAGAAGTAATTTAAATAAATTATGTTTTCCGATTTAAAGGGATTAAAACCCGGAGATTATTTAGTTCACATTGACCATGGCGTAGCTCGATTCCTCGGAATTGAGAATAATTGCTATGTTTTAGAATACAGCCAGGGAGACAAACTTTATGTGCCCTTGGAGCTCGAACGAAAACTCTCGCGGTATGTCGGGTTTGTTGAACCTACAATCAATCGCCTCGGGTCCTCTCTTTGGCAAAAAACAAAGAAAAAAATCAAAGAAGAAACGGAAAAATTAGCTCAAGAACTTTTGGAAATTTACGCTAAAAGAGAAACCGCCGCCAGACCTCCTTATTTACAAGAAGACGAAATGGACATTCAATTGAAAAATACTTTTCCTTACAAAGAAACGCCAGACCAAATCCAGGCAATTGAAGAAATTAAAAACGACTTGGAAAAACCGGAGCCGATGGACCGCCTTGTCTGCGGAGATGTCGGCTTTGGCAAAACCGAAGTGGCGTTAAGAGCTATAATAAAAGTGGTTAAATCCGGCTATCAGGTTGCTCTGCTCTGCCCCACCACCATTTTAGCTGACCAGCATTTCCAGAATTTTAAAGAACGGCTGAAAAATCTGCCGATTAAAATCGCCCTGCTTTCCCGGCTCCAATCGAAAATGGAACAGAAAGAAATCGCCGGGGGTTTAAAAAACGGAAAAATAGATATTGTTATTGGCACTCATCGGCTTTTATCAAAAGACATTGAATTCAAAAACCTGGGCTTATTAATTATTGATGACGAACAAAGATTCGGCGTAAAACAGAAAGAAAAATTTAAAAAATTAAGGGCTTCGCTTGATATTTTGTCTTTATCTGCCACCCCTATCCCCCGCACCTTATATATGTCTTTGTCTTCTCTAAAAAATATCAGCTTAATCCAAACCCCGCCCCAAGGCCGATTGCCAATAAAAACTTTTATTTCCAAATTTTCTGAAAAAATGATAAAAGAAGCAATCGAAAACGAAATTTCCCGCAACGGCCAAGTGTATTATTTGCATAATAGAGTAGAAACGATTGAGGCAGTGAAAAAATATCTGCAGGAATTGGCGCCGGCTGTAAAATTCGGCGTAGGGCACGGTAGATTATCGGAAAAAGAAATCGTAGGCGTGATGGACGATTTTCGGAATAAAAAAATAGATGTTTTAATTGCCACGACAATTATTGAAAACGGCTTGGATTTGCCCAACGCCAACACGATCATTGTTGATGACGCCACGCGTTTGGGCCTGTCCCAGGCCTACCAAATTCGCGGCCGAATCGGCCGGTCTCATATTCAGGCCTTTGCTTATTTTTTCTACGGAAAACGTTTATCGGGAAAAACCAAATTAAGATTGGATGCTTTAAAAGAATTTGAAGAGCTGGGCTCGGGCTACAAAGTGGCCATGCGCGATTTGGAAATCCGCGGCGCCGGAAACATTCTAGGCAAAGAACAGTCGGGCAACATCAATCGCGTGGGGCTCAACTTATATTGTCAGATGTTAAGCGAAGCGATAGAGAAAATAAAAAGCTCCGCTACAAGTAGCGAAGCATAAAGACACATTGTAGATGTCTGACATCTACGCTCCGGACTTTGCCGTCTTTACCCAAAACCAGACGAGTAGGGCGATAGCTGACGAAAATATTACGAGTACGGCCATTGGATAAATGATAGGATTGCTTCCTCCCCAAATCGAAGCGCCCACTATAATGACTTCCCATATCACGGCGATGAAGAGCACGAAGATCATCTTCCTCCTTTCTCGCCTTTGGCGTTTTTCCCTTTGCCTCTCCCTTTCTTTATACTGTTGCTCGTCCATCGCGTTCCCCCTTCTTCAGTTGGGAAGGTGCGCCCTCCCTAAACTTGATTCTTTAATCCAAGATAACATTTTGCGCCAAAAAGTCAAAAGAAAAAAGGGGAGACACGCTCTCCCCTCTGGCAATTCATTACCTTATGCTTGGCGAAGATATCGAAGACGCTGACTTATAATGCGCTCCAATTCAACTTCCCTGGGAATAGTCAGTTTTGCTATGCCGATAACTTCGAGAATCTCCATGGCAATATTCTTGACTTCTACCTCTTCTCTCGCAGCCAGAGCCACGAAAGCATCGGAGGGAATCGCCCATAAAGAAAACTGGAATTGGTCATTCGGATTTTTCTCGAAGAACTCCTTGGCGTTATCAGCATTTTCAGAGTCGCCCAATAGATCTCCCAAATCTTCCTTGAGAGCCTCCCTTTGTTTGGGCGAAATGTATGGAGCTTTTTCTACCAACTGGCAAAGAGATTCTTTCACGACTTCAACAATGCCCGGCCAGTCCCAATAGTTGTGCCACCCCAAAACCTCCACAATATCCCCTATTTCGGAGTCATTGGTTCCATCCAGGATATCACGAAAAACCCTCCCCACAACAGTCTTCGGATCTTTTTTTTGCGCAGCTTCCACTCCATCTATTACCATAACCTTCTCCTTTCTTCTCGGCTTCGCGAGCTTTTCCTTCTTTTATTGTTTAGGTACAAATCCTCCTGCTTCCAAGATATATTTTTAAGCTAAAAAGTCAAGCTTCATTGTCCATGTTTCACAACCAGCACATCGCCGTCTTGGACAACATATTCCTTGCCTTCGGTTCTTAGTTGGCCAAGCATTGCTGCCTGGCTCCAGGGATCTCCTACTTGCCCTGAGCTCATCGAAGGGTTTTTGGCAATCTCCAATAATTTTTCCCAATTTATTGTATCAATGCAAATAAATTTATGTTCAAAGTCGGTATGGATGACGCCGGCGGCCTGGGGCGCCAAAGTTCCCTGTTTGATGGTCCAGGCGCGGGTTTCATCGGGCCCAGTTGTAAAAAAAGTAATCAGCCCCAAAGCCTTATAGGATTTGCTGATAATTTCTCCAAGTTTTGATTCGGTCAGGCCAAGCTCTTTTTTCTCATCCTCTGAAAATTTGCTGCCGTCATATTCGTCTCTTAAATTGGCGACAATGTATTCGGCGTTTAAATCTTTTATTTTTTTCTCAAGCTCGGGAGAAATCGCAGGAGTATTAGAATTTAAAATAAAAATGCAGGGCTTGGCAGTCAAAAGCTGAAGCTCCTTGAGTGTTTCCTCATTTCTCTCGGCAAACTGCCTAGCTAAATTCCCCTGCTCCAAACTCGCTTTTAACTTTTTTAAAAATTCCCCGCCTTCGTCAAGGCTTCGGCGGGCAAGTAGCCGTTTTTCTATCGTTTCCAAATCTTTTAAAATCAGTTCCATATTAACGATTTCTATATCGCGAATCGGGTCTACTGTTTTTTCCACGTGGACGATTTCGGCATTCTCAAAACAGCGGACGACAAACAAAATCGCGTCCACCTCGCGGATGTTGGCCAAAAATTTGTTGCCCAAGCCCTCACCCTTGCTGGCTCCCTTGACCAAGCCGGCAATATCAGTAAAATTGACAATGGCCGGAATCTTTTTGGCCGATTGGGAAATTTCGGCCAGCTTATCAACTCTGATATCGGGTACCTCAACTACGCCGACATTGGGGTCGATAGTACAGAAAGGATAATTAGAGATATTGACTTGTTTTTTTGTCAGAGTTTCAAACAAGGTGGACTTGCCCACATTGGCCAACCCGACGATACCCACAGATAACGACATAAGGTTTTTTTATCACTTTTTTTATGTTTGAGCAATGCCTATGTTATACTTATTAAAATGCTATGCAATTGATTATAGTAGAGAGTCCGACTAAGGCTAAGACCCTGCAGGGATTTCTGGGGCCAAAATATAAAGTTTTGGCGTCTTTTGGCCACGTCAGGGACTTACCGAAAAATGACTTGGGTGTGGATATTGATCGTGATTTTTTACCCAAATATATCATCCCCACAAAAGCCAGAAAGATCATAAAGCTGTTAAAAGACGCGGTCAAGGAAACCAAGTCAACCATTCTGGCAACCGATGAGGACAGAGAGGGAGAAGCCATTGCCTGGCATTTAGTAGAGGCCCTGAAACTGGGCGGAGAAAAAGAGCCCTATGAAAGAATCGTTTTCCACGAAATTACCAAACCGGCCATAGAAGAGGCTCTGAAAAATCCCCGGCAAATAGACATAAACCTGGTGGATTCGCAGCAAGCCAGGCGAGTTTTGGACAGAATTGTCGGCTATAAACTCTCGCCTTTTTTGTGGAAAAAGGTCGCCCGAGGGCTTTCGGCCGGCCGGGTGCAATCGGTGGCAGTTCGCTTAGTTGTAGAACGAGAAAGAGAAATCCAAAAATTTGTGCCGCAAGAATACTGGACCGTTGAAGTCCTATTACGAAAATCCGAAACAGAATTCTCCGCTTTTTTAACAAAAAAAGGCGGGGTAGCTTTAGAAAAATTAACGATTAAAAATAAAAAAGAAGCGGATAAAATTATTAAGGAATTGGAAAACGCGGAATATAGGGTTGAAAATGTTGAAAAAAAAGAAGTTAAAAGAAATCCCCTTCCGCCGTTTACCACATCCACTTTGCAACAGGCCTCGTGGCAAAAATTCCATTTTCCGGCAAAATTCACAATGGGCCTTGCCCAGCGACTTTATGAAAACGGGCTTATTACTTACCACAGAACCGACTCTCTAAATCTTTCCGATTTGGCGTTAGGTATAGCAAAAAAATTCATAGAAAAAAATTATGGAGAAAATTATTATCAATTCAGACAATATAAAACCAAATCAAAAGGAGCGCAAGAAGCTCATGAAGCCATTAGGCCATCTTATCCCGATAAAAATCCCGATTCTTTGAAACTCGAGAGCGCCCAGCTTAAACTTTACGGCTTAATTTGGAGCAGATTTATTGCCTGCCAAATGGCTCAAGCCAGTTTCGATTCTACTGCGGTAGATATCGAAGCTGGAAATCCGAAATCCGAAGCACGAAATCCGAAATACGTTTTTAGAGCGACGGGCCAGATTTTAAAATTTGACGGGTTTTTGAAAGTTTATCCGATAAAATTTACTGAAAACGAATTGCCGATTTTAAAAATCAATGAAATTTTGGAATTAATAAAACTTACTCCTTCCCAACATTTCACCGAACCCAAAGCAAGATACAATGAAGCCAGCTTAATCAAGGCGCTGGAAGAAAATGGAATCGGCCGGCCTTCAACTTACGCCCCCACTTTATCTACTATTCAAGACAGAAACTATATCGAAAAAAACGAAGAAAAAAGATTCCAACCGACGGAAATCGGCACAGTGGTTAACGACCTTTTAGTAAAAAATTTCCCGCAGATAGTTGATTTGCAATTTACGGCTGAAATGGAGAAGGACTTAGACGACATCGCCGACAATAAAAAAGAATGGGTACCCTTGATTAGAGAATTTTATACCCCATTTGCAAAAAACTTGGAAGAAAAATATAAAGAAATTAAAAAAGATAAAATCTCGGTTGAGGCCACAGATAAAATTTGCCCTAGATGCAACTCGCCCATTTTGTTACGACTCGGAAGATTTGGAAAATTCTACGCCTGCTCGGCTTTTCCAAAATGCAAATATACTGAATCATTAAAAGAAAATAAATTAGATGTGAAATGTCCGAAATGCAATGCTGGAAATCTAGCCGCCAAAAGAACAAAAAGGGCAAAAATCTTTTACGGCTGCGACCAATACCCCAAGTGCGATTTCGCCTTATGGGACAAACCAACTGGAGATAAGTGCCCGAAGTGCCAATCGCTCTTGATTGAAACAAAACGAAAACAGATAAAATGTTCCAATAAGGAATGCGACTACAGAGTTGAAGATAATACTAAAACCTGATAGATTATAAACGAGAATTGCCTGGGTGGTGGAATGGTTTACACGTAAGTCTCAAAAACTTATGAGCGCAAGCTCATGTGGGTTCGACTCCCACTCCAGGCACCACGATAGTTCTTTTTAAGGTCTTTATAGCGGCGAAGTGGTTACAATAAAAATATATTGTTATATATAGATTAGACGTTAGTGTTAATCAAATAGATTGTAGCCAGTTCGCTGCTATGAAAGTGGCACTTGGCACTCGAGCCGGCGAGGAGGATTGCTTCGCTGATCCGGAAATTGTAAGCGAGGCAGGAGATGACCATGAAAAGGTTTCTAGAACCAGAAACGGTGCGGGCCATCAGACGATGGCTCTGCGACCAAAGCGTCGGTGGAGAAAGAGTGGATCCTTTCGAAACCGTGGAGGTGGGGCCTTACAAAACCCGGCTTCGCCATCCCGATGAAGTTGAATGTGACTTCGTCTGTTTCCGGGCGATACTGTGGAGGGGCGGAAAACCCATCCATGAAGCAAGGGGTGAGGCGCATAGGATAGCGGACAAAATCTGTCCAGCATGCCATCCCTGGGAGGTAGCGGGAGAAATAATTCCTCGCTAGCCGTACTAAATAGTACACAAAGGGGGTTGGTTGGGCTGTATAGTTCAACTAACCTCCCCCTTTCAGAGACTACTAAAAAATTAGCAGTTTCTGAAAAGGAAAATCTTTCTGAAGGTGTTAGACGTCCGACGTCTAACAATTACTAACATGTTGCACAATCATAAAATAAAAACTTGGTCTGGCTTTATTTCTTCCTCCTTCATCCTCCTGACCTAGAGGGCAGGTTTTGATATCCAAAACCTCGAAATCTGCCCTTCTGGGGCAGATTTTTTGTTCTTTAAAATTTTTAAAAGGAGAAGAAAAGATGGAATACCGAGCCGTAGGAAATCGCTGTGCGGTTGATATTGGAGCTCTACGTTTGCCAATCTCGCACCAAAAAACTTTAGCTATACTTACCCAAAAAGGATTCAAAATTATAGGGGTTGATATTATCGCACTCGCTCGGCAACGCATTGGCGTGTCGCAGTATTGCCGTGGCGCAAGACCGTCGGAAGCTCCGTCAATCGTTGATTGCTCAAGCTTTGTGAAATGGCTTTATGGCCAACTCGGGATTTGGTTGCCGCGACGATCAATCCAACAACGAGAACTTGGCGAAACCGTTCAGTCGGACGAAATTATTGCCGGCGACCTTATTTTTGCGTCTGGTTGGCTTGATCACTATTTTGACAATCCCGTTGACGGCGTTGGCCACGTGGGTATCGTCACAAAAGATAACACAGTGATTCATGCCGCTAATAAAAAATCCGGGGTGATAGAAACTCCGCTAGACAAGTTTATCGGTAAGGATAAATTTAGAGGGGCAAAGCGATACATTCCGAAAGATCGAGAAATCCTTACGTTCAAAACGCCAACCGACAGAGAGGTTGAAACCACAGACGATATAAAATGGATTGTTCTGCAATCAATATAATACCATCTAAAATCCCGCATTTTCGCGGGATTTTTATTTAGTTAATTCTGCTCCTGAAAAATCTCTTAGATAATTTTACTACCAACCAGGCGGAGATTATACCGACGATAGCGCCGGCGAGAATGTCCGATGGCCAGTGGACGCCGCCAAAAACCCGGGCAATACCCATTAAAAAACTGGCGATAAAAAACAAAATTCCCAGTTTTTTATTGTAAAAATAAACAATCGTGGCAATGGCAAAATAAAAAGCGGCATGCCCCGAAGGGAAAGAGGCTACGGGATTATTTACGGGATCATGCGGAAGTAGTAAATTGACATTATTCTCAACATAGGGTCTGGCCCGATACCAAAGGAACCTGATTAGTTCTGTAATAATAAACCTGGATAAAATAGCGGCAATAAATACTTTTGCCACCATTGGCCAATATTTTTTAAAATTTTTCAGTAAAAATAAAAGCACGACTAAAACTAAAATATAACCAATATATCTGGCAAAGAAAATTCCTACAACGTCTAAAACCGGCCACCTCCCGGCAAATTGATTTATTAAATTAAAAATTATTAAATCCATTTATTTATTTAATTTAACTAAGTTCTCTAATAAACAAGCGACTGTTATTGGGCCAACTCCGCCCGGCACAGGCGTAATATAGCTTGATTTTTTGGAAACGGATTTAAAATCAACGTCGCCGCCGAAATCAACCACCACCGCTCCTTTTTTTACCATCTCCCCTTTAATCAAATTTTTCTTGCCAACGCCGGAAATCAAAATATCGGCTTTTTCAGTATAAGAAGAAATATTTTTAGTGCTTTTATCTAATGCTAAAAACTTGGCCTTCTGAAATTTTAACCAAGCAACCAAGGGTTTGCCAACAAGTCGGCCTCCGCCAATAACCACAATATTTTTGCTTCTTATTTTTATCCTATATTTTTTGAATAAAATTGAAACTGCCCCGACAGTCGGCGGCAGAATCAATGATTCGCCTCTGGCAAACTTTCTAAAACTCTTTTCCGACAAAA
>Ga0265296_1000997_pt1 | contig 35630 bp, 35 predicted proteins | sample MunlanPumphouse1_FD_189073 | JGI IMG/M metagenome (GOLD analysis project Ga0265296, IMG submission 189073) | Groundwater microbial communities from a municipal landfill in Southern Ontario, Canada - Pumphouse #1 | ecosystem: Environmental > Aquatic > Deep subsurface > Groundwater | place...
GCTTAGAATATTTGACACCCAACGAAGCATTTGAGATTGAAATGAACAAATTACAAAAAATCAATTTAACAAATATCAAAATTTTTTATCCACAAGTGTTGCACTTGTAAATTGAATGTGGGTTATTATAAATTTAATTAGTTAAAATTATATTTTTATATTTTAAATCTCGTTTTATAATCTAATTTTCATTGATAATAGTCGTTGATAATATAAAAATCAGTGTTATCAGTGAGGAAGAAATCAGCGGGCTATGGCCAAACCTACTAAAAACGCTTCGTTATATTGCGCGATTCTCACCATAATCACCGTGGTTATGGCTTTTGTCGCTTTTTATTTTCATAATCCTTTATGGATTATAATCGGTCTGTTGCCGGCTGTTATTTACGAAATTTATCGCACCGAAGAGGGCGCCACCACCAAATATTCTTCAATTTTATTATTGATTATTTTGGTTCTGGAAATTATTTTGGTGGTTTTTAAGGTCAAGTTTGATTTAGCCACTTTTTTTGGAGAAGAAAGTAAATATATCGGAGGTTATTACCTGCCCCTGGGAGATATTAAAGTTTTCGGTCCTATTTTAACCGCCATTTTATCAGTAGTTCTATTTTTTCGCACCGCCGGCGTCTATACCAAATGGCTGTCGGTGATTATTTGCATCGGGTCTTTAACCGCGGTTTATATTATCAACCCCGTTTTTTTCCAAAGCATTTTAAAAATTCTTATCAACGGTTTAATAAGCCGGATTAATTTGTATTAAATTTACGGTGGAGTTATCCACGTGACGGCAAAAGTCGAAAATAACAAACTAATTATTTTTTAATTTATGTATGAATAAAAAAACTATAGTAATAATTCTGGTGGCTGTCGTCGTGGTCGGCGGCGGTTATTACGGCATCAATCGCTGGCGCCGGGCTGGAGGGTTGTCAGGTGTGCTAATCGGCGGGGGAGGGAAGCTCGCTAATCTCATCGGACAGGAAACGGCCAAAGAAGAAGCGCGACAGAAAGCGGAAGAAGCACAAGAGCAGGCGGATGAAGCCGAGGAAGCCGCCAAGACCCCGGAAGACAGATACAACGAAACCAAAGAAGTGACGGCCTACGACGCCAATTCCAAAGCCGCGGCCAGTGAAATCAAAGAAATTGTGGAAAAGGTATTTGGCAAAGCCAAGTTAACTTCTGTTGCCGCCGACACGGTTGATACTACCACTGTCACCATGATGGACTTTGAAATCGCCCGTTTGGCGACCGGCGATGATTTGAGTGCGCTCAATAAGGCGCTGACCGATAAGGGTTTGCCGATCATACAAAGCATGATAGACAATAAATCAGCCATATTAATGGCTGGGAGCGATGAAAGTGGTACATATGCCTTTGGTTTTGAAATCGGCGGCCAGACTGTGGGCGCATCCATTATAAAAACGAAACAATAATTAATCATTTCAGCCTAAGGCTGATATAATCAATATTTTATATGACTGACCTCATCCCGCCGATTGGCGGTAAAAAAAATATCACCATGGCAGTGATAGCGTATATCTTGTTTTTTGTGCCTCTTTTAACCGGCGACGCCAAAAAAGACTCGTTCGTGAAGTTTCATACCAAACAGGGCTTGGTCTTGTTTTTGCTGGTGGTTTTGCTTAATATAATTGACTGGGTAATGCCGTTTTCTTTCTGGTGGACTATCAATTCTTTATTAAGTTTGGGCACCCTGGTTCTTTTGATAATTGGGATTGCCAACGCCGTGGGCGGCAAACAAGAGCCTTTGCCTCTTGTGGGTAAATTCGCCGATGTTTTCAAATTCTAATTCAAAGGCAAAATTAACAAAAAATTCCAATTTTTCATTGGAATTTTTTGTTTCCAAAAATATTCCCCGAATAAATTATTAACAGGTTTGCGTGGCAACCCTTGCCGCTCCGTGATATAATAAAATCAGTAATTATTTAATCAAAACGCGCTAAAACCAATAAACTAATAAACCAATAAACTAGTAAATCATCAAATCAATAAATCAGTAATATGAAAAAAATATTTTTTGCCGCCGTTCTAATTTCTTTTTTATTTGCCGGGCCTTTGTCCGGATTTTCGGCTATGGCGCGGGACAACGCCTTGCCCGACCCCGGTCTGACTCCCGACAGCTCTTTTTATTTTCTCAAAACCTGGAAAGAGCAAATTCAGACTTTTTTCACTTTCGGCGCGGAAAACAAAGCCAAACAATTTTTGCATCTGGCAGAGGTAAGATTGGCCGAATATCAAAAAATGCTGGAAAAGGGAAAAACCGAAATCGCGCAAAAAACTTTTGAAAAATATGAGCGCCAGCTCAAGTCCGCGATAGAAAAAACCAACGAGATGAGAAGCGAGGGAAAGGACATGGGAAAGATATCTGAAGAAATTGAGCAGAGAAGAACAAAACAGCAGGAGGCGGTAAGGAACGTAACGGAAAAATTACCCGACGAAACAAAACAAGAAATTTTTACCGAACGCCAGCAAAAATGGATGGATTTTATTAAGGCGGTGCAAAAACAATATCCCCAAATAATCCCCGGGAATGTTGAAGGGTCGGCGCTTTCAGTAAGTCTCATCATCAACTGCCCAATTCCCGAAATTCCTTTACCAAGCGAATGTAAGGAGGAATGGGGGATTAAAGATATTGGAGGATGCCCGCAGTTTGCGTGCCCCGAAGACAGCAAGAAGCTGGTTTTGGAGCCGCCGGGGCCAAGGACGGAGGACGCTGGCGGGTCTGCTGCCGCGCCGGCGGAGTCCTCGGCGCAGTCAGCCGAAGCTGTTGCGAAATCCGCGACGAAGCATGGAGAAGCCGGCGTATCAATTACCCCGCCAGCCTCATCTGATTTATCGAAACCGTCTGCCCCGTCAATTTCACCAATCCCGCCAACTCCATCATCTCCGCCTAAACCGCCCATTTCGTCTGAACCGACAGAAATAAGATATTACACTTGTCCGGACGGCGTAAAAGTTGAGTCGGGTAAATGTTATGGGAAAGGCGAAACGTTAAGATGCGCCTTAAAAGTTTCTCCCGAGCTTCAGTGCGCCGCCCCAACCCCGCCGGTCACCAAAGGGGGAGTGTGCGCCACATCGGGAGAAATAAAATATTATGACTGTCCCGTCGGCGCTCAAGTTGCTTGGTGCATGTGCGGGCCGGAAAGCGGGCAGGCAGGCGCGAAAAACGCATGGCAATGCCAGCACTTGCCGCAACTTTCTTGTCCCAAATCTCCACCGGCGCCCAAAACCGGCCCCGAAAAGACTCCATCCGGCAAATGTACGGCGGGAGAAAAAATAAACTACAATTGCGCCGACGGAACGTCGTTTAAATGGTGCACCTGCGATGATTTGGGGTGGGATTGCCCAATGTATAAATACGCGAACCGGCTCTGCCCCGCAACTAAAGAGATTACACTTGAAACCGGGCAACACATGCCCGACACCTGCGCCCCGGGCGAAGCTTTAAACACCAGATGTTCCGACGGAAGAACATTCAGGTCATGCATTTGTGACAAAAATATGTGGGAGTGCGGCCTTGAACCAATATGTCCTCAGCCGGGCCCGCCGGCTGTTGGCAGTGTGAGCCTCTCGGGGGCCGTGACTTCTGATTTGTCTGTGGAACTGCAGGCCACTCCATTCGGAACGGTAAGAATTGTGTGGATGGCGAGCGAGCCGGTTACCTCCCGCGTGGAATATGGGCTAACAACCTCTTACGGTTCTACGGCCGGACCCGACTACTTCGGTTCAACCTACCAGGGAGTGGATTTATCCGGTTTGCAATCCAACATTGCTTATCATTTTAGAATCAGAATTCGAGACAAGGATATTTCGCCCAACACCGCCGTGACGGAGGATTACACTTTTACCATCCGAAAATTGCCCGAATTGTTGATACAACCCATTTCTGTTGACCATTTTAACGCGAATACGCCGAATAAAATACATGTTAAAATTTTAAACAACGGAGTTGCCGCGGCCTTCAAAGGTTTTGTCGTCAAAATATATATTGATGGTGTTCTCGCGCGTGAAGGAACATACGATTCCGATATCGCAGCCGGCGCTTTTGGCGAAAAAATATTTGATTACACCTTTTCCGGCGCCAAAAGTTACGCCGAGATAAAAGCCGTAGTTGACGCGACCAATTTGGTAGCCGAGCTTAACGAGAAAAACAATGAAACGCAATATTCAATGAGTATTTACGGCTCTTCTTCCGACAACCCGCAGAAAAAACCATAACCCGCGCAAGTTTTCGCTTCTTTTCCCAAATAATCTTGTTCGGTTTTGGATTTGTTCGATTTCATCCTGCGGGCGGAATTTTTACTGCGTTATTTTGTTACGTAGCATGTTACGTAGCATGTTACGTAACAATTATCCGCCCATTAAAAAATAACTTTAATTTTTTTTCAGGCACTACCATGATTCTAATCATGGTAGTGCCCCTCAAACTTCCTTCGCCGTTTTTGGGACACACTCTAATAATTCAAAAAACCCGCAGGTCGACCTGCGGGTTTGGTGATTTCTGGCCCCCCTTGCCTTTCGGAGGAGTTTTTTGTAAGATGAATATATGATTCAAGCAAAAAAACATTTAATCTTTTTCAACGCGGATGAAACCAACAAGTTGGCATTGCTGGGGATTGTCGCGTCGAAAAATATACAATTCAATGATAAACGCGTTGCTAACGCATTGTGCGAGGCTCTTGATATTTTAAAAAAGAAATTATCCTTTGAGGAATTTTCAAACATAACTGCTCGTCGCAACATCATAAAAGATTTTAAGAGGCGGATTATGTTTTCTGAGGAGGAATTATTTGATGAAGCAACTATTGCTTTATTAAATACTGGTCAGTATGGCCGAGGTCTTGATGTTTGCGATATATTTTTACACTTTGAGATGGCGGATGGCGATGAAATTGATGTGGCGCGCGCGGAATTTTTATGCCGTATGGGCAAAATCAAAGAAGCCGAGCAGATGTTATTAAAAAGATTGGAAAAGGAACCGGATGATGTTTGGAGTTACATAAATTTAGGTGATCTCTACGGTATCTGGCCTCTTCAAAATGAATTTTGTAATCTCGAGAAGGCCGACTATTGGTATTATAAGGCTTACGATCGGGGTCTGGGGAATCGAGAAACTGAAGATGGCAGAGAATTAATAGAACGTCTTGTTTTTAATTGCATTTCTCGTTTGCGGCAAAAAACGGAAAATGAATTATTAAATGTTTTTGAAAAATTGAGTATCGGCAGCTGGAAGACTGTAATTCAATTGAAAGAATCAATTAGAATGGTTGGTTATGACAGTCCATTGTTCAATCACATGCAAGGCGCTTTATTTAATAAAACTTCGTCAATAGATGAGGCCAATAAATACCTTCAAGTTTTGATGGATTTTTATAATTTACAGCCGCAGGAACGACTCGATGGTTTATCGCCGTTTGAAATGGTTGAGTATATGCCGCAAGGAGAATATGAGATTAGAATTCGCAATGAAATGACGGAAGATTTTATGGGGACGCAAAAGGATGTTTCTCCAGATTCTCCGGCGGGGGCGGAATTTTCGGATAAATTTTCGGAATTTCAAATAAGATTTATGGATCAAAAGGATTTTGTAACTGGTAAAAAGAGGCGTAAGGTTATTGATGATGAAAGAAAGAAAACCGCGAAAAAATTTGAACGCGGCGAATTGCCTTGGATGGGTTTTTTAAAATATCGTTCAAGTTTTTAGTTAAAATAACTGTTGAAGTCAGACTTCAACAGAATCTAAACATTATGACCGAAGAAAAAAAATCGAAAAAGGACGAATTTGAAGTTGGGATTATGAATAAATTTAACAATGAGGATTTTTTTGACGATTGTCCCGTATGCCAAGCAATGAAATTGGCGCAGCAAAACGGAAAAATGCTGACACAGGAAGAATTGAAAGAAGCATTCAGGAAAACAAAAGAGAAAGGAGCGATTGTGGGAGGCGAAAAGTAAATACAAAATAATTTTATCCGCCTTCGCAGAATACCGCGGGTGCATGTCCTTCCGTAGTCCGCCGAATCGGCGGACGAAGGAGGATTAGCCCGTGGAGGCTTCATATGACTCAATCACAAGCGTTTTCAATTCTTAAAACCGGCGCGAATGTTTTTTTGACCGGCGAGCCGGGTTCGGGCAAGACGCATATAGTCAACGAATATGTGGCGTATTTGCGCAAGCGGGGCATTGAGCCGGCGATTACGGCCTCAACCGGCATTGCGGCAACGCACATAGGCGGGATGACCATCCACTCATGGAGCGGCATAGGAATTAAGACGAAACTGGACAAACACGATATTAATAAAATCGTGTCAAACGAATATATCACAAAGCGCGTCCGGCGCGCCAAAGTTCTTGTTATAGACGAAGTGTCCATGCTTCATCCCGAGACTCTTTCTATGGTTGATGCCGTCTGCCGCAAAATCAAGCAGAGCTTGGAGCCGTTCGGAGGTCTTCAGACCGTCTTTGTCGGCGATTTTTTTCAACTGCCGCCGGTTAGAAAAACAGAAGTGGAAAACAGGGCGCAAACCCCGTTAGAGATAAAATCTTTGACGGGGATTGAAGAGCCGATGGCCCGCTTCGCTTATGATTCTCCCGCGTGGAAGCGGACAAATCCGATTGTTTGCTATCTCACCGAACAGTATCGGCAGGACGACAGCGATTTTCTCGCCATACTCTCGGCGATACGGCACAACGCTTTTAACAGCGAACATTTGCGCCATATTGAAACGAGAAAAATTGAGCGCCGCGCCGTGCCGAATGGCGTGCCGAAACTCTTTTCGCATAATGCCGATGTGGATCGCGTCAACGACGAAATCCTCGCCAAACTTCCGGGCGAGCCGCAAGTGTTTGCAATGTATTCGCAAGGCCCGGACGCGCTTGTTGCCGCGCTTAAGAAGGGCTGCCTGTCGCCCGAAACGTTTTATCTTAAAGTCGGCGCGGCGGTGATGTTCACGAAGAATAATCCGAAAGAGGGGTTTGTAAACGGAACGCTCGGCGAGGTTATAGGATTTGATAAAACAAGCGGTCCCGTTAGAGACGGCGTCCCACCAGGCGGGACTGTCTCTAACGGGGTATGCCCCGCACCAGAGCAAGCGCGGTACGGGGCGGGCTATCCGATTGTAAAGACGCGAAGCGGAAGGCGGATTGAAGTCGGACCGGCGGACTGGACAATGGAAGAGAACGGCAAGACGCGCGCGCGAATTACGCAACTGCCGCTTCGCCTTGCTTGGGCAATCACGGTACACAAGAGCCAGGGAATAAGTTTGGACGAGGCGGCGGTAGATTTAAGCGATGTCTTTGAATTTGGGCAGGGTTATGTCGCGCTCTCGCGCGTCCGGCGGCTTTCGGGCCTATATCTTTTAGGCTGGAACGAGCGCGCGTTTTGCGTGCATCCGGAAATTCTTGTCAAAGACGAGACTTCCCGCGCGGCTTCAAGCGGCGCCGAAATATCATTTTCCAAAATTCTCCCCGTTGAACTCCAAAAGGCGCAGGATAATTTTATTGCCGCTTGCGGCGGAAAACTGAAACCAATCGGCGTAGAAAGTTCCTTCGCGCGCGAAAGACAGAAAAAGAAAATTGATACGCGCGGCGAAACTCTTATGTTGTGGAACGAGGGCAAAACAATTTCGCAGATTGCCAAAGCGCGCGGGCTTAAAGAGCGGACAATTTTTAATCATATTGAAAAACTCGCCGCGAAAAGAAAAATTAACCGCGCGGACATTTCGCGTCTTCTCACCCTCGCGCTTTCCCGCGCGCTTCCCAAAATTCACGCCGCGTTCCGCGAACTTGATACCGACAGACTTTCGCCTGTTTTTGAAAAACTTGGCGGCGCGTATTCATACGACGAGTTGCGGATAGCCCGACTGTTGAAGTCTGACTTCAACAAAAACTAATATGGACGAGATTAAAATAGACAAAATAATTCGTTCTAAAAGAAAAACTGTCGCCTTGATTGTGGCGGCAGACGCCGCGCTTATAGTGCGCGCGCCAATGAGGACAACGTTGGACTATGTCAAGAATTTGGTTTTCAAAAAGAGGTTTTGGATCATGGAAAAAAAGAAATTAGCCGCAAAGAATGGGGGTCCGCCTAAACACAAAGAATTTGTGAACGACGAAGGGTTTTTATATTTAGGCGAAACTTATAAATTAAATATCAGGGATTGCGAGGCTGTTGAATTGGCGGACACTTTATATTTTCCGGAAAAACATTTGGAAAACGCTCAAGCGAGAATGATTGAATGGTACAAGCAAAAAGCATTGGAAAAAATAACGGAAAGAGCAGATTGGTATAGCCGGACAACCGGCTGGGAATTCAAGTTAATTTCCGTTACCAACGCGCAAAGGCGATGGGGATCGTGCGGAGCCAAAGGGACGATCAATTTTAGTTGGAGACTGATTATGGCGCCGCTCAATGTGATTGATTATGTGGTGGTGCATGAACTGGCGCACATAACGGAAAAAAATCATTCGGCAAGATTCTGGAATAAAGTAAAAACGATTTTACCCGACTACGAGCAACGGCAAAAGTGGTTGAAAGAAAATGGCAAAAATTTGGGACTATAATCGTGAAATAGTTAATTGATTATCGGATATCGCGGCAAATTTATCAAATTTAAAAAAATAAATTAGAGACCCTCCTTCGCGCAAGGCTTCGGAGGGTCCGCCTCGCATTCATCTATGGGTTTACGCCCGCAGTATTATGCGAAGGCGGACAAATTAAAATGAATATTTTCACTTCAAAAAAAATTTTGATTGCCGGAGGAATGATTTTGGCGCTGTTTGCCGGCATTGCGATTGGGAGCGGGCCAAAGCGAAATAATCCATTGCCGGCCGCGTTTTCCGCGGCGCCTGCGGCAGAAGAGAATTTTTTGGAAAACAAAGGCGAATACGATGATGTTGCCGCCGGTGAAAACAATCCCGATATTAATCTGATTAAAGTTGTTCGTGCGGTTGACGGCGACACAATTGAGATAGAGGGAGGGGAGAAGGTCAGATATATCGGCATTGACACTCCCGAAACAATGGATCCGCGAAAACCCGTGCAATGTTTTGGAGTGGAAGCGTCGGCAAAAAATAAGGAATTGGTGGAAGGTAAAATGGCGCGATTGGAAAAGGACGCGATGGATAGAGATAAATATGGCCGGCTGTTGCGTTATGTTTGGGTCGGTGGCGTTTTTGTAAATTTGGAATTGGTTAAACAGGGCTTTGCTTATTCTTATTCATATCCGCCGGACATAAAATATCAGGATCAATTTGTTGAAGCCCAGCGGGAAGCGAAGGAGGCGAAGCGGGGATTGTGGAATTCGTGTCCGGCGCAAAACCAGGCCGCGCCTTCCGCCGCCTCGTCGTCTCAAACCGGAACTTCCTCTTCTCAAGAAAATAATTCCGGCGGTTCCTGTTTAATCAAAGGGAACATAAGTTCTTCGGGCGAAAAAATTTACCATCTCTCGGGTTGCGGTTCCTATACAAAAACCAAGATTGACGAAGCCCGAGGCGAAAAATGGTTTTGTACGGAATCGGAGGCTCTTGCCGCCGGCTGGCGCAAAGCTATAAATTGTCAATAATATGTGGAACTTACGCACTTCGTGTCATTTCCACCCCGATATTCACCCTAAAACCACGCTGAGCGTGGTGGAGGAGGCAAGTGTGTAAGTCCTATTAAAGTTATCCACAGATTTATTTGACAGGCGTTTTAATAATATGTTATCCTATTAGTGGAGTCTCGCGGATTGTGAAAAGCGCAAGCTGACCATAATACCGAAGGCTCCATTTTTAATTTGCGAAGGCGGATAAATTTTCAGCCGAGTTTCACGATAAACCAAAAACCCCCAAAACGGGGGCTTTTAGTTTTTAGCCCACGCACCAGAATGCCCCGGGTATAAGCCCGCGGGCATTCGGTACGGGGTTTCGCGCTCCGAATGCCTGAAAGAGGGGAGCGCTTCACTTTAACAGCGTTTAGTAACGATTTCCGCCGCCGTAACCTCCGCCGCCTTGTCTCGGGGGGCGATCTTCAAGCGGGCGAGCTTCGTTTACAACAATGTTTCTTCCGTCAACTTCTTTGCCATTAAGCGTTTCAATCGCTTTGTTGGCTTCTTCGTCAGACGACATCTCAACGAAACCAAATCCCTTTGAACGGTTGGTCATTTTGTCGATGATAATGGTCGCTGTTGCAACAGTACCAACTTGGGAAAACACGTCTTTTAACGTATCTTCGGTGGTGCTGTATGCTAAACTGCCGACGTATAATTTCTTTGCCATAGTATTTTTTTTCCTTTGTGAATTAATAATTAAATGTAAGACGACCTATCTCACTTTAACTCTTTCGTCTTACATAGTTTAGTATGCAAGGAAAGGTAAATAAGAAACTTACTTCTTTAAAGAATGATAACACAGTTCCTAGATAATGTCAATAGAACTCAGATAGAACTCGGATTACGATAAATATAATTAGGACTTTCGTGCTTCGTGTTATCTCCGCCCCAATTAGCCATTCCCTCCCTTTCCCTCCCCCTCCCGAGGAGGGGGAGGGATGGCCTCCGGCTCTGAGAGCCTCGGGGCTCGGAGAGGGTGAGGGAGGTAAACGCGAAAGTCCTAATTATATTAAATCAAAAATCCCGCCTCGTGGCGGGATTTTTGCGATTCAATTGTTATGCCAAATTATTTCTTAAAAATTTTAAGCATAAACGACTTGACGGAGTTAAAGATTCCTGTTCCAGCGGCCGGTATTTCGGCAGGTGCCGATGGCGATCCCGTTGTCTCTGATGGCAAGACATTTTCCATTTTTTTCTCAGCCGGGCAATCTTTTGATTCATAACCGTTGGAGCATTTTTTAACAACACAGTTTGTCTGTTTGTCGGTAATGACCTGGCATTCTATACTTTCTTTGTTCGGGCATTCGCGGGAAACAAAACCGTCGTCGCATTTTTTGACTTGGCAATTTTCTTTATCTGTTTCAACCTTGCAGGACGGTTGGGCGCAATAATCAATTTTCACGCCGTTTGAGCAAACCTTGACTTTGCAATTACGGTCGTCGGTGTAGACCTTGCATTCCAGTTCTTTTTCTTCCACTTTTTGGGGGCATTCTCTGTTTTTGTAGCCGTCTTCGCATTCTTTGACCTGGCAGCCGTTGTCATCTTTATAAGTTTTGCATTTTTCTTTCGGCGGGCAGGAAATGGCTTCGTAGCCGTCGGTGCAGATTTTTTTATCGCATCCTTCATTGGTTTTTATCACCTCGCAGGCAACTGCCTTTTTGGGGCAATCCTTTTTTTCCGAACCGTCGGAACAAGTTTTGACAAAACAGCCGTCTTGGTCGGTGTAACTTTTGCAATCTACGCGGCACTGGGTTTGGTACGAGCAGGAATCAAAAAAGTAATTGTCGTCGCATTTAATTTGAATACAGCCGTTGCTTGTTAATGATTTTTTGCAAGTTACAGATGTTCCTTCCTCTTTTCCGCATTGAATTTTTTTGCAGCCGTTTTCGTCGGTGAATTCAGCGTAAGTTTGGTTTGATTTTTTGCATTTATTTATTTCCGCGGAGGTATCGGGACAATTTTTTAACGCGACGCATTTTATATAAGAACAGCCTTTATCGTCTTTCGCGTATTCGTAATTCATGCCTTGAAGTTTGCACACATCAGCGCTTCCCCCCAGTTCATTTTTCAAAGGGCAGGTTGTTGTCACTGTCGGCGGGGTTGGTTTTGACACTTGCGTTGTCGGCTGGGGGTTTGATTCCTCCGCAGTAACTTGTTTTGCCGCTTCAACGCATTTTACATATTTACATTTATTGCTGTCATAACTTGTGGTGTAATCAAGTCCCGAGTTTTTGCATTTTTGGATTTGAGCGGTAAGTTCGCCGTCTGTTAAACAGACAACGGGCGCGCTTGTTTGGGCAAGAACGACAGCTCCCGCGCCTAAAATTATTAAAGAGGCAACCAAAAAGCACGCGGCAAAGAGAAAGATTCTTTTCATGCGCATAGTTTTTAAAAATTTCGGCGTTAACGCGCATCCAATTAATTGTATCGGATAACGCGTTTTGCCAATTTTAAATTTCAAATTTGTTCACAAGTATATTTTACCACAGTATATCCAATGTTGACAAACTAACTTTCGTGTCCATTGAGGTTGAACCTCAATAATTTTTTTCGGAGGAAATTTCTCGGCCCGCCCGCCTCGCTACGCGAAGCGTTGCGGGCAGGCGGGCGGAGCCCTGTAAAGTCACGAGGTAATTATACGGGGGAGTGTTCTCGCTGTTTTTTGTTTTTAAATTTTAATTTTGTTTCTTGGACACTTTTATGCGGTCGTATAAAAGTGTCCACGTTTAAAGCTGTGTTTTTTATGGTGGGGCGGAATTTTTGTTGCGTTATCTTGTTACGTAACAAGCTACGTAACAAAGCGGAACAAAAAAGGGAAATTTGGCAAGGAAGATGGGGAATGATATAATATACTTATCTAAATATAAATAATTATTAATAGGACTTACGCGTTTGGTTTTCTCCCTTTGTAAAGGGAGAGTTAGAGAGGGATTTAAATTTTAAAAATCCCCCTTATTCCCCCTTTACGAAAGGGGGAAAACGTTCGGATCTGGTCAAAGTGCGTAAGTCCTATTATTAATTAATTTAAAAAATATATGAAAGGATTTTGCGCGAATATCGAAAAAGCAACTTTGGAAAATAAAAATTTCCGCAAGGCGCTTTATACCGGAGAGCACAGCCAATTGGTATTAATGAGTCTTGAGCCCAAAGAAGAAATCGGCATGGAAATCCATAAAGACAACGACCAATTTTTTCGTTTTGAAAAAGGGCAAGGCAAGTGCGTTATTGACGGCAATGAGTACGATATTAAAGACGGCTCGGCCGTAATTGTTCCGGCCGGGGCGGATCATAACATTATCAACACTTCCGCGAAAGACGAGTTAAAACTTTACACAATTTATTCTCCGGCGCACCACAAAGACGGAGTCGTCCGCTTAACTAAAGAGGATGCCGAAGCCGACAGTCCGGAATTTGACGGCGTGACCAGCGAATAGTTTTTGAAATTCAAAATATGAAAACCGCCCCGACGTTGTGTCGGGGCGGTTTTCATATTTTTTGTTTTGAGGTATAATATATGTAAATATGCCCGGTAATGTTCAAAAAAAGATGATTTTAGGGTTATTGCCGGTGGTTTTGGCGTTGGCGGGGAATTCGTTTATTGCCGTAATTAAATTTATCGGCTTTTTTATTTCCGGCTCAAGCGTTCTTTTTTCAGAGGCGGTTCACAGTTTGGCTGATACCTCAAACCAAGCTTTGCTTTTAATCGGCGTAAAAAGGTCTGTTAAAAAAGCCGACGCAGAATTTCCGTACGGTTACGGGCAAGAAAGATTTTTTTGGGCGTTAGTTTCCGCCTGCGGCATTTTTTTTGTGGGCGCCGGCGTTACTATTTACCGCGGAATTTGGATGATGACGCATCATAAAGAAGTGTTGATTGGCCCCGTGATTTTTGCCATTTTGGCGATATCTTTTATTATTGAAACAATAACTTTTTTGGTGGCGGTAAAAGAATTGCGCGCCACGAATAAAGATTTAAGCTGGATTGAAATTCTAAAAGACGGCGACCCGGCGGCGTTGGCGGTTTTTTATGAAGACGGCGTGGCGCTTTTGGGTATTTTTATTGCTTCCGTCTCTATTCTTTTAACCCGCCTTACCGGCCAAATTTTTTACGATGCTGCAGGTTCAATTTTAATCGGTATTTTGCTTGGCGCCATTGCCGCTGTTTTAATCAATAAAAATCGCCGGTTTTTAACTAAAAAATCCATTCCCGAAGAACTGAAAGAAAAAATAATAGAAATAATGATTGCCGATCCGGCAATTGAAAAAGTGCTGGATTTTAAATCATCGGTTATAGACGTCGGTATTTATCGCATAAAATGCGAGGTTGAATTCAACGGTCCCGGGCTTTTAAAAGAAATTTTTGGCAAAGGAGAAATTCGTGAAGAATACGACGAAGTTAAAAACGATTATAACAAATTTGTGAAATTTTGCGTTGATTATGCGGACAGAATTCCGCGTTTAATCGGCAAAAAAATGGATGAAATAGAAAAGAAAATCCAGGCCGAAGCGCCGCAGATAAAACACATAGATATTGAAATTAATTAATAGTTTTGTTCGGCTTCGGGAGCCCCGCGGTTTGACTTGGGGACACTCCGTGTCCTACCGCGCGGTAGGACACGGAGTGTCCAATAGTGTGGGGATCCCGAAATCGAACAAATTTGAAATTTAGTTCTTTTTAGTGTATGATATCATTAGTCAGTTTTATTTAATTTTAATAATTTTTAATATGACAAAGAAGACACTGTTTATTTTCTGCTGTTTATTACTGGTTTTGTCTTGTATTCCGGTTTTTGCTCAAGAAAATAGCGTTTCGGGCAAGACGCAGAGCGCGAAGATTAAGGTCCAGCCGGCCCCGTCGGAAGGTGAAGGCGGAGAACCAACCGCCGTTCCGGCACCCGATTTAATTATTGATGGCACTGCCGTTGAAAACGTAAAAGTTGAAGCCGTAAAAGTTGAGACCGATCCGTTTGCGCCGCCGACGGTTACTGGGGCGGGAATCTCGCAAGATGAAAACGGGATGAGATGGAAAATTAAAAATGAAATTCAAGTCAAGGCCAAAAATTTAAACGAATTAAAACAATTAAAAGAACAAAGGACATTGGAACTCCAAACCGAACTTCAAGAATTGCCAACGGTGGTGCAAAATGTTTTTCAAAATCAAAATGTTGTTAGAGAAGCTGTGCACACCCTGCTTTCGGCGGAAAATTTGGTTGGGAAGCTTGGCCCGCAGATTTCGGCAATTGCAAAAGAATTTAATAATTCCGTGAGTTCCACCATCAGGGCGGAGGAGAAAATCCAAAAAAGAAGCCAAGTTATAAAATTTTTCGTCGGTGGCGATAAAGACGCTGCCCAAACGCTACGAACTGCTTTGGACCAAAACAAAGAAAAATTGACGGAATTAAAGAAGTTAAAAGATGATTGCAACTGCGCGGAAGAAGTGAAAAATGTAGTTCAGGAACAGGTTCAAAAAATAGAGCAAGAACAAACCAGATTGCAAAACGTTGCCGAAAATGAAGTGTCTAAAAAAGGAGTATTTGGCTGGTTCTTAAAATGGTTTAAGAAATAATAAATAATTTAAAAGGATTTCACTAATGGGCTCCCCGCCGATTCGGCGGGTCGCCCCACAAATAACACTAATTTGTGAAATTAGCGGGGTTTAAGCCCATTCGCGTTATCCAAAATTATGTACACGCAAGGATTTTTGGGGGTAGGTTCGTGACTTATCCCATTGGCTGTTCTTTGGACTTTGCCGTGGAAAGGCATGGCGCTTTGGAAAGCGGCTCGCGCGAAAGAAAAATGGTGGTTTATCGCGCTTTTAGTGGTAAATACCATGGCAATTTTGGAAATTTTGTATATTTACGTGTTCAGCAAAAAGAAAAGCCAAGAATTGAAATAATCTAAAATAAAAACTGCCCCGCCGATTCGGCGGGGCGGATTTTTGTTACTCGCCCGAAAATTTGGAGTCGGCCTTTTTGTCATTGTGAGGGAGGGAAACGACTGAAGCCCCGCCTTGGCGGGGCCACGCTCCCTGCGGTCGCTCGCAATGACAGCCCTTTCGGGCTGTGATACTGGGATGGTTTGACTACAAATTTTTAATATGCGGTTTGCTTTTTGCTTTGTAATTTTGTAAGATGTGGTCAAAGCCCACTTATTAATGACGGACATAAAACGACCCTCTTTCGCATGAAGCTATAGAGGGCAAGGCCGTCCTCCGCACAAGGCTGCGGACGGCAAGGGAGGAGAAAATGCTTTTAAAGATTTTGGTAGCTTTGGTGTTAATCATTGCTTTTGCCTTGCCGTATTTGGTAATTAATCCGTGGGCGCAAAGAAAAAATATCAAGCGTTCTTTAAAAATTAAATTAGACGACAAAATACCTTTCAGGCCTAATTGGAGCTTAGTTTATTTTTCAGCTTTTCCTTCAACTGTTGTGTTTCTGTTTCTAATCCTTGTAAAATTTCCGCTTCTTACGGTTGTAAAAGATTTTTTTTTGTGTATTGTTTTTATGATTTTTTGCAATTTAATTTGGCGGTTTTTTCCGGTAAAAGTGGAAAGAGTTGAAGTGAATAATGTCGGCACTTATTTCCTGAAATCCATCAAGCTCTTTACCAAAAAATTTCCTCCTTATTGCTGTTTCCCTTCGGCTCATACAGGTTTTGCCGTAATTATTAGTTTTCTGTATCTGTATCATTTCGGAGTCGTGGCCATTCTGGTGGCGATTTTGGGAACGCTGATTATTATTTCCACCCTTTTTACAAAACAGCATACTTTGGCGGATGTAATGTCGGGGCTGGCGCTGGCGGGAGCAATTTGCGCGGTTGCTTGGTCTTGTGCGCTGTAAAAATTAAAAGCCTTGGTAGTTTCAAACGAATGGGCTTTTTTTATTTGCCTTGACTTTTTAACCTAAATGGGACGTTCTATTTAAAAATACTATTTTTTTGGGTTTTGTGATATAATATAAATGTATTAAACAAAGAAGGTGATACAAATGAAAATGAAAAAAATTTTGATTTTTAGCATAGTTTTGGTAGTAATACTGACAACCGCAGGAACTGTTTTTGCCGGCGCAGGCAAAAGTGGCAAAGGAACAGCAAAAGTATGTACAACAATTCAGGACGGTATATTACTTACATCTGACGGGAAAGTAATCACAACCGGGTTCAGTTCCTGGGGATAAAATTACCAAGGACATATTTTTAATGGAATGTATTGCGATGCGTATAGAGACGCGGAATGGTGCCAGCCATACAAGGACGTAAAACTACAGATGAAGTGGAATGATTCATGGTTAAGTAATAAGGACTGTGATAATGATGGATTACTTGACAGACATTATGGATATGATAGTTATATTGGTTCTGGCGCATGGACAACAAATCATCAAAGTGGAGAATACGAACAAAATGGCGAAATTTGTAAATGGAACTACTTTCTAAAGATTGCCGCAGTTCCAGAAGGCGCGTACCAAGATGGAACCACGTGGTATGCGGAAGACGGAACAGAGCTTGGGCCAGCAATTTGGGGTTCTTTTGCAATAATTCAAGAAGTAGAGAATGACCCTTGTTCAGGTTTACACGGTTTACAATAAAGGAGAATACAAGAAGACTATTAACTTAAATCACAAGCTCCAAACAATTTTCAATGATTAAATAAATCATTTATGTTTTTCAATACTAAAAATAAAATTTTATTATTATTATTTTTTCTATCGATATTGATTCTGATTGGTTTTCCCAATCTTACTTCTGTCGCACACGCTTCTGGCCCTACCTATATTACCGGTCCAATTTCTTCAGACACTACTTGGACAATAGAAAATAGTCCTTATGTAATTCAAGGGCCTGTTTCTATCCTTTCAAACATCACCCTCACCGTCCAGCCAGGGGTTGTCGTCAAATTTGCCTACACTTCTTCCGCTCTTATGGTTTACGGCAACCTCAATAGCCAAGGCACTGCCTCTCAACCCGTTTATTTCACCTCCCTTAAAGACGATTCAGTTGGAGGAGATACCAATGGAGATGGTTCTGCTACTCAACCTGCTCCTTATGACTGGTCTCGACTCTATTTTCCTTCAGGCAGTCAGGGCAATCTTTCCCACTCAATTATTCGTTATGGAGGCCAGGCTAGCGAAGTCAAAGAAGACCAAAAGCAATTAAATATTACTGATTATTATTCAATCGGAAGTAGCAATTATCAATGGGTGGCCCAAAGTTTTAAACCCGGAAACAGTAGTTGGAAAAAATACGGTTTGTGGCTTTGCCGGGAAGGTAATTTCAACGATGTTTATGGTCAGATAGGGGTTTATTTTTGTAATGGTTTTTCCGCCTTCGGAACTTGTAATACACCTTTTGAACTACAACATTTGGACGCCTCCACGACCAACAGTTTAATTCCTCTTTGTAGCAGCGGTCCGGGTTATGTTTCTTTTACCGCTTCCAGTACCATTGGCGTTACCCCGGGTCAAACCTATTCCATGGTTTTAAACAATGTTAATGTCGGCTTGCGCGTTTATTACGCTTCTGGTAATCCTTATCCTAATGGCCATGTCCATTTAAGAAATATTTGGGCTGCCCAAACTTGGAGTCAGGACAATGATGATTTGTATTTCATAACTTACAGCGGCATTAATGCCGCAGGAGTTTTTATCAAGGGCGGTAATGTGACTATTTCAGACAGTCGAATTACAAATAATGGATCGACAAACTTACAGATTGAAGGAGGAAGTTTGACAGTTAATAATTCAGAGATTGATAATTCAAAATATGGGGTGTATCTTTCTTCTGGTACTGCTACTATAAATAATTCAAGTTTACACGATATTGTTAATTATGGGGTTTATAACACTTCTCCAACTACCCTTGATGCGCGCAATAACTGGTGGGGACATTCTTCTGGTCCTTATCACCCCATATCGAACCCCAATGGTTCAGGCGTTCGTGTTGGTGATAGAGTGAATTTCATCCCTTGGCTGGGATATGATCCGACAGTTAACCAACCCCCAACTTTTTCAAATCTTAACCAATACAAATCAGATGGTCTAACAATAATAACCGAGGGACAAACAACCACTGAATCAACTGTTGTTTTTAAAGCAATAGTAAGCGATCCTGATAATGATAAAGTGAAATTACAAGTTGAACTTAAAGAATATGAACAGAATTTTGATGGACAGAATATTATTGAATCAGATTTTATTGATTCGGGGAGTGAAACGGTTGTAACAAGATTTGGACTTGTTGAGGGCCAATATAATTGGCGAGCAAGAGCAATAGATGAAAAAGGAGTCGCATCAGACTGGCAAGAGTTTGGAGAAATAGGAAATGTGGATTTTGAGGTGAAATTGGTGCCGTTGTATACGCAGGTGAGATCGCTATATCCGTCAGACGAAGAAACAAAGGTGTGGGCTGAATTAGATTATGCTAAAGGCGTAGCAGGTAATTACAATTGCGGTTCAAAAATACGTGAATGCGGTTGCGCCATTACTTCCGCCGTAATGGTTGCGCGTTTCTACAAAGTTACTGAAACTCAATGGAAAGATGTAAATCCAGGAGAAATCAATGATTGGCTTGAAAATGAACCTATCGGTTATGTTAATGGTGATGTTAACTGGATAGCAGTAGCAAAATATACTAACTGGAGGATTAAATACGAAAAAACTAATAACACTACAAATGACTACACTATTTTGGATGAAAAACTCAATAATAATCAACCAGTGATTGTTAAAGCCAAAGCCGGAAGAGGCGGCAAAAATCTCCAACATTTCTTTGTTATTGATGGCAAATTAGTTTCAACTTATACAGTAAAAGACCCAGCTTGGTATAACACCAAGATGCTTAACGAAACAACCGATATTAACAATCAGATAAGAGGTTACGAGAACGGCTTTGACGGCTTAAGAATCTATAAAAAAGGAGACGGCATCGCCCAAAGCGCTATTATCTTTGCTTTAGGCTCTCCGGCCGAGCTTTTAATTACCGATTCATTGGGCAGAAAACTCGGCAAAGACCAAAACGACATAGAATACAGCGAAATTCCAAACGCCTCATATTTTGAAGACGGCTTTGACGATCCAACTGGAGAAAACCCGTCAGCTCAAGAAAGAAACAAATTAATCCAAATCCTTGAACCGTTTGATGGACAATATCAAATACAGGTAATCGGCACTGGATCTGGCACTTATTTTCTCCAATCTGGTTTCTATGATACTCAAGGCGATGTTAACACTCAGCAATTCCAATCAGAAACTACTCCTGGTTATACTGCCCAATACAATATTTCCTTTAATTCTTCAAATTCAGCCAGCACCACAATTGAGATATTTGATGAAACTCCTCCAGAATCTGAGATTTACTTTAATACGGAAACTCAAAGATTAGAAATCAAGGGAATAGACAACACTACTGTTCACCCAATAGTTTCTATTATTGAATCGGGAAATGATGAGAAAGATGATGAGAAAGAAATAATTTATCAAATTCAAGATGAAGCCGGAAACATTACGAAATTATTCTTTGATGAACTAAAACAACGTGGTAAAGAGATAAAAGCAGAATTGAGAAGCATTCAATATAATGATAACCCAGCAATAGAACTATACCTTCCTGAAACAGAATTGAAATATGAATGGTCATTAGATAAGAAAACAAATCAAATCAAGGAATTAGAACAAAGAGTAGAAGTTGATGGTCAATTTGAGATTAAGGCGAAATATTATCACAAGAAAGATGAGACAACTTTAAAAGTTGAACTTCAAGATCAAGAAGAAATCAAACAAACACTTCAAGGACTTATTATTGTAAAACTGATTACAAAATCAGGTGTTTTGGATTTTGGGTTTGAATATGGAAAATAAAAAAACTCTAGTAATTTTAGTACTAGTGGGGTTAATGGTGATAGGAGGTGGCATCGGTTATTTTTTCTTTTTCCAGAAAGATGGTGAGTTGGGAGGGCTGGAAATATCCAAAGAGAAACTATCTAAGTGTTTGGATGAACAAAGCACTGCTCTTTACAAAACAGAAAAAAAAGAAGGCCCACTGGCGGAAGTGGTTGTTTCTGTCAATGATAAATCTACAGGAAAAGAATTATCTTCCTTTAGAATTGAAAATGTATTTAAGACTTCAACTTCGATAGAGCTACATCCATGCAGTATTTATGTGATCAGATTTTTTAACTATGATCCTCGCGAAACAAAACAGGAGACTGGCTTCAAGGCCGAATTGTGGAAATATGCTTACAATGGGCAAGGGGTAAATTCTTTGCTTTTGTCAGAAAAAATGACAGACGGGACAGTTAAAGGAGATTACTCATATGATTTTCGCGTCGATACTTCAGAAAAATATATAGTTCTAGAAAACGGCTATCTAAGCCAAGATAATTATTCGCTAGTTGTCAAGCATCTTGAGACAAAAGAGGATGTTTTTATTCTGTCTGCTAAAGAAATTTCCAAACAACATCCAACCATCGCCGGCAACTTCAATATGCGTGAATGGTCCGAAGACGGAAAATATTTTTGGGGCAATATTTTTGACGGCGCATACGTGCTTGCATATTTCAGAATAGATACTTCAAGATGGGAAACCGATATTTTTGAAGCCCCAGACGGTGCTATGGGAGGATTCCCGCTTAATATCAAAACCGGTTATGTTCCTATTCAACCCGGTCAAATTTGGACAGGAGATTATCAACTTACCCAAGAACTTAAAAACCAATACCGAAAAGAAGGCAAGAAATCTTCTCTTTATCTTTATAACCTTTTTACCAAAGAACAAATCTTATTGAAAACAACCGACGAACCTTTATGGTCTTTCAAATCGAAGTGGATTTCTGACACAGAACTGGAATACGAGTTACCAAGTGGCGAAAAGAAAATATATAAAATAGAAGAAAAATAATGAAAAGTAGAGTTGACCCCATTTTCAACATAAAGCCAGGCAGTTTTCCCAAAAGTATCAATCTTGGTTCAAGAGGCACTGTTCCAGTTGCAGTTTTTGGCTCCGCAACATTTGATGTTAGGCAAATCAACATCGCTACCATTAAACTCGCAAACGCTCCAATTAAACCTAAAAAGAATGGTCAATTGATGGTGAATTATGAAGATATTAATGGAGATGGCTTTACTGATGTTGTTGTTCACATAATTACCAAAAATTTACAATTAAAACCAACTGATACTCAAGCAAATTTAGAAGGAAAATCAATTAACGGAACAATAATTAGAGATTCTGATTCTATTAGAATTGTTCCTTAAAATTAAATCTATGAATACCACCCATAAAAAGATATTGATTGTATTAATCATCCTTGCCATGATGGGCGCTTTAGTTGTCATTACGAGTCGGATCTTTATTAAACAATCTATCCAACAGCCTTCAATTCAAAATCAACCATTAACTTCTGTCGCACCAGCCACCTCTTCCACTTCGTCGGTTCCAGCAACTAGTACGACAGGAACTAAAACCTATCGCAACGAGGAATGGGGATTTGAGTTCCAATATCAGGAGAATTGGGCAATAGAAGAAAATTATTTTAAAAATTATTATTCTAAATTTAATTTAAGGATAATACCCACAAATGAAAGGCATTCTAAGGTCCCAATTGGTATTAATATCGTTTTACCTGAATTTATTGATCGTTCTTTTGGTAGCATAGAAAAAACAATCTCAGAAATAATTGTTGATGGAATTACAGGAACTAAATACGAATATGAATTTGGGGGAAGACAAGAAACGGCAATTATTTTACCGTTTGAAGAATACCGAATGATTTTATGGACAGATGATGAATCATATGTAGAAATTTTCAATCAAGTAGTCAGCTCTTTTAATTTTAAATTTTTAGAATGAATAAACTTCAATTAACGATAAGTGATATTCTTTATGCCCGCCCTTAATTCAATTCACAAAAAATTACTTTTCCTAACCATTGTTATTGCTCTCAGCCTTATTTCAGCGTGGGTATTTATTAAATACCTGCCCACGCAGAAGGAAATGGCCCCGTTGCCCATTTCAACTTCAACCCCTCAGTCATCAATGGTTTCAGCTCCAACTTTTACCGCACCAACAAACATCTCGCGAGAAACCAAAACCTATCGCAACGAGGAATGGGGATTTGAATTTCAGTACCCAGAAAACTGGTCTTTCCATGAGAATACTTTTTATAGTCCTTTCAGCAAGTTTAATTTGGTAGGTGCTCCACCAGGAAAAGATTACCAACTCGATCCGCCCATGTTGGTAAATATTGTAACTCCTGATTTTGCCGATAGGGCCGTAATTGGCAGAAAAAATTTAGGGGCCACCGCGTCAGATGTTGTAGTGGCCGGTATTGAAGGGGAAAAGTATGAATATATAGAGGAACTATTGAGAATTTCGGTAGATCTTCCATTTGGAGAGTATCGGATGATTTTGGGTACACAGAAACAATATGAGGACATTTTCAATCAAATCCTATCCTCGTTCAAATTTTTGAAATAAATATTTTTGAGGTCGGCAATAAGATCGAAATAACTATTATTGGTGAAATGACTGACGGGAGCCCGTTTCAAGGCAGTGACACCATTAAAGTAATTTCAAAAAAGTAATTTCAAGGGGGAAGGGTTCTGACTATTCTAATATCACGTACCAAAATCAATTTTTTCCGTTTCTAGCATCTTTTGAATTTGAGAAATAAAACGGTCTTTTGATTAAATTATTATGCAAAAGAAATATATTAGAAAACTAACTCATCGGGGGGATATAGTTATTACCTGATTTTGCCAAAACAACTGATTAAGGAACTAAATTGGAAGGAGAGACAAAAATTGTCTGTCAGACGTCATGGAAAAGGGGTTTTAATTAAAGATTGGCTTCCAGCCCGGCCCAGAAAGAAAAGCAAATAATAATCAAACCCGCCCGGCCTCCGGTTCAGAGAGCCTCAAGGCTCGGAGAGAGGGAAAAAGAAATAATTTAGGACGCCCCATAGAACGTTCCAAGAGGTTTTCTAATGGGGTAAACCAAAACGCTCCCTAAGAAAGGAGCGTTTTTTTCGTACTTTCGTCATTTTCGCCTGCCTCGCCGTAGCTTTAAGCGAAGGCGAGTAATTCCGTAGTTCTTACATCACTTCATCCTTCTTTTCCTCGTTGCAAGCGCAAGTATCGTGGCATTGGCAATTATCTCCGCAGGTGCAGGGCTCGTTTCCGCAACATTCGCATTTGGCGCCCATTTTGCCCTTAATCCATTTGATTAAAAGCACAATGCCGGTAACTTTTAAGGCAAACCAGCAGATTTTTCGGCATAAATGGCATTTTCCCTTTTTTTCTTCTTCCATATAAAGTATAAGCCGCCATTACGCCGCTTATGCCCCAACTTAAGGTCGTGGCATAACTACGCCGTCCCCGACTTTAGGTCGGGGAGACGCCGTTTTTATCGGCGTTATTCGGCGTTGGCGCCGTGAGGCGCGCAGCGTTTTTCGGCTTCTACGATTTAAATTTGACAAATTTCTGTTTAATTGCTACTATAAATTATAGCATAATCTTAATTTTTAATCTATATGAAAAGAGCATTGGAAGCTGTTAAAGCGTTTTTTAGAAATTTGGGAGGGGTGGGGGGTAAAATTTTTTCCTCCGACGAATTGGTTATTAGAATTAAAAAATCATCGCTTTCAAGCTTTGTTTTAGGTTTTATTTTTGCCGCGCCTATTTTTATCGGCGCAAGCTGGCTTGTCGGCAGCGGGCAAGCAAAGACCGTTGATGTTCCCGAGGGGGCAGCGGTCGTTCAAGAACAGCCTGCGGATAACGCGGTGGTTGGACCTGTGAGTTTCACTATTTCCGACAGAGATTATGTTTTAGGCAGTAAAGACGCGAAAGTAACTTTGGTTTTGTTTTCCGATTTGCAATGTTCGTATTGCTCCAGGCACCACGAAACCGTCAAAGCGCTTGCCGCAAAATATAAAAATAATATTGCTATTGTTTGGCGCCATTATCCGCTTTCATTTCATGAATACTCCAACATTGCGGCAAATGCGGCCGAATGCGCCGGCGAACAGGGAAAATTTTGGGAATTCATTGACGCGGCGTTTAAAGACCAGGCGAATTTTAGCGACACCATTTGGGCGAAACTGGCGGGTGATTTAAAATTGAACGTTACCAAGTTTAATAAGTGTCTTAGCGACAAAAAGTACGACAGCAAGATTTCCGGTGAAATGGCAGAAGGTTTGGAAAAGGGAGTTCAAGGCACGCCGGCAACTTTCATAAACGGCATGCTTGTTTCCGGCGCTGTGGCGCAAAGCGAATTTGAAACGGAAATTGATAAGCTCTTGAAATAAATTTAGAAATAGATTAAGGTTAAATCAGCCCCCGCCCATGCTGGGGGCTTTTAAATTTAGATTAAAGTTGTAAGTTGTTAGTTGTTAGTTGTTGATTGTTAGATTATTATTGAGTTGGCGGGGGACCTGCCTTCGTTCCGATTTCATTGGAACTACGGCAAGGCAAGCAAGCCCCCGCGCTACGTCGGGCTTTGGTGCTGGGGTAAGTTTGTTCAATTTTAGGCTTGTTCGGTTTCGAATTTGTTCGATTTCGGATTTGTTCGGCTTCGGGAGCCCAGCGTGGCTCCCGAAGCCGAACAACGGGAATCTCGCGTGATCCCCACTGTTCGGTTCCCGGAATCGAACAAGTTCGAAACCGAATAAATAAACCCGCAGGTCGACCTGCGGGTTAAAATCCCCCTTAATCCCCCTTTTTAAAGGGGGAGATAGAGGGGGATTTAATTTCCTAAAGTTACAACTACTTGACAAAATTCGTGTCTTGTGAAAAGATGATATCAAGGCCTTTAACAATTTAAGCCCACTGACAGTTTATTCACTGATAACGCTGATCCCTAAGTCCGATGAAATCGGACCGGGATCCCGGCCTAAAAGGCTTAGGGATAATTCCATCGGTGTAATCAGTGCTTAAAAATCAGCGGGCAAAGGAGAAAAAAATGGAAGCAACATGGCAAGAATGGCTTTTGGATCAGCGAAGTCGCGGAACAATGTCTGTTAAATTGGTAACTCTTGATAATGTCGGCGGAGGGTGGGGAATGCAAAATGATGGCAAGCATTACGGCCGAACCGATGGGACATACTTTGAGATGATTGGAGTAAAAATCACCAATGCCGGTCGAGAGGTAACGCAGTGGGAGCAGCCGATGCTTCGTGAAACCGGAGGCCCGGGGGCGTTGGTTTTAATCAAAGCGCGCGGCGAAGAAAATTATCTCGTTGCCGCCAAAGCCGAACCCGGCAATCCTCGCCCTGGGCGCATCTTGCTTGCTCCGCCGCTTCAGGCATCAAAAGCGAACCTAAAACAGGCTCATGGAGGCAAGAGACCACCGCGGGCAGAACTTCTTGATGAAGGTGGCGTGCGTCAGACCGATTTACCTCAAGATGGCGGAAGGTATTTCGAAAAGGTGAACACTTACAGCGTGGTGGAAGTAGAATCGGAGAAGATAATTTTAAATCAGAATGAGCGTTGGTTCACTCGCGACGAATTGCGCGAAGCGTTTTTTGCCGGCGAAGTGAACGAGCATCTCTCTCAGGCGTTGCTCGTCGCCTTGCTGTGACTCGAGCTAAATTTTATAGCGGAACTTGACAAAGTTCCGCTTTTATGTTATTATCTAATGTCAGAACAATAAGAGGTTGTTTGATAAAAAAGCCGTTGTTCGCTCTTTAAAAAATGCCGTTGTGGCGGAATTGGTATACGCGGCGGACTCAAAATCCGTTGGGCGCAAGCCCGTGTCGGTTCGACCCCGACCAACGGCACTGAACCTTAACAATTTTATATAAAAAGGAGTAAAAATGCGCATTAGGGAGCACGCAAAAGAACTCGTTCGCCTGATGGCAAGGCGCAGCGATCCAAGGTTTGATTTTCGCCATGGCGCAGCGATAATAAAGAACAGCAAGATTATCGCCGTGGGTCACAATTATGCGGATGGTCGCAACTTGGGAAACGAGATGATTTATACCATTCATGCCGAAATTGACGCGATAAACCACACCAACATCCGCGCTCTTCGCGGTGCAACAATGGTTCTTTGTGCCGAGCAGCATAAGGGATATGCGAAGTGTTCGCGTCCTTGTCCGAATTGTTTTCAGATTATGCGTAAACTCGGTTTTAAGCAAGTAATTTATTCCACCCCCGACGGGTGGGAGAAAGAAAATTTGCGTTAAGCCCTCTTTGAAAAAAATTTCAAGAGGGCTTTTTTGTTGACGATTTAAGGTATTTTTTGTATGATAACCACAGAGGCGACTCGGCTTACCGTGGATTTGAAATGGTGATAGCGTAAAGTTGCGCCCGCCTGCAACGCTATGCGTAGCATTGCGGGCAGGTGGCCAGTCGCGTCAAGTCGCGTTTATATGAAGCTTCTTATAACCGGCGGGGCCGGGTTTATTGGCTCAAATTTTATACATTATATTCTTAATAAATATCCGGATTATAAGGTTATCAATCTGGATATTTTAAGTTATGCCGGTAATTTGGAGAATTTAAAGGATTTGGAAAATAACCCCAATTATCAGTTTGTAAAAGGCGATATTTGCGACGCCGTCATGGTGAATGAGCTGGTAAAAGGCGTTGACGCTATTGTTCATTTTGCCGCGGAAACTCACGTAGACAGGTCAATTATAGACCCGTCTATTTTTTTAAAAACGAATGTTTTGGGGACACACGCCTTGCTTGAGGCGGCGCGCCAGGCCGGTAATATCCGTTTTCATCACATTTCAACCGACGAAGTTTTTGGCGAGCTTGGCCTAAACGACCCGCCTTTTAACGAAAACACGCCGTATAATCCTCGCAACCCCTATTCCGCCTCAAAAGCCGCTGCCGACCATTTGGTTCGTTCTTATTTCAATTCTTTTGGATTGCCGATAACAATTTCCAATTGTTCAAATAATTACGGCCCTTATCATTTTCCGGAAAAATTAATTCCTTTGTCTATTACCAATTTGCTTGAAGGAAAAAAGATTCCAATTTACGGCGATGGGTTGCAGCGCCGCGACTGGATTCATGTTAGCGACCACAATTGCGGAGTGGACATAATTTTGCATAAAGGCAAGATAGGGGAGAGCTATTGCCTTGGCGGCGGAAACGAATATCCAAACATTGAAATTGCCAATAAACTTTTGGAAATTTTGGGCTTTTCGGAAGAAATGATAGAGCATATTAAGGATAGGCGAGGTCACGACCGCAGATATAGAATAGATATTGCCAAAATGCAAAAAGAATTTAGCTGGTCGCCAAAAAAAGATTTGAAGACAGGGCTTTATGAAACTGTGGAGTGGTATAAGAATAATCGCGCGTGGTGGGAGAGAATAAAAAGCGGAGAGTACCAAGATTATTATAAGAAGCAATACATTGATAGATAAAATGGGAATCGAATAGCGAATCCCGTCCGCCGATTCGGCGGACTAGCGAATATTACTAATTTTTTCCCCCACCTTTCCTCCCCCTCGGAGAGGGGGAGGGTAGGGAGGGGGTATTCGTAATATTCGGGTTGATTCGCCATTCGATTATGATATGAAGGTTCTAATAATAGGAAGCAAAGGCATGCTTGGCCAGGAATTGGTGAATATTTTTGAAATGGAAAAAGATTTTGAAGTTGTGGCTTGGGACAAGGAAGATTGCGACATAACAAATAAAGATGAAATTCAGGGGCAAGTTTCGTCTTTGCATCCGGATATTTTAATAAACGCCGCGGCCTATAATTTGGTTGACAAGGCAGAGGAAGAACCCGAAAAAGCCAATTTATTGAATGGCTCGGCGGTTGGTTTTTTGGCGGAAATTGCGGAAAAAATGGGAATTTTAATGGTCCATTATTCTTCTGATTATGTGTTTCGAGGCGACAAAAAAGACGGATATACGGAAGAAGATACGCCCGACCCGCAAAGCGCTTACGCTAAAAGCAAATTTTTAGGCGAACAGGAATTGCGCAACAATTGTTCCAAATTTTACTTAATCCGCCTTTCACGGCTTTTTGGCAAAGTTGGAAGCGGAGAAATGGTTAAAAAAAGTTTTGTTGATTCTTTAATTGATTTATCTTCAAAACCCCCGCTTTCTCCCCCTATTTCGCCGCGGGCGAAACAGGGGGAGATTCCGCCAGAGGCGGATCCGCCTCTGGCGGAAGAGGGGGCGAAAGAATTAAAAGTAATTGATGAGGAATTAAGCTCGCCCACTTACGCGCCGGACGCGGCGCGTTTAACGCTTCAAATTATTAAAAAGAAAATGCCTTTTGGAGTTTATCACGGCGCCAACAGCGGCGCGTGTACTTGGTACGAATTCGCGGTGGAAATTTTTAAAATTTTGTCAAAAAGCGATATAATTATAAAGCCGATAACCTCCGCAGAATATCCGCGTCCTGCCATAAGGCCAAAAGATTCCATACTGCTTAATATTAAGTTACCTCGGCAACGCTCGTGGCAAGAGGCGTTAAAAGAGTATTTATCTTAATTATATGAAAGCAATTATTACAGGTGGTGGCCATGCCACGCGGCTAAGGCCCATAACATGGACAATCAACAAGCATTTAATACCAATCGCTAACAAGCCGATGATTTTTTACGCTATTGAAAAAATCCGCGACATTGGCATAAAAGAAATCGCCATTAATACCAATCCGGGTGACAAAGAGCTGGCTGAATTTATCGGCGATGGCAGCCGTTGGGGCGTTAAAATAACATATTTTGAACAGCAAGGCGGTCCTTTGGGCATAGCCAATGTTGTTTGGCAGGCCAAAGATTTTATTGGCAACGAACCGTTTTTATTTTATTTAGGTGATAACATAATTTTAAATTCGCTTGAAAATTTTGTTTCAAAATTTGAGCGTGAAAAATTGAATTGTCTTTTGGCTCTTTCTCAAGTTAAAGACCCTCAAAGATTCGGCGTGCCGGAATTTTGTAACGGAAAAATTGTCAGAGTTGACGAAAAGCCGGCGCAGCCGAAAAGTAATTTCGCCGTGGCGGGAATTTATTTTTACGATAAGAATTTTTTTGAAGGGTATAAACATATTAAACCCAGCGCCCGCGGCGAATACGAAATTTCCGATATTCACACCTGGCTTATTGAAAATAATTTCAACGTCGGTTCTGAAGAAATTACCGGTTGGTGGAAAGATACCGGCAAGCCCGAAGATTTGCTTGAAGCAAACCAGCTTGTTTTAAATAATTTAACCGAAGAAGAGTGTAAAAATCTTGGCGCGATAGAAGGCGACGCGGTGATACAAGGCAGAGTAAAAATAGGCAAGGGAACCAAGGTTGGCCCGAAAGTTACCATTCGCGGCCCGGTGGTTATCGGCGAAAATTGTGTCATCTCAAATTCCCACATCGGTCCGCATACATCCATCGGCAATGGCGTGGAAATTTATAATTCCGAAATTGAACATTCAATTATTTTTGACAATGCCGACATTAATTGCGGCGTGCGGATTGTTGACAGTTTAATCGGCAAAAATGCCATGCTTTTAAATTCTCACGAAACATTGCCAAACGGCCACAAATTGATTGTTGGCGATAATGCTTTGGTGGAATTGTAACAACCACAGATTTTTAAAGTTTATCTAAAAAAGAGGTTCGTTATTATTCCGAACCTTTCTTGTTTATCCGTGGAATCTGTGGGAAATTATCTGTGGTGGCCTTTACCTAAGATTCATCTTATAAATTCCCATTTTATCATTAATTTTTCCCAAAATATACAGATTTGTCGCGTCGGAAAGCAAAGAATAAATTTCTGAAAATTGCGCCAGACGGATTATCGCCGATTCGGCGCCATTTTGCGGTTTTTCCGCGGCATAAATATCGCCACCCAAGGCGTAAATAATGTAGTTCGTATCATCAAAGAATAGGGCGCCATTAATTTTAGAACTGCTTCTGGTAACAAAATTTCTTTCTTTTTTTTCGGCATTATAAATATTCATTTCAAAACCGTCGTGAACAATAAATTCGCCGTCAATTTTGCCAAAAATGGCCTTTTCGCCGTCGCCGTCAAAAACAATTTCCTTTTTTTGGTTTAAAACAAGCAACTTATTATTTGAAATATTTTTCAGCACCCAATAATCGCCGATAAAATAAGGAATATAATTTCTATACTGAATTTCTAAAATTTTATTTTCAAGGCCGTCGGGGAGCGAACGCGCAAAAAGCGCATTATCTTTTATATAATACACCGCATCTTCTTTGATGTAATAATATCTTGCCAAAACCGCATTTTTTTCAACGGTGATTATATTTGCCGCCTGCGGTTCTCTAATTAAAATGGTGATAGGCGGTTTATTTGAATTTGACGGGTCGTAAATAAGAATTTCGTCATTATTGAGCCACGTTATTTGTGGATTTAAATAAATAATTTCCGTTTCATAAATTTTTTGCGTTGTTTCGTTTTTCAAGTCAAAAATATTTATTTGCGTTTTATTTTTTTCGTTTTGAACTAACGCGGCCTTTTCTCCGTTTAAAGAAATCTCCAACGCCTTAATTTCGCCTCCATTTAATAAAACCGGCAAATTTTGTTTTAACAAAATTACGTTATCCGCGAATGTCGCTTCGCCACTTTTAACGGCAATCTTTTTATCAAAAGAAAAATACCCTTGCTTTTCCAGTTTAAAATCGTAATCTCCGGAAAGAAGATATTTTATTTTTGCCGGCGATTGGTTTTTTTGTTTTTTGTTGTTTAAATAAATATCCGCATTATTCGGTTCGGATTTTACAATCAAAAGACCGGTCTTTTCAATGCTGTGTTTTTTGGAATTATACCGGTACCCCAATGTCCAAAGAATCAAAAGAGGCGTAATAACCAAAAATATTATTGTTAAGATGGCTATAATTGAGACTCTGTATCTTATCTTCATAAGTTTGGTTTACAATGTTTAGGACTTACACGCTTCGTGCCATTCCCGCCCCGTTATCCGCCCCACCCCTACTCCCTAGGCTTTCAGCCGGGATCCCGGTCGTTGAAAACGACTTAGGGACCTCCCCCTCCTCCCGCTCTGTCATTCCTGCGGAAGCAGGAATCCAGTAACCGCCTTCCCCTTCCTAAGGGAGAGGGTAACTTCCCCCACCTCTCCTCCCCCTCCTCGGAGGAGGGGGAGGGTAGGGAGGGGGAGGCAAGCGCGCAAGTCCCAAATGTTGTTATTTTTTAAGAAAAGATATACAATAAAAAGAGATTTAAAATTTCGTATATTCGTCCACTCATATCCCGTTGGGATACTACGGGATCCCAGAGGGATAAGAATTCGTACTTTCGTAGGAAACGCGAAGCGTTATGAAGTTTATAATCAAGGGAAAAATCAAGCTAAAAGGCGAGGTGGATGTGGGCGGGATGAAAAATGCTATTTTGCCCATTCTGGCGGCCACGGCGCTTGTTAAAGGAACAAGCGTTATTTCTAATGTACCACAAATATCGGATGTTAAAAAGATGCTTGAAATTTTAGGAAGTTTGGGCGCCGAGATAAAATGGCTTTCGCCTCATCAGCTTTCAATTAAGACCGATGACCTCGCTTTGGGCGAAATGGATCAAAAAAAGGTTAAAAGCATGCGTTCGTCTGTGCTTTTGATGGGGCCTCTTTTGGCTCGTTTTAAAGAAGTTTCTATTTCCGAGCCGGGCGGCTGCATTATAGGCGCGAGACCTCTTGATACCCATCTCTACGCCTTGCGAATGCTTGGGGCGAGCGTAAATTTTGATAATACCGCCCAGGTCTATTCAATTAAGGCAAATGAATTGGCGGGAAATTATATTATTTTGCCTGAATTTTCGGTTACGGCCACGGAAAATTTAATAATGGCGGCGGTTTTAGCCGGCGGAAGAACAGTCGTTAAGCTGGCGGCAGCCGAACCGCATGTGGAGAATCTTATTGATTTTTTAAATAAGGCGGGCGCTAAAATTCAGGGCGGGGGAACGCATACTTTAACAATTGACGGAGTTAAAGAATTAAAAGGCGCGGAGCACAATGTTATTCCCGACCAAATAGAAGCCGGAACTTATGCCGCGGCGGCTGTGGTTTTGCGCGGAAATATTAAAATTAACAAAATTATTCCGGAACACTTGGACTCAACGATTATTTTATTGCGAAAATTGGGCGTTGGCGTTGAAATCGGCTCCGATTATCTTGAAATTCGCCCGCAGGGCGCTGCCTTGCCGGCATTTAAATTGCAAACCTTGCCTTATCCCGGATTTCCAACCGACTTGCAGTCGCCGTTTGGCGTTGTGGCGACCCAGTGCAACGGCACCAGCTTAATTCACGACCCGATGTACGAAGGCCGGATGGGTTATGTCAGCGAATTGGTGAGAATGGGGGCAAATGCCGTTTTGTGCGACCCGCACAGAGTTTTAATTACCGGTCCAACGCCTCTTTACGGGCAAGAAATCAAATCGCTTGATTTGCGCGCCGGCGCCACAATGGTTATTGCCGCAATGGTTGCCGAAGGCGAATCTGTTTTGCATGACGCGGAAATTTTAGACCGCGGCTACGAAAACATAGAAGAAAAGTTAAAAGGCCTGGGCGCGGAGATAAAGAGAGTTGATTAAAAGGATTACACTAATGGGCTCCCCCGACGTTAAGTCGGGGTCGCCCCGCGAATTGCACTAATTATTCGTGGAATTAGTGGGGCGTTAGCCCATTCGTGATATTCATCAATATGTTTTTGCGTAAAATTTTCAACAAGAAATCATTGATTGTATTTTTATCCGCGGTTTTATTATTATTTATATTTGCCGCCGGTGTTTGGATTGGCGTTGAAATAAACAAAGCAAAAAAATCTGTCGGCGTTGAAGTTCAAATAGACAGTTTGGGAGTTGCTTCTATTTCACCCGACGTTAGTCCGGATTTGTATAGCCAGGTTTGGTTGCTTATTAAAACCAAATATTACAAACAGCCAGTAGACGATAAACAGCTTTTTTTCGGTTCTTTATCGGGCATGGTTGCCTCGCTCGGCGATCCGTACTCAATGTTTTTTGAACCCGTAACGGCGGAAAAATTCGCCCAGGATTTGGCCGGCACTTTTGAAGGCATTGGCGCGGAAGTTGGCATTAAAAAAGACCAGCTTATCATTGTCGCGCCGCTGCCCGATATGCCGGCGGAAAAAGCCGGTTTGCGCGCGGGCGACAAAATTTTCGCCATTGACGGCAAGGATACCTTTAATATGTCGGTTGACGCCGCGGTCAATTTAATAAGAGGCAAAAAGGGCACGCAGGTTAAACTTTTAATCGGCCGCAACGGCTGGACAAAACCGCAGGAATTCACAATTACCAGAGACCAAATTGTTGTCGCGAGCGTTAAATTTGAAATGAAAGACAAAATTGCCTATATCAGAATTTCCCAGTTCGGCGACGATACGGTTAAAAAATTCAACGAAGCGGCGCGCGAATTGCTTGTTAAAAATCCAAAAGGCCTGATTATTGATTTGCGCAACAATCCGGGCGGGTATTTGGACAGCGCCATAGAAATTTTGGGGCATTGGATTAAAAATGATGTGGCTGTTGTTGAAAAATATTATACCGGGCAAACGCAGGAATATCGGTCTTCGGGCAAGGGTGATTTAAAAAATTTAAAAACCGTAATTTTGATAAATCCGGGTTCTGCCTCCGCTTCGGAAATTGTGGCTGGCGCGCTTGGCGATTACGGCATGGCGCGGCTTGTCGGCAAAAAGAGTTTTGGCAAAGGTTCGGTTCAGGAATATGAGGAACTTACCGGCGGTTCGGCGGTTAAAATAACCATCGCCGAATGGCTTACGCCAAAAGGGCGTTCAATTAATGAAAATGGCATTGATCCGGATTTTGACGTTGAGTTGACTGACGAAGATTACAATAACGACAAAGACCCACAGTTGGACAAGGCACTGGAGTTGTTGAAATAAACGAATTTTCACAAATTTAGAACGAATTTTTACAAATCACAAATCTATACAAATTGTGAGAATTCGTGATTTGCGCAGATTTGTTTGTAAATTCGTGTGACTTTGTTTTGTTATGAAACTGGAATTTTCCGCAGGCGGCATTGTTTTTAAGAGTGTGGAAGGCAGACCGTATGTCTGCTTTATTTTAGATCCTTTCGGCAAGTGGGCCTTTCCTAAGGGGCATATTGAAAAAGGAGAAAATTCGGAGGCGGCCGCTTTGCGGGAAACAACGGAAGAAACGGGAATGAAAAATTTGAAAGTTATTGATTTTTTGGGAAAGACGGATTTTTGGTTTTCGAGGTCGCCCAAAAGGGGCGGACGAAGACCCGCCGAAGCCTTGGCGAAGGAGGGAAGGAGACAAACCATTCACAAATTCGTCCATTTCTATTTAATGGAAGCGCCGCCGGATGTAAAAACAAATCCTCAGAAAGAAGAAAAAATCAGAAAAATTAAATGGGTGAAATTGGAAGACGCGATTAAATTTTCAGGTTATAAAAATATTTTAAAACCGCTTAAAAAGGCGATTGGGTTATATGAAAATAATTTTGTTAAAAGACGTTCCGAAGTTCGGTAAAAAAGACGAAGTTAAGGAGGCAAGCGAGGGTTACGCCCGCAATTTTTTATTTCCTAAAAATTTGGCGATTTTGGCAACAGAGAAAGCGCTTGGCGAACTTTTAAAGAAAAAGGACACCGAGGGGAATCGCTCCAAGAAAGATTTAAAGCGGAAAAAACAGATTGCTAAGGCCGTAAATAATTCAAGATTTGAGATAAAAATGAAAGCCGGAGAAAAAGGGAAATTGTTCGGCTCGGTAAACGCCTTAATAATTTCCGAAAAAATAAAATCCGAAGGATTTCAAATTGAGCCAGAAAATGTAATTTTAGAAAAACCTATCAAAGAAGCTGGCGAATTCTCGGTTAAAATTGATTTGGGCGATAATATTACCGCGAATATTAAGCTTGCAATCTTAGCGGAATAATTGGCCCCCATGTCTCTTATCATATCTAATGGTCTTATCTTATAGTCTTTTCCAATCCAAGAATGACCCTGAAATCAATATGTGTGGCGGCCTAATTTAGTAACGATTTTTAATGTCAAACCTTATCTTGCTATACAACTCTCTTTTTGCTCTCATCATCTCTTCCGC
>Ga0265296_1000998_pt1 | contig 35620 bp, 37 predicted proteins | sample MunlanPumphouse1_FD_189073 | JGI IMG/M metagenome (GOLD analysis project Ga0265296, IMG submission 189073) | Groundwater microbial communities from a municipal landfill in Southern Ontario, Canada - Pumphouse #1 | ecosystem: Environmental > Aquatic > Deep subsurface > Groundwater | place...
GCGCTTCGCCATCCGCGAAGGCGGCCGCACCGTCGGCGCCGGCGTGGTCTCCAAGATCAACGAATAGTGGCCTTCTCCCTCCCCCGAAGTGGGGAGGGATGATCGCGAAGCGATCCGGGTGGGGAAGTTCGAAGCGGGTGCTGTCGGCGTCTGTGGCGACACTTCCCCACCCGGCCTCGCCTGCGGCTCGGCGTCCCTCCCCATGAAGGGGAGGGAGAAAAGACCAGACGGCCCCCGGAGCGATCCGGGGGCCGTTTTGCTGTGGGGGGTTTCCTTCTCCCGCAAGGGGAGAAGGACGGTTAAGGCGCCCCATCGTCGTGCAGCCTCTTGCGCGGAACCGCGTCAGGGTCCCTACGTTCGCACTCCGGACGTTAGGAATTCAGTAACCATGCGACGCGCGATCCGTATCGGCCTGTTCATCGGCACCTTCCTGGGCATGTCGGCCTGCGCCGCCATGCCCGACGACGGCGCGCGCGGGCCCTATGGCTCGGTCGAGGCCGGGCGGACCCGCTGACGCCGCAAGGAAAGCGTGGCGGCGGCGACGATTTCCCCCTATCATCGGACCTGCGGACGCCGACGGTAGCGCCGCGTCGGTCCGCTCCCCCTAGATGTTAGCCATCGCCATCGTTGTCGTTCTGCTCCTCGTGGTGCTCAACGGCCTGTTCGCCATGACCGAGCTGGCGGTCGTATCCTCCCGTCGATCCAAGCTGCAGAGCCGCGCCGAGCGCGGCGACAAGGGCGCCCGCGTCGCGCTGAAGCTGGCCGAGGACCCGACCCATTTCCTGTCGGCGGTCCAGGTCGGGATCACCCTGATCGGCATCGCCGCCGGCGCCTACGGCCAGGCGGCCATCGCGGGCGAGCTGAACCACATCCTCGAGGCGGCCTTTCCGAGTCTGGCGGCCTATACCGAAATCTTCTCGACCGTCCTGGTCATCATCTTCATCACCTATGTGTCGGTGATCGTCGGCGAGCTGGTGCCCAAGCGGCTGGCGCTGATCTTCCCCGAAACCATCGCCGCCAAGATGGCGGCGCCGATCTCGACCGTGGCCGTGGTGCTGAAGCCGTTCGTGGTCGTGCTGACCGCCTCGACCTCGGCCATCCTCAAGGTCATGGGCGTCAAGGACCGGGACGGTTCGGACGTGACCCAGGAAGAGGTCGAGACGATGATCGCGGAGGGCACCTCGGCCGGTCTGATCGAGCCCGAGGAGCAGACCATGATCGAGGAGATCCTGCGCCTCGGCGACCGGCCGATCCGGGTGGCCATGACGCCGCGCCACGAGGTGTTCTGGATCGCGCTGGACGATTCGGAGGAGACGCTGCGCACGGAAGTCCGCACCTGCCCCTATTCGCGCATCGTGGTGGCGCGGGAGAACGACGTCGATAATCCGCTGGGCGTGGTTCACAAGAAGGACCTGCTGGACAGCCTGCTGGACAACGGCGAGTTCAATGTCGAGAAGCACATCCAGACGCCGGCCTTCATTCCGCAATCGACCTCGGTGCTGAAGGCGCTGGAGATCATGAAGGCCTCCCGGGTCCACATGGCCTTCCTGGTGGACGAATTCGGGGCCTTCGAGGGGGTGGTGACGGCCACCGACCTTCTGGAGATGATCGCCGGCGATTTCGACGAGGGTCACGACGACGCCGAGGTCAATGTGCGCCAGCGCGAGGACGGCAGCTGGCTGGTCGACGGCCAGACCGACATCGACGAGCTGGCCGACGCCCTGGGCGAGGATTTCGGCGAGGCGGAGGGCTTCCACACCATCGCGGGCCTGGTGCTGCACCAGCTGTCCCGCGTGCCCCACGAGGGCGAAATCCTGCAACTGGGCCGGTTCGAGGTCGAGATCATCGACATGGACGACCGCCGCATCGACAAGCTGCTGTTCACGCAGGTGATCAACGCCCAGGACGAGGCCCGGGCGGTGGCGGCGCAGTACGACGACTGAACCGCATCCGCCCTTGAAAACCCCGGCGCGGTCGGGCATACGCCGCGGTCTGGCGAAGCCGAACGCGCCCGGGGGTTCCGCCCTCTGGCGCGTTGTAGTTTCCGCCGGGACCACAGGAGTGTAGCTCAGCTGGTAGAGCATCGGTCTCCAAAACCGAGGGTCGTGGGTTCGAGTCCCTCCACTCCTGCCACTTTCCACTGACGGTGCGGGTTCCCATCTGCATCGTCAGACCGCGTTGAAAACGAGAACCGAGCATGGCCAAGGCCAAGAGCCCTTCGGGGCGCCGCACCCAGACCGCCCAGCCCGCCATCGCCGGCGCGGCCGTGGCCGCTGACACCGTCGCGCCGAAGAAGCGGACCTCGATTCCGCAGTTCGCCAGTCAGGTCCGCGCCGAAGGGCGCAAGATCGTGTGGCCGAGCCGCAAGGAAACCTGGATCACCTCGGTGATGGTGCTGATCATGGTGCTGATCGCCTCGATCTTCTTCTTCGTGGTCGATGCCGGCCTGACCGTCGCGTCGGGCTTCATCCTCGCGATCGGCCAGTAAGAAAGACCTCTCATGACCGACGCAACGCCCAAACCCGCCGCCAATCCCCGGCACAAGTGGTACATCGTCCACGCCTATTCGAATTTCGAGAAGAAGGTCGCCCAGCACCTGACGGATCAGGCGCGCCAGCAGGGGCTCGAGGACTGCTTCTCGGAAATCCTGGTGCCGACCGAGGACGTCGTCGAGATCCGCCGCGGCCGCAAGGTCAACTCGGAGCGCAAATTCTTCCCCGGCTATGTGCTGGTGAAGATGGAGATGACCGACGACGCCTATCACCTGGTCAAGAACACCCCCAAGGTCACGGGCTTCCTGGGCGCCGCGGGCGGCACCAAGCCGCTGCCGGTCTCGGAGCGTGAGGTCCAGAACATCATCGGCCAGGTGGAGGAGGGCGTCGAACGTCCGAAGCCCACCATCCGCTTCGACATCGGCGAGACCGTCAAGGTCATCGACGGCCCCTTCGCCAGCTTCGACGGCCAGGTCGAGAGCGTCGACGAGGACGCGGCGCGCCTGCGGGTCGCGGTGTCGATCTTCGGCCGTCCGACCCCGGTGGATCTGGAATACAATCAGGTCGAAAAGAGCGCCGGCTGAGGCCTCTCCCTCCCCCGAAGTGGGGAGGGACGATCGCGCAGCGATCCGGGTGGGGAACCTCACCTCAAGCGCGGTCTGTGGATGGTTCGCCCTTCCCCACCCGGGCTCGGCTCCGCCTCGCCGTCCCTCCCCATGAAGGGGAGGGAGAACGCGTTGCTTCACCTCGTTGCTTCTGCTACACGCGCGCCTCGCCCTGAACAGGGCGGCGTGAGCGATCACGCAAATCCGTGGGAGGCAGCCATGCCACGACCACGGCTCACCGGGTCTGATTGAGTTCAGGTCCATCGTAAGGAGAGACCAATGGCCAAGAAGATTCTCGGCTACATCAAATTGCAGGTGCCCGCCGGCGCCGCCACGCCTTCCCCCCCGATCGGGCCCGCCCTGGGTCAACGCGGCGTGAACATCATGGGCTTCGTCAAGGAGTACAAGGCGCCCACCGAGAAGGAAGTGAAGGGCACCCCCCTGCCGACCGTGATCACGGTCTACCAGGACAAGAGCTTCACCTTCGTCACCAAGACCCCGCCCGCGACCCACTACATCAAGCAGGCCGCCGGGATCACCTCGGGCTCGAAGATGACCGGCCGCGAAGTGGCCGGCAAGATCAAGCGCAGCCAGCTGCGCGAGATCGCCGAAAAGAAGATGAAGGATCTGAACGCGAACGACCTGGACGCCGCGACCAAGATCATCGAAGGCTCGGCTCGCGCCATGGGCCTCAACGTCGTGGAGGGCTAAGCACATGGCCAAGCAAACCAAGCGCGTCAAAGCCCGGACCGGCGACACCGTCGCCCCCATGGACTTCGCCGAGGCGATCGCCGCCGTCAAATCCAACGCCACCGCCAAGTTCGACGAGTCGATCGAGATCGCCGTCAACCTGGGCGTCGATCCGCGTCACGCCGACCAGCAGGTCCGCGGCGTGGTGAACCTGCCATCGGGCACGGGTCGTGACGTCCGGGTGGCTGTGTTCGCGAAGGACGCGAAGGCCGCCGAGGCCCTGGCCGCCGGCGCGGACATCGTCGGCGCCGAGGATCTGTACGAGAAGATCAACGGCGGCTTCATGGACTTCGACCGCGTCATCGCGTCCCCGGACATGATGGCTCTGGTCGGTCGTCTGGGTAAGGTGCTGGGCCCGCGCGGCCTGATGCCCAACCCCAAGGTCGGCACCGTGACCCCGAACGTCGCGCAAGCGGTCAAGGACGCCAAGGGCGGCGCCGTCGAGTTCCGCGTCGAGAAGGCCGGCATCGCCCACGGCGGCATCGGCAAGGCCTCCTTCACCCAGGAAGCCCTCGAAGCCAACGTGAAGGCCTATGTGGACGCCCTGCAACGGGCCCGTCCGACCGGCGCCAAGGGCACCTACGTCAAGCGCATCACCCTGTCCTCGACCATGGGACCGGGCTTCAAGATCGATCCGGCGTCGCTGAACGTCTGATCGGCCTGAACGGCAGCATGAAGGGCGGCGACCGCAGGGTTCGCCGCCCTTTTTGCGTTCGGGTGTGATGCGGACGCCCTTGTGAAGCCGGCGCGAACAACCGACGGTAGGCCCTCGTAAAGGGGGATCTCATGCGTATTCTGATGTTGCTGGCGTTCGGGCTTTGCCTGGCCGCGGCCGGGCCCGCGGCCGCCCAGGACCGCGATGCGGCGCAGCGGCTGGCGCTGGCCGGGCAGTATCTTGAACTGACCCAGGCGCCGAACCTGAAAAAGACCGTGGAGGCCTATTTCGAGAGCCTCTTCGCCAAGTCCGAGGCTCCCGCCGAAGAGCGCGCGTGGCTGGCGGAAAACATGACGGCGGCGTTCGAGGTCGCGATGGCGGCGACCTTCGCCGAGCTGACGGACGACGTGGCGGAAATCTACACCCTGCAGGAGCTGGAGGCGATGATCGCCTTCTTCGATACGCCGCTGGGCCGCTCGATCTCGGTCAAGGGTTTCGATTTCGGGATCCGGATGCAGGCCGTCATGATGCCCCATCTCACCACCGCCTTCACCCAGCTGGGTGAAAAATACTGCGCCCGTTTCGAATGCGCCGCGGGCGCGGGCGGGCTGACAGGGAAGCGGATCGAGTGAAACCGTCCGTAGTCTGACGGCTTGACGCAATGACCGGGACGAGGGACTGACTGCGGGCAGGTCATCGACATCGCGTCGGCCGCGGAGCCGGCATCCGTTCCATCGCGGACCTTTTCATGGACCGGAGCCTCCCTGACGTCATGACCGGCCCGGCCGTCCGAACCCAGATCGCGGAGCGACGCCAGGTCGCGGCCTTGCCGTGGCGCAAGACCGGGGCCGGGATCGAAATCCTGCTGGTCACCTCGCGGGAGACCCGACGCTGGGTGACGCCCAAGGGCGGCCGCATGCCGGGCAGGACAGACGCCGAGGCCGCCGCCGAGGAGGCGCTGGAGGAGGCGGGTGTCGAGGGCGCGGTCGCCACGGACCCGCTGGGGACCTTCCGCTATCTGAAAATGCTGAAGCGCCGGGCGCCGCGATGGTGCGTGGTCTCGGTCTATGCGCTGGAGGTGCTGACCGAGCACGACGACTGGCGTGAACGCGGCCAGCGTGACCGGGCGTGGGTCAGCCGCGACGAGGCGGTGCGCCGCGTCGACGAACCGGACCTGAAGGCCCTGATCGCCGCCTTCGAGGGCTAGGCGCGGGCCGCCGCCGCCAGGAAGCAGCCGCGTCGGGCGGTGTGCAGGTGGATCATCGCGGAGTCCGGGCGCTCGAACCAGTCCGTCAGCCGCTCCGCCAGATCGCGCCCCTCGATGACATCCGCGTCGGTCATCATCCAGCCCGCGTCATAGACGCGGACGGACAACAGGCGGCGGGACAGCATGTCAGGCACGACTCCGGGGTCGAGAGCCGCCTTGACCGCCGCCTCCCTGACGAAGATGGGGCCTTCCGACCGGTACGGACTGGAGGGATCGTCCAGATGACGATGGCTCACCAGGATCAACCGCTCGCCGGGTTCGGCGTCGGTCAGGCTGACGCGGCAGGGCGAGGCGTGGGGCGTTTCGGCGACCACGCGTCGCGCGCCGATGGTCTCCAGCGCCGCGTCGTCGAGGGCGAGGAACGGCTGGAACGGCGACAGGGGCAGGGGCAGGATGCGAAAGTTCATGCGGGATCTCCTTCGCCCCCGATGTGACAGGCGTCAGATCAGGCGTCTGGCGGCTTTCGGACGTTGCGCGCGGGGCGTCGCATCCCCACAACGGAGGGCATGAACGCGCCCTTCAAAACCCCCGCCGATCCGCTCGAGGCCCCCCTGTGGGACCTGTCCGACCTGTACGCCTCCCGCGACGACGCCCGCATCGACGCCGACCTGGAGCGGGCGAGGGGGCTGGTGGCCGAACTGAACGCCCTGCAGGGTCGGCTGGTCGGGGCGCGGGCCGATGCGGCGACCCTGGGTCAAAGGCTGGACCGGGCCGTGAGCCTGTACGAACAGGCGTCGGACGTGCTGGGCGGGCTGGGGGCCTATGCCTTCCTCGCGGCCTCGACCAACCGCAACGACGCGGCCGCGACGGGTTTCGAGGCCACGGTGCGCGAGAAGATGACGGCCATCGCCACGCCGACGGTCTGGGTGACGCTGGAGGTCAACCAGCTGGAGGAAGCCGAGATCGAGGCCGCCCTGACGGCGCATCCGGCCGGCGCGCGCTGGCGGCCGTGGCTGCGGCGGGTGCGGGCGATGAAGCCGCATGAGTTGTCGCAGGAGCTGGAGACCTTCCTGGCCGAGCGGGGGCCCATCAGCGCCCAGTGGCCCCGCCTGTTCGACGAGACCCTGGCGGCGATGAAGATCAGGGCCGGCAAGGAAGACCTGACCCTGGCCGAGGCGCTGAACCGGCTGTCCGATCCCAAGGCGGCGCGGCGCAAGTCGGCCGCCGAGGGGCTGAACGAGGCGCTGGGCCAGCGGACCGCGACCATGGCGATGGTGATGAATACGGTGGCGGCGGACAAGGCGCTGGAGGACCGCTGGCGGGGCTTCACACGGCCCGCCGACGGCCGGCACCTGTCCAACGAGGTCGACGGCGAGGCGGTCGACGCCATGGCCGAGGCCGTGGCCGCCGCCTATCCGCGGCTGTCGCACCGCTATTATGCGCTCAAGGCCCGGGCCATGGGCAAGGCCAAGCTGGAGCAGTGGGACCGCAACGCCCCGATCGAGACGACCGCGCCGCGCGGCTATGACTGGGCCGCGGGCAAGCAACTGGTGCTGGAGAGCTTCGCCGACCTGGGGTCCGAGTTCGCCGACCGGGCCGCAGGCTTCTTCGACAGGCCGTGGATCGACGGCAAGGCCCGGTCGGGGAAGCAGTCGGGCGCCTACGCCCATCCGGTGACGTCGGACCGGCACCCCTATGTGTTCCTGAACTGGATGGGCGAGCGGCGGGATGTGCTGACCCTGGCGCATGAGCTGGGGCACGGCGTGCACCAGACCCTGGCGGCGGGTCAGGGCAGTCTGCTGGCCGATACGCCGCTGACCCTGGCCGAGACGGCCTCCATCTTCGCCGAGGGGCTGACGTTCGACCGGCTGCTGAAGACCGCACCGAGGGCCGAGCAGCGCGGCCTGCTGGCCGGGCGGATCGAGGACGGGCTGAACACCGTGGTGCGCCAGATCGCCTTCCATCGCTTCGAGACGCGGTTCCACGACGAGCGGACGGCGGGCGAGGTTCCGGTCGAGCGCATCGGCGAGATCTGGATGGAGGAAATGGCGGCGTCGCTGGGGCCGGCGGTGACGCTGAACGCCGGTTACGAGCACTGGTGGAGCTATGTCAGCCACTTCGTCCACTCGCCCTTCTACGTCTATGCCTACGCCTTCGGGGACCTGCTGGTGGCGGCGCTGATGGAGACGCGGGCGAAGGATCCCGAGGGTTTCACGCCGCTTTACCGCGAGCTGCTCGCGGGCGGAGGGTCGCGCGGCTATGTCGAGGCCCTGGCGCCCTTTGGCCTGAACCCACGCGACCCGGCTTTCTGGACCATCGGCACGAAGCGGCTCGAGGGGCTGATCGGCCAGTTCGAGGCGCTGGTCTGAGTTGACGGCGGCGGCGGGGCGGGCGAGCGTCGGGGATGCGCACCCTGATCCTCGCCGCGGCCCTGACCGTCGCCTCGCCGTTCGCGGCCATCGCCCAGAGCCCGGCGACCCCCGCCCAGCCGTCCGCCAGCGTTCGCGCCATGGCCGCCGGATACAAGGCGCTGACCGTGTGCAGCGCGCTCAAGAACGCCGAGGCGGCGGGGGCGACGCGGACGCTGGAAAGCATCGAGGCCAATGAGCTGACGGGCGTCTATCCCGAGCTCGACCCGCTGGTGCGCGAGATGCCGGTCGAGGTGTTTCCGGCCCGTGTCGCGGTCGCCTGGGACGAGGCCATGCCGCCGCGATCGGCGGTTTGGACGCCCGGACGGGGCTGCGCCATCATGCCGGTAGGCTGGCGCGGCGAGCAGATCACCGCCCTGCCTGAGCCAGCGCGACCCGATCCGGGCTTCACCGCCGGTGCGCCGTCCGATCCCGAGGACCTCGAAGACACCGTCGAGAAGGCGTTCGGGGGTGGCTATGGCGAGGGCGCAAAAACCACGGCGGTGGTGATCCTTCAGAACGACCGGCTGGTCGGCGAATGGTATGCGGACGGTTTCGGGCCGGACACGCCGCAGCGGACCTGGTCGGTGGCCAAGTCGCTGGCGGGCACGGTGATCGGCGCGGCGGTCCAGCGCGGCGAGGTCGATGTGAACGCCCCCGCCGCCATCGCCGACTGGAGCCGGGACGGCGATCCGCGCGCGGCCATCACCCTGGACCAGCTGATGCGGATGTCGTCGGGCCTGACCAGCGACACGGCCGGCAACCGGACGGACGCCCTCTATTTCGGCGGCGTGGGGGTGGACGAACAGGTCACGACCTGGCCGCTGATCGCCATGCCGGGGACGCGGTTCCGCTACGCCAACAACGACATCCTTCTGGCCGTTCTGGCCATCGCGCCGACCTTCACGGCCCATCCGCCAAGGGCGCTGTTCCAGCGGCTGGGGATGTATGACACCTGGGCCGAGACCGACTGGCGCGGGAACTACATGCTGTCCAGCCAGGTCTGGTCGACGGCGCGCGATCTGGCGCGGTTCGGGCGGCTGTATCTGAACGACGGCGTCGTCGACGGAGAGCGCATCCTGCCCGAAGGCTGGCGAGACTATGTGTCCCGCCCCTCGGGCCCGCAACCGACCGGCGCCCAGGGCTATGGCGCGACCTTCTGGCTGTTCAACAAGTCGGATGGGATTCCCGCCGACGCCATCTCGGCCAACGGCAACCGGGGCCAGTATGTGATCATCGTCCCCAGCCGGAACATCGTCATCGTCCGGCGGGGCGAGGACCCGGCCGGAAAGCCGTTCGACCCCGTGGCCTTCACCCGCGACGCCCTGGCCGCGCTCGACTGAGACGCGAATTGTCAGCCGCCGCTTGAGCGCGCGGCAGGCCCCGCTATAAGAGCGCCAACCGACGTTCCAGATTCCCGGACACTGACATGGCCGACCCGCACCACGCCGATTCCCACGACGCCTATGTTCGCGGCTCCCAGGAGATCAGCGAGCAGTCGTCGACCTTCCACGCCTTCATCGGCATGGCCAAATGGGGCTCGCTGTGGCTGGCGGCCCTGCTGGCCTTCCTGGTGATCTGGTTCCAGCCGGGCGGCAGCTTCATCGGCGGCGCCATCGTCGCCTTCGTCATGCTGGTCGGCGGCTGGTTCTTCCTGAAGTCCGGCAAGCCCGCGCACTGATTTTCCAGGGCGCCAACGCTCGCGACGCGGTCGCTCGCTGCTTGAGCGCGCGTGCGGTCGTTTCCGGCCTGCCCGACGCTTTGACGCCGCCGCTCCGATCAGCCTAACGTCGTCCGTCGAGAGAGACGGAGGGATTCGCTTGGCTGTCGCCATCGCCGTGACCCGCGAACGCCGAGACGGCGAGACGCGCTGCGCCGTCACTCCGGACACGGTCAGGAAGCTGATCGCCATGGGCGCGACCGTGACGGTCGAGACCGGGACGGGAACGGGCTCCTCGCTGCCGGACGCCGACTATGTCGCGGCGGGCGCGACCGTGGCGCCGGACACCAAGGCGGTGCTGTCGGGGGCCGATATCGTGCTGAAGGTGCGCGGGCCGACGGCGCAGGAGACCAGTGCGCTGAAGCCGGGCGCCATCGTCGTGGCCCTGCTGGACGCCTACCGCGACAAGGAGACGGTGACCGCCCTGGCCCAGGCCAATGCGACCGCCTTCGCCATGGAATTCGTACCGCGCATCTCGCGGGCCCAGGTGATGGACGCCCTGTCGTCCCAGGCCAATCTGGCCGGCTACCGCGCGGTGATCGAGGCCGCCTGGGCCTATGGCAAGGGCTTCCCGATGATGATGACGGCGGCGGGCACGGTGGCGCCGGCCAAGGTCTTCGTCATGGGGGTGGGCGTGGCGGGGCTGCAGGCCATCGCCACGGCGCGGCGGCTGGGGGCGGTGGTCACGGCCACCGACGTGCGGCCCGCGACCAAGGAGCAGGTCGAATCGCTGGGGGCCAAATTCCTCGCCGTCGAGGACGAGGAGTTCAAGAACGCCCAGACCGCCGGCGGCTACGCCAAGCCGATGTCGCCCGAGTATCAGGCCAAACAGGCCGAACTGACCGGCGAGCACATCAGGAAGCAGGACATCGTCATCACCACGGCCCTGATCCCCGGCCGCGCGGCGCCGGTGCTGGTCACGGCGGCCCAGGTGGCGACGATGAAGCCGGGCTCGGTGCTGATCGATCTGGCTGTGGAAGCGGGCGGCAATGTCGAGGGGGCGAAGGCCGGCGAGGTGGTGACGACGGCGAACGGGGTGCAGATCGTCGGCCATACGAACCTGCCCGGGCGGATCGCGGCGGACGCCTCGGCCCTCTATGCGAAGAACCTGGTCGCCTTCGTCGGGCTGATGATCAGGGACGGGGCGCTGGCGCTGGACCTGGAGGACGAGATACTCAAGGCGTCTGCGGTGACGCACGGCGGGGCCGTGGTGCACGAGGGGGTGAGGGGATGATGCGTATTCTTCTGCGCATTGTCGCCGTTCCACTACTGGGGTGGGGGCTATTTCTCCTCCTGATGCCGGTCTGGAATTTCTTCCTTTCCATGACGGGTATTCGCCTTGCGGACGCGAGTGAAACGCTAATGCCCGGACTGCTTTCGTTCGGAGCCGGCATCGCGTTCTGGCTACTGCCCAGCCTCGGTAAACGCTTTGTTCGACGGCCAAAGGAGCAAGTGTGATGGAACACGTCGATCCCACCGTCTTCCGCCTGGCCATCTTCGTGCTGGCGATCTTCGTCGGCTACTATGTGGTCTGGAGCGTGACGCCGGCCCTGCACACGCCGCTGATGGCGGTGACCAACGCCATCTCCTCGGTGATCGTGGTCGGCGGGCTGATCGCGGCGGCGGCGGCCAGCGCCGACGGCGGCTGGATCGCCAAGGGAGCCGGCGTGGCGGCCGTGACCCTGGCCAGCGTCAACATCTTCGGCGGCTTCATGGTCACCCGACGCATGCTGGCGATGTACAGGAAGAAGGAACGGCCGAAACCGGTCGAGGCGGCGCAGCCGTGACCCTGGCCATTCTTTTCACGGCCCTCGTGCCGGCGGCGCTTCTGATGGTCCTTGCCTTCGTTCTGCTGAGCGGGCGGATGAGCGACGGGTTGCGGCGACGTGTCGAGCTCGGCCTCATTCTGATCTTCTATCCCGTCGTCATCCTGACGTGGGCGTGGCAGGCGTGGGACAACCAGCGGCAGGGCGACTGGCTCGGGTTCGGCCTGATGCTGATCCTCGTCGCCGTGTTCGCGACGCAGTTCGTCCTGGCCCTTCGGTCGCGCACCCTGTTTCCGCGGTTCGGGACCGGCAAGGGATGACGCTGGACGCCCATCAGTTCGCGGTCGGCGCGTCCTGGGTCGCCACGGCGATCGGGGCCGGGCTGTGGCTGTGGAGCTGGCTGCGGGAGACGGACGCGATCCGCAAGCTGCGCTTTCTCGACTGCGGCGTGGTGCTGCTGTTCGCCTCGGTGCTGCTGCGCATCGTGGCCCAGGACAGGCCGATGAGCGTCTGGGACTGGGCCATGGTGTTCGTGGCGCCGCTGTTCATCACCGCCGCCCTGTGGCGGCTGGCGCGGACGGCCTGTCCGCCGGGAGGACGCTGAGATGCGGCCGGGGCGGATCGGAGTGGTGCTGCTGGCGGCGGTCGCGGCGACCGCGGCGGATGCGCAGACCCGCCTGGGGGCGGATGTCGAGAGCGGCCTGCCGTGGCACGTCGCGGCGCTGCAGGGCGCCAGCTGGTCGCTGGAGTGCCGTTTCAAGCCGGTCGTCTACGAGGCCTCGAATTACAACAGGGAAGCCTGGGCCAATCGCATCGCCCAGACGGGCCGCGGTTCGGAGGGCGGGCGGCTGCCGTCGGACAACGGCAGCTGCACCGTGACCAAGACGGGCGGGCGCGGCGCGGTGGCGATCGCCATGATCAAGAACGGCGAGGCCCAGGTCGCGGTCACCAGCGACCCGGCCCGGCCTGCCGCGGTGGGATTTTTCTGATGTCGAGATTCGGGGACACGGCATGAACGCATCCTTGGCGGCCCTGGCCTATCTGGTCTCCGGCGTCCTGTTCATCCTCAGCCTGCGCGGCCTGTCCAGCCCGGAGACGAGCCGGCAGGGCAACACCTTCGGCATGATCGGCATGGCGCTGGCGGTCGGGGTGACGCTGCTGACGCTGTGGTCGACCGGGACGCTGGATCCGCTGACCCTGGCCCTGATCGCCGGCGGGGTGATCGTCGGCGGCGGGGCGGGGGCGCTGATCGCCGCCCGGGTGCAGATGACCCAGATGCCCCAGCTGGTGGCGGCCTTCCACAGCCTGGTCGGCATGGCGGCCTGTCTGGTGGCGGTGGGGGCGGTCTATGCGCCCGAGAGCTTCGGCATCGCCGACGGGGCGGGCGGGATCAAGATCCAGTCGATCATCGAACTGAGCCTCGGCGTCGCCATCGGGGCCATCACCTTCACCGGCTCGGTCATCGCCTTCGCCAAGCTGAACGGCAACATGAGCGGCGCGCCGATCCTGCTGCCGGCGCGGCATCTGATCAACATCGGCCTGGCCCTGGCGCTGGTGCTGCTGATCGGCATCCTGATCGGCACGGGCGGGACGGCGACCTGGGCCTTCTGGGGCGTGTTCGCCCTCGCCCTGATTCTCGGCGCGACCCTGATCATCCCCATCGGCGGGGCCGACATGCCGGTGGTGGTGTCGATGCTCAACTCCTATTCGGGCTGGGCCGCGGCGGCGCTGGGCTTCACGCTCGAGAACATCGCCCTGATCATCACCGGGGCCCTGGTCGGGAGCTCGGGCGCGATCCTGAGCTACATCATGTGCAAGGCCATGAACCGCAGCTTCATCTCGGTGATCCTGGGCGGGTTCGGCGGCGACGCGGCCACCGGCGCGGCCGGGGCGGTCGAGACCCGGCCGGTCAAACAGGGCTCGGCCGACGACGCGGCCTTCATCATGAAGAACGCCTCGAAGGTCATCATCGTGCCCGGCTACGGCATGGCCGTGGCCCAGGCCCAGCACGCCCTGCGCGAAATGGCCGACAAGCTGAAGGCCGAGGGGGTCGAGGTGAAATACGCCATCCACCCCGTCGCCGGCCGCATGCCCGGCCACATGAACGTCCTGCTGGCCGAGGCCAACGTCCCCTATGACGAGGTGTTCGAGCTGGAGGACATCAACAGCGAGTTCAGCTCCTGCGACGTGGCCTTCGTCATCGGCGCCAATGACGTCACCAATCCGGCCGCCAAGACCGACCCGCAGAGCCCGATCTACGGCATGCCGGTGCTGGACGTGGAGAAGGCCGGCACGGTGCTGTTCATCAAGCGCGGCATGGCGGCGGGCTATGCGGGGGTCGAGAACGAGCTGTTCTTCCGCGACAACACCATGATGCTGTTCGCCGACGCCAAGAAGATGGTCGAAGGGATCGTCAAGGCGCTCTAGTCGTCTGCGTCAAACGTCTCGGCACAGGTTGCTACCGACTTGATGTCGCGGATTCGGCATCGGCGACCGCATTCGAAAGTCGGCGCACCGCTATCCCCGGACTCAACCATCGCCTGCCTTCCCGGCGCATACGAGTGCGACTGGACGGCTTCCTGTCCCGCGACGCGGCACATTTCCCGACTGAAACCGGGTGTAATGATCGCAAAGCCGCCGGATCCGGCGGGGTAGACGAACAGCGTCCAGTCTTCGGCTTGACCGCAGGAGCCCGTTGTCAAACCTAGAACAAGGCATATCGCGGCGGGCCCGAGTCTCACGCCGCCGCGCTCTCGACCTTCAACACACCTGCCGCCTTCATGTCGGCGTGCAGGGCATCCGGAGCCCAGTCGTAGCCGTTGGGCCAGGTCAGGCCGCCGAACTCGAGGAAGACGCGGTCGAAATAGGCCGGGTCCTCGAACGGTCGGGTCACTGGGGTGCCGCGGCGCGCCAGATCGGAGAAATCCCACTCGCCCGCGCGGCCGTCCGAGAACCACAGCTTCAGGCGCCAAGGCCCGAGCCGTTGCAGTTTGCGGATGCGAACGACTTCAGTTGTCATTGTCGGCGTCAGGCCCCGGAATTCGTTCAGGCGTCAGGTCACTGCGGACCGCGATCCATGCCGCCCGCAACTCGGTCTTATACATCTCAATCCAGTGCTGGACGAGTTTGCGCTGAACCAGAGGAAGTTTGCCGCCGATCAGGCGACCCGTTTCAATATCGAACTTGGCTTCCCGGCCGCCGTGGTAGGCGTGAAAATGCGCCGGCGCATGGTCGTTGAAGAACATGCGGATGGCGACGCCCTGAAAGAACGAAATCGTCGGCATGGGCGGCTGATAGCACGGCAAGGTTGTTTGGTCGATTTACGCTCGTGAAGTCGGCGCGCCTCGCTGCGTCAGCATGTCCGCCCCTTGCGACAATGCATGTGCGTCCGTTCGGCCCTCTGACGCGTTAGGGTGTCTTGCGCCGGCCCATAGCGGTCGAAGCGCCTGAAAGTCCGTCTCCATGGTCAACAAGAGTCTCGCCCCCGACGCCCGCGCCCTCGACGAGGAAAAGGCCGCCGAACCCGTCGTGCACCACGAGCCGAAGGGGTTCTCCGACCGGTTCGCCCTGGGCTTCACCAAGCTGCTGCGCGTCTGCGCCGACACCTTCTTCGCCAAGAAATACGGCCACCGCGCCATCGTTCTGGAAACCGTGGCGGCGGTGCCCGGCATGGTCGGGGCGACGCTCCAGCATCTGCGTTGCCTGCGCGAGATGCGGGATGACGGGGGCTGGATCCGCACCCTGATGGAGGAGGCGGAGAATGAGCGGATGCATCTGATGACCTTCATCGAGGTGGCCAAGCCGACGTATTTCGAACGGCTGGTGGTCCAGCTGGCCCAGGCGATCTTCTATATCGGCTTCTTCCTGCTCTACCTGATCTCGTCGCGCACGGCGCACCGGGTGGTCGGCTATTTCGAGGAAGAAGCCGTCATCAGCTACACCCTGTATCTCAAGGAGATCGACGAAGGCCGGTCGCCCAACATACCGGCCCCGGCCATCGCCATCCACTACTGGAAGCTCCCGGCCGACGCGACGCTGCGCGATGTCGTGCTCAAGGTCCGGGCCGACGAGGCGCATCACCGCGACGTCAATCACGGCTTCGCCAGCACTCTGGCCAGGCAATCGCCCAGTCCTGTACCGTCGGCCCCCTATCCGCCCCACGCCACGGAGCTGAAGGGCGCCGCCTGATCGGGGAACGCCATGGCCTACGAGGCGAAGACCAGACCCACCGACGTCTCCGTCGCCGACTTCATCGCCGCGGTCGAGAACCCGCAGCGGCGGGCTGACGCCGAAACCCTGTGCGCCCTGTTCGAGGCGCTGTCGGGCGAGCCGCCGGCGATGTGGGGGCCGTCGATCATCGGCTTCGGGCGTTACCACTACCGGTACGACAGCGGCCACGAAGGCGAGGCGGCGCGGATCGGCTTCTCGCCGCGCAAGGCGCAGACGGTGCTCTATATCGCGCCGGGCTTCGCCGGGCGCGAGGACCTGCTGGCCCGCCTGGGCAAGGTGAAGACGGGCGCCTCGTGCCTGTACATCAACCGGCTCGACTGGATCGACATGGACGCCCTGCGCGAGCTGGCGGCCGCATCGCTGGACGACATGCGCAGACGATATCCGCAGTAGCGCCGGCTCAGGCCGCCATGCGGAAGTCTTCGGCCGGGGCGAAGGCGGGGCGGGCCTCGTCCCACAGGGCGTCCTCGTCGGCGTAGCGGGCCGACAGGCGGGCGTCGATGACGTCGATCACCTGTTCTTCCAGCCGGTCCCAGATGACCGCCAGGTCGCCGCAGCCCTCGGCGTCGCAGGGGACGATCAGATAGCGATTGGCGGCGACGGAAGCGTGGGGGGCGAAGCGGCGGGCCATGGGATGTCTCCGGGTCAGGGGTCTCTGTTGAAACGACCTTGAACCAGCGTTGCGTCAAAAACGGTCGTATGCGATTTTGACTCCATGAGAATGGACAAGGCGGCGGTGTTGATCGAACTGGCCCGGCGCATGGCGGCCAGCGCCGAGGGCCTGACGCTGGACGAGATGGCGCAGGAAGCCGGCGTCGGACGGCGCACGGCCGAGCGGCTGCGCGACGCCGTGCTGGTCCTGTTCCCCCAGGCCGAGGAGGTGTCGGACCCGCCGGGCAAGCGCTGGCGCATCCGCGGCGGCCTGTCCGCCTTCGAACAGGCCCCGACGACCGAGGAACTGGTCGAGCTCAGCAAGGCGGCCCAGGGCCTGCGCGCGACCGGCGAACCGGGCCGCGCGGCGGCGCTGGAGGGGCTGGAGCGCAAGCTGAAGTCGGCGATGCGGTCGACGACCCTGAACCGGCTGGCCCCCGATCTGGAGGCGCTGGTCCGGGCCGAGACCATCGCGGTGCAGGCCGGACCCCGGCCCTCGGCGGACGAGACGGTGCTGACCCGGATCCGTCACGCCATTCTGGCCGGCCAGCCGCTGGGCTTCATCTACAGTCGCCCGGGGGCCGAGGCGCGTCGGCGCATCGTCGCGCCGTGCGGGGTGATGTTCGGACGCGCCAACTATCTGGTCGCCGCCGACCGCGAGAGCGGCCGCATCCAGACCTTCCGCCTCGACCGGATGAGCGCGGTCCGGGCCGAGGACGGCGTCGCCTCGCCGCCGGCGGATTTCGACCTGCAGGCCTTCGCCAGCCAGTCGTTCGGCATCTATCAGGACGAGATCGAGGATGTGGTGCTGCGGGTGACGCCCGCGGGCGCGGCCGAGGCGCGGGCGTGGCGCTGGCACCCGACCCAGACGCTGGAGGATCAGGCCGACGGCGGCGTGATCGTGCGCTTCCGGGCCTCGGGCATGCGCGAACTGGCCTGGCACCTGTTCAGCTGGGGCGATCAGGTCGAGATCGTCGCGCCGGTGAGGCTCAGGGCGGTGATGAAGGGCGAACTGGAGGCCGCGCGCCGCGCCCTCGAACGGAGTTGAACGGGCCGGCAGGACCTTTGGGCTGTTCGCGGGCCCGCCAAATGCCCTGAGTCTGACGAAAGCTTAAGCTGACGCGAGCCTCTGCCCGGCCCTATGCGGGAGTCCGGATGGGGAGCTGACATGCGCGCCACGATACTGACGGTTCTTGCCCTGCTGGCGTTTGGAACGGGCGTCCCGGCGACCGCGCAGGAGGCGCCCTCCCGCCCTGCCGTGGCGGTCACCCGCAACGGCGACGCCTGGACGGCGGATTACGAACTGGATCGGGACGCGCCGGTCTGGGCCTTCTTCCGGTCCGCGCTGATCCAGGACTCGCGCAAGCCGTGGCGGCCGGAGCAGTGGCGGGTCGTCACGCCCGGCGTGGTGCTGGAGCGGGCCGGAAACCGGGACATCCTGCGCGCCGTCGACGGCGGACCGGTGCCGCGCCGCGTCAGCATAGGCTTCACGCCGAAATCGGAAGACCTCGAGGCCGACTACGGCGTTCTCGCCTTCACCGACGGATCGGTGGCCATGCCCAGCGGACAGTTTGACGTCTTTCCGCTGCCGTCGGTGGCGGCGGCCGAGGCGGTTCCGCAGGATCTGAACGGCTATCCGCTGGAAGCCGATCCCGCGACGGTGACGTGGCGCGACCGCGCGGGCCCGGTGCTTTTCCGGGGCGAGCGGGTGGCGCAGGCCGTCGCGGCGGACGCCGACACCTATGTGCTGTTCGGCGCGGCGGAAATGAGCGGGAACGAGCGGCTGGTCACGATCGTCGATCCGCAGCTGCCTGAATGGATCGGCGACGCGATCCAGGATTTCGCGCCTCGCGTGGCCGACTATTACGCCCGCCGGCTGGGCGCGGGCCAGAGCGACCGGCCGACGGTGATGGTCAGCTGGGCCGGTCCGACCGCCGGGAAAACATCGATGGGCGGCAGCGTCATGCCCGGCCTGATCGTCGCGCGGTTCGAGGGGAGCGGCGTGCTGCAACCCACCGCGGGACTCCTGGCCACGGCGCGCTGGTTCATCGGCCATGAGAGCGCGCATTTCTGGCTGGGTCAGGTCGTCCGCTACGAACGCGCCCGCGACGCCTGGATCACGGAGGGCGGGGCCGATCTGATGGCGGTCCGGGCCCTGAAGGCGGTCGATCCCGACTATGACGCCCGCGCCGAACTGCAGAACGAGGTCGATGACTGCGTCCGCCTGGCCGGCGCGCCCGTGGCCGAGGCCGCCGGGCGCGGCGAGCACCGCGCGCTCTACGCCTGCGGGGCTGTGTTCGCCATGGCGGCGGAGGGCGTGCAGCGGCGGGCGAACGGCGGCGACTGGTTCGACTTCCTCAAGCCGCTGATCGACGCCAACCGCGAGGACGGGGTGCTGACGCGCGAGGAATGGTTTCTGGAACTGACCCGGGTTTCGGGCGACGCGTCCCTGAGGGCGGATATGGAGACCCTGCTGGACAGCGGCGCGGCCGATCCCGCGACCGTCATCGCCGGCCTGTTCGACCGCACGGGGGTCCCCTATCGGCGCGACGCCGGACATGTCCGGCTCGACTGACGCCTTCAGCCGGCCCGGAGGATGAGGCCGGCCCCGAGCCAGCCCAGGAGCGCCGCGGCGGTGACGAGTTCAAGCACGACAAAAGCCAGGAGCCCGTGCTTCCGGACAAACAATACGAGATTCACGACGCGCCCCGATCAACCGAGCGGTCGAAACCCCTGAAACCGCATCGGGTTCAACCTCAGTCGGTCGGCCCGGCGAAGGGATAGGGACTGACCGACTTCGACCAGTCATCGACCGTCAGGGCCCGGTCCACGGGCGCGGCGGCGCGTTCGGCGCAGGGGTGGCGGTGGCACAGGCGGCAGGCCGGACCGATCGGGGTGACCTCGGGCGCGGCGAGATCGAGGCCGCGCGCGTGGATCAGGCGGTGGGCGTGTTTCAGCTCGCAGCCCAGACCGATGGCGAGGTCGTGGCCCTCGGTGAAGGCGTCATGTCCCTGGCGGTCGACGGTGCGCGCGAGGGTGAACCAGCGACCGCCGTCCGGCGTCTCGATGATCTGGGTGATGATCTTGCCGGGCGTGCGGAAGGCGCTGTGCAGCCGCCAGCGCGGACAGGCCCCGCCGAAGCGCGAGAAGGGGAAGGCGCCCGAAGCGAAGCGTTTGGAGATGTTGCCGGCCTGATCGACCCGCATCAGGAAGAAGGGCACGCCGCGGGCCGTGGGCCGCGACAGGGTGGTCAGCCGGTGCGCCGCCTGTTCGAAGCCGACGCCGAAGCGGGCCTGCAGTCGCGCCATGTCGTAGGCCGTGTCCTCGGCCAGGCGCTGGAAGGGGCCGTAGGGCATCAGGATGGCGGCGGCGAGGGTGTTGGTCAGCGAGACCTTGAGCAGCCGCCGGGTGGACTCATCCGGGGCCGCCGCCGCGTCGGCGAGGGCCGTCAGCTCGGCGTCGTGTTCGGCCAGGGCCAGCTGATAGGCCACGGCGAAGGCCCGCGAGGAGGCCCCGAGGGTCTCGGACAGCAGCAGCCGTTTGCGGTGCGGATCATAGCGGCGGGTCCACTCCACCATGACTTCGGCGGGCAGGGTGCGGACGGTCAGGCCGTGGCGCGTCTGAAGCCGGGCGCGGGCGCGGGCTTCGAACGCCTCGCCGGGCGTCTCGACCTCGAGGGCGTCGGACAGGGTTTCACCAAGGGCGTCCAGTTCGGGGAAGTGGTTGCGCCGGGTCTGGACGTATTCGCGCACCCGGTCTGCGGGACTGTCGTCGCCCAGGCCGCCGAGGGCGTCGGCTTCGGCCCGGTCGCGGGTGCGGCGATCGGCGAAGGCGCGGTACAGGCGCAGCAGGGCGTCGGCGGCGGCGGGCTGGTCCTCGGCCAGCTGAACGATCTCGTGACGCGGCACCGCCAGACCCTGGAAGACCGGATCCGCGAAGGCTTCGGTCAGTTCGGCTTCCGACGCCGGGCCGCCCGACTGGCCGAGGGTGCGCAGGTCGACGTCATAGGTGTCGGCCAGACGCAGCAGCAGCTGCGCGGAGACGGGCCGCTGGTTGCGCTCGATGTGGTTGAGGTAGCTGGGCGAGACGCCGAGATCGGCCGCCATGGCGGTCTGGGTCAGGGCGAGGTCGCGCCGCAGCCGCTTGAGGCGGCCCCCGAGGAAGAGTTTGCGATCGGCGGCGACGTCCATGGCTGGATTAGGTCACAAAATGACTTAATAGCAAGTGTCACATCGTGACTTGATGACAGGATTATGGGGTGGTTGTCTGTGTCATTCGTGACTTGTGCGTGTTCTGGTGGCTCACATCCGCCGCACAGGCCCGAACCGAGCACCGACCATGACGACCTTCGCTGACCTCGTTCCCTCGCCCTACGGCCGCTTCGACGGCATCGAACGTCCCTATTCGCCGGAAGACGTGCTGAGGCTGCGCGGCTCGGTGCCGGTCACCCATACGCTGGCGGCCCGCGGGGCCAACCGGCTGTGGGAGCTGCTGCACGACGAGCCGTTCGTGAACGCCCTGGGCGCGGTGACCGGCAACCAGGCCATGCAGATGGTCCGCGCCGGGCTGAAGGCCATCTATCTGTCGGGCTGGCAGGTCGCCGCCGACGCCAACACCGCCGGGGCCATGTATCCCGACCAGTCGCTGTACCCGGCCAACGCCGCGCCCGAACTGTGCCGCCGCATCAACCGCACCCTGCAGCGCGCCGACCAGATCGAGCACGCCGAGGGCGGCGCCAAACGCGACTGGTTCGCTCCCATCGTCGCCGACGCCGAGGCCGGCTTCGGGGGGCCGCTGAACAGCTTCGAGATCATGAAGGCCTTCATCGAGGCGGGCGCGGCGGGCGTTCACTTCGAGGACCAGTTGGCGTCCGAGAAGAAGTGCGGCCACCTGGGCGGCAAGGTGCTGATCCCGACCCAGGCGCATGAGCGCAACCTGATCGCCGCGCGTCTGGCCGCCGACGTCATGGGCACGCCCACCCTGACCGTGGCCCGGACCGACGCCGAGTCGGCCCAGCTGATCACCTCGGACGTGGACGAGCGCGACCGTCCGTTTATCGACCGCGACAACCGCACGCCCGAGGGTTTCTTCCGCCTCAAGGCCGGGACCGGTCTGGATCATTGCATCGCCCGCGGCCTGTCCTACGCCAGATACGCCGACGTGCTGTGGTGGGAGACCTCCCACCCCGATCTGGACGACGCCCGCCGCTTCGCCGAGGCGGTGCACAAGGAGCATCCCGGCAAGCTGATGGCCTACAACTGCTCTCCGTCCTTCAACTGGAAGGCCAAGCTGGACGACGCCACCATCGCCAAATTCCAGCGCGAGCTGGGGGCCATGGGCTACAAATTCCAGTTCGTGACCCTGGCCGGCTTCCACAGCCTGAACAACAGCATGTTCGAGCTGGCCGACGGCTACCGCGACCGCGGCATGGCGGCCTATTCCGAGCTGCAGCAGCGCGAGTTCGCCAATGAGGCCGCCGGCTATACGGCGACGCGGCACCAGCGCGAGGTCGGCACCGGCTATTTCGACCAGGTCGCCACCGTCATCTCCAACGGCCAGTCGTCCACGACGGCGCTGAAGGATTCCACCGAGACCGCCCAGTTCGTGGCGGCCGAGTAAGCAGGAGAGAGACCATGCAACCCCTGGACAATCCCACCGCCATCATTGACTTCTGCCTCGCCCCGCTGAACCTGGACACGGGCACGGAGGCCGAGCGCGAGGTGCGCCGACGGCTGGAGCATGTGATCAAGACCTTCCGCGCCAAGGCCGTCCAGCCGGTCAGCGTGGACTTCTCGTCCATGCCCTCGCAGGTCATCAACGAAGCCGCCCACGGCTACGAATAGATCAGGCTGCGATGGACGCGGCGGCTGCCTGCGGCAGGGAGACGACAAGCTCCAGCAGTTCGCCCGCGTCCACGGGCTTGGCCAGATGCCGGTCCGCGCCGGCGGCCTCGGCCATGGCCACATGCTCGGTCAGGGCGTTGGCGGTCAGCATGACGATGGGCGTGCGCCGCAGGCCCATCGCCGCTTCATGCAGGCGGATTTCGCGGGTGGCGGTCAGGCCGTCCATGACCGGCATCTGCATGTCCATCAGGATCAGGTCGTAGTCGGCGTCGCGACAGGCCTGAAGCGCGCGGGCGCCGTCCTCGACCGACGTGAGTTCGACGGGGGCCTGGGCCAGGATCAGCTCGACGACCTTGCGGTTCACCGGGTGATCGTCCGCCAGCAGGACCCGGATCAGGGGCTGATCGCCGTCAGCGGCGCCGGCCGGCGACATCCCGACCGCCGCCGGCGCCTCGGCGGCGCGGTAAGGGATGGTGAGGATGAAGGCCGAGCCGCCGCCGGGCTCGCTTTCGCAATCCAGATCCCCGCCCATCATCTCGGCCAGCTGGCGCGAGATGGCGAGGCCAAGACCCGAACCGCCGAACTTGCGGGTGATGGCGCCGTCGGCCTGTTCGAAACGACTGAACAGGCGCGCGCGGGTCTCGTAGTCGAAGCCGATGCCCGTGTCCTCGATCGAGAAGCGCAGGGTCGGCGCACCGTCCCGGTCCGGGCCGGGGGCGGCGCTGAGACTGACGAAGCCCGTGCTGGTGAATTTCACGGCGTTGGAGACCAGGTTGGTCAGGATCTGTTTGAGCCGCACCATGTCGCCGGCGATCCAGCAGTCGGCTTCGGGAGCGATCTCGACGAAGAACTGAAGCCCCTTTTCCCCGGCCGCGCTTTCATACAGCCGGGCCGCCTCGCGGACGGCCCGGCCGAGGTCGAAGGTCTCGTCAGACAATTCCAGACGGCCGGACTCGACGCGCGCCAGGTCGAGGATGTCGCTGAGCAGGACCTGCAGCGTGCGGCCCGACGACTGGATCAGCTCCAGCATCTCGCGCTGATCGGCCGAGAGCTCGGTCCGGGCCATCACCTGGGCCAGGCCGATGACGCCGTTCAGGGGCGTGCGGATCTCGTGACTCATATTGGCCAGGAACTGGCTCTTGGCGCTGCTGGCGGCCTGGGCGGCGTCCCGGGCCTCGGCCAGGGCCGCGGCGTGGTTCTTCAGGTCGGTGATGTCGGTGCAGACCGTGACGATGCCGCCGGCGGATGTGCGGCGATCAGCGACGCGCAGCCAGCGATCTCCGGCGATGCGCTGCTCCATGGTGGTTGACAGGGCCTTGCGGGACGCCAGACGTTCGGCGATCCATTCATCCTCACGCCCGAGGGCGTCGGCGTAGAGGCCCTCCCTCAGGCCGATCCTGATGATCTCCAGGAAGTTCATCCCCACCTTGAGGTTGGACGCCAGTTCCGGGTTCACCTCGGCATAGCGGTGGTTCCACAGCGCCAGCCGGTCGTCGGCGTCATAGAAGGCCAGGCCGTCGGGCATGGCGTCGATGGCTTCGCGTATGTGCGCCAGGGCGCCGGAGCGAGAGCGAAAATCCATCCACGCCAGACCGGCGACCACGCCGACGATGCTCGCGATCATGGCGCCGAGGACAACGGTCATGACGAGGCTGGATACGGTCGCGCCGCTGGCGGCGACGGCCGCCTGCGGCGTGACCGTCATCGCGACCATGGCTGTGAAATGCAGGACGAGGACCGAGAGAGCGCCGCCCAGGCTGGAGGCGACCAGCCGCGGCTTGCCGGGGCCGGATGCGAGGATTGCGGAGAGACCGGCGATGGTCAGGCCGGCGACCACAGAAAGCGCGGCGTAGCCAGGGTCCCAGCTGATGCGGCCGTCAAATTCCAGCGCCGCCATGCCCACGAAATGCATCGCGGTTACGCCCGCAAAGGCCAGCAGGCCGGCTGCGACCCGGTAAACCCGGCCCGGCCGGAGCACGGCGAGCGCGCAGGCGAGGCTGATCGCCGCCAGAACCACGACAAGGGACGCAATGGTCAGGCCGACGTCGTAACGGATATCTCCGCCGGCCCGATAACCCTGCATGCCGAGGAAGTGGGTGGAGAAGGCGGCGAGGCCGCCCACCAGGGACGCCAGCAGGATGCGCCAGCGCCGTTCGCGGCGGTCCGACATCTGCGCCTGGGCCAACAGTCGCGCCGCGATGCCGACCCCAAGAACGCAGACGAGGCCGGCGGCCAGGGTCCAGCGCCAGTCATGCTCGAACACGATGCAGTCGATGATGCGTTCCAAGACGCCCCCTCCCGCCAGCACTATCGCGCAAGAGTGGTGAAGAAACGGTGGCCGGAGCGGCGAGGCTCAGGTCGCGGCGGTTCGCACCACGACCGGGAACTCGCGGCCCATGACCTTGACGGGATTCACCTGGCGGTCGCCGCGGCGGACTTCGAAATGCAGATGGGGGCCGGTCGAACGTCCGGTTGAGCCGACCAGACCGATGCGCTGGCCGCCCTCGACGACGGCGCCGGACGCCACATCCAGCCGGCTGAGATGGCCATACAGGGTGGTCATGCCGTTGGGATGGCGGATTTCGACGAAACGGCCGTAGCCCGCGGCGTCATAGCCGGTGCGGACAACCGCGCCTTCGGCGGCGACGAAGACGCCCGTTCCCCGGGGCGCCGCGATATCCACGCCCTCATGATTGCGCAGGGCCTGGCCGGGCATCCGGCGCGGGCCGAACGGGGAGTTGATCGCATAGCCCTTCACGGGCGCGTCGAAGACGATCAGGCGGGTGATCGGGCCGGCGGCCTCGGCGACGGCGGTCACGGGCGGCGCTTCCGGAACGGCGAAGGTCTCGACCGGCAGGATCGGATCAGGCGCCGACAGCGGCGCGGCGGCCATGGCCAGAACGGCCACCCCCGCCAGGGCGGCGGCCTGACCGGAATGAATGAGAAACGATCGGGCGGTCGGCAAGAGGCGTCGCATGCGGCGTCAGCTCCGTCTTCAGCTCATCAGAGCGGGGAGGGGCGCCGGCGGGCCGCAACAAACGCGACGCACTGCGGCCAGCGACCGGAGAAGCGCCGTTCTACGGCTTGGTGCGGCTGCTTTGGGGCGGGAGGGGGCGGCAGGTCGTCGCAGGGCGGAACGAAAAAGGGCGCGCGACCCGGCTGGATCGCGCGCCCCCTGTCGGTTGTGCCGGCCTTACAGCGGCAGGCGGAAGGTGATCGCGCCCACGTGGCTGTCCGCCCTGTCGCCGAACCGGCCGCGGTAGCCGATGTTCATCTTCACCGCCCCGAGGTCGGCGTCGACGCCGGCCGAGGCGATCAGCGATCCGCCGAAGGGATCCTCGATCTCCCGCGCCAGGATCTGCGCCGGGTTGGCGGTGATACGCGTGCGGACGGCGTCGCTGCTGTCGCCGAAGGAGTCGCGATAGCCGCCCTCCGCATAGAAGGTGAAGCCGTCGCCGCCGCCTTCGGCCCGCAGGGAGACTTCGCCGCTGGCGGCCTGGACGGTGCGGTCCTGGTACTCGTACTGGGCCGCTATGCCCTGCTCGGTGTAGCCGTTGACGTCGGTCGAGACGAAGCTGACCGCCGCGCGCGGCGACAGGCCGATGCCGCCCATGTCGAACCAGACGCCGCCCTGGAGGCGGGCGCCGAGGCTTCCCCCGTCGGTTTCGCCGCTGTGGACGATCGGAGCCAGCGAGGTGACGCGGGTGATGTCGTCATACTGGTCGATCGAGCCGCCGACGGTGGCGTTCACGAACATCGAGCCCGAGCGCCAGCCGGCGAAGGCGTCGAAGGCGAAGGTTTCGACGTCGAACGCCATGGCGCCGGCCTCGACCTCGGCCGTGCGGTATGTGGCGGTGAAGCCCATCCGCGTGCTTTCGGACGCGACATGGTCGAGACCGGCGCGGACGCCCCAGCCGGTCGCATCCGCCGCCGCCACGCTGCCGCGCGCGTCGGTCTCGACGCTGTCGGCGATGGCGCCGAAGGTCAGGTGGGTTCCGGCTTCCCATGCGGCGCGTCCCGACAGGCCTTCGCTCGACAGGTCCAGCAGGTCCTCGCGCTGGCGGAAGGCGGTTTCAGCCTGGACGGTCGATTGGGCGCCGATGTCGCCGTAGTAGAGGTAGTCGTTGGCCAGCCGGGCGAGCAGCTGGTGGCCCGCGGCGGTCGGGTGAACGCTGTCCCAGTACAGATAGGTTCCGGGCGTGGCGCAGACGGTGACCCCGTTGAAGCAGGCGTCCCGCGCATTGGTCAGGCCGAAGGATCCCGGGTTGCCGGCCAGGGTGATGCCGATCTTGTAAAGGTCCATCAGGATGATGTTGGTCCCCGGACGGGCCGCGGCCGTGGTCATCAGGCCGCTGAGCAGGGCGCCGTTGAACTGCGTGCCGGCGTAGTCCGCCAGGGCCGCGGCCGCGGCTCCCGCGCCCTGGTTGAACTGGGGCGTCAGGGCCAGGTTCGGCAGGTTCGAAACGAGAATGGTGCCGGCCCCGGCTCCGGCCACGTTGTTGACGATAAAGTTGATGTCGGTCGCGGCGGCCAGGACGACCGGCTGGATGGCGCCGGTCGGGTTGGCCGAGGCGCCGGCGGCCGGAACGGCCTGGAAGATGTTGTTGGCCCCGCCCAGGATGCTGACCAGATCAGTGGAGCGGAAGGTGCCGCCCGCGCCGGTGTAGGCCAGCAGCTGGTTGCGCATTCCCGGGGGGCTGGCCGAGCTGTCGGTCCGGGCCCCGCCGAAGGCGTAGTTGACGCTGCCGGTCACCGGCGCGCCGGCCGTGTAGCGTCCGGCGTTGAAGCCCAGCAGCTCGGTGAAGACCGGACCATTGGAGAAGCGCCCCTGGAAATAGGGCGGCGAGGCAGGCTGGCCGGAGATGGCGTACAGATTGCCGTTGTCGCTCAGGCTGTCGCCGAACACGACAAGGCGGCTGTAGCTCTGGGCGCTGGCGGCCGAGGCCATGGCGCCGGCGGCGGCGACCGTCAGTGCGGCAAGCGCCGCGCTGCGCAGGAAACGAGACATCGATGATCCTCCCTCGGTCGTCATCATGCGACCGTTGAGGGCAGTGTGCGCCGGTTTCGCGTCCGCGCAAGATGCCGTTGGGGAAGGTATTCAGTGCAGCATGCGGAAGCGCAGCGTTCCGGCAACACTCTTCAGGGCACGGAGCGCTTCCGGATCGTAGTCGCGGTCGACGTCGGTGATGACATAGCCGGTGCGTTCGTCGGTCTTCAGATGCTGGCCGAGGATGTTCAGGCCGGCGGCGGTCAGTTCGCGGTTCAGTTCGGCGAGGACGCCGGGCTGGTTGCGGTGGATGTGCAGGATGCGGTGGGCCCCCGTCACCTCGGCCAGCTGCACATTGGGCAGGTTGACGCAGAAGGTGGTGTCGCCGCGGTTGAGGTAGGCCAGCAGGCGCTCGGCGGCGAATTCGCCGATGGCTTCCTGGGCCTCCTCGGTCGAGCCGCCGATGTGGGGCGTCAGGATGACGTTCGGCAGGCCGCGCAGGGGGCTGTCGAACGGGTCGGCGTTGGTGGCCGGCTCGTCGGGGAAGACATCGATGGCCGCGCCGCCGATGCGGCCGGCGCCCAGCGCCTGGGCCAGGGCGCCGATGTCGACGACATGGCCGCGCGACAGGTTCACCAGCAGGGCGCCCGGCTTCATCTTCGAAAGGCGGGCGGCGTCGATCAGGGCGGCGTTGTCCGCGCGGCCGTCGACATGCAGGCTGACCACGTCGCTCTCGGCCAGCAGGGCGTCCAGCGAACTCATGCGACGGGCGTTGCCCAGGGCGAGGCGCTCGGTCAGGTCGTGGAAGATGACCCGCATCCCCAGGCCCTCGGCCAGCACCGACAGCTGCGAGCCGATGGCGCCGTAGCCGACGATGCCCAGGGTCTTGCCGCGCAGTTCACGTGAGCCGGTCGCCGACTTGTTCCATACGCCGCGATGCATGGCGGCGGACTTGTCGGCCACGTCGCGCATCAGGGCGATGGTCAGGCCCACGGCCAGCTCCACCACCGAGCGGGTGTTGGAATAGGGGGCGTTGAACACGGCCACGCCCCGGTCGGCGGCGGCCTCGAGGTCGATCTGGTTGACGCCGATGCAGAAGGCGGCGATGGCCATCAGGCGAGGCGAGGCCTCCAGCACGCGGGCGCTGACCTGGGTCTTGGAGCGGACGCCCAGCACATGGACGCCCTGCAGGGCCTCGATCAGGGCGTCCTCGTCGAGGGCGCCCTTCAGGGTCTCGACCGAATAGCCGGCCTCGTGCAGCCGCTCGACCGCGGCGGGGTGGATGTTCTCCAGCAGCAGGATGCGAATGCGGGCGCGGGGATAGGACCAGCGGCCGGCCAGACCCTCGGCGTGCAGGAACTCGTCCATCGACGGTGAAACCACGTCGGCGGCCGCCACGACCCGGTCGCGGCGGACGATCTCGGTGAAGGCGTGGAAACGGTCGGCGGCGCCGGCGAGGCGGACCTCGGCGTCGGTCCAGCCGTCGCCGACCATGATCACCGGTCCGGGGAAGGATTGCGCCCGCACGGCGATCGACTTGCCGTCGGCGTGGGCCAGCGGATTGTCCTGATCCACGCCGGTGACGCGGCCTTCGGCGTCGTAGGCGAGGTCGTTGCACAGCACCCGGTCCGGCGCGATGTGAAGGTGCTCGGCGAGGGGCGCGATGATCTCGCGGAAGCCGCCCGACAGGATGACGATCCGGTCCGCGTTCTCGCGGAAGAAGCGCAGGTTGCGGCGCACCGAGGGCGTGCCCTCGTCGAGAATGCGGCCGGCCAGTTCGGCGATATGGTCGCGGGTCAGGGGCAGCAGCTCAAGGCGGCGGTGGAGCGCTTCGCCGAAGGGGATGTCGCCCGTCATGGCCCGATCGGTCAGGGCCACGATCTCGGCGCGGATCGCCTCGGCGTCGGGCGCCCCGGCCAGGGCGATGTCGGCCAAGGCCTCCAGGGTCTCGATCCGCACGAGGGTCGAGTCGAAGTCGAAGATGTAGGTCGCCGGATCCGCCATGGCGTGACCTTGGCCCAGCTTCGCAGTTGCAGCAATGGGGCGGGCCCGGGTTCGAAAAAACAGTCCGAAGCGTCCGAAGCGTCCGGACCGTCCGGATCAGAAATGAAACGCCGGCCGCCCCGCGAGGGACGGCCGGCGATCAGTCTGGCTTGGCGCTACGTCAGAAACGGACGCAGGCGTCAGAATTTTCCGAGGCTGCGCAGGCGGCTGTCGGGGCGGCGGGCGTCCATGGCGGCGGCGCCGATAGCCGCCGCGATGGTCAGAAGGGCGAGGGCCGCGCCGCCTTCACGCGCGTGATCCTTCGCATAGACACCGGCGTCGTGCGCGTAGCGGCGCGCGGTCTTGCCTTGCTTCTTCAAGATCTTGCGCGAGGAATGTCGGGCGTCGTGCAGGAAGCGCTCGCCGCGATGGCGGGCTTCGTCGCCGATGTCGGAGGCGCGCTCGCCGGCGTCGCTGAAGCCATGGCGCACCGTTTCGGCCAGATCGCCGAAGCGGTCGCGCAGGGCGTCCGTATCGACCCAGCCGCGCGGATCCATGCGGCCACGAAGGCGATCGTAGCGGCTCGGGCCGGAGCGCTGGTTCAGCAACAGGGCGGCGATGCCGATTCCGGCCAGGATGGCGACGACGCCGCCGGTGATTCCCGGGTGTTTGCGGACTTCGGCGAGGGCGGAGAACTGGCGGACCATGGGATAGTGAACCTCTTCATCGAGACCGTCGTCGTTCGGGTCGTAGAGCCCGTCGTCGAACGGCTGGTACGCGGAACCCCTGTCCCGCATCATGACAGGAGCGAACCGGGCCAGAAGAGGTTCCGCCAGACCCGGCAGGGCGGAATAGAAGCTGGCGATCAGCCGCCCTCCGCCCCCGACCGTGATCTCGCGGATCGGATGGCTGGCGCAGTACAGGATGGTGTCGGCCACGACGTGCGTCGCATAGACCGGCTGCGGGTTCTGCACCGCCTGACCCGTCAGGTTCCGGGCGTGCTTGTTGTAGGGCGTGTCGATCGCCGAGGGCTTGACCAGCGACAGGGTGATCGGGGCCTGCTCGCGCATCAGCTCCATGCGGAAGGCGTTGGTGAAGCCTTTCACCGCGTGTTTGGAGGCCGAATAGACGCCCTGGACCGGGATCGGCGCGTCAGAAAGGGTCGAGCCGACATTGACGATGGCCCCGCCGCCCGGCCGTTCGCGCAGGTGGTCGGCGGCGATCATCGAGCCGTTGACCACGCCCCAGTAGTTGGTCTCGAACAGCCGCCGCTGATCCTCGAGCGTCGTCGCGCTGATATTGCCGAAGATCGAGACCCCGGCGTTGTTGATCCAGGTGTCGAAACCGCCGAACAGGCGCACGCATTTCTCCGCCGCCCCGGCCAGGGCGTCATAGTCGGCCACGTCCGCGACGGCCCAGGCGGCGCGGGCGCCGGTGGCCTGCAGCTCTTCACACAGAGCCTTCAGATCGTTTTCACCGCGGGCGATCAGGAAGACGCAGGCCCCCGCCTTCGCCGCCCGCCGCGCCGTGGCCAGACCGATGCCCGAGGTGGCGCCGGTGATGACGATCGCTTGCTGGTTCAGGGGCTTGAGGGTCGCTTTGGTCATGAAACCGCCGGGTCTGTGCGCTTGAAATCAGGTCTTGGACGAACGGGGCCGAGCCCCCGCCGGTTCCTGCTGTAGCATGCAGGTCTTACCATTCGCGATGGTCGCGCCTATCTGACGACGCTTCCGCACAGTCGCCCATTTCGAGGATCGCCCGTGACCGATCACGCGCATACGACGCCTTCGCCCGCCCATCCCGCCGACGATCTGGCCGCCGCCTTCCAGATCGAGGGCTGGCCCGTGCGCGGCCGGCTGGTGCGGCTGGGCGAGACCATCGACGCCATCCTGTCGGCCCACGCCTATCCCGAGCCCGTGGCGGCCCTGCTGGGCGAGGCCTGCGCCCTGGCGGCGCTGGTGGGGTCGAGCCTGAAGTTCGAGGGCCGGCTGATCGTGCAGGCGCAGGGCGACGGGCCGGTGCGCTATGTCGTCGCCGACTATGACACCCAGGGGCATATGCGCGGCTATTGCCGCTTCGACGAGGACGAGGTGGCCGCGGCCTCGCAGGGCTTCGCCCGGCCGGGCGCGCGCTCGCTGCTGGGGCAGGGGGTGTTCGTCATGACGCTGGACCGCGGCCCCGATTTCGAACGCACCCAGGGCATCACCCCGATCGAGGGCGAGAGCCTGTCGCTGGCGGCCGAACACTATTTCCAGCAGTCCGAGCAGATTCCGACCAAGGTCCGCCTGGCCGTCGGCGCGGTGGCGACCGAAACGGGCATGGCCTGGCGGGCCGGCGGGGCGCTGATCCAGCTGATCGCCGGCGACGACGCGCGCGGCTCGACCGAGGAGGCGTGGAACCGGTCGCGGGCCCTGTTCCAGACCCTGGCCGACGATGAACTGCTGGACCCGACGATCACCCCGGAGACCCTGCTGTTCCGCCTGTTCCACGAGGACGGGGTGCGGCTTGAGGACGCGCGGGCGCTGGTGGCGCAGTGCCGCTGTTCGCGCGCCCGCATCGCCGGGGTGCTGACCTCGTTCCAGGCCGAGGAGCGGGCCGAAATGGTCGAGGCCGACGGGATGATCCGCGTGACCTGCGAATATTGCGCGACGGTCTATGAGCTGGGGCCGGAAGAGATCACCACCGACTGATCCGCCGAAGCGTGACCGCGAGTTCATTTGAAGTTCAGGTCCCGGCCCGTCATTGGCGAACCATGATCACCGTCCTCGCCGCCTCCCTCTTCCTGACCGCCGCCGCGCCCACGCCGCCGCCGTGCCGCTTCACGGGGGAGCCGCGCGCCTGGACGACCGCCGCGCTGGCGTCCTGGGACCGGCTGGATCGTGAGCGGCTGCGGATCGCCGAACCCGTGACTCCGGTGATCACCCTGTTCGACGAGGCCTGCGCCTGGACCCTGACCCCTGACGCCCGCGGCGATTTCCGCGTCGGCGCGCGGCGCTATCGCACAACCGGCTCCGCCCATTCGGGACAGGTGGGCCTGCCCGACGGAGGGACGGTTCCGGCCCGGAAGCTGGCCTTCGCCTCGCCGATGTCCGACGGCCGGATGTTCTTCATCATGGCCCTGCCGGCGGTCTGGCGCGCGGACGACACCGAGCCGCGCGACTGGAACCGCCTGTCGATGGTCGTCTTCATGCACGAGTTCGCCCACACCCAGCAGGCCGCGAGCCTGGGCGTACGGATCGACGACCTGCTGGCGCGCGGCCTGCCCGAGGACAGCGACGACGACGTGATCCAGGACCGGTTCGGCGAGCAGCCGAACTATCGGACGGCCTATGAGGGCGAACGGGACCTGTTCTACCGGGCGGCCGCCGCGCGCGACGCCAGCATGGCGCGCTTCAATCTGGCTTTGGCCGCGCACGCGATGGAGGCCCGCCGGGCGCAGTGGTTCCGCGGCGAGGAGGCCGTGTACGCCGAGGCGGACGACGTGTTCCTGACCCTGGAGGGCACGGGCAACTGGGCCGCCTGGATGTGGCTGACCGACCCGCGCGGCGGGCGTCTGAGCCCGTCGGAGGCGACGACCTTCGTAAGGGGCGGCGGCAATCGCTGGAGTCAGGACGAGGGGCTTGGGATCATGCTGGCCGTCGACCGCCTGACGCCGGACTGGCCGGCGCTGGCGTTCGCTCCCCGGGGCGCCACGGCGGACCGGCTGATCGAACGGGCTCTACGGAGCCGCTGAGGCCTGGGCCGCGACCGGCGGAGATGCGGTCGATGGTCCGAGGGCGAGGACGCCGTCATGGGCGCCGTCGCTGACGGGACCCATGACGACTCCGCGCGCCTCGGCGTCGTATCGGGTCATGGAGTCATGGGCCCGACAGCCGTCCGCCTGACAGTTCCACGACTGCCCGCCCTGCTGGGCGACGTTGAGGGTGATGGTCTCCCTGGGCGGCAGGTGGGCCACGGCAGGCATGAGGTCAAACCGGTCGAAGCGCGTCTTGCTGGCGTGGATGTTGCCGACCAGGACCAGCACCCGGGACTCCGGCCGTTCGGTCGCCGCCCGCGACAGCTCCACCGCCATGTCCAGCTCATAGTAGTTCTGGTCGAACGCGGCCGGCCTCGGGCGGGAGGGCTGGAAGGCGCGGAACGCCACATCGGCCCCGCCGGCCTTCAACCGGCGGATCGACTGCATCATCTCCAGCATGGCCAGGCTGGTGCGCCCGTCCGCCATGGCCGCATTGTGGAAAATGGTGTCGCGCAGAGCCTCCGCGGCCGTCGTGTCGTCCGGAGCCGCGAGGAAGGCGTCCAGCCGGGGCTGCATGTCCACAGGCAGCTCCAGCGCCACGGTCACCGGTCCCTGTTCCGCCGCGGCGCAGACCAGTTGCGCGAAGGCGGCGGGCGTCTCCGCGGCGCCGTGGATTTCCCCCACGATCACGAAGCGGGCCTCCGGCGTCCACAAGGCCTCGTGCCCGGACGGAGGCGAGCAGGGCGCGGCGGCGAGAATCGTTGCGGCGGCGAACAGTGCGATCATGAGAACCCCCGGTCACGCACGGGCCATACCTGTGCGTGTGCAAGGGTTGACGCCCGATTGCGGCGGTCGCGTGGCGGGTCAGTAGGCCAGCGCGATCCCGTCCTTGCGCATTTCCGTGGCCGCGCCCCAGGTCCAGGGGCCGCGTCCGTTCGTCTGACGCACCACGTTCTGATAGCCGCCGAAGCCGCCGTTGGGGCCGCCCAGAATCCAGCCCATGGCTTCGAGTTGCGCCTTTGACGCGGCGGGGACTCCGGTTTCAAGGAACAGGGTCCCGACGCCCTCGGCCGGGTGGCCGGTGGGTTCGGACGAGCCCTCGTGCTGCCAGCGCGGGGCGTCGCCGGCCTCCTGCGGGTCGAGGCCGTAGTCGACCATGTTGATGATGATCTGGGCCTGGCCCTGCGGCTGCATGCCGCCGCCCATGACGCCATAGGCCATCCACGGCTCCCCGCCCTTGCAGGCGAAGCCGGGGATGATGGTGTGGAAGGGGCGTTTGCCGGGTGCGTAGACGTTGGGATGGCCGTCGGTCAGGGCGAACAGTTCGCCGCGGTCCTGGAACATGAAGCCGAGGGTCCCGCCGTCCGGGCCGTCGGGGACGAGGCCCGAGCCCATGCCGCGATAGTTGGACTGGATCCAGCTGACCATCATGCCGTCCTTGTCGGCGACGCTGAAATAGGTGGTGTCGCCTTGCGTCGGAGCGTCGCCCGGGAAGACGCGGTCCATGACCCGGTCGGGCCGGATCAGGGCGGCGCGTTCGGCGGCGTAGGCTTTCGAGTTCAGCCATTCGACCGGCGTGCGGCTGAAGCGGTCGTCGGCGAACCATTTCGCCCGGTCCTCGAAGGCCAGCCGCTTGGCCTCGGCCTGGTGGTGGATCGAGGCGGCCGACTGGAAGCCCATGCTCTTGAGGTCGAAATTCTCGCAGATGTTGAGGATCTGATTGGTCGACAGGCCCTGGGTGTTGGGGCCGAGCCCATAGACGTCGACGCCGCGATAACCGGTGCGGATCGGCTCGACCCATTCGGTGCGGTGCGGGGCCAGGTCGGCGCGGGTCAGCCAGCCGCCGATGCGGCGGAAATAGCGTTCGATATGGTCGGCGATCGGCCCGTCGTAGAAGGCGTCGCGGCCGCCCTCGGCGATCAGGCGCAGGGTGCGGCCGAGGTCGGGATTGGCGAAGACCTCGCCGACCTTCGGGGTGCGGCCGTCGGGGGCGTAGACCTTCCTGCGGTTGTCGTTCTCCTCGATGATCGCGGACCGGCGATCGAAATTGGCCATGTTGCGCTCGAGGTACCAGGCGATCAGCTGGGGCATGGGCACGCCCTCCTCGCACAGCTCGGCGACCGGCAGCAGGACGTCCTTCCAAGGCAGCTTGCCGTAGCGCTGGTGCGCGCTCCACCAGGCGTCGACCGTGCCCGGGACATTGACCGTGACCGCGCCATAGGGCGGCAGATAGCCGTCCTCGGCCTTCCTCGACCGGGCCGTCTCCAGCGACAGGCCGCGGGGGCTGTTTCCCGAACCGTTGAAGCCGACGACCTTCCGTTGGGCCGGGTCCCACAGCATGCAGAAGGCGTCGCCGCCGATGCCGTTGGCGGTCGGCTCGAGGAAGCCGAGGGCGGCGTTGATGGCGATGGCCGCGTCGATGGCCGAACCGCCGCGCCTCAGGGTGTCGATGCCGATCAGGGTGGCGCGCGGATGGGCCGTGGCGGCGGCGCCGTGCTGGCCCCAGACGGTCGAGCGGCCGACGAACTGCACGCCGCTGTTGCGATTGCCGGGACCGACGCCGGCGTAGGGGTCGGCGGGCGCGGTC
>Ga0265296_1000999_pt1 | contig 35586 bp, 45 predicted proteins | sample MunlanPumphouse1_FD_189073 | JGI IMG/M metagenome (GOLD analysis project Ga0265296, IMG submission 189073) | Groundwater microbial communities from a municipal landfill in Southern Ontario, Canada - Pumphouse #1 | ecosystem: Environmental > Aquatic > Deep subsurface > Groundwater | place...
TCGGTGGTGAGCAGGATGATGTTTTGCCCCCGCTCCCGCTCCTGGCCCACGGTCATCCGGGCGATATTGATCTTATGTTTGCCGATGGTGGTGCCGATGGCCCCGATCACCCCCGGTTTGTCGGTGTTGTAGATGAACAGTAAATGTCCTTCGGGCACGGCCTCCATCCGGAACTTGTTGATCCGCACCAGCCGGGGCTCATATTTGCCGAAGATGGTGCCGGCCACCACGTTTTCTTCATTATTGACCCGCACGGTCAGGCGGATCAGGTTCGCGAAGTCTTCCGCGGAGGCCGCTTTCTCCTCGGTGATGTGGATTCCCCGGGCCTGGGCCATGGCCGGGGCGTTCACGTAATTCACTTCGTCGTGCATCACCGGATACAACAACCCCTTGAGCAGGGAATGGGTCAGGGGCTTGGTGTCCAGTTGGGAGACTTCCCCGATATAAGCAATGCTGATCGCGGAAATGGGCCCTTCGCTCATCTGCGCCTGGAAGGACCCCAGGGCCTCGGCCAGGGTCAGGTAGGGTTTCAGCTTGACCATGGTCTCCTGGCTCACCGACGGCGCGTTCACCGCGTTCTTGATGGTGCCGTACACCAGCAGCTCCACGATCTGCTCGCAGACCGCCACCGCCACGTTGGCCTGGGCCTCTTCCGTGGACGCGCCCAGATGCGGGGTGCAAATCACGTTGGGCATCTCCCGGAGGGGAAAGTCCGCGCCCGGCGGCTCCGTCTCATACACGTCCAGGGCCGCGCCCGCCACCTTCCCGTCTTTCAGGGCCTCCAGCAGCGCCGCTTCGTCAATCAGGCCGCCCCGGGCGCAGTTGATGATGCGCACCCCGGGCTTCATCTTTTGGAAGGCCGCCTTATTCAGGAGCTTGGCCGTGTCCTTGGTCTTGGGGGTATGGAGCGTGATGAAATCGGCCCGGGCATAGAGATCGTCCAGGGAGACCGGCTCCACCCCCAGGTTGGCCGCCACTTCCTTGGTGATGAAGGGGTCGTAGGCCAGCACCCGCATCCTCAGCCCCAGGGCCCGCTCCGCCACCACCGTGCCGATGCGGCCCATGCCGATGATCCCCAAGGTCTTGTTGAACAGCTCCGTGCCCTGGAACTTCTTCTTCTCCCATTTGCCTTCCCGCATGGACTGCGCGGCCTGGGGGATGTTCCGGGCCAGGGCCATCATCAGGGACAGCGCGTGTTCCCCGGTGGTGATGGTGTTGCCCCCCGGGGTGTTCATCACCACGATGCCGGCCTTACTGGCCGCGGGGATGTCCACGTTGTCCAGGCCCGTGCCCGCCCGGCCCACCACTTTGAGGCGAGGCGCCGCCGCGATCAGTTCCGGGGTCACCTTGGTGGCGCTCCGGATCACCAGCGCGTCCGCGTCCTTGATGACCTCTTTGAGCTCCTCGGGTTTCATGCCCGGCCGGTTGATCACCTCGATATTGGGCTGAGCCTCCAGGACCGCCACGCCCGCGGCGTGCAAATTATCGCTGATCAGGACCTTCATGCTGCCGCCTCCTTGGCCAGGACTTCTTGCGCGGCCTGCAGCCCCACGCCCGGCGTCACCTTATACCCCAGGGTGGTCAACACCTCTTCCAGACCGCCGATGGTGCCCAACAGGTCCACCGTATCGATAAAGCCCATATGGGCAATGCGGAAAATCTTGCCCTTGGCCTCGGCCTGGCCGCCCGCGATCCAGATGCCCTTCTTCCGGAGCTCCGCCACCACCTTCTGGCCGTCCACCCCTGCCGGGGCCAGCACCGCGGTCAGCACCGAGGACGGAAAATCCTTGGAGTACAGCTCCAGGCCCATGGCCTTCATGGCCGCCTTGCAGGCCTTGGAGAGCCGCTCGTTATGCGCGTAAATCTTGTCCAGGCCCGCCTTCTTGATCTTCCCCAGCACTTCCCTGAGGCCCATGATCAAAGTCACCGGCGAAGTATAGGGGGTCTGGTTTTTCTCTGCGGATTTCAGCGCCTTGGAGAAATTGAAATAGTACTTGGGGCACTTCGAGGTCTTCACGAACTCCCAGGCCTTAGGGCTCAAAGCTGCAAAGGCCAGGCCCGGCGGCAGCATCATCGCCTTTTGCGACCCCGCCACCAACACATCGATACCCCACTCATCCATGGGCAGTTCGTAACCCCCCAACGCGCTGATCGCGTCCACCACCAGGATGACTCCCGGCCGGCTTTTTGTAACCGCGGCCAGTTCCTTCACCGGGTGCGACACGCCCGTGGAGGTCTCGTTGGCCTGGACGAAGACCGCCTTGATGGCCGGGTTGGCGTCCAGCATTTTTGCCACCGCCTTGGGGTCCACGGCCTTGCCCCAGGTCACTGCCAGGCGCTCGGCCTTGACGCCGAAGACGTTACAGAGTTCCGTCCAGCGTTCGCCGAATTTACCGCCGTCCACCACCAACGCGGTGTCCCCGGGGCTCAGCAGGTTGGCCACCGACCCTTCCATGGCGCCGGTGCCGGTGGCTGCAAAGATCAGCACTTCCTGCTGCGTTTGAAAAAGATATTTCAGATCCGCCCGCACCTCCCCCAGGATTTCCATGAACAGGGGGGACCGGTGGTGAATGATGGGCTGAGCCATGGCCAGGTTGGTTTCCGGGGCCACGGGGGTGGGACCCGGGGTCATCAGATACATTTTCATCGCTTGCACCTTACCTTAAGACCTCGCCGCGGCGCGAGGGAATTTTAACACCTTTACAGAATATCTTTGCAGCATGTCCTGCTGAGCGAACATTCATGACCCAAGGGGGCATACCGAATCGCGAAAATGGGCTGCCGCCACTTGCGGCAGTCACCCCTGGTGGAGCGGCCGTCTCTGGCCGCCCGGAAATGGGCGGGCACAACAGCCCCACCCTACAGGGACATTTTCATCTCCAGCGAAGAATCCAGCCTTTGCAACACCCAGCCCCTTCGCTTCCCTCAGGGTGACAGAACAATCCTTTCTTGCCATAGAAAATTCTTGAATTAATAAATATATTTCCTTCCCGCCCCCCTGTCAAGATTTCTGTCTAGACATAGTGAAAAATAGCACGAACTCCTGCCCAATTCGCCGTATCTTATCGCTCGGGAAGAAAAATATTTTGAAGGAATGAGAAGAAGCGAACATCCGCTATGGTGAAAAGAATAGAAAAAATGAGACAACCCCCATTTATCCTCGTTCCCAAGCTCCAGCTTGGGAACGCACTTGCCCGCAAAGCTCCAGCTTTGCCTTACAAATCAAGCACATCAATCTCCAGCACTCCCCCCTGCCCCAAATAATTCTTCGCACTGGAATACAGCCAATCTTCCGCCCTCTCCACCAACCCGGCCTTCACCGGATTGGCATGAATATACTCCACCTTCTGCCTCAGCATCTCCTCCGAACTCACCAACTGCGGATGAAACCCCTCCTGCCACACCTGATGCCGACTCTCCTTCTTATGCTTCGCCTTAAAATACTTAAATTGATTCAGCAGCCAGTCTTTCCCCTCTGAGGTAGCCAACTTAATTATGGCCTGGGCAGTATAACTCTTGAACTCCTTGATCGTCTCCGTCAGTCGCTCACCATTGGCAACTAAATGCAGATGGTTGTCCAGAATTACATAAGCAAAAATCTTTAACCCCTTCTGCTCGCGGCAATACTTCAAAGATTCTATGATGATCTCCAAGTAAGCCTTCCTGGTAAAAACCGGCAGCCATTCGATGATGGTGCAGGTCAGGAAATAGGGATAGGAATTATCGGTGATCCGGTAACGCGTTCTCATGGGCCGCTAAGGCAAAGCAGAGCTTTGCCCCCAAGTGTGTTCCCAAGCAGGAGCTTGGGAACGAGAGGAGGCATTCGGCTCATGCCTCTTTTAAGAATTGGGTTCAACAACTTCACTCGAAACATAGCGCTTTCCAAGAGTTTTCAAACTTGAATTTTTCGTCTCAAGCTGCTGTCTATACTCCATAAAATCTTCAAAAAGATGTACGGGCTGGCTATATGTTCTGTCGTCATTCCTCACCACAGCGGCAAGTCCCACAATAGAAGGTTCCTTTGGATATCTCTTTTTGAACTGGTCCATTGCTGTTAAGATTATTTTTGTCCAATATTGAACCTCTTCTTTTAATATAGCACGAATATTTTCATGTACGCTTCCAAGTGATGCAATGTAATCTCGTATTAATGGTTTTATATCAATCTTATCTCCAGAAGACTTGAGTTCTTTTAACACCGATTTTTTAAACTTTATGTCTTCTTCTAAATCCTCTGGATGCATATTAGGGGTCAATGAGAATAATATTCTATTCCCTGATTTTAATTCTACCGATCTCATATTAAAAATAACAGAACCGATTGGGAAGCCTCTATGTTGTACATAGTTCCTGAGAGCTTCCATTACCCTATATGCGAAGCATTGATCATACTGCTGATTCTTAAATTCTTCGATCTTTCTAACAGTCTCTGAATCCTTGCCGAATATATTATGAAAATGGTGCTTGGTATGATCCAGATATAACCTGGAGGCACTAAGTAAGTTTATTAATCGTCTGTTGACTAAATTTTTCTCATTATGAAATCGAGTATAGCTTAGATTTCTTAGAACCATGTGGTTAGCGGAAATTTCCAAAAAACACATCTCAAGCTCAAGGTAATTCTCGACCACGGCATCAAATTTCTGTTCTATGAATAGCGCCTCAAGCAAATTTGCTTTCGCTGATTTTATATCTACGTATTCTTTCTCCGATATGTCAATGAATGCAGGCGAGCCAAGTACATATCTTGTTAATCCGTAATTCATAACAACCTCAAAATGTCAACTGTTCCCCTTCATTTATTATGGTAATTTCATTTTTAGGCAATAATTATTAATTTAAAATGAATTTTTAAGCATCGTCTCTTCTTTGTCAATAGCTAATTTTCCCCAAATCCGCGTCAATCATCCACTCCTTGCTGGAATTTTCCCTCTTTTCCCCTAAAATCCTTAGGGAAGCCCCCGGATGCTGCCGCCGGGGTGCAGGCCCCCCGCAGGTGTCGGTAGGGTAATGCCCACCAATTCCTTAGCGGCAGCCCCGGGCCTTAGCCCGAAAACCTAAATTCCCTTAAATTCCTCTTTTTCAAAGGGGGACTTGAGGCACACCCATTCTTTAAGGAGGAGCGGCCTGGTCATCGGTGCTGTTTTTTCCACTGCCTCCCCCGGTCCCCAGCCGCAACCAAGCGGGCAGAAGCGGACCAGAAGCGGCACAATTGCGGAACCAAAGCGCGCCGTTCCGCAATTCCAGGGTCACCCATCCGCAAAAAACCTGGAATATTGCGGACTTAGTCCGTGCTAAATTCTCTCTTGAGATACAAAAAACCGCCGCCAGGCCTTCCCGGGCGCAGTAATCAAGCTGAGACCTCAAAGCACCCGCGTGTTTTTCCCCCCTTTTCTAAAGGGGGGCAGGGGGGATTATATAAGCGCTTGATAATCCCCCTAAATCCCCCTTTAAGAAAGGGGGACTTCAAGATCTTCTGGACTGGGGAGTTGGTATGAATTACTGGAACAAAGCACCAGCCTCCCCGGTTTGACATGCACCGGCAAACCGGGTAAGATCACTCACGAATCTTTATTCTTTTAACAGAAAACGGAAAACTGAAAACGGAAAACCGGCTTTTAATGGCAGAAACCTGGAAATTCGACATATTGGGCCTGGAGGCCCGCTCCCGGCGCCTCATTGTGGAAGGCCGCATTACTCCGCCCTATGCCCGGCCCTATCACGACCCCCTGGTCTTCTACCTGGTCCTGGGGCCCGATTACCTCTCCCTGGAAGTAAGCCGGGACTTCGACGGCGACAAATTCCTGGACTACCTCGCCCGGCTCTGGGGCCCGCCCGAAGAGGGACCCCGCATCCAGGTGGGCGGCCGCCAGGACGAGGAAGAGGGCGCCATGCAACTGGTGGAACATCAATTTATGCCGGACCTGCGGCCGGAGATGCTCAACCGCCTGGCCACTCTGCTCGGCCACCCCTTGCCCGGCGCCACTGCCCCCAGTCCACCCCCCATGGAGGAACCATGATCCATCTGACGGAATATGACCCCAGATTAGAAGGTATCTGGTGGGTCCAGGAAAGCGGCATGAGCTGCAACGTCTATGTCCTGGACGAAGGCCGCACCATGATCGACGCGGGCAACTATTACGGCATGCTCCAGGAAATAAGCGAAGAGTTCGACCTCTCCCTCATGGAGCGCCTCTTCCTCACCCACTGCCACTTCGACCACGTGGGGGGCATGGGGGAACTCTTCGACTGGTGCAACCCCCAGGTCCTGGCCCACGTGAATACCCTGGGCCATATCAATTTCCAGAACGTCCCTTTCATGAAGATCATGGATAAGGCCGGGCGGATAGATAAGGTGGTGCAGCTCCGGGGCGGCGAAAAGTTTGAGTGCGGCCCCCACCTCCTGGAGGTGATCGCCACCCCCGGCCACACCCGGGGGGACATCTCCCTTTACGAGCACCATAACCGGATTCTCTTTCCCGGGGATATGGTCTTCGTCTCCCCGCCCATGGAGAACGTCCTGGCCGACGCGGACCAAAACCTGGGGGACATCAAGGAACTCATCGCCTCCCTGGGCCGGCTCCTGCCCTACCAGGTGGACTTCCTGCTGCCGGGCCACGGCCATCCGGCCTTTGCCGACGGCAGCGCCTTTGTCCTCCATGCTTATCTGGAAACCCGCAAAAGCAAGGAAGAAGATGGCATGAAGCCTTATCTGGACGCGGGGCGCATCCTGGGGGACACGGGCCAACCGGACAGGGCCCTGGAATGCTACAATATGGCCTTGCTGGCGGACGCGGCCAATCTCGAGGCCCTGGTCTATAAAGGCGCCACCCTCACCGAGCTCCAGCACTACGACGAGGCCCTGGAATGCTTCGAGAAGATCCTGAAACACGTTCCCAACCTGGAAGAGGCGCTGCTGGGCAAAGGCTTTGCCCTTCTGGGCCTGGGCCGCACCGAGGAGGCCCTCAGCCTCCCCGGCTTCGCCGCGAAGTTAATGGAGATGAAGCGTTAAAGGAAATTGTGGGTAGAGGCCGCCGGGCCCGGCAACCTCTGGCAGCTTCCCCCAAAGAGCCTGGCAATCATATATGAAAATCTTGGTGGACAATTGGGACAAAGGGCGGCGGGTCTCCCAGGTGGAAGGGCGGGCCCTGATGGCTGCCATAGGACCGGCCGGGGCGGAAGAACTGGACTTTACCCTGACCCTTTATTCCGATCAGATCTCGCTAAATATCCCCGCCACGGCCGGAGGCCGGGAGTTCATCGCCCGTCTCACCCTGATCCTGGGCCCCCCCTCAATGGAGCCCACTGTCAAGTGTAGCTGTTCCTGGGGGGACGGGGTAATGGGGGCCATGTATCTGGTGCTTTGGGACCTGGCCCCGGCTAGCGCGGCCCAGACCCTGGAAGACCTGCACACCTTTCTCCTAGCCCCTCCCGCCTAACCCCGAAAAGATGGAATTAACCCGGGACGTAAACGTGGACCGCCAGACCCCTCTGTTGGCAAATCGGCAGGAAGGGAGAGGTCTTCAGGCTGGCCGGTGGGCCTGGGGATTGGCCGGGGGTTGGGTCACCACAATCCAGGGGAGGCACAGGGGTTGGTTGGCCGCGGCAAAGGAAAAGCCGGAAGGCAGGTAGGCCCCAAAGGGACATTGTCCGCAAAGCTTCCCTTCCTGGCCGCAGATAACCTCCAGGCGCTGGGAGTCGCCGATCATTTGGCGCAGCTCTGCCTGCATACGTTGGACATCTTCTAACTGGGGGCGCTCGATCTCTTCGATCATCTGTTTAAGCAGTTTGGCCATTGCCATTATTAAGGGAGGCAGTTCTGCCTCAGATTTCTGCAACCGCGCCAGAAAATCAATAGTCTGCAAGCCATGAAAGCTCATGATCTGATATCTCCAGTACCTAGGCTGAGATTCCCGGAAAAGCGGATGTGGGACATCATCCCGGTGCCCAAATATATTTTATATAAGGTGTTCATCCATTTATTCGGTTTGGGTAGATATTCCAGTACGGGGCGCCGGCCTTCACTCCATTCCACCAGAAACTGCGTGAAAATAATCCATTGCATCAATTCCTCCGGATCATCCAACAAGGAGGGGAAATAGCGGAACTCGATGGTCTTCCGGTACCAATAGGAATGGAGATTGAGGCCATGGTAGCGGGTGGGGTGCATTTTCCGGTGCCGGGGCGCTTCCGGATCGCTATGGTTCTCCTGGGAATACCAGAGACTTTGCACCACCGGGTTCTGTTCCCCGGCATTATTCCGGTACCAATCATAAAGATCGATTTCCAGGGGCCGGCAGGCCTCAGTTAGGCGGCGATCCTCCGGCAGGAGGCAATAAATGTAATCTTCGAAGATGGAGACTATCCGGAGCAACTGAAATAGCTGGCGATCTCCGAAATTTTCCGGGTCCACACCATGGTGCACATGAAACCCGCAGGTTTCATTGACCTGGATTTCGGGAAATTCCTTAAGGAGGAGCAAGGCGCCATATACCTGGGCGAGTCCCTTAAGGCCGGAAAGGATGGGACTCACCAGTTCGCTGCCCCCTGCGCCCTTGATGCTGTCGTCCGTAACGAAAGACCAGGCCTCATAGAGGGGCGCATCCGGGGAAAAGCCGTTCAGCGTGAGATCATGGCGCTGGAAGACCTGGGGCAGAAGCGTGCCATCCGCGGCCCGGCTGGTAATCTTATAGGGGGGGATCACCTCCCGATCTCCGGTGGAAATGGTGTATTTTAAACCGAAGGTCTCAATTTCCACCCCAAAGGGCCGATTAGTGAAATATTGGAGCATGGGATAGCGGACCCTGAGCCGCTGCTCCCATTCCTTCGGGTCAATCATCCCCATCTTTTCCCCGCCTGCCCCAACTTGAACTTTTCATCTTTTTGACGAAATTTCCTGCCTAAAAAATACTGGAAATCCCCAGGATAAGCAAGGATAATCCGACTTTCCGGCCATCTCCATCCTTCTATCCGGACATCCTTATTATTTAAATCGACATCTTCAAGGATTTTGTGAAAGGAAAAGGCGCGGTAATCCGGGAGACCTAATCTTTGAAAAAAAACCGGGAGGGAATATTACGGAGGGAAGCACGGATGGGAGCGTCAAATTTCATAATAGCCGAGACACACCCATCCCTACCACTGCTAACTTCACCAGCATCTGACGAGAACTTGGCCTGTTTCCGGAAAGCGGCTGGATGCAGCTACGGCCCTCGCGAGGGGGCCGACCGTGGCTGCTGCTTGAACTACTGCTGGTATTTCACCTCAAATACCCGTTTGGCCACCACAAAGTTGCCCTCATAGCTGGACTGGCGCAGGTCGGTGACAATCACCCCCGTGCGGTAGGTCGAAGCGTGGATCATCTTCCCTTCCCCGAGATAGATGCCGGCATGACCGATACTACGCCCACCCCGGCTGAAGAAGAGCAGATCCCCGGGCAGCAGTTTGGAGAAATCCATATTGCGGGTCACGACCTTCCCCACCTGGGCCTGTTCAGCGCTGGAGCGGGGCAGATTAATCTTGAAACCATTGTAGATATACTGGACAAAACCGGAGCAATCGGTGGCAGAGCCTGTGGCCAGGGTACCGCCATAGCAATAAGGGGTTCCCTTATAGTATTTGGCCTGAGTTAGAATCAGTTCCTTGAAGTCCCAGGGTTCGAAGCGGTTGTAATTCCTTTCCGCGGCTGAAACCTGCTCCACCGGGGCCGTGGGGTTGGAAGTGCGGGATAAAGGACTTTGGGGTTTCTTGGGACCTAATGGTTCCAACAGGAAGCGTCCATCACGTTGGGGGGTGACCTTCATCAGCGGTGGGGTTTCCGAGACGCTGGAAGATGCTCTTTTCGGGGCAGGAGATTCCTCGCTGCTCATGGCCATCTCGCCACGCACCGGGCTGCTGGCTCTCTGATACCTGCCGCTCCGGCTGCTGCTGTCGGATCTTTTCTTCTTGGTATCTTTCTGCGCCTTGGCGCTTTTCTGACCCTTGCTGTCTTTTTGCGCCTTGGTGTCTTTTTGGGCCTTATTGGTGCTCTTGCTTTGGGTTTTAGCGGGGCTTTTCTTTTTGTCGCCCTTGGTGGGAACTGATTGAGCCAGCCCCGGGGAGAAAATCAGGGCTAACGATAACACCGCGCCTACGATTATGCGATTCGCCATCCAGAACCTCCTTTGTTATGGGACAATCCGGAGGGAACTAAGCCTTTTAGCTCCAGTCTTTTGGGTGGCTATGCTCAATAAGCTTGATAAAGAGCATACCTTTTCTTCATGGGGTCTTCCGCCTGAAACCCTAGGCAGAATTACCTATGCCGACCTAGGTACAAATACCTATATCAATTGTGCGGAACTTTAATACAAACTTAAAAGCCTGTCAACCACTTTTTTTCAAATTTTAAACATAACTCCACAGTGATTGAATATTATCAACAAGTTATCTAGTGAATTAATTGAGCACAAGCCGCTGCTGGCGGATATGCGGCAAGGGGAAGGAAGAATCTGGTGCGATGGTCTGAATCTTAAAACCGGCCCGAAAAACGGCAACCGGCTTAATAGGGGTGCAGGGGGCGTAGGCCCCTGCATCCCTGCTAGGTTGGCCTCAGCTCGAGGCGGCCTTCTTTTTCTGGGATTTGGGCAGCTTCTCAGGGCGGCCCAACAACTCGATAATGGAAAGGGGCGCCCCATCCCCCAGGCGGATGCCCAAGGGGATAATCCGGGTAAAGCCGCCGGGGCGTTCCAGAAAGCGCTCCCGTAATTCCCCGAAGAGCTTGGCCACCACCTTCTTGGAACGCACCACAGACAAAGACTGGCGCCGGGCGTGCAGGTCTCCCCGTTTAGCCAGGGTGATGATCTTCTCCGCCCACTGACGCACCTCTTTGGCCTTGGCCCGGGTGGTTTCCACCCTTTCATGCTCTAAAAGGGAAGTCACCAGATTGCGCAGCATGGCCAGGCGATGTTCGGTGGTCCGGGACAAACGCCGGCCGGCCTTCAAATGCCTCATGATGCAACCTCTTCTTTCCTCTCGGCAACCTGTTCCGGGGGCACGAAGTTTTCCAACTTCATCCCCAGGTGCAATCCCATTTCCGTGAGGATCTCTTTGATTTCGTTAAGGGACTTGCGTCCAAAATTCTTGGTCTTCAACATCTCCTGCTCGGTTTTCTGGACCAGATCCCCGATAAAGCGGATATTGGCGTTCCGCAGGCAGTTGGCGGCCCTGACGGACAGCTCCAACTCATTGACGCTGCGGTATAGATTCTCGTTGAGTGCGGGGACTTCTTCCTGGGGCTTTTCCTCTATCCCCTCCGCCTCCTCTTCAAAATTGATGAACAGGTTCAGCTGCTCTTTGAGAATCTTGGCCCCATAGGCCACCGCGTTCTCCGGGGTGAGACTGCCGTCGGTCCAGACCTCCAGGGTCAGCTTGTCGTAGTCCGTCCTCTGGCCCACCCGGGCCTGGGTGACTACATAGTTCACCTTGCGGATGGGGGAAAAGCTGGCATCCAGGGGTATGTAACCCACAGGCTGGTCCTCATCCTTATAAGCGTCTGCGGGAACATAGCCCTTGCCGCCCTTAACCGTCATTTCCAGGAGGAGTTCCCCGTCCGCGGAAAGATTGGCAATATGATGCTCGGGGTTCAGAATTTCCACTGTGCCGTCGGTGATAATATCTCCGGCTTTCACCTCCCCTACGCCCCGGGCCTCCAGGTGCAGGGTTTTGGCGCTGTCGGTGAGCAATTTCAAGCGCACCTGTTTCAGGTTCAGAAGGATTTCGGTCACATCCTCCAGCACCCCCGGCAGCGCGGAAAATTCGTGATATACGTCCTTTATGCGCACCGCGGTAATGGCCGCGCCCCTCAAAGAAGAAAGTATGACCCGGCGCAGGGCATTCCCTAAAGTGATACCGAAGCCTCTTTCCAGAGGCTCACAGGAAAATTTCCCATAAAAACGATTATGGGTCTCCGTATCCACTTCCAGCCTTTTGGGCTTTATTAACTCGCTCCAATTCTTGTGGATCATGGCTCCTCAGAAAACACTAAACTTGGATTTGGTTGCCGGTGGCTGGCAGCCTCCCGGGAACGGCGTCTCTCTCCGGCTTTGTTTCTGGCCCGCAAAGGGCCGCCGGGCCCAAGGATCATGATTCTACTTGGAATAAAGTTCCACGATAAGATGTTCTTGAATGGGCATAGTGATGTCTTCCCTGGTGGGCAGCATGATAATACTACCCTTGGCCTCTTCCTTGACGAGATCCATCCACGCGGGGAGGCCGCGACGGGCCACTGCTTCCAGGGCGTCCCGAATCAATGCATGGCTACGTTTCTTTTCCGCCACCTGGACGACATCCCCTTTTTTAATCAAGTAAGAAGGGAGAGTCACCTTGCCGCCGTTCACCAACACCTGGCCGTGCCGCACTATTTGCCGGGCCTGGGTCCGGGAATTGGCGAACCCCAAACGGTAAACGATATTGTCCAGACGCCGCTCCAACAATACTAACAAGTTAGTCCCGGTAACCCCCTTCTGCCGTTCAGCCTTGGCAAAGTATCCTCGGAACTGTTTCTCCAACACCCCGTAAATACGTTTGACTTTCTGCTTTTCCCGCAGCTGCATACCGTAATCGGACAACTTGCTCCGGCGCTGGCCGTGCTGCCCCGGGGGGTAGTGGCGGCGCTCAATGGCGCACTTGTCCGTATAGCAGCGATCTCCCTTGAGATAGAGTTGCATTCCCTCCCGGCGGCATAGCCGGCAATCAGGTCCCAGGTATCTGGCCAATTTACATCTCCTCTTGCGTTACACCCGGCGCCGCTTGGGCGGGCGGCAACCGTTGTGGGGAATGGGGCTGACATCCCGAATTAGATTAATGCTCAAGCCCGCGGCCTGGAGGGCCCTGAGGGCCGCTTCCCGTCCCGCGCCGGGTCCCTTCACAAAGACATCCACACTGCGCATGCCATGTTCCAGGGCCTTTTTCGCAGCATCCGAGGCCGCGAGTTGGGCCGCAAAGGGGGTGCCCTTCCGGGAGCCTTTGAAACCCTGCACGCCCGAGGACGACCAGGAAATCACGTTGCCCCCGGGATCGGTTATGGTTACCAGGGTATTGTTGAAGGTGGCCTTGATGTGGGCCACGCCCACGGGAATATTCTTCCGTTCCTTCTTCTTTTTACTGCGAGTCGGTGTCCGGGCCATCGCCCCTCCTTAAGCCTTCTTCCGTTTGCCCACCACGCTGCGGCGGGGGCCTTTGCGGGTGCGGGCGTTGGTATGGGTACGCTGGCCCCGGACCGGCAGGCTGCGCCGGTGCCTGAGACCCCGGTAGCACCCCAGATCCATCAGGCGTTTGATATTCATGGACACTTCCCGCCTGAGATCCCCTTCCACCTTGACGGTGGCATCGATCACCTGGCGGATCCGGGTGATCTCCCCATCATTCAAGTCCCCGGTCTTCACGGCGCCGTCCACTTCCGCTTCCTTGAGAACCCGGGTCGCGGTGGTGCGCCCAATGCCGAAAATATAAGTGAGGGCGATCTCTATCCTTTTATTACGGGGCAAGTCGATTCCCGCGATTCTGGCCAACTCCCTACCTCCCTTAGCCCTGCCGCTGTTTATGTTTAGGATTCTCGCAGATCACCCGCACCACCCTTTTGCGGCGAATAATCTTGCACTTGGCGCAAATCCGTTTTACTGACGGTCTCACCTTCATGGTTTTATCCTATCTGACTCGATAAACGATCCGGCCCCGGGTCAGATCATATGGTGACAGTTCCACAATCACCTTGTCCCCGGGGAGGATCTTGATGTAATGCATGCGCATCTTGCCGGATATATGGGCCAGCACCCGGTGTCCGTTGGCCAGCTCCACCCGGAACATAGCATTGGGGAGAGGCTCGATCACCACTCCTTCCACTTCAATGGCGTCTTCTTTGGGCATCTACCGTGTCTTTATAATTATTTCAATCATTTATTTTAGCCTACTCGCCAAGTTCGCGCAAGCGACTTAGCCCCTATCCTAAAGACGGCTTAACACCACCACCCCTTTGTTCGTCAGGGCCACGGTGTGCTCATAATGTGCGGCCAGGCTGCCGTCCTCGGTGACTGCGGTCCAACCGTCGGCCAAAATCCGCACCCGCCAAGAACCGCTGGAGGTCATGGGCTCGATGGCCATGGTCATGCCCTCCTGCAACAGAGGCCCCCGCCCGGCGGGGCCAAAATTGGGAATCTGGGGGTCCTCATGAAGCGAACGCCCGATGCCGTGCCCCACAAATTCCCGAATCACCCCAAAGCCCTGTTCCTCCACCACGGTTTGCACCGCATGGGAGATGTTGCTCAGCCGCGCCCCCACTTTTACCTGGGCGATGGCCGCGTCCAGGGAAGCGGCGGTGACTTCCATCAGTTTCCGGGCCTGGGCGCTTACTTCCCCCACCGGCAAGGTGAAGGCCGCATCCCCATAATACCCGTCATAGCGCACCCCGAAATCCAGGCTTACCAGGTCGCCATTCTGCAAACAGCGAGGGCCCGGAATGCCGTGGACCACTTCCTCGTTCACCGAGATGCACAAAGAACTGGGGTAGCCCCGGTAGCCCTTGAAGGCCGGCTCCACCTGGCGGCGGCGGCAACTCTCCTCCGCCACTTCATCCAGCTCCCGGGTTTCGACCCCGGGGCGCACCCGTTCTTTCACTTCCTCCAGGATCTCCGCCACGATGCGATTGGCCTTCTCCATCCTGGCGATTTCCTGGGGGGATTTTAGCAAAATCATAAATTCAGGGGTCAGGGGCCCACATATCTTTAGCCCCTGGCTCCTACCCCCTAAACTCTAGCGGCCGCAAGAGCAGGTATGGCCGCCGGAGACGATGCCCACGATCTTGTTGAAGATATCGTCGATGCCGCCTACCCCGGCGATGGGCCGCACCAGGCCCTGCTTGGTGTAGTAGCTGATCAGGGGCGCGGTGGCCTGGTTGTAAGTGGCCAGGCGGTTGCGCACCGTGGCTTCGTTGTCGTCATCCCGCTGGTACAGCTCGCCGCTGCATTTATCGCAAACCCCTTCCTTCTTCGCGGGGGTAAACTTGATATGGAACATCTGGCCGCAAGCCGCGTTTTTGCAGGTGCGCCGTCCGGTAAGACGGACCACCAGGGCCTCTTCGTCCACATCGATGGAGACCACGTGGTCAATCTTGGCGGTCAGGCTGGTCAACACCTTGTCCAGGGCCTCGGCCTGGGGCACAGTGCGGGGAAAGCCGTCCAGGATGAAACCCTTCTTGCAGTCCGGCTGCGCCAGGCGGTCTTTAATGATGCCGATGACCACCTCATCGGGGACCAGTTTCCCGGCATCCATGAATTCCTTGGCCTTGCGGCCCATCTCCGTTCCTTCTTTCACGGCCGCCCGGAGAATATCGCCGGTGGAAATCTGGGGAATCTGGAATTTATCAATCAGTTTCTTGGCTTGCGTACCTTTGCCCGCTCCGGGGCCACCCAACAGGATCAGATTCATAGCTTCCTCCTTCTCAAGGTCAACGCCGTACCCGGCTCATTCTCTTTTTCATGAACCCCTCGTAATGGCGGGTGAGCATATGCGATTCGATTTGAGCCATGGTATCCATGGCCACCCCCACCACGATCAACAGGGCCGTGCCCCCGAAGTAGAAGGGGACATTAAACTTCTGCACCAAGATGGAGGGCAGCACGCAGACTGCGGACACATAGATGGCCCCCCCCAGGGTGATGCGCGTAAGGATGCGGTCAATATATTCCGCGGTGGGTTTACCCGGCCTCAGCCCCGGAATGTAGCCGCCCCATTTCTTCAAATTATCCGCCACATCCACGGGGTTGAAGGTCACCGCGGTGTAGAAATAGCAGAAGAAGACGATCAGGCCCACGTAAACGATTTCATGGAAGAAATGGCCCGGGGAGATGGACTCCGCGGCCCATTTGACCCATTCGTTGGCCACGAAACTGGCGATGGTGGCCGGGAACATCAGCAAGGAAGACGCGAAAATAGGCGGAATTACCCCGGAGGTATTCACCTTCAGGGGTAGATGCGTGGATTGGCCCCCGTACATCTTCCGGCCCACCACCCTCCTGGCGTATTGCACCTGGATACGCCGCTGGGCCCGTTCCACGAAGACGATGAACCCCACCACCCCCACCATCGCCACCAGGATCAACAGCATGATGACGGGATAAATTTCCCCGGCGCCCATCAATTCGAAGGTCTTGATGATGGCGGAAGGAAGCCGCGCCACGATCCCCGCGAAAATGATCAAGGAGATACCGTTGCCGATACCCCGCTCGGTGATCATCTCCCCCAGCCACATGATGAACGCGGTGCCCGTAGTCAGGGTAAGCACCGTCATCAGCCGGAAGCTCCACCCCGGGTTGAGCACCACCGCCATGCCGCCGCTGTCGCCGCTCATGCCTTCCAGGCCGATGCTGATGCCGATGCCCTGAACGATGGCAATCAGCACGGTGCCGTAGCGGGTATACTGCTTGATCTTCTTGGTCCCCGCCTCCCCTTCTTTATAAAGCCTTTCCAGGGACGGGATGACCACCTTAAGGAGTTCGATGATAATGGCCGCGCTGATATAGGGCATGATCCCTAAGGCAAAGACGCTCAGGCGTTCCAGCGCCCCCCCGGAAAACATGTCGAACAGGCCGAAAATGGTGCCCCGTTGCCGGGCAAAGAAGGCCATCAAGGCGTCGGGGTCGATGCCCGGAGTGGGTATATGGCACCCCAGGCGATAAACCGCCAGCATCAGGAGCGTAAACAAAATGCGCTTCTTCAGCTCCGGAATCTTGGCGATGTTGGCGAACCCTGCCACTTAGAGGACCTCCACCCGGCCGCCCGCGGCCTCGACCCGGGCCCGGGCCTGGGCGCTTACCGCCTGCACCTTAATCACCAGGGACACAGTCACTTCCCCCTGGCCCAGGAGCTTGATCCGCTGGCATTGGGGCTTCACCAGACCGGCCCGGCTCAGCATCTCTACATCCACCACCGTGTCCGGGGCAAAACGGTTGAGGTCCCGAATGTTGACGATGTCCCAGGGTTTCCGGAAGATGTTGGTGAAACCCCGCTTGGGCATCCGCCGGGTGAGGGGCATCTGGCCCCCCTCGAAACCGGGTTTGGTGCCGCCGCCGGCCCGGGAATTCTGGCCTTTGTGGCCCCGAGCCGCGGTCTTGCCCCAGCCGGAACCCGGACCGCGGCCTACCCGCTTCTTGCTATGCTTGGACCCCGGAGAGGGTTGCAGTTCAGAAAGTCGCATCTCAGCTTTCTCCTTCCGGGACCTGCCGCACGGCCAGCATATGCTGCACCTGGCGGACCATGCCGGCAATGGCCGGGGTCTCCCGGTGGCGCACGGTCTTCTGCATGCGGGTCAGCCCCAGGGTCTTCAAGGTCTGCCGATGCTGCGGCGGCCGCCCGATGGGACTCTTTATTAGGGTTATTTCCAGGATCATTGCTTTTCCTTAAAGCTTTCAGCGGTCAGCTTTCAGCTAAAAGCCAAAAATTGCCTGAAGGGCTGCTGAATTTGTAGAATTTCCAGTCCCTGTATTTAACAGCAAAAAACGATAACCATAAAAAGCTGATAGCAGACCGCGGCCAGCTGACAGCTATTAACCTACTATCTCTGCCAGGGTCCGGTTGCGCCGGTTGGCCACCTCTTCGGGGCTTTTCAACTGCATCAGGGCCTCCATGGTGGCTTTCACGGCATTGTGGGGGTTGTTGGAGCCCAGGCACTTGGTCAGAATATTCTTGATGCCCGCGACTTCCACCACCGCCCGGACCGGACCGCCGGCGATCACCCCGGTGCCGTCCGCGGCCGGTTTGAGGAGAACCCTGCCGGAACCGAACTCCCCCACCACCGTGTACGGGATGGTGCTGTTGATAATGGGCACCTGGATCATGTCTTTTTTGGCTTTCTCCACCGCTTTGCGGATGGCCTCCGGCACCTCATGGGCCTTGCCCAGGCCGGCGCCGACCTTACCCTGGCCGTCGCCCACCACCACAATGGCGCTGAAGCGGAAGCGCCGCCCGCCTTTGACCACCTTAGCGACGCGGTTGATGCTCACCACCTTATCGGTTAACTGCTGCTCACCTGCTTCCGGCTCGAACAAGCTCACCTCCAAGTAGCTCTCAGCTGTTAGCTTTCAGCTTTCAGCCAAAAAACAATTATCATTTATTCCTTTAGCTGATAGCTGGCAGCTATCAGCTGACAGTTCCTTTAAAAAACCAGTCCGTGTTCCCGGCAACTATCGGCCACCGCCTTCACCCGGCCGTGATAAAGAAAACCGTTGCGATCAAAAACCACCTGGGAGATGCCTTTTTCCTTGGCCTTGGTCGCCAGGAGACGGCCCACTTCCTTGGCCCTCTCGCTTTTCTTCAGACCGCCCAGGTTCTCCCGGATCTCTTTGCTTAAAGTGGACGCGGCCACCAGGGTGGTCCCTTGGAGGTCGTCGACTATCTGCACGTATATATGCCTGGCGCTGCGAAACACGGACAGGCGGGGTCGCTGCCCGCTGCCGCTGATCTTCTTGCGGATGCGCCGTTTACGGCTGAGACGCGCGGTCACTCTGCGGTTCATATCTGTCTCCTTTAGCGCCCGCCGGCCTTGCCCATCTTGCGCCGCAGCACTTCACCCAGATTCTTGATGCCCTTGCCCTTATACGCGTCAGGCGGTCTCAGGGCCCGGATGACGGCTGTGGTCTGCCCCAACAGCTCTTTATTGAACCCCTTCAGTTCCAGGCGGGTGGCCTTCTCCACCTGGGCGGTGATCCCCTTAGGCAGAGGGAACTCCACCGGCTTGGAGTAGCCGATGCTAAAGACCAGACCCGGGGCTTTGACTTCCACCTTGTAGCCGGTTCCCGACAACTCCAGCACCCGGGTGAAACCCGCGGACACGCCGGTGACCATATTGGCCACCAGGGTGCGGGCCAGGCCCCAGTAAGAGCGTGTCAGGCGGTTGTCATCCTGGGGTTGCACCTTAATTTCGTCTTTGCCGATCTCCAGCAGCACCCGGGGGGGCATAACCTGATCCAGCTTCCCCTGGGGCCCGGTGACCGTCACCTTGCCGTCTTCCCACTGGACCTTTACCCCCTTGGGCAAAGGAATGGGTTTTTTGCCGATGCGGCTCATAGTCTTAACCCTTACCAGATCTCACAGAGGACCTCGCCGCCCACCTGCATCTTGCGGGCCTGGCGATCGGCGCAGACACCCTTGGAAGTGGAAATCACCGCCACTCCCAAACCTCCCTGCACCCGGGGCAGTTCCTCGGAGCCGGCATAGACCCGCCGCCCCGGTTTGCTGACCCTTTTGATTCCCTGGATAAGCGGCTGTTGTCGGTCGCTATATTTGAGGTACACCCGAAGGATGCCCTGGCGATTGTCTTTGATCACCTTGTAATTCTTGATGAAGCCCTCTTCTTTGAAGATGCGGGCCAAATTAATTTTCATCCGTGAAGCCGGAATGTCCACCTTGTCGAACCGGGCGTGGCCGGCATTGCGAATCCGGGTCAACATATCGGCTAGGGGATCTGTCATACTCATCTTAAAGCCCTCGGTTCTACCAGCTGGATTTAATCACCCCGGGGATCTCACCCTTCAGGGCCATATTGCGGAAACAGATGCGGCAGATGCCGAACCGCCGCAAAAAGGCGCGGGGCCGACCGCACACCGGACAACGGTTATATTTCTGCACCGGAAACTTCGTAGGTCGTTTCGCTTTGGCAATTAATGATTTCTTGGCCATCCCACTCTCCGTAATTATTTCCTGAAGGGTAACCCTAATAAACGCAGCAAGTATCTGCCTTGCTCATCTGTGGGGGCAGTGGTGACAATGGTGATGTTCATGCCTCTGACCTTGTCGATCTTGTCGTAGTCGATCTCCGGGAAGATAATCTGCTCCTTGATGCCCAGGGTGTAATTGCCCCGGCCATCAAAGGCCCGGTCCGACACCCCCCGGAAGTCCCGCACCCGGGCCAGCACCACGCTCACCAGTTTGTCCAGGAAATGGTACATGCGATCCCGGCGCAAAGTCACCATGCAGCCGATGGGCATGCCTTCCCGGAGCTTGAACGCGGCGATGGAGCGCCGGGCCCTGGTCACCACCGGCTTTTGTCCGGAGATGGCGGTTAACTCCTGGCTGGCGGACTCCAGCAGCTTGATGTTTTGGATCGCTTCCCCCAGGCCCATGTTGATGATGATCTTTTCCACCCGCGGCACCTGCATGGGGCTACGGTAGTGAAACTCCTGCATCATCTTGGGCACGCACTCCGCCCGGTAAAAATCCCGGAGACGGGCGCCAAACTTCTCAGGCTTGGGTTTGGGTTTGGCCGCTGCCTTGGGCGCCTCAGCTACAGGCTTGCCTTTTTTACCTTCAGGCTTGCCAGGCTTGGCCTTGGATTTCTCTTTTTTAGGTTTTTCTTTCTCAGCCATCTATCAGTTCCTTGCACTTCCGGCACACCCGGGCCTTTTTACCTTCCCCGGTCTGGGTCAGGCTGAACCGGGTGGCGGTGGCGCATTTGGGGCAGATGAGCATCACTTTGCAGACCTTCATCGGCGCCTCTTTTTCCACGATCCCCCCCTGCCCGCTGGTGGGACTGGGCCGGGTGTGGCGTTTGATCATATTTACCTTTTCCACCAGCACCTGGTTCTTTTCCCGGTAGACCTTGAGGATTTTGCCGGTCTTGCCCCGTTCCTTACCGGTGATCACCTCCACCAGGTCGTTCTTTTTCAGGCGGATGCGCACGGGCTCGGGCGCCGGTCTCTTCTTTGACTGCGCCATTTAGAGCACCTCCGGGGCCAGGGAGATGATTTTCATGAATCTTTTGGCCCTGAGTTCCCGGGCCACGGGCCCGAAGATGCGGGTGCCGATGGGATCGCCCTGGGGGTTAATGAGCACTGCCGAGTTGTCGTCGAATTTGATATAGGAGCCGTCTGCCCGCGGGGTTTCTTTCACCGTGCGCACCACCACCGCGCGCATCACGTCCCCTTTTTTCACCTTGGAGTGGGGCAGGGCCTCTTTTACTGCGACCACGATGATATCCCCCACCCGGGCGTAACGCCTTCTAGTGCCGCCCAGGACCCTGATGCAGAAGACCCGCTTGGCTCCGGAATTGTCCGCCACCGTCAGTTGAGTATGAACCTGGATCATGTTATCTCCCTCGAACGCCCCCGCCTAACGGGCCTTTTCCAGGATCTCCTTGATGCGCCAGTGTTTGTCCCGGCTTATAGGGCGGGTCTCTTCGATGAGCACCTTATCCCCCACCTGGCAGGAGTTCTGAGCGTCGTGGGCCTTAATTTTCACCCGGCGGCGCACAATCTTATGATAAAGGGGGTGGGGAACCAACCTCTTCACTTCCACCACCACGGTCTTGTCCATCTTGTCGCTCACCACCAACCCTACCCTGGTCTTGCGTACGCCCCGATTCTCTTCCATATTTCCAACCTTTATCTGTCAGTTGCCAGTCTTCGGTCTTCGGTTTTTTTGTGGCCAGCTTCAAGAGAATGCTATTATATTGACCCTTGACTACTGCTTCTCCCCGGTCTTTTCCCGGAGCACGGTCTTGAGCCGGGCCAAGTCTTTTCTGGCCTGCCCCAACCGCGAGGTGTTATCCAACTGCTGGCTGCTGTGCTGAAAATTCAGATTAAAGAGTTCCTCGGAGACCTCTTTCAGCTTGGCCCCCAACTCTTCCATGGTCAGATCTCTCAAGTCCGCAGCCTTCATGTCGCAGCCTCCGCCTCGGCGGCCTCAGCCGGCGCGGCAGGCGTCGGTTCGGCCATGATGACCTTGGCCCATTTCGACTCGGAAAGCGGCGTGATGTCGGCCGCGGCCCGCTCTATGAACTTAACGGGCAGGGGCAGCTTGTGCGCAGCCAGGCGCATGGCCTCTTTGGCCACTTCCCGCTCCACTCCCGCCATCTCGTAGAGCACCAGGCCGGGGCGGATCACCGCCACCCAACCTTCGGGGCTGCCTTTGCCTTTACCCATGCGGGTTTCAGCCGGTTTCTTGGTGAACGGCTTGTCGGGAAAGACCCTGATCCAAACCTTGCCGCCCCGTTTGACGTGGCGGGTGATGGCGATCCGGGCCGCCTCGATCTGTTGGGCCGTAATCCAGCCGCATTCCAGGGCCTGGAGGCCATAATCGCCGAAGGCTATAAAATTTCCCCGGGTGGCCTGGCCTCTCCGGCGCCCTTTCATCACCTTCCGATGTTTTACCCGTTTCGGTGCAAGCATTTCTCTTTCCTTAGCCTGCCCCCCTTGCCTCATGGGGGGTCAGGGGGGATTTTATCATCCCCATAAATCCCCTTTAGTTAGGGGGACTTAATTATTCAGAAGCCCATCCGCTCATCCGGGCCCAACACCTCGCCGTGGAAGATCCAGGTCTTGACCCCGATCAGTCCGTAGGTGGTGTGGGCTTCCGCGAACCCGTAATCAATGTGGGCCCGCAAAGTGTGCAGGGGCACCCTGCCCTCCCGGTACCACTCCTGCCGGGCGATCTCGGCGCCGGCCAGGCGGCCTTTGCAGCGGATCTTGATGCCCTTGGCCCCGAATTTGAGGGCCTGGCCCACCGACTTTTTCATGGCCCGGCGGAAAGATACCCGGCGCTCCAGCTGCTGGGCGATATTTTCCGCCACCAGTTGGGCGTTAATCTCCGGTTTGCGGACTTCCTGGACATCGATAATCAGTTCCCGGCCCACCACCTTTTGCAGACGGCGGCGCAGGTCCTCGATCTTCTTGCCTTTCTGGCCGATGACCATCCCCGGGCGGGAGGTGTGTATCTTGATAGTCACCTTGTTGGCCGCCCGCTTGATATCCAGGCCCGCGATTCCCGAACCTTTCAGTTCCCGGTCATCTCTTAAGAAGTCCCGGATCCGGCGGTCCTCCAGGACCAGGGCCGGATAATCTTTCCTGGCAAACCAGATGGAATCCCATTTGCGATAGACCCCCAGCCGGAAACCGATGGGATGTACTTTCTGACCCAAGCTGCCTCCTTACTGCTTCTTTGCCGTTTTCGCTTTCCCGGTCTTTTCGTCCAGGACCACGGTAATGTGACTGCTTCTCTTCAGGATGCGGTTGACCCGGCCCATGGCCCGGGGCTGGAAACGCTTCAAGCTGGGGCCGCCATCCACCTGGATGCCTTTGATGAACAGGGTGTCCACATCCACCTGGGGCCGCTGTTCCGCATTGGCCACCGCGGCTTCCACAACTTTCCGCAACAACCGGGCGCCCCGTTGGGGCAGGAACCGGAGCAGGGCCAGGGCTTCTTCCGCCTTTTTGCCGGAAACCTCCCGGGCCACCAGCCGCACCTTCGTAGGAGAGATGCGCAAAAACCGGGCGCGAGCCTTGATCTCCATTATTTCTTACCCACTTTTGTCTTGCGGTCCCCGGCATGCCCCCCGAAGTGGCGGGTGGGGGAGAACTCTCCCACCTTATGCCCCACCATATTCTCCGTGACATAGACCGGAATAAATTTTTTACCGTTATGAACCGCCAGGGTCAAACCGATAAAATCCGGGGTAATAGTGGAGCGCCGGGACCAGGTCTTGATCACCCGGCGGTCCTGGGCCTCCTTGGCCATCATTATCTTGGCCTGGAGGCAATCCTGCACATAGGGTCCTTTTTTCAGTGAACGGGCCACGGTTTCTCCCTTTATTTCCGCGTCCGGTGTTTAATAATGTAACGGTCGCTGTCTTTTGGTTTCCTGGTCTTGAAACCCTTGGTGGGCACGCCCCAGGGGGTGACCGGATGCCGTCCTCCGGAGCTTTTGCCCTCACCGCCACCCATGGGGTGGTCCACCGGGTTCATGGCCACGCCCCGCACATGGGGACGGCGGCCCTGCCAGCGCTTGCGTCCGGCTTTGCCTAAAGAGACGTTCTCCTGATCCGCGTTGCCCAACTGGCCGATGGTGGCCCGGCAGTCCAGGGAGACCATGCGCACCTCGCCGGAAGGCAGCTTCAGGTGGGCATTCTTCCCTTCTTTGGCCATCAACTGCACCGCCGCGCCCCCGGCCCGGGCCAACTGGCCGCCCTTACCCGGTTTTAACTCCACGTTATGCACCTGGGTGCCCGTGGGGATATTCTGTAAGGGCAGTGAATTCCCAGGTTTAATGTCCGCGGCCGCGGAAGACACCACTGTGTCTCCCACCCGCAGTTCCTGGGGGGCCAGAATATAGCGCTTTTCTCCGTCCGCGTAATGGAGAAGAGCGATCCGCACCGTGCGGTTGGGGTCGTATTCGATGGACGCCACTTTGGCCGGCACTTCCAATTTGTTCCGCTTGAAATCGATGATCCGGTAGCGGCGTTTGTGCCCGCCGCCCCGGTGGCGGGTGGTGACCCGGCCGTAGCTGTTCCGTCCCCCGGACTTCTTCAGGGGCCTGACCAGACTCTTCTCCGGCGTGCTTCTAGTAATCTCGGCAAAATCCGTCGCCGTCTGGAACCGCCGCCCGGCAGAAGTAGGTTTTCGTGCAATCAGAGGCATGTCTATATATCCTTAAGAAATTCAGTAACCCTTCTTAAGTCTTAGTGCTCAGAAAATCCCTTTTCAGGTGCCAAGCAAAACCGGCCTAGGGCCGCTATTTTACAGCCCCTCGAACCCGGCGATCTTCTCGCCCGGGGCCAGGGTGACGATGGCTTTCTTCCAATCCGGCCGCGATCCTTCGCTCTTGCCCAGGCGCTTCTTTTTGCCCTTCATGTGGATGGTGTTCACCGCCAGGACTTTGACCTTGAAGATCTCCTCAACCGCCTTGCGGATCTCAATCTTGTTGGCCTTGACCGCCACCCTGAAGGTCACCTTGTTGCCCGCTTCCTTCAGCTGGTGGGTCTTCTCCGTGATGATGGACCCTGTGATCAGATGATGATACGCCTTCATTGGGCCAACCTCTCTTCGATCTGGGCCAGGACCGGCTTGAGCATCACCAGATGCTCATACTTGAGAATATCGTAAACGTTCAACCCCGCGGGCTGCATCACCTGGACATAAGGTACGTTCCGGGCCGAAAGCTCCAGGGCCTGGTTTTCCGCCGGCGCAATGATCAGGACCTTGGAAATCTCAAAGTTACGCAGCACCTGGATGAAATCTTTGGTCTTGGGGGTGGTGTGGGGATATTCGTCCAGCACCACCAGGTGCCCGTCCTGAAGTTTGCTGCTCAAGGCCATTTTCAGGGCCAAGCGCCGCACCTTTTTGTTCAGGGCATAGGCGTAACTCCTGGGCCTGGGTCCGAAGATGGTGCCGCCGCCCTTCCAGACGGGGGAACGGCTGCTCCCGGCCCGGGCCCGGCCGGTGCCCTTCTGCCGCCAGGGTTTGCGGCCGCCGCCCCGGACTTCTCCCCGGGTCTTGGTGCATGCGGTCCCGGCCCGGCGGCAGGCCCGCTGCCAGGTCACCACTTCGTGGAGCAGGTGGCCCTTAACCGGCACTCCGAAGATGCCGTCCTGGAGTTCCACCTCTCCCACTTTTTCCTTATTTATATTATGGACATCAATTATCGCCATAGCGTCACCCGGCTTTGCGGATCAGCAGCAGACCCTGCCGGGGTCCGGGCACCGCGCCCTTGACCAACAACAGGTTATCTTCCGGCCGCACATCCACCACTTCCAGATTTTTGGCAGTCACCCGCGCGTTGCCCGATTGCCCCGGCATCTTCTTCCCTTTGACCACCCGGGAAGGGTAAGCGCTGGCGCCGATGGACCCCGGAGCCCGGTGGGACATGGAACCGTGGGTCATGGGACCCCGGTGAAAGTTCCAGCGTTTAATCGTGCCGGTAAAACCCTGGCCCTTGCTGGTGCCAATGACCTCCACCCTATCGCCGATGGCGAACTGCTCCAAGGTAATTTCCTGACCGGTCTCATATTCGCCGGGCCCGTCCAGGCGGAATTCCCGCAGGAAACGGAAGCCGCTCTTGGACCCGTGTTTTTCGAAATGACCTTTCAGGGGCTTGTTGACCTTGGTCAGGGGCAGGCGATCAAACCCCAATTGCAGGGCCTCATAGCCATCCCGGGCGCGGCTCTTCACCTGGGCCACAAAGCAAGGTCCCGCTTCGATCACCGTCACCGGCACAGCCATGCCATCCGGGTCGAAGATGCGGGTCATGCCCAATTTTTTCCCTATAATGCCGTTAGGCATCTTAAGCTCCTGTTTTCAGTTTTCAGTTTTCAGTTTTCGGTTGGCTGACAACCTCCAACCTTTCTGAAAATCGAAAACTCTCTGTCTCTATCTCGGTTTCATTTTCCAAATCTTACTGAAAACTGAAAACTGAAAACCGAAAACTATACTTTGATTTCCACATCCACCCCCGCGGCCAGGTCCAGTTTACTGATGGCGTCCATGGTCTGTTGGGTGGGCTCCAGGATATCCAGCAGCCTCTTATAGGTGCGGATCTCGAACTGCTCCCGGGACTTCTTGTCGATATGGGGAGAGCGCAACACGCAGTACTTGTTGATCTCCGTGGGTAGCGGGATGGGACCGGCCACCCGGGCGCCGGTGCTCCGGGCGGTCTCCACAATCTCCACCACCGATTTATCCAGCAGCTTGTGGTCGTAAGATCGCAACCTGATGCGAATCTTGGGAGTGATCATCTATACCGTCCTATTCCACGATTTCACTCACCACGCCGGCGCCGACGGTGCGGCCCCCTTCCCGGATGGCGAAGCGGAGTTCCTTTTCGAGCGCTACGGGCGTGATCAGGTGCACCAGCATGGACACATTGTCCCCGGGCATCACCATCTCCACCCCTTCCGGCAGCGTCACCACTCCGGTGACGTCCGTGGTCCGCAGATAAAACTGGGGCCGGTAGCCCGTAAAAAACGGCGTGTGCCGGCCGCCTTCTTCCTTATTCAGAATGTACACTTCCGCCTTAAACTTGGTGTGCGGCGTAATGGACCCGGGCTGGGCCACTACCTGGCCCCGCTCCACTTCGTCCTTCTTGATGCCCCGCAAAAGCAGGCCCACGTTGTCGCCCGCCTGCCCCTGGTCCAGGGTCTTCCGGAACATCTCCACCCCGGTGCACACCGTCTTGGCCGTGGGGGCAAAACCCACGATCTCCACGTCGTCCCCCACCTTCACCAAACCCCGCTCCATGCGGCCCGTGACCACCGTGCCCCGGCCGGAGATGGTGAACACATCCTCGATGGGCATCAAAAAGGGCTTTTCAATGGCCCGGATGGGCTCCGGAATGTAGTTGTCCAGGGCGTCCATCAGCTCGAAGATGGGTTTCACTTCCTCGGCGTTGATATCGTCCGATTCCAGGGCCTTTAAGGCCGAACCCTTGATGATGGGGATATCGTCCCCGGGGAAGTCGTACTTGACCAGAAGCTCCCGGAGTTCCAGTTCCACCAGCTCGATGAGGTCCGGGTCGTCCACCAGGTCCACCTTGTTCAGGAAAACCACGATGAATGGCACACCCACCTGCCGGGCCAAGAGGATATGCTCACGGGTCTGGGGCATGGGGCCGTCGTCTGCGCCCACCACCAGGATGGCCCCGTCCATCTGGGCCGCACCGGTGATCATATTCTTAATATAGTCAGCGTGCCCCGGACAGTCCACGTGGGCATAATGCCGTTTAGCCGTCTCATATTCCACGTGGGCCAAAGCGATGGTGATGCCCCGCTCTTTCTCTTCCGGCGCCTTGTCGATCTGGTCGAAGGGCACGTAGCTCGCCCAACCCTTCTTGGCCAGATGCTTGGTAATGGCCGCGGTCAGGGTCGTCTTGCCGTGATCGATATGCCCAATCGTACCTACATTCACATGCGGTTTCTTGCGCTCAAATTTCTTCTTGGCCATTAGGACTTCCTCCTGAACTCAAGGGGTCATGCCCGGGCTTGACGCCGGCCCAAAATTTCCTCCGCGAGCGTTGCGGAGACAGGCTCATAGTGATCAAACTGCATGGTAAAGGTGGCCCGGCCCTGGGTGGCGCTCCTCACCGTGGTGGCATAGCCGAACATGGTGGCCAGCGGCACCTGGGACTGGATAATCTGGGCGGACCCCCGGTTTTCCATGCCGGTAATCCGGCCCCGGCGGGCATTAATCTCACCCATGACCTCACCCACAAATTCTTCCGGAGCCACCACCTCCAGCGACATGACGGGCTCCAGGAGAACGGGCTTAGCCTTTTTGGCGACCTCTTTGAAGGCCATGGACCCGGCAATATGAAAGGAGCGCTCCGAGGAATCCACTTCGTGGTAGGAGCCGTACACCAGGGCCACTTCTATGTCCACCATGGGGTAGCCCAAGATGCCGGTGGCCGCGGCTTCCTTAACGCCTTTTTCCACCGCGGGGATATACTCCCGGGGGACCACTCCGCCCACGATTTTATTGGCGAAGACCACACCGCTTCCAGCTTCCAGGGGTTTGATCTCCAGAACTACGTGGCCGTATTGGCCCCGGCCGCCGCTTTGGCGCACAAATTTGGCTTCCGCGCTCCCGGCCTGGGTAACGGTTTCCCGGTAGGCCACCTGGGGTTTCCCCACCTGGGCGTCCACCTTGAATTCCCGCATCATCCGGTCCACGATGATCTCCAGGTGGAGTTCACCCATGCCGGAGATAATGGTCTGGCCGGTCTCGGTATCCGTGTGCACCCGGAAAGAGGGATCTTCCCCGGCGATCTTGCCCAGGGCCTGCCCCAGCCGGTCCTGGTCCGCCTTGGTCTTGGGTTCGATGGCGATGTCGATGACCGGCTGCGGAATATGCAGGGCCTCCAACACCACCGGCTGGCGGTCGTCCGCCAGGGTGTCGCCGGTGGTGGTGTTCTTCAACCCCACCGCGGCCACGATATCCCCGGCATAAGCCGCCGCGATCTCTTCCCGTTTATTGGCGTGCATCTTTAGCAGCCGGCCGGTACGTTCCTTGATCCCTTTGGTGCTGTTTAAGACCGCGGAGCCTGAGGACAGGACTCCGGAATAGATGCGCAGGAAGGTGAGATTGCCCACAAAGGGGTCGGATACCAGCTTGAAGGCCAGGGCCGCAAGGGGCGCGTCGTCCGCCGCGGGCCGTTCCACCACCTGGTCCTTGGGGTCCAGCCCCTTGATGGGGGGCACATCCGCGGGGGAGGGCAGATAATCCAACACCGCGTCCAACACCGGCTGAATCCCTTTATTCTTGAAGGCAGAACCACAGAGCACCGGCACCGCCTTAAGCGTGATGGTCGCCTGCCGGAGCGCGGCCTTCAAGGCTTCCTGGGGAACCGGTTTATCCTGCAAGTAAAGCTCCATGATCCCTTCGTCCAATTCCCCCACGGCTTCCACGATCCGGTTATGGTATTCCTGGGCCAGTTCCTGATAGTCCGCGGGAATCTCTTCCACCGCAAACTCGGTTCCCAAAGCCGCCTCATCGTACACCAGGGCCTTCATGGTGATCAGATCAATCACCCCCCGGAAACGCTCTTCGTCTCCCAGAGGCAATTGCACCAGCACCGGATTGGCTTTGAGGCGCTCCCGCATCATCTTCTCGCACCGGAAAAAGTCGGCTCCCAACCGGTCCATCTTATTGACAAAGGCCAGCCGGGGGACACCGTAGCGATCGGCCTGCCGCCAGACCGTCTCGGATTGGGGCTCGACTCCGGCCACCGCGTCAAAAACCGCCACCACCCCATCCAGCACCCTTAAGGAACGCTCCACCTCGATGGTGAAATCCACATGCCCCGGGGTGTCGATAATATTGATCCGGTGGTCCCGCCAGTAGCAGGTGGTGGCCGCAGAAGTGATAGTGATGCCCCGCTCTTGTTCCTGGGCCATCCAATCCATCACCGCCGCGCCGTCGTGCACCTCTCCCATCTTATGGGTCACCCCAGTGTAGTAGAGGATGCGTTCCGTAGTGGTCGTCTTGCCGGCGTCGATGTGGGCCATAAACCCAATATTCCGTACCCGGGTTAGGGGAGTTGTGCGTGACAAATCAGTTTACCAACGATAGTGAGCGAAAGCCTTATTGGCCTCGGCCATCTTATGCGTATCTTCCCTTTTCTTGATTGTTGCGCCCCGATTCTGGGACGCTTCCAACAGTTCCGCGGCCAGTTTGGCCCCCATGGATTTTTCCGCCCGGCTCTTGGAGTAATTGATGAGCCAGCGGATAGCCAGGGAGATGCGCCGGTCGGCCCGGACTTCCACGGGCACCTGGTAAGTCGCGCCCCCCACCCGCCGGGATTTCACCTCGATCAGGGGCCGGACGTTGTCCATGGCCTGGTGGAAGACCTTGAGAGGCTCATCCTGGGACTTCTGGCCCACGATATCCAGGGCCTGGTAAAAGATGCGCTGGGCCACGGATTTCTTGCCCTTATTCATCAGACCGTTGATGAACCGGCTCACCATCGTATCGTTATATTTTAGGTCCGGCAAAACGCCTCTTTTGACCACTCCGCCTTTTCTTGGCATCTTTAGTACCCGTTTTCCGTTTTCCGTTTACCGTTTCTGATGCCGTTTCCTTGCGGAAAACGGAAAACTGCAAACGGAAAACTATCTTTTTACTTAGGTCTCTTGGCCCCGTACTTGGACCGGCCCCGGCGCCTATCCTGCACGCCGGACGCGTCCAGGGTGCCCCGGACCACATGGTAGCGCACCCCCGGCAGATCCTTCACCCGGCCGCCCCGGATGAGAACTACGGAGTGCTCCTGCAAATTATGCCCCACCCCCGGAATGTAGGTGGTTACCTCGATACCGTTGGTGAGCCGCACCCTGGCCACCTTCCGGAGGGCCGAGTTAGGCTTCTTGGGGGTGGTGGTATAGACCCGGACACACACGCCCCGCTTCTGGGGACAGCTTTGCAAAGCCGGAGACGCGGTGCGCTTGCGCAGCTTGTCCCGGCCCTTGCGAATCAACTGATTGATGGTGGGCATAAATCGCTCCCAAAAATTCCCGAATGGGGACCTACTCAAAATTATTTATTGTAAAGGACAACCCCATTGTTGTCAATCATTTATTGCCCGGGCAGCGCCGCGGGCGCCTCAATAACCTCCAGCGCCACGGCTTCCGGCGCAGGCAGAGCCTCTTCTTCCCCGGATACTTCCATTTCCAGTTCCCGGTATTGATCCAGGCCGGTGCCCGCGGGGATGAGCCTACCCATGATCACATTTTCCTTAAGGCCCCGGAGGAAGTCCACCTTGCCCACCACCGCCGCATCGGCCAGCACCTTGGTGGTCTCCTGGAAGGAGGCCGCGGAGATCCAGCTTTCCGTGGTCAAGGACGCCTTGGTGATCCCCAGCAGCATGGGTTCGCCGGTGGCCGGCTTTTTCCCCTGGGCCATGATGACTTCGTTCTTTTCTTCGAAGACCCACTTCTCCACCTGCTCGCCGATGAGGAAGTCGGTGTCCCCGGAGTCCACCACCTTGATACGCCGCAGCATCTGCCGGACGATGACCTCGATGTGCTTATCGTTGATCTTCACGCCCTGGAGGCGGTAAACCTCCTGCACTTCGTCCACCAGGTAACGGGCCAACTCTTTCAGGCCACTGATATTCAAGATATCGTGGGGGTTGGCGGAGCCGTCCATCAATGGTTCCCCGGCCCGCACATAGTCCCCTTCCTGCACGGCCACGTGCTTGCCTTTGGGAATCAGGTATTCCTTGGGTTTGCCCACTTCCGGGGTGACCACGACTTTCCGTTTGCCCTTGACGTGCCGCCCGAAGGAGACCACCCCGCTGATTTCGCTGATGATGGCCGTTTCTTTGGGTTTGCGCACCTCGAAGAGCTCCGCCACCCGGGGGAGACCGCCGGTGATGTCCTTGGTCTTGGTGGTCTCCCGGGGAATCTTGGCAATCACGTCCCCGGGGGCCACTTCGTCCCCTTCCGCGACCATGAGGATGGCCCCCATGGGCATGAAGTAACGGGCGGAGGCCGGTGAACCCGGGATGCGCGCGGTCTGGCCGGAGTCATCCTTGACGGAGATACGGGGTTTGAGTTCCTGGTCCCGGCTTTCCACGATGAGGCGGGAGGACTTTTGGGTTACCGGGTCCACCCGTTCCTGCACCGTGACGTTGTCGATGATGTCCCCGAACTTGATGCGGCCCCCCACTTCGGTGAGCATGGCGTTGGTGAAGGGATCCCATTCCGCCAGGATCTGGCCTATCTCCACCTCCTGACCCTCTTTTACCTTGATGTGGGCCCCGTAGGTCAGGGGATAACGTTCCCGCTCGATGCCCTTTTCGCTCACCAGGACCAGTTCCGCCTGGCGGCTCAGGTTCACCAGCTCTCCCAGTCGGTCTTGAACCATCTTCGGGTTGTCGAAGCGGACCCAGCCGCGGCCCCGGGACACGTGGTAGCTCTGTTCCACCCGCCGGGACGCGGTGCCGCCGATATGGAAGGTGCGCATGGTCAACTGGGTGCCGGGCTCGCCGATGGATTGGGCCGCCAGGATGCCGATGGCTTCGCCGATGGATACCGAAGTGCCGTGGCCCAGGTCCCGGCCGTAGCACTTGGCGCACACGCCCCGCCGGGTCTGGCAGGTGAGGACCGAGCGGATCTGCACTTTTTCCAGGCCGGATTCTTCGATGAGTCGGGCTGCTTCTTCATCGATCTCATCGTTGGAATTGACCAGAACTTCGCTGGTGTGGGGGTCGACCACGTCTTCCAGGGCCACGCGCCCTAAGACCCGGTCTCCCACCCGCTCGATGATCTCGCCGCCTTCCACCAGGGGGGTGACATAGATGCCGTCGATGGTGCCGCAGTCATCTTCGGTGATCACCGCATCCTGGGCCACGTCCACCAGACGCCGGGTCAGGTAACCGGAGTTGGCCGTTTTGAGCGCCGTATCCGCCAACCCTTTCCGGGCTCCGTGCGTGGAGCTGAAATACTGCAGTACCGTGAGCCCTTCCCGGAAGTTGGCGGTAATGGGGGTTTCGATGATCTCACCGCTGGGCTTGGCCATCAGGCCGCGCATACCGGCCAGCTGCCGCATCTGGTCTTTGCTGCCCCGGGCGCCGGAGTCGGCCATCATGAAGACCGGATTGAAGCTGGCGATCTCTTCCTGCCGGATCTCCCCGGTTGTCGGGTCCTCCACCGAGATCACCTCCCGGGCCATCTCCGCCATCATCTCTGCGGCGATCTCATCCGTGGCCTTGGCCCAGATGTCCACCACCTTGTTGTATTTTTCCCCTTCGGTGATCAGACCTTCCTGGTACTGCTCCTCCACCTGGCTCACTTCGGACTGGGACAGTTTGAGGATCTCCGGCTTGCGCCGGGGGATGATCATATCTTTGATGCCGATGGAGATGCCGGCCTGGGTGGCGTACTTGTAACCTAAATCCTTCAGGCGATCCGCCAGGAGCACTGTCTGCTTGATGCCGCACTTGCGGTAACACGCGGCAACGAGCTTTCTGATCTCCTTCTTGGTCATGGTGCCGTTCACCAGATCAAAGGACATACCTGCTGGGATGATCTCATTGAGAAGCACCCGGCCGGTGGTGGTCTGGTAAATCTTGCCGTCGATCCTCACCGGGATCCGGGCCTGGAGATGCAGTTCTCCCTGGTCGTAGGCCACCCGCACTTCTTCCGGAGAGGAGAAGGCCATGGGATTTTTGCCGTCCCGGGGCATGCGCTCCCCCTTGACCAGGGGCCGTTCCCGGGTCAGGAAATAGAGCCCCAGGACGATATCCTGGGTGGGGACGATGATGGGGTCGCCGTTGGCCGGGGACAGAATATTGTTGGTGGCCATGATCAGGGTCCGGGCCTCGATCTGGGCCTCGATGCTTAAGGGCACGTGCACCGCCATCTGGTCACCGTCGAAGTCCGCGTTGAACGCGGTGCAGACCAAAGGATGGAGCTGGATGGCCTTGCCTTCAATGAGCAGGGGCTCAAAGGCCTGAATTCCCAGACGGTGCAGCGTCGGGGCCCGGTTGAGCATCACCGGATGCTCCCGCACCACCTCATCTAAGATGTCCCAGACCTCGGGGGTTTCCCGGTCCACCAGGCGTTTGGCCACCTTGATGGTGGTGGCGTGGCCCTGGGCCACCAGGCGGTGGAAGATAAAAGGCTTGAACAGCTCCAACGCCATCTGCTTGGGCAGGCCGCACTGATGGAGCCTGAGTTCCGGGCCGATGACGATGACCGAGCGCCCTGAATAATCCACGCGTTTCCCCAACAAGTTCTGACGGAAACGCCCCTGTTTGCCCTTGAGCATGTCGCTCAGGGATTTTAGGGCCCGCTTGTTGGGGCCGGTGATGGTGCGGCCCCGGCGGCCGTTTTCGAAGAGCACGTCCACCGCTTCCTGGAGCATGCGCTTTTCATTGCGGATGATGATGTCCGGAGCATTGAGTTCCAGGAGCCGCTTCAGGCGGTTGTTGCGGTTGATCACCCGGCGGTAGAGGTCGTTCAGATCCGAGGTGGCGAACCGGCCGCCGTCCAGGTGCACCAGGGGCCTAAGATCCGGAGGCAGCACCGGGATCACTTCCATAACCATCCACTCCGGCCGCTGGCCGGATTCCCGGAACGCATCGATAATCTTCAGGCGTTTACCCAGCTTCTTGCGCTTGGCGTCGGAACTGGTCTTGGTCATCTCCTGGCGTACTTCCCCGGACATGCGGTCCAATTCCACCGCCCGGAGCATCTCCCGGATGGCCTCCGCGCCCATGCCGGCCTTAAACCGGTCCCCATGTTCCTCCCGGCACTGCCGGTATTTCTCTTCGGTGAGCAGGGAGCCTTTCACCAGGGGGGTGTCTCCGCCGTCCACCACCACAAAGGCCTCGAAATAGAGGATCTTCTCCAGCTCTTTGAGGCTCAGGTCCAGCAGGTTGCCGATCTTGCTGGGGAGGCTCTTTAAAAACCAGATGTGCACCACCGGGCAGGCCAGCTCGATATGGCCCATCCGTTCCCGGCGGACCTTGCTCTGGATGACCTCCACCCCGCATTTTTCGCAGGTGATGCCCCGGTGCTTCATGCGCTTGTATTTGCCGCAGTTGCATTCGTAGTCTTTGGCGGGTCCGAAAATCTTGGCGCAGAACAAGCCGTCCCGCTCCGGTTTGAACGTCCGGTAGTTGATAGTCTCCGGCTTCTTCACTTCACCCCGGGACCAGGAACGGATCAGCTCCGGCGACGCCAAGGCCAGGCGTACCGCTTCGATGCTTATCGGGTCTTCAGGACGGGCGAACAGGCTGTTTAAATCTTCTAAAGCCACTTCCCGCATTTTTTCCATAAAGTTTTATTCCTTGTCCTTCTTCAGGAGTTCCACGTTCAAAGCCAGACTCTTGAGCTCCCGCACCAGGACGTTGAAGGATTCCGGCAGGCCCGCTTCCAGGTCGTATTCACCTTTGAAGATCTTCTCATACATGCGGGTGCGGCCGGCCACGTCGTCGGATTTGACGGTCAGGAATTCCTGGAGGGTGTAGGCTGCGCCGTAGGCCTCCAGGGCCCAGACTTCCATTTCCCCCAGACGCTGGCCCCCGAACTGGGCCTTGCCACCCAGGGGCTGTTGGGTCACCAGGGAGTAGGGACCGATGGACCGGGCGTGGATCTTGTCCGCCACCAGATGGTGGAGCTTCATCATATACATCACGCCCACCGTCACCTCCCGGTCGAAGCGCTCGCCGCTGCGGCCGTCGTATAAAACGGTCTGGCCGCCCTCGGGCAATCCCGCCTCTTGCAGGCAGGTCATCACTTCCTCTTCGGTGGCGCCGTCGAATACCGGGGAAGCCATATGAAAGCCGTCCCGGTAA
>Ga0265296_1001000_pt1 | contig 35571 bp, 33 predicted proteins | sample MunlanPumphouse1_FD_189073 | JGI IMG/M metagenome (GOLD analysis project Ga0265296, IMG submission 189073) | Groundwater microbial communities from a municipal landfill in Southern Ontario, Canada - Pumphouse #1 | ecosystem: Environmental > Aquatic > Deep subsurface > Groundwater | place...
AGACACCCTCTTTGATTTGATTTACGGCCGGTGGCGCGGTAACGTCACCCTCCCCTTCCTTTCCCTTTTTTCCCTCTCTTTGCGCGGCATTTCTGGCGGCGTTTTGTTCTTGTCCTAATTGAGCCGAGGCCATTTTGCTTTGGCCGTTTTCTGGCAATCGTCCGCCGGCCGAGCCAGCGGCCTGGTTTTCGGTCATCGGCTTTTGCCGGTTCGCCCCGTACCTCTGCCTGTTTAGCGCCAATTCTTGGCTGTTATTGTTTTGCATCTTGATTAAATAATTCGCCATTATTTTTCCGCCCATGGTTTTGGGAGTTTTTTTGGGCGGGTATTAAATTTTTCGTGTTTAATGAGATAGTTGCAAAATTTCTTTTGCTGTAATTTGCTCTTTTTGTCCAATACTTCGTCAAGACGGCGCAAAATGATTTTCACCGTAGCCGGGCTACGGCTCAAATCATTTTGCTGGCTTTCCTCGTCTTGGACAAAAAGTTCTAAATTTCGCTTAAAAGGAATTTTGCAACTATCTCAATTTAAGATTTCTTGATATTTATTATACCATTTTTTACCGTGATGCGCATATTGTCGCCGGCCATTATTTCATCAGCTAATAATTTCTGCGCCAATGGCGTTTCCAATAATTCTTGAATTGTCCGCCGGACACCCCGGGCGCCTTCGGTGGGGCCATCGCTTTTATCGGCGATAAATTTTATCAGTCGGGGCGTAAAATTTAATTTAATATTTTTGTCGGCTAATTTTTCGTTCAGCTTTTCCAGTTCTAATTTGACAATTTTTTCCAAATCCGCCAGCGAGAGGGGATTAAAGTAAATGATTTTATCCACGCGGTTTAAGAATTCTACTTTGAAATAATTTTTTGTCTCATTGATAATTTTTTCTTCCAACGCCTGATAATTTTTATCATTGCGCGACCCCGCCGAGCCGAAGCCGAATTTTTTATCCGGCTGAAAATGCTGGGAGCCGATATTAGCCGTCATAATAATAATGGTATTTTGGAAATTAATTCTGGCGCCGGCCGCGTCGGTCAGGAAGCCCTCGTCCAGGACTTGGAGCAATAAATCAAATACATCGCGGTTGGCTTTTTCTATCTCGTCAAAAAGGACAATGGCATACGGCTTGTGCTTTATTTTTTCGGTCAGCTGCCCGCTTTCCTTATAGCCGACATAGCCGGCGGGCGCGCCGATTAATTTGGAAATATTGAATTTTTCCGAATATTCGGACATATCTATTCTAATGAGCGATTTGTCATCTTTGAATAATGTTTCGGCCAGCATTTTGGCCAGGTAGGTCTTGCCCACGCCGCTGGGCCCGACAAAAATGAAAGAGGCGAGCGGCCGATGGCTCGCCGTCAAGCCCGCCTTTGAACGTTTGACAAAGTCGGCGATAATTTCCACCGCCCGGTCTTGGCCGATTATTTTCTGCTTTAATTTTTTGTCCAAGGCCATGATTTTTTTCTTCTCCGAAGTGATTAATTCCGCCGCGGGTATGCCCGTTATTTTAGCAATCACGGTCGCGATGTCGCGGTCGGTTATCTCTCCGATATCCAATCGCTTGGCTACCCTTTGTTTTTCCTGAACGGGCAGGATTTTTTCTTCCAGTTGCCATAAGTCCTCTTTTAATTTAAGAGCCAATTCAAAATTGTCGGCGCTGATCGCCTCCTCTTTCTTTTTGGCCAAGTCCTGGATCTGCTGGGTAATTTTTTTAATTTCTTGTTCGGCGGCTGATGGTTTCCGGTTCACTTTAATGGCGGCGGCCGCTTCATCAATCAGGTCGATGGCTTTGTCCGGCAAAAATTTTTCCGGCAGATACCTTTGGCTCAAATTTATCGCCGCTTCAATGGCTTGGTCGCTTATTTTGACGCGGTGGAAGTTTTCAAAATATTTTTTAATGCCGTTTAAAATATTCTTCGCGTCTTCGGCCGTGGGTTCCGCGATTTTCACCACCTGGAATCTTCGTTCCAGCGCCGGGTCGTTTTCAATGGTGCGCCGATAATCATGGTAAGTGGTGGCGCCAATACAACGGATATCGCCGCCCGCCAAAGCCGGTTTTAAAATATTGGCCGCGTCCATTGAACCCGAGGCCGAGCCGGCGCCGACGATATTATGGATTTCGTCAATAAATAAAATAACCTCGGGCCGGCTTTTGGCCTCATCAATGATTTGCTTGACGCGATTTTCAAATTCGCCCCGATACATGGTGCCGGCCACGGTCGCGGTCAAATCAAGAGCGTATATTTTTTTATTTTGCAGCGCCTCCGGCACTTCGCCATTAATTATTTTTTTCGCCAAACCCTCAATAATGGCGGTTTTGCCCACGCCCGGCTCGCCCAAAAGAATCGGATTATTTTTGGTGCGGCGCGACAGGATTTGAATAATTCGGCTGATTTCATCCTCGCGGCCGATGACCGGGTCAATTTTCTTTTGGAATTTTTGGCTGGTTAAATTATTGCCGAAAAGTTCCAAGGCGCTGTATTGGCGCATAATATTGGGATTGGCGTAAAATTCGCCTTCGCTATCATCCTCGTTCTCTCGGTTGTGTCTTTGATTGATGACGCGAAAGCTTTCGGCGATGTCGGGCAATTTGGAAGCGCTTCTAAGGGTGGCCATGACTTGCTGAATGAGATTTTTTTCCGAGACCCTTAAAATTTGAAAGGTTTTTTCAATTTCCGGATTATTAATTTGCAACAGGGCGGAGAGCAGATGTTCCGTGCCCACGAAATTATGCTCATGGCGATAAGCGATCTGGATTGATTTTTGGATAACGGCTTTGGCGGCCTCGGAAAATTTCGGGCTGGTTTTGGCCGCCGCCTGTTCTTTGGTTTGATTTAATTGGGCCAGGTTATTTTTTATATCTTCCGGCCGGATTTTCAAGGAGGCGAGCAATTCGGCGCCCACACTGCCCTTTTGATTTACCAAGCCATATAAGATATGGTCCGGTTCAATCATTTTATGATTTAAGGCCAAGGCAAAATCAGCCGCGGTTTTCAGCGCTTGCTTGTAGTTATTGGAAAATTTTTCAAAGGGATCTAACATGAATAAATTATCTGTGATTGCTTTTTTATATTGAAATATGTTATAATTTTTACAACCCACTTTCAAATTTTACAATTTTATTGTATAATAAAGGTGTTGATAAGTCAATTTTAATTTGCCTATCAACTCAAAAATTTTGTCCGCCAGCTGGCGGATTAAAATATCAAAAAATGGAAGGTGAAAAATTTATGAAATTTAAAAAAAGCAGCTGGTTATCGGCCGGTTTTACCATGGTAATTATTTTTACCTTTTGGTTGGCCGGTTTTAATTTTGCCTATGCGGTTTGGAGCGAGCCGGCTTCAGCGCCACCCGCCGGCAATGTGGCCGCGCCTCTGAACGAGGGCACGAGTTTTAGCGGAGATGTGAATGGCGCCTGGAATAGCCTCACCATTAAAGGATGCTCTATTAACCAGATTTTAAAATCCGATGGCACTATTTGGTCGTGTACCGATTTTTCGACGGCTGTTCCAAATTTATTATCGGTTTTAAATGCCGGGGAAGATGCCAAGGCCTTTGGCGGCACGGTTTATATTGGCGAAGATGTGGCGGGCCATCAGGCAAATTTTAAGGTGCTGGGCGGTGAAATCAGGGCTAAATGGCTGCACGCTGACTCGGCCAGCGGCGAAAATACCATCGCCGGCAATTTGGATATTGGCACAACCATTAATCCCGATGGCGCCAAATTAAATATCGTGGGAACCAAAGGCCTGCGCGTGGTGGGCAATAGCGCCAGTGATTATGGCGCTTATGTTTCCAATAGCGACCAATCCTTGCAAGCCTATTTGGCCTATAATAATACCGGCATATCGGCCTATGGCACGGTCGGAGGAGTAATGGGTTACGATTCGACGAGTAATGCCTATGGTTATTTGGGCTATTTAAATAATGGCGTTTGGGCCTATTCAACTAATGGTTATGCCGTATATGGCTGGACCTTTAATGGTAATGCCATTTATGGCTCATCAGTAACCGGCTGGGCCGGATATTTTACGGGCGGCAAGGGCGTGTATGCCAATCAGATTTGCTTGGGAAGCACCACCGATTGCAAAACTAACTGGAGCCAAGTCGGCCAAAGCCAATGGATAACTTCCGGTTCTAATATTTATTATAACAACGGCAATGTGGGTATTGGCACGAATAATCCTACCGGTCTTTTACAACTCAATGGCGGTAATACTGTTTCCAGATTCAATCAGGGGACAAATGATACTTTTTTAACAATGAATGACAGCGTGGGGACAGCTCTCTTGGGTTCGACTGCCGGCATACCATTTGTGGGTAGCCAATCAAACACAGATTTCACGATTAGAACCAATAATAGCGAAAAGGTGCGGATTACCACTGCCGGCAATGTCGGTATCGGCACGGCGAGCCCAAACAACACCATACAAGTCGCTGGTTTGATTAATTTTAACAATACAATTTTTGGAACATTTTTAGGTTATCAGGCAGGCAATGTCACTACGGGCAACTATAATTCTTTTGTCGGTTTTCAGGCGGGCTACTCCAACCTCTCCGGCTCAAACAACTCAGCCATGGGAGTGAGCGCTCTCTCCGCCAACATCGACGGCTACTTTAACTCAGCCATGGGAGTGCAAGCTCTCCGTTCCAACATCTCCGGCATCAGCAACTCAGCCATGGGAGTGCAAGCTCTCTACGCCAACACCACCGGCTCCTATAACTCAGCCATGGGAGTGAGCGCTCTCAATCAAAACACCACGGGCTTCAACAACTCAGCCATGGGAATGAACGCTCTCAATCAAAACACCACGGGCTTCAACAACTCAGCCATGGGAATAGAAGCTGGCCGGTCAATCACTACTGGAAATTCAAATACATTTTTGGGTTATGGCGCTGGCAACATCAATCAAAAAGCCGATGCGGTAAACAGTATGGCTCTTGGCTCCGGGGCATACGCGACGGTGGATAATCAGGTTGTTATTGGAAATAATTCTATAACCATGACATTACTCAAAGGCAATGTGGGCATCGGCACAATTACTCCGGACAGCAGATTGGTGGTAAACGGATTAATTAAGAGTTTATATAATGGCCAGGCCTATTTTCAGGGCGGTGATGATGCCACTTTTAATGACGTTAATCAAGCTAATACCGTTGGAATTTATGGTCTCCAAGATTCTACTAAGGGATGTTTTAGATTGGGAAGCAATTCTTTCGGCGATATTTGCGGCGCCAGCGGCAATGTCGGCATTGGCACGGCCGCCCCAGGCCAGAAGTTAGAAGTTAGTGGCGGCATAAGATTAAATCCAACCACGGGAAAACCGGCTTGTAATGTTAATTCCAGAGGAACCATGTGGTTCACTCAAGCGGCGGCAGATATTTTGGAGGTCTGCGCCAGAAATAGCAACGGCAATTATACTTGGAAGTCATTATTTTAATTTATTTAGAAGTTAGCTGAAGGATATTAATTTATTTAAATGTTTTTTAAAATATTAAAAATTAGCTTGTCGTTTTTGTTTTTTTCAATCTTGCTTTTTTCCGGATTGCTGCTATATCATTTTCAGGCCATAGAGGCGCAAACCGTTCAGTATAAATTAGCCGGTTGGTTTTATTCGGATACTTATGGCTGGATTTCTCTAAATTCGGATAATTTAAATTCCGATAATTGTCAGCTACCCGGCTGCATTGAGAGCCCCGTGGATTATGCCGTTGTTTTAAAACCGGATAACAGCATTAGCGGTTATGGCTGGTCAAGCGATGTGGGCTGGGTGTGTTTTGGCAATGGCAATGGCGATGATACTAAAGGTTGCACTGGCGCGGTTCCTAGCGGCACTCTAACATTAACCGTAGATTCAAATAATGGCAAACTTGATGGCTGGGCGAAAATAATTTCTTTAAATGATGACGGCTGGATTCATTTTTCTCGCGGCGGTTCAACCGGTCCCGCTTCGGGCGAGGAATGTTATGATTGTAAACCGGTCTGTGTTGAGTGGACTCAGGCTTGTTCGGATGATCCGCCAGAGTGTCATAATGTTCCGCCCTGCCTTTCATATTCAAAAGACTTTTTTGATTCTTGTAACACCTGTTTTAGTGAAACAAAATTTGACCTCAAAAAAATTCCCGAATCCGCCGTTGATCCGGTCATCGGCGGCAGCGGCTATAGCTGTAAGGTCTGTACGGGCAATAATACGCTAAATGACCCCAATCAATATTGCCACAAGGTCTTAAGCGCCAATGGCACCGATTATCGGATAGTTTGCAGTAATTGCCCAACTTGTGAACTGTATGGCGGCAGCACGAATTTAAGCGATGGCGGTCTGTTGGGCTGGAGTTGGAATGGCGTTTCTTCGGCGGACGGCGATTTTGGCGCCGGTTGGATTCATCTTAATACGATTGGCGGCAGCAGCGGTATTGTTTTTCCTTGGCTGGAAACCCAATACGGGTCAATTTATACGCCCGAAAAAGTCAGGCAGAGGGGGGGCTCGTCCGGCAACAATGCAACCTATTGTATCTTTGCTTCTGATATTTTGAATGTGCGTTCCGCTTATTGCGAGCAGGCGGTTAAGGGCGTTAATATCATCTTTCCTACGGGGACAGCCGAGGTTTATCGCAACGGTTTGGGCAAGGTAGATGTTGATGGCTTGATTACGCCGGCCGTAACAAATGGTATAATAAATAAATACGGACAAGGCATAGTAATAATTCCAGAGATATGGAGCGGTTCAAAAATTTTAGACAATAAGGTTTATGTCCGAGAAGGAAATTTGACGATCAATGAATCATTAGGATTATTAACTTTCAATAATGCCTCACCAGATAATCCAAACATCAGAGGAAATGGCACAATAGTTGTAAGGGGAAATTTAATAATCAATAGCGATATAAAATATGATACTAATTTTCCAGCCAATTTAAATCAATTGGCTTCCGTGGCTTGGATTGTGCAAGGCGACGTCATTATTAATTCAGTCGTTAAAGACATTGCCGGCGCCTTTATCGTGTTGGGAGCGGCCGGCAGTAATTGCCGGTATGATAATGGAAATGCCTGCGATGGTAGTATAATATTTCCTAAGTACACTCAAAATGGTTATGGAATATTATTTTCCGTAGATCCGGGCGCGTCCGGCGATACCTCCAATTATTTGACGGTTTCCGGTTTAATTGTGGCTCGGGCCTTTGACTTTCGCCGCACCTTTTCCGATTCGGCCCGCGGTTCAGAAAAGATTATTTATGATGGCCGATTAATTGCCAATCCGCCCCCGGGTTTAGGGGGCTTTAGCGAGGGCTTGCCGGTTATCAGGGACTTTTCCTACTAATAAAATATTTGTCATATGGGTATTTTCTCGCCAAAAATCAGTTATTTAGGAGTTGATTTGGGCACTTCCTCAATCAAGGTGGTGGAGATGGCCAATTTTAAGGGCCGTCCCCGCTTAGTTACCTATGGTTTCAGTGAAAAAAAATTGCCTGATTTTAGCAATGGTAATGATATTGCCGCCAATCCCGAGGAGGCGGCCGCGGTTTTGAGCGATATCGGCAAAAAAAGCCGGGTCACGACCAAAAAAGTTATCGCCGCCTTGCCCAATTTTTCCGTCTTTACTTCTATTTTAAATCTGCCGGCGCTTTCCCGGAAGGAATTGGCCTCGGCCATCAGCTGGGAAGCGAAGAAAATTATCCCCATTCCCTTGGAAGAAATAATTTTGGACTGGAAAATTATTGCCGAATCCGATGAGGCAAAGGCGCTCGCGCCCGGCCAGTCAGCCGTCTTAAACAACAACGTCGCGGCTATTGAAGAGCGCTCGGATTTTTCGCAGCAAGTAAACTCCATTAAGAAAATTTTTTCCAAGCCCAAGAAAAATATAAAAGTTCTCTTGACGGGCGCCAGCAAAAAATTAGTCAAAAAGTATATTGATATTTTCACCAAGGCGGGCTTTAATCTTTTGAGTTTGGAAACCGAGAGCTTTGCCCTGATCCGGTCTTTGGTTGGCAATGACAAATCAATCATTTCTATTATTGATTTGGGCGCGGCCACCTCCAGCATTATCATCGTGGAAAAGGGCATACCGGTTTTAAATCGCAGTATTGAGGTCGGCGGCCTGATGATTACCCGGGCCATTTCCAGCAGTTTGAATATTAATTTAGAGCGCGCCGAGCAGTTTAAGCAAGACATGTCCATGGACAAGGAAACGGCCAATAATTCTTTGCCCCAAACCGTAGACAAGTCATTTTCGGTCATCTTGAATGAAATTAAATACACGCTCAATCTTTATCAGGAACAGAATAATAAGCGCGTGGAAAAGATTATTCTGACCGGTGGCTCGGCTCTTTTGGGCAATTTAGCCGGTTATTTATCAAAGATATTGAATATTAATACTTATGTGGGCGATCCTTGGGCGAGGGTGATGTATCCCACGGAATTAAAGCCGATTTTAGACCGGCTGGGAGCGCGTTTTGCCGTGGCCATCGGCCTGTCAATGAGGGACATTGAATAAAAATTACAAAATTAAAAATTGTCAGTATTATGTCTAACATAAACCTCCTCCCGGAAAATTTCAGGGAAAAAGAAGCCCGAGAAATAAAAAGATTGGCGAAAAGGCCAAGGGTTTTTGAAATTGGCTTATCGCAACCCAAAAGAGAACCATTATCGGCTTTGAAGGCAATTGTTCCTAAAAAATCTTTTTGGCCGAAATTTTTCAGGCCGAAAGTCAGGCCGTCGCCGCCGCCTAAAGAACAAAAAATTTTTAAAGATAATTTGCCCAGCGTTGATTTGCTCTCGTCCGTCAGAAAACAAAGTCGGGAATATTATCAAAGTTCAGTCCCGCCGAAAAGCAAGAAAAAACCAAATCCTTGGTTTAAAATTTTCGGTCCGTCTAAAATATCGGCCAAATCATGGCCGGAAAAAGAACAGATTTTTTCGGGGCAAAACCAAGCGGTAAAAGCGGAAAAAGAAAGTCAGCCGGTCTTAATTAAAAAAGGTTTTTGGTCTTTTTGGCGGGGCGCAAAAAAGACAAAAATCGTAACCATCAAGCCGATGAAATGGACTGATGATCGCGCCCGGCCGTCTAAAGCCGCGAAGATTACCATTGATTTTGCCAAGAACAAAAGCGACCTGAAACCGGAAAAATTAACTAAGACAAAATTTTATAAAACCGGCGCCGCCGATAGCTGGGGCAATATTTTTGGTTCAATATTCGGCTTTCATAAGAAAAAAGCCGCCCTGCCCGCTAAAATTATTTTCGCCCCCGATGTTACGTCGGGGAGGCCAGCCAGCCAGAAATCAGCTAAACCGACAAAAGAGAAAACGGAAAAAAAGAAATTGAGCGCGACCGCTAAGGCAAAAAAATCACGTTTTAATATTAATTTAATACCCGAAGAGTTAGTTTATCGGGAGCGGATCAATATCAGAATGCAAATAATCACCTTGCTTTTAGCAATTATTTTTCCGGCCGTTATTGTCTACGGCGTCTATCGTTTAATCGGTTCTTACCAAGAGCGGGCGGATCAGCAAATCCGTTATAAGCAGGCCGCGATTAATAAATTACAGGAAGTGGCTGCTGACTATCAAAAAATCAAACAAAAAAATACAATTTTACAACAGAAGCTTATGGTGATTAAGGGCATTTTGGACGAACATATTTATTGGACTAATTTTTTCAGCCGATTGGAGAAATATACCTTAGATGGGGTTTACTTTACTGATTTTGCCGCGGATATTTCGGGCGAATTCACCTTGCCGGCCATTGCCGCCAGTTACGGCGAGGCGGCCAAACAAATTATGGCTTTTAAGCAGGCGACTGATTTTATCAAAGAGGCGCGGGTGGATAAAATTTCCCTTCATTCGGGCGGCAAGGGTGGCATTACCGGCGTTGAATTTGAATTAAAGTTAAAATTGACTGATAATGTTTTTAGGAATATTAAATAGCATATGCTATATGCTATTACTAATTTATGCTTGAGGAAAAGAAAATTAAAATTCCATTAAGCCAGAGAGTCGGCGCGAACCTTAACCGATTTTTTAAGGCCATTATTTTATTGATAATAATGGCGGTTTTGGTTCTTGGCTATTTTATGGTCATTAAGGGTCAATATAAAAAATTACAGAAAAGCCAAAAAATTGATTTAGTTCAATTGCAAAACATGATTAACCGCCTGGAAAAAGACAATGCGTATATGACCGAAAATATTGATAAGAATATTGAATTTTCCCCAGCCGAAGAGCGGCTGCTTTCCTTAGCCCTGCCCGATCAATTTGATTTCCCCTCCTTAATAATTCAATTGGGCTCATTAGCCGGCCGATATGGATTCACGGTGGCCAATATTAATGCTAAAGAAGCGGTCGGCATTGCCAAACCCAAGAGCGGCGGCCAAGATACTAGTAAAAGCCAAAATTTTTCGCCGTCGGAAGATAATAACAGCCAATTAAAGAAAATTAATGTGGAAATGGCGGTTGTCGGCGGCAATTATAATGCCTTTAAAAATTTTATTCAAGCCATGGAGAACAGCGTGATGTTTTTTGATGTGCTCTCGGTTAATTTCAAGGCCGGAGATATCGCCGCGCAGAAATACTCCCTTAATTTTGCCACTTATTATTTTAAGGAAAAAGTTAAATAATATGGAAGTGATAAATAAAAAACCAAAAATCAAGATACCTTTTTATCTGGCGATTTTGCTTATTTTGGCGGCGGCCGCGCTTGGTTTTTATTGGTATTTCTGGCAAAAAATAAATTATGATGTTGATTCGTCGTCGTCGGAAATTTTTGTCCGATTAAATTATAGTCCAAAAACTGAAAATACTAAAAAACAGCTGATTTCCCTGCTCCAATCGCGGGAGAGAGAGGGCAAATATGGCGAATGGCCGTTGGGCACGATTATTTTAAGCGACCAAAGAGGCAATCCATTTTTGCCAAAAATTAATAAATGAGATCTCAATAAATTTTAAAATGATAGAAGATAATTATTCCCAAAAAATTAAAAATTTTCTCTTGGGAAAAAATTTAGTTACCCAGGCCAAAATGAAAGAAATTGAGGCCGAGACGGGGCAGGCTGGTATTGGTTTGGAAGAAGCGCTGATTAATCGGAAAATTTTTTCGCCGGAACGTTTCGCCCAAATAAAGGGTGAGATATTTAATATTGAATCAATAAATTTGGCCGACCAAGTCATTGAGCCGTCAATTTTAAATATTTTAACGCCAAAAGTCGCCCAAAATTATCAGATGGTTGTTTTTGATAAGCGGGGCAATGAGATTAAAGTCGGTTTGGTCAACCCGGGCAATTTTCAGGCCCACGAAGCCATTGAGTTTTTAGTCCAACAGCAGGGCTTAACGCCGAAATATTATGCCACTTCTTTGGAGGATTTTCGGAATATTTTCAAGCAATATGGTGATTTTAAAAAAGAAATCGGCTCGGCCCTGGAAGTCGCGGCAGAAAAATTCGCCCTGCAAGAAGAGGTGGCCACGGAAAAAACCGGCCGTGAGCTGGAGTATATCATCAGAGCGGCGCCCGTGGCAAAAATCGTTTCGGTGATTATCAAGCATGCGGTGGACGGCGGCGCTTCTGACATCCACATTGAGCCGGGCCGGAGTGAAGCCAGGGTTAGATATCGCGTGGATGGCATATTGCATACCTCGCTGGTCTTGCCGAATTTTTTGGACCAAGCCATAATTTCTCGCATTAAGGTTTTGGCCAGTTTGAAATTAGATGAGACCAGGATTCCGCAGGACGGCCGCATTAAAATGAATATTGACGGCCAGGACATTGATTTGCGGGTTTCAATTTTGCCGATGTTAGACGCGGAAAAAGTCGTGATTAGAATTTTAGATAGTTCAGCCGGCGTACCCACCTTGGCCGAGCTTGGCTTCAGCCAGAATCATATTGAAATTATTGAAAGGAGTATTAAAAAATCGCACGGTTTGTTTTTATTGACCGGCCCGACCGGCTCGGGCAAAACCACCACCTTGTATTCCATATTAAATATGTTAAACAGCGAGAGTCAAAATATTAACACGCTTGAGGATCCGATTGAATATTATATTGCCGGAATTAATCAATCGCAAATCAGGCCGGACATTGATTTTACTTTTGCCCGCGGACTGCGGGCGGTTTTGCGCCAGGATCCGAATATTATTATGGTGGGCGAAATCAGGGATAATGAAACCGCGGAATTAACTATTCATGCCGCCTTAACCGGCCATTTGATTTTTTCCACTCTGCATACCAACAATGCCTGGGGTTCCATTCCTCGCTTAATTGATATGAAAATTGAGCCGTTTCTTTTGGCCTCAACTTTAAATATTGTGATTGCCCAACGACTGGTGAGAAAAATTTGTCCGGACTGCCGGGCCGAAATTAAATTGCCGCCCAATTTGCAAAATAAGATCAACGAACAAATTAAAGAAATGCCCCCCGAATTTTTAAAGGAATTCAAGGGGGAGTATAAATTTTATCGCGGCCGCGGTTGCGATAGCTGCGGCCAATCCGGATATGTTGGCCGGTCGGTCGTGGCGGAATTGTTGGAAATGGAATCGGTCTTGAAGGATTTGATTGCCAGCGATTTTACCATGGATCAAATTAACAGCCAGCTTAAAAAGCAGAAATATATCACCCTAATCCAAGATAGTATCATCAAGGCGCTCAAGGGCGTTACCACCATAGAGGAAGCAATGAGGGTGGCGACGGAATAATTTAAAATGTAAAAATCAAAATGTAAAATGACAGTTCAAAATTTAAAATTTTTAATTTTACATTGTCATTTTCCATTTTGATTTTTAATTTTTACATTAATTCAAAACTATGTTTAAAAAAGGAAAAAAAATCAATATTTTAATCGTGGAGGACGATGTTTTTTTAGCCGATCTTTATAAAACCAAATTTTCTTTGGAGGGATTCGGCGTTTTTGTGGCTTATGATGGCGAGAAGGGCTTGGAATTAGCCAAAAAAAATTTGCCCGAGGTGATTTTATTGGATTTAGTCTTGCCTAAAATCGGCGGCTTTACGGTTTTAGAAAAATTAAAAGAAGATAAAAAACTTCAAGGTATCCCCGTGATTCTGCTTACCAACTTAAGCCAAAAGGCAGATGTGGATAGGGGACTGGCGATGGGAGCCAATGATTATTTAATAAAAGCGCATTTTATGCCTTCAGAAGTGGTAGCCAAGATTAAAAAATTGACCAATAAGTAAGTTAAGTAAGTAACGTATGCAAGCCTCGCAAGCCATAAACATAAAAAACATTTTAACCGAGGCCGTTAAAAGGAGCGCGACTGATTTGCATTTTTCCGTGGGCAACGCGCCGATTTTGCGGATTAACGGCCAATTGGTTTTAATGGAAGAAAATGAATTAATTACCTCGGAATTTATGGCGGAGTTTATTAGTTTATTATTAGACCGGGCGCAACAAGATGAGTTGGCGAAAAAAAAGGAGTTGATGTTGGCCCATGATTTTGATAAAAATTTGCGATTCAAGGTTAATATTTTTTATCAAAAGGGCCTGCTTTCGGCGACTATGCGTTACATTTCGGCGCAAACACCCACCATTGAATCATTGGGCCTCGGCCAGGAAATCGTTAATTTATGCAAGTTGAAAAAGGGCTTAATCCTGATTGCCGGCTCATTTGGTTCGGGCCGGTCGTCTACCATTGCGGCCATTATTGAAAATATCAATCAAACCAGAAAAGAGTATATTATTACTTTGGAGTCGCCCATAGAATATATTTTTACTAATAAGAAGAGCATTATTGAACAGCGCGAAATTGGGCGGGACGCCACCTCTTTTAAAGACGCCTTGAATTATTTTCAGGAAGAAGATGGCGATGTTTTATTTTTGGAGGAGTTGCGCGATACGGAAATTATTCCCTTGGTTTTAGAAATCGCCCGCGGCAGTGTCTTGGTTATTTCTTCTATGGGCGCCGATTCAGCGACCCAGGCGGTGACAAGGATTTTAGATAGCTTTCAGAGTTTTGACCAGGAGCGGATCAGGGACTTGCTTTCTACATCGCTCAAGGCCGTCATCTGCCAAAAATTGGCGCCTAAAAGAGGCGGCGGTTTGATGGCGGTTCAGGAAGTCATGATTACCACTGACGCGGTAAAATCGGTGATTGCCAACGGCTCTTTGGGGCAATTGGAAAATATCATCCAGACCTCGCGCAGAGAGGGCATGATTTCCTTTGACCAAAAATTGGCGGAATTAGTTAAAAACGGGAAGGTTTCCCGCGAAGACGCCCTGGAAAACGCTTCCGACAAGAATAAGTTGGAAGGCCTGCTTAAGTAGGTTATAATCTGTAGTTTATGGCGCTATTTTTTTATAAAGCCAAGGATAAAAGCAATCAGATCAAGGAGGGCATGGTAGAAGCAATTTCAATGGATTTGGTGGCTAACTATCTTTTAGAAAAGGGCCTGGTTGTCATTGACATCAAACAGAAAAACGCCAGCGAAGCCAAGAATTATTTCCTGCGTTTTTTTAGGCGAGTGAAAATGGGGGACTTAGTGGTTTTTTTTAGGCAATTGTCAGTGATGGTGAGGGCCAATCTCCCTATTATGGACGCCTTAAGGATTCTGCTTCGGCAGACCCGCAGCCAATATCTCAAGGCCGTGATTGCGGATGTGGCCAATGAAGTGGACGGGGGCGCCAAACTTTCCAATGCCATGGCCGGCCACCCCGATGTTTTCAGTGATTTTTTTACCAACATTATCCATTCCGGAGAAACTTCGGGCCGATTAAGCGAGGTAATGGACTATTTGGCAGACCAACAAGAAAAGGATTATGATATGCAAGCCAAAATCAGGGGGGCGATGATTTACCCCGCTTTTATTGTTCTTGGTTTATTAGTCGTGGGCTTTATGGTGATGACTTTTGTTATGCCGCAGTTGACGGGCATGCTTAAGGAAACCGGCGCTGAATTGCCTGTTACGACCAAGGTTTTAATTTTTGTTTCTAATTCCCTTAGGAGTTATTGGCTGTTGATTTTGGCCTTAATCATTTTCATGGTCGGCGCCGCCGTGGCCTATGTGACCGGGTCGGTTTCGGGTCGACGGTCTTTTGACGCTCTTAAATTAAAATTGCCGGTTTTTGGCGATATTTTCAGAAAAATTTATATTGTCCGCATTTCCCGAAGCTTGAATACCCTGCTTAAGGGCGGCGTACCCATCTCTCGTTCGCTTCTGATTGTCCGCGACGTGGTGGGCAATGTTATTTATCGGGATATTATTGACCAAGCGATTAAAGAGGTAGATGAGGGCAATCCGGTTTCCGAAAGTTTTGCGGTCCATAAAGAGATACCGATTATGGTTTCGCAGATGATCAGCGTGGGTGAGGAAACTGGCAAATTAGACGAGGTCTTAGAGCGACTGACTGATTTTTATTCCCGCGAAATTAATAGTAGCGTTAATAATTTATCCACTTTGATTGAGCCGATAATAATGGTGATTTTGGGCGTCGTTGTTGGTTTTTTCATCGCCGCCATCATCACGCCTATGTGGCAGTTGTCGTCGTCAATGTAAATTTTGAATTTTATTATTTATTTTCCCCTCCTCACCCTACCCTCTCCTCTCAAGGAGAGGGGGAATGCGAAAGGATCCCCATTTTTTTGCCCCCTCTCCCTTGGGAGAGGGTTGGGGTGAGGGGACGTATTTGTTACTTTATTTCCATTTTTGTGCTATAATGAAAGTAGTAAATCTGTGGACAATTAATCCCATGCCATCTTGTCAGATTTTTGATGATTTTAAGATGTCGTTTAGGGATAAAAAGGTCGAGAAAATTTAATCCACTCGAGTGGAAAGAATTACCCTCCCCAATCACGTGAGGGAGGAAAAACTAAAATTATAAATATGAAACAAAAAGGTTTTACTCTCATTGAGTTATTGGTGGTTATCGCGATTATCGGCCTCTTGTCTTCTTTGGCCGTGGTTTCTCTAAATGATGCCAGAAATAAAGCCAAGGATGCCCAGATAAAAAGCGATTTATCCCAGTTTAGAACTTATATGGCCGTTAAGTACGAACTCGGTGTTTTTTCCGGACTTACTAACCCAGCCGATTTGGTCGCCACCGAAATGACTTTAGTCACGCCCCCTTTGTCGGCGCCAAGCGGTTGTGGAGCATATGTAGTGACTCCCGGCACTGAGACTCCAAAGACTACTTGGTCGGCCCATGGCCCGTTATGTACCACTCCAGCCAATGCGTTTTGCGTTGACTCAACTGGAGTCGCTAGGATAGTATTGACTCCTGCTACTCCCACTTCCGCCTGCCCGGTGGCATTGTAATCCGATTTTTATAAAAATCCCCCGCAAGGGGGATTTTTTTAATATCATAATTTGTGTTATAATATAGATATGGCTCAAAAGAATTTAACAAAAATTTTTATCTATATTACTTTATTTGTTTTTGCGGTCGGCATATTTGCCTGGTGGGTTAATTATAATTGGACTCGGGGGCGCGATTACAGGCGCTTGGCTGATCTGAAAATTTTGCAGTCGGCCTTGGTTGATTACTACGGTAGATTCAATACTTATAAAATTCCCGATTGTCAGGCCGGTTCATTGGTCAATTTATGCTTAGGTAAAAATAGCCGGGCCATTGGGCTGGATAATATAATTGATCCTATCAGTAAGAGTCCGTTTCAATATCAGGTAGTTGAATTGGCCGACGACAATTTTTTTGTCAGTTTTTATTTTGAGACCTCAATGCTTGGACTGCCGGCCGGTAAACATACCCTCACTAAAAATGGAATAAGTAAGTGAGATAAGTAATTTTTAAATAATGTTCTATATTTTTATTTTCCTTTTGGGGCTGATAGTCGGCAGTTTTTTGAATGTGGTGATTTTCCGCCTCAAAAGCGGCGAAAAAATTATTAATTCCCGGTCGCGTTGCCCATATTGCCGGCATCAGCTTAAAGTAAGGGACTTAGTTCCGGTTTTAAGCTTTATTTTTTACCGGGGCAAATGCGCTTATTGCCGGAAAAAAATTTCTTGGCAATACCCCCTGGTGGAGTTGGCGACCGCTTTTTTGTTTCTTGTCGGCACCTATAATATTCTTGGCAACTTAGAGCCGGCAATTCTGCTGATTAATAGCCAGGTATTTTTTTTCTGGCTGAGAAATCTGATTTTTTTCTGCTTTTTGATTATTATTTTCGTCTATGATTTGCGGTGGTATGAGATTTTAGACAAAGTGACGGTACCGGCCATGGTTTTGGCCCTGGTTTTAAATTTAATGCTGGGCGTGGGTTGGCCAGGCCTGTTAATTGGCGCCGCGATTGGTTTATTCTTTTTTCTTTTTCAGTTTGTGGTCTCCAAGGGCAAGTGGCTCGGCGGCGGCGATCTTCGGCTGGGTCTTCTGATGGGCTTAATGCTGGGCTGGCCTAAGATTATTTTGGGCTTGTTTTTGGCCTATATTATCGGGGCGATTTTTTCGATTATTTTAATAAAATTAAATAAAAAGGACTTTAAATCGCAAATACAATTCGGGACTTTTCTGTCTGTGGCCGCGATTATCGCCATTCTTTGGGGGGATGAGATTGTGAGATGGTACTTGAAATTAATGTAATTATGAAAAACAAAATAGGTTTTACTCTAATTGAAACCATAGTCGTCATTGCCATTATGAGCGCGATGTTCGCTTTTTTGTTTGTGAATTTTCGGGGCAAAGATGATATTCGTTTTCTGGATAATAAGGCCAATACTATTCTTAGCGATTTACAGCGCCTGCAAACAATGTCGCTTTCTGGTGAGTTAGTCGATGGCCAATCGCCCAAATATTATTTTTTTAAATTTACAAATTGCGCCACCGACGGCTGTACTGGTTATCAATTGGCGGCCAAAATGCCGGATGATTCCGAATTTGTGATTAGTGATGTGGGCCTAGAAAAAATTTTAATTAATGTTATCGGCGCGGAGGGTGTCCAGAGCGGTAACATTTATGTCAGATTTGACGCGCCAAGAGGAACTATTCAAATTTTTAATGGTGCCGATTCTTTAGATTCTTTAACTGCCAAGGCGGCTTTAAGCGGCATATTGGTTCCAGATGACTCCAGATATATTAAGATATCTGCGATCTCCGGCCGAATAAATATCTCAAGCACTCAATGAAAAAATCAAAAATACAATTTTTAAATAATTGTCGCGGCCAGGGCTTATTGGAATTAATTATCGCCATCGGCGTGATTACGGTCGGCATGTTTGCCGTCTGGACTTTGTTTTTGTCCAATTTTTCCGGAGAAAAGGAGGCGAGCGCCCGCATCGTGGCTTCTAATTTGGCGCGCGAGGGCATAGAAATCGTCAAGAATATTCGCGATACGAATTGGCTAAGAGCCGAAGTCAACGATAAAACCTGCGTGCCGGCGACTAATGAAATCTGCAAATGGAACGACGGCCTTAGTGATGGCAATTATGTTCCGGATAATATTTTTACGGTAACGGAGAACGAGTACTTAAAACTTTTTTCGGTTGGCAACGCCACGATAGATGACTCGGGCGCAAGATTAAATATAAATAATGACGGTTTTTATGTTAATCAGGCCGGAACCGCCACTCCTTATCGGCGTCTTATAACCATTGACTCTATTTGTTGCGCCGATGCCGACGCTGATTTAAAATGTGACAATAATAATTTTGGCGATTGCGTCGCTGGCATTGATTTGAAAGTTGGTATTAATGTGAAGTCCCATGTCCGGTGGGAGATTAATAATCAGCAAAGGAATATCGTTTTGGCTGATCAATTGTTTGATTGGAAATAATAATAGTAATTAATAATTAAAAATTAAGAATTAAAAGTTAGAAATTAAATTCAGTTATACAATATTAATTCTTAATTCTAACCCGTATATCAAGATGATATTTTTTATAAAATTAAAAAAATTAAGAAACGGTGGTTTCACCTTAGTTGAAGTTCTGGTGGCTATGGGTATTTTTGCCGTGGTTTCGGTGATTATTTCCGGCATCTCTTTGAATGTGAATAATTTACAGCAGAACACGGCCAATTATCAGCGTCTACAGAATGACGGCCGTTATATTATAGAAAAATTAGCCCGGGAAATCAGGGCGAGAGAATTGATCTATTCGGTCGATGAGCTACCTACAGGTGAGCTTAACTTCAAAAGTGAGCTTAACTTCAAAAAAGATGAAGATAACAAGTCATTGAGCATTTCTTTAGCAACGGGTAATTTAATTTATAGTATTAAAGATGAGGAAACCGGTCAGACCAAAAATGATTTTTTAAACGCCGAAGATGTTAATGTGCTTGATGTTAAATTTTTCGTCGTGCCGTTTTTCGAGGATAATTGGAGAACCGGGCTCACCAAAAATGCCCAGCCAAGAGTGACGATTTTATTAAAGCTCGAGAATGTCGCCGCCAATCCCAAATACAAAAAAGAATTAATTTTACAAACAACCGTGTCCAGCAAGGTTTATAAAAGATAATTTATGAAAAATCAGCAAGGCGTAATTTTGGTCATGGCCTTATCAATTATGGCAATATTATTGTCCATTGCCATTAGCTTTGCCGTTTTTATTATTTCTGATATCAATAAATCAAAATCCATAGATGATTCCATTGTTTCTTATTACGCGGCCGAAACCGCGGCCGAGCGGACTATTTTTTTATTCCGCAAAGGCGGTAAGGAGAAGACAGGAAATTTTTTGTATAATCCAGACAATCCGCCCAGTGAGACCAATGACCCCACCGCCCTGTCCGCTTCGGATAAAAATGGCAGTTTAGCTGATAACAATGCCGTCTGGACTATCCAAGATTCTATTGATTATGAACCCACGGTTTTTCGCCAGCGATTATACAACGGCCAGGGCCTAAAATTGTATTTTTTAAATCGCGCGGCCACCCAAAATCCGGCCAGTATCGTCATTGATTGGCAGGGGATTTCTGATTTTACCAAGGTTCAGGCGACTTTTACGCAGCTTAATCCGCAATCGAAAAACAATGTTTTGGTTTATTATACTGATTATAGCGATCTGGTGACCGCTTTATCTAATAAATGTATAGATTTTCGGGACGTGGCTATTGATAGTAATATTTATGGGAGCTGGAAAAGCGATTATGTGGTGGAAATCAAGGCCTTGGGCAGTAGCGATACGGATTATGTTGATACCTTGACGGTCAAGGCTTATGATAGTATTTGCGGCGCGCCCACAACGCAAAATTTACAAGCCATTACTAATATCACTATTCGCGCCGTGGGCAATTACCATAAGTCAAAGCAGGAGATCGTGGTTCAATTGCCGCCGAGAGACCCGCTCTCCGGTTTGTTGAGTTTTGTTTTGTTTTCGGAAAGGGACATTACCAAGGATTATTAAAGCCAATGGACAAAAATCAAGCCAAAAAAAGAATTGAAAAATTAAAAGAGCAATTGCGCGAAATTGACCACGCTTATTATGTTTTGGACAAACCGTTAGTGAGCGATGCGGTTCGGGATTCTCTTAAAGACGAATTGGAAAAATTAGAAAAACAATTTCCCGAATTCATTACGCCCGATTCGCCGACCCAGAGAATCGGCGGCAAGGCCTTGGGTAAATTTGCCAAACATCGGCACGCCCTGCCCAAATATTCTTTTGACGATATGTTTTCTTTTGAGGAGGTGGTGGAGTTTGACGCTAAAATCAAACGTTTTTTGGGCTGGCCGGCCGATAAGGACATTGAATATGTCTGCGAACTCAAAATTGACGGCTTGAATATGTCTTTTATTTATAAAAACGGGGTCTTAGACAAAGCTGTTACTCGAGGCGACGGGTTTGTGGGCGAAGTGGTTACTCATACAGTTCGCACTATCGGTAGTATTCCATTGAAGATTAAGAATTCTATAGACATCGAGGTGGGTGGGGAAGTTTATCTGCCCCAGAAGAGTTTTGAAAAATTAAACCAGGCACAGGAAAAAATTGGCGGACAGATTTTTGCCAACCCGCGCAACGCGGCCGCCGGCACCATCAGACAACTTGACCCTAAAATTGCCGCCAACCGGAATTTGGACGGTTTTATGTGGACGATTTATACTTATCAATCATTAAATTTAAAAACGCAGGAAGATATTTTAGTTAATTTGGAAAATTTGGGTTTTAAGGTGAATACTCATTGGCAGAAATTAAAAAATATCCGCGAAACCATAAAATATTTTGAACACTGGGCCGAGAATAGAAATAAATTGCCCTATGAAATAGACGGCATCGTCATTAAAGTAAATGACCTAAATTTGCAAGAGCGATTGGGCCGGACGGCCAAGCAGGTTCGCTGGGCGGCCGCTTATAAATTCGCGCCCAAGCAGGTAACGACCATAGTTGAAGATATTGCGGTGCAGGTGGGCCGGACCGGAGCGCTCACGCCGGTCGCCCATTTGCGCCCCGTAAAATTAGCGGGCAGCGTGGTGAAAAGAGCCACGCTTCATAATCAAGACGAGATTGATCGACTGGACGTGAGGATCGGCGACACCGTGGTTTTGCAAAAAGCCGGCGATGTGATACCGGATATCGTCAAGGTTTTGAAAAAAATGCGCGCGGGTCAGGAACGGAAATTCAAGATGCCCGCTGAATGCCCGATTTGCGGTTCGGCGGTGGTAAAAAAGCCGGGCGAGGTCGCGAGTTATTGCGCCAATAAAAATTGTTTCGCCCAAGAACTTGAGGGCTTGATTCATTTTGTGGCCAAGGCGGCTTTTGATATTGCCGGTTTGGGGCCGAAAATTTTGGAACATCTCCTGCGGGCGGATTTAATCAAGGACGCCGCCGATATTTTTTTGCTGAAAGAAGAGGATTTGGCGCCCTTGGAAAGGTTTGCGGAAAAATCGGCGGAAAATTTGATTAAAGCCATCAACCAAAGCAAAAAAATTAATTTAGCCAAATTTATTTTTGCCTTGGGTATCAGGCACGCGGGCGAAGAAACCGCGATTACTTTGGCGGAAAATTTTAGCTCCTTGGAAAAATTGCAAAACGTTTCCATTGAGGAATTGCAGAATATTGAGGATATTGGCCCCAAAGTGGCCGGAAGTATTTATGATTGGTTTCATCGCAAAAAGAATTTAGATTTTTTGGGCAAGCTTAAAAAGAGCGGTCTTAAAATTATTAATCCGTCGAAAGCCGGTCCGGGCAAATTGGCCGGCAAAATTTTTGTCTTGACGGGCGGACTGAAAGAACTTAGCCGAGACCAAGCCAAAGAAAAAATCAGGCGATTGGGCGGTGACGTTTCATCGTCGGTCAGTAAAAAAACTGATTATGTGGTGGCCGGTGAAAACCCGGGTTCAAAATATGATAAGGCCGAATCATTGGGCGTAAAAATAATCAGCGAAAAAGAATTTTTAAAAATAATAGGACCGTCGCCGAATGCGCTTTCGTAACGAAATTTCTGAATTTTGAGACAGAATTGCTGAATAAACTTTGAGGTTTAACTGGTTAAGCCGAAAAGTTTTGAAGCAATTATGGCCAAAATTCAGAAATTGCAGTAGAAATGGCATTCGGCGACGGTCCCAAGCGGGTAATTAACGGGTAATTTAAAAGGGGCGTATGCTTTCAGACAATTATTTGTCCTTAAGCATACGCCCTGCCCCCGCTGTTGTCCCCGCAGCGACTTTGCCGCCCCTTGTTTATCGGGGCGAAATTTACAAAAAATTAAGGTGCGAATATGGCTGATTCATGCTCGGCGATTTATCGTTCATTCATTAACCATAAGATTAACAAATAAAAACCGGCTTGTCAAGAATAAAAAAAGTTTATATACTGGTTTAGTGAGTGAAAAATAATTATTTTTTTATGCTTTTATCAAAAGACGAAGTAGAACATATTGCCCGGTTGGCCCGTTTGCGGCTTAATGATAAAGAAAAGGCGATTTATAGCGAGCAATTGTCGTCTATTTTGGCGTATGTTAATAAAATGCAGGCCGCGACCATGGCGGATATTGAGCCGACCTCGCAGATAACCGACCTAAACAATATTATGCGCGAAGATGTCATAAAGGATTCGGGTTTAGCCGGCGATTTGATCAATGGCGCGCCCGACAAGATAGACGGCTATATAAAAATACCAAAGATATTTGAAGACAAAAATTAAAAATTCTATCTTTATGCTAAACCAACTTACATTATTAGAGGCCATTAAGGGACTGCGCGATAAGAAATTTTCCAGCCGGGAATTAACCAAGGACTGTTTTAAGCAGATTGAGGCCCATGATGACAAAATAAAATCATTTATTACTCTTAATAAAGACGAGGCCTTAAAGCAAGCCAAGGCGGCCGATGAAAAAATTAGAAGCGGCGATAAACTCCCGCCTTTAACCGGCATTCCGATAGCCATTAAAGATATTTTTTGCACTCGCGGTTTAAAGTCAACATCGGCTTCAAAAATTTTGGCTGACTATGTTCCGCCCTATGACGCCACGGCCGTGAAAAAAATCAGAGAAAGCGGTGGCGTTATTTTGGGCAAGACCAATCTGGATGAATTTGCCATGGGCAGTTCCACGGAAAATTCCGGTTTTTTTACGACCCGCAATCCCTGGGATTTGGAACGGGTGCCGGGCGGCAGTTCGGGCGGTTCGGCCGCGGCCTTGGCCGCGGATATGTGCCTTTACGCTTTAGGCACGGATACGGGCGGCTCCATCAGGCATCCGGCTTCTTTCTGCGGGGTTTCCGGCTTGAAAGTAACCTACGGCCGGGTTTCCCGCTATGGCGTTATGGCCATGGCTTCCTCCTTGGACACTATCGGACCTTTCGGCAAAACCGCAGAAGATATTGGTTTAATTTTGCAAAACATTGCCGGCCGAGACCCCAAGGATTCGACTACGTCCGATGAGCCGGTTGATGATTATTTAAAAGAAATTAAACAGGATATAAATGGCTTAAAAATCGGCTTGCCCAAAGAATATTTTATTGGCGGGCTTGATGACGGCGTGCGGGAGCGGGTTTTGGCCGCCGCCAAAAAATTTGAAGGACTGGGCGCGGAGGTAATTGATATTGATTTGCCCCATACGGATTTAGCTTTGGCCGCCTATTATATTATTTGTCCCAGCGAAATCAGTTCCAATATGGCGAGATATGACGGCATTAAATACGGCCTTTCGGAGCGCGAAGGAAAAAATTTAATGGATATATATTTGAATAACCGTGCCGACGGGTTTGGCGCTGAAGTAAAAAGACGGATTATGATCGGCACCTATGCTTTGTCCGCCGGTTATTACGACGCCTATTACAAGCAAGCCCTGAAAATAAGAACGTTGGTGCGCCGTGATTTTGACGAGGCCTTTGCCAAAGTGGACGCGATTCTGACGCCCGTGGCGCCTACGCCCGCTTTCAAAATCGGCGAGAATATAAATGACCCTTTAAAAATGTATTTAGGCGATATATTTACTATCCCGGCTTCTTTGGCGGGCATTTGCGGTTTGTCTATTCCGGCCGGATTGGTGGACGGCTTGCCGGTCGGCATCCAATTATTAGGCAAAAAATTTGCGGAAAAAACTATTTTGCGCCTGGGCCATAACTACCAGCAAGCAACCGATTTTCATAAAGAAAAACCAAAAATTTAATCCCATTTGATTTATTTCAAAAAAATATATATAATCAATAGGTAAAATAAAAATTAATTTTAAAACCATGAGCAAAGAGACATTTAAAGACCAGCAATTTCTTCTTGGTTTATTCGGAGGAGTCGCCGTCGTGGCCATTATCGGCCTAGTAATTTTGGGAATCGCTTTTATTAACATCAGTAAAAATTCAAAAGGCGCGGTTAGGGGCGAACAGGCCGACCAGCCAGCGGTTAATGCCAATAATAATGCCGCCGCTAACAACAACAATAATAATCAACCAAACGGCCCAATTGATTTAAAGGTAACAAAAGATGACCATATTTTAGGAAATTTTGACGCGCCCATCACGCTTTTAGAGTGGTCTGATTTCCAATGTCCATATTGCGCCAGATTCCACGAAGCCGTTAAACAGATTATGTCCGAATATAGCGGCCGGGTTCGCTGGGTTTTCAGAAATTTTCCCTTGGATTCTATTCACCCCAATGCCCGCATTGCTTCAGAAGCGGCTGAATGTGCCAATGACCAAGGAAAATTTTGGGAATTTTCTGACGCCGTATTTGTTGACCAGCCGGGCTTAGGCGCCGGGGGAGCTACTTTCTTAAAACAGACCGCCGAAAAAGTTGGCTTAGAGGCCTCAAAGTTCACGAGCTGTCTTAATGACGGCAAGTATAAGAATAAAGTGGAGCAACAAGAGCAGGCCGGCATCGCCGCCGGCGTCCAAGGCACGCCCGGCAGTTTTTTAAATGGCGTGGCGCTGGGCGGCGCGTTACCTTACGAAAGTTTGAAGGCGCAAATTGATGCTTTACTAAAATAAAGTTAATTTTCATTGATTTCGCGGTAGGGACAGGTTATGCGGCCTGTCCCTATATTTTATATGGACAAAAACGTTTTTTTTAGGTAAAATAGTAAAATAATCGATATCCGCAGAATAGTAGATGTTTATATGAATCACTTACTAAAATATCCCAATAAAAGCCATAGAAAAACTATCAATATTCCCAAAGAATCAAAAGAATTGGCGGAATTGTTTGGCATTATTTTTGGTGACGGGGGAATGAGTGATTGGCAACTTGTGATTAGTTTAAATTCTAATTCCGATCTTAAATATTCGCATTATATTTATAAACTTTTAAAAAAGTTATTTAAAATCGAGATAGCTATTAGAAAGAGGCCGAATCAAAATACTTTAGTGTTGGTCTGTTCTAGTTGTAATTTAGTGGATTTTCTAATTAGTAATGGTTCGGTGATAGGTGACAAGGTTAGACAACAAATTGATGTTCCTGGTTGGATAAATAGTAATTCTGAATATCAAAAATTATTTGTAAGGGGGTTGGTAGATACAGACGGTTGTTTGTATATACATAATCACACCACAAAAAATGTTTTATGTCATAATATTGGTTTTTGTTTCACAAATAGTTCTAAAAAACTAATTACATCCGTAGCGCAAATTCTGAAAAAATTTGAAATAAATCCGCATGTCACCGATAAAGGAAGAAGAATTTATTTATATAGTCTCGAAGACGTTACCTCTTATTTAAATATTTTCGGTTCGTCTAACCAAAGGATTTTTAATAAATATTTAGAATGGCTTGATATAAAAAAGAAAACAATTAGCGTTATTTAAATTGGGAGAGGTGCAGGAGTGGTTTAACTGGCGGTCCTGGAAAGACCGTGTATCGAAAGGTACCGGGAGTTCGAATCTCCCCCTCTCCGCCAATTTTCAGAATTCGGATTTTGGGCGATTGTTGCCTCGCCAGAGGAACTTATTAAATGATTGAAATAAATTATGAAATATACAGACAGAGTGTATGGAAGTTTTGAAATTACAGAACCAGTAATTTTAGAATTGATAAATTCCTCAACCATTCAAAGACTAAAGGAAATAGATCAAGCTGGGTATTTTGAACCCCATTTCCCCGGCACCGCAGATTCACGCTTTGAACATTCAGTTGGTGTTTATTTGCTTCTGAAAAAGTATGAAGCGTCAATTGAGGAACAAATCGCTGGACTTATTCACGATGTTTCTCATTCGGCTTTTTCTCACTGTATAGATTATGTTTTAGACGTTGGCTCTGAAAAGGAACATAATCACCAAGATAATGTTTTTGATGATTATGTTAAGAAATCAGAAATACCAGAAATTTTTAAAAAACATAATTTTGATTTAGAATATATCCTTAATGACAAAAATTTTCCGCTTAAAGAAAAGGATTTACCAGATTTGTGTGCGGATAGGATAGATTATTCTTTAAGAACCGCTACCGTTTTTAAGGAAGTGGAAAGCGGAAAATTTTTTATTAATAATCTCACGGCGAAAGACGGAAAATGGATTTTTAAAGATTTCGAAAGCGCAAAAAAATATGCCGAATTATTTCTAAAACTTAACACGGATTATTATGCAGGATTACCTTCCGCTGTCATGTTCCGAACAGTCGGGGATTATTTACGATATGCGCTTTCAAAAGGATATATCTCTGAAACTGATTTATACGCAACCGATAAAATCGTTCTTGCAAAAATAGAACCCCATATCAACGGTGACCCAAAATTAAACTTACTCTTTGAAAGAATGAATAATAAAATCGGCTTCAGAAATAACCCAATCACTTATGACGGAAAAGTATTTTGCAAATCACGGGTAGTTGATCCGTTTTGTTGGCACAATGGAGAAATAAAAAGAGTTTCGGAAATAGAACCGAGCTGGGTTGATATAATTAAGCAAGAATCAAAACCAAAAGAATATTTTCTGAAATTTGATAAATAGGCGGCGTGTCCGAATAATGATTTATATGAACAATAATTTTAAAAATAAAGTTTTATCTGTTGTCGCTAAAATTCCCAAAGGCAAAATCATAACTTACCAACAAGTGGCAGAAAAAGCCGGTCGCCCGCGCGCTTATCGGGCCGTGGGCAATATTTTGAGTAAAAATTTTGACCCCAAGATTCCCTGTCATCGGGTTATCCGCTCGGACGGAAAAATCGGCGGTTATAACCGCGGCCACTTTAATAAAATTAAAATACTAAAATCAGAAAAAGCGATTTAAATTAAAAAAGTTAAAAAAATTATTATGTCAGAAAGATTTAAACCGTGTTTAGAAAAAAATTGTTCTTGGTGCTGTGATCCGGTTAAGGTGCCAAGATTTTTTCCGGATGAAAAAATTCCCATAAATGAAAATGGCCAAAAAATTTGGAAAAGGAGAGATGAGATTTTTAGGTCGGCCGAACACGAAAGTGTGAGATTAGATGTTTATGATTGTATTAATTTTGATCCAAAAACTGGGAGATGTACAGATTACGCGGGTCGTCCGGAGATTTGCCGGCAAACATCTTGTATTAATAGCGAATCTAGCGAGAGCATTGATGAACAGCATCGAAAAATGACAAGCGAAAAATTTATCAGCGTGCCCATAAAAAGAAAATAGATATGAGAAAAATTAATATTGGCATTTTGTTTGGCGGAAAGTCGGTAGAACATGAGGTTTCTTTGCGTTCGGCAAAAAATATTATCAATGCCATAGACAAAGAAAAATATAATATTATTTTAATATTGATCAATAAGGCAGGCAAGTGGCTGGTAAAAACAGATTCAAATTTGTTATTAAAAAACCAAAAGGGAAAAATAAGGTTAGGGGGTAAAACCGATTATGTGGCAATTATTCCGCAAAGCAATGGAAAAATTTTAAATTTTTCTTCTCCCAAATCAAATCAAATAGTTGATGTGGTTTTTCCGATACTTCACGGCCCGTTTGGCGAGGATGGCACCGTTCAGGGTTTATTGAAATTAGCTAACATTCCTTTTGTCGGCGCCGGCGTTCTTGGCTCGGCCGTCGGCATGGATAAAGATGTAATGAAAAGATTGCTTAGGGATGCGGATATTCCGGTCGCTCAATTTTTAACCTTTAAGGATTGCGACAATTTAAGCTTTAATAAAATTGCTAGAAAACTCGGCTTGCCATTTTTTGTGAAACCGGCCAATTTGGGTTCATCAGTTGGCATTAGCAAAGTAAAAAATAAAAAAGATTTTGCCGAGGCCGTTAAAGAGGCCTTTAAATATGATAGAAAAATAATCATTGAGGAATATATTGACGGCCGAGAATTGGAATGTTCAGTTTTGGGTAATGATAATCCCATTGCTTCGGTTCCGGGCGAAGTAATTGTCAAGCATGATTTTTATTCCTATGAAGCCAAATATTTAGACGAAAATGGCGCTGTTCTCGAAATACCGGCTAAAATTCCAGCGCGCTTAGCCAAGGAGATTCAAAAATTAGCCGTTAAAACTTTTAAGATTTCTGGTTGTGAGGGTTTGGGCCGGGTTGATTTATTTTTAAAGAAAGATGGCCAAATTATTGTAAATGAAATTAATACCATTCCCGGGTTTACCTCAATTAGCATGTATCCGAGGTTGTGGGAAGCCAGCGGGATAGGTTATACTAAGCTCATAGATAAATTAATTCAATTTGCCATAGAACGGTTTAAAAAAGAACAAAAATTAAAAACCATTAAATAATTAATTTCAAAAATTATGAAACAAACATTAATGAATTTAGCCAAGGCCTTTATCGGCGAATCGCAAGCCAGAAACCGCTACACCTTTTACGCAAGCATTGCCCGGAAAGAGGGTTATGAACAAATCGCGGAAATTTTCGCGCTCACGGCCGACCAGGAAAAAGAGCACGCCAAACGGCTCTTTGAACATATCCAAGAATTAAAGCAAAAATCCGAGGAAACGATTGGTGAAATAAAGGTTGAGGCCCCGGTCCCAACTACCATCGGCCCCACTAAAGAAAATTTAGTCGCGGCCATCGCCGGCGAAAATTATGAGCATACCCTGATGTATCCGGAATTTGCGAAAATCGCGGAAGCCGAGGGTTTGCCTCACATTGCCGCTCGCCTAAAGTCAATCGCCAAGGCCGAAGAGCATCACGAGGAAAGATATCAGAAATTATTAAATGAAGCGGCGGCGGGAACTGTTTTTAAGAAAGAAAAAGAGGTCTGGTGGGTTTGCCGGGAGTGCGGTTATGTTCATTTTGGCCAGGAAGCGCCGATAAAATGCCCTTCCTGCGACCACGCCCAAGCGTTTTATCAATTAAAATGCGAAGAATATTAAAAACCCAAATTGACATCAAATGCAGGAATTAATTCCCCAACTTATCCAAATCCTACATCAATACGGCTATATCTTTGTTTTTTTTGGCACGATTATCGGCGGCGAGGTGGTAATTTTAGCCGCTTCATTTCTGGCTTTTTTGGGCTTCTTTAATATTTTTACGGTTATGGCCGTGGCCTTGGCGGGAACCATTCTTTCCGATAGCTTGTGGTATTATATCGGCTTTAGAGGCAAAGATTTTATTTCTAAATACGTTGAATTTTTTTATTTGCCGAAAATTAAATTTGGATTTTTCCAGCGCAACTTTAATCATCATTACGGCCGCTTCTTAATTTTTAGCAAATTCATTTATGGCACGCGCACCGCGACCATGATTGCTTCGGGCCACCAGCAAGTGGGCTATAAAAAATTTTTAAAATATAATCTGATCGGCACGGTAATTTGGCTTATAGTGGTCGTGGGCCTTGGTTATTTGATGGGATTTTCTTGGCGTTATCTGGATCGGTACAGCGATTACGCGCGTTATTGGACGCTGGGCCTTTTGACCTTGGTCTTGATTATCCGGTTTATTTTTAAGCGGCTTATTAAATTCAAGGAATATGAGCCAGGAGATTGACGAAATAAAATCAAAGATTGACCTGGTTGAATTAATATCCGAATATGTCAAATTAATTCCCGCCGGAGCCAATTCCCGGGCTCTTTGTCCTTTTCATAATGAAAAAACCCCCTCGTTTATGGTTAACCGGGAAAAACAGATTTGGCGCTGTTTTGGCTGTGGCGAGGGCGGCGATATTTTCAGCTTTTTAATGAAAATAGAAGGCCTTGAGTTTGTTGACGCGCTAAAGATTTTAGCCCAGCGGGCGGGCGTGCCCTTAAAGACGGTTAATTATCAGGCAGACAGCAAAAAAGGCCGCTTGCATGACTTGTGCTTATTGGCCGCTAAATATTGGCAGGGGATTTTATGGCGTTCAGCCAAGGCGGAAAGCGTGAGGGACTATTTGAAAATCAGGGGCACAAGCGAGGAAACCGCCGAGGACTTTATGCTTGGCTATGCCCTTGATTCCTGGGATGACCTGATTAATTTTTTAAATAAAAAGGGCTTTAGCGAAGAAGAAATTTTTTTAGCCGGCCTGTCGGTTAAAAAAAATCAGGGCGTGGGTTTTTACGATCGTTTTCGCGGCCGTTTAATGTTTCCCATTATTGATGTAATGGGGCGGGTGGCTGGCTTTGGGGGGCGGGCGCTAAAAAATGAAGAAACGACCCGCCTTGACTCTCGCCTCGATCCGGTCGAGTCGGAGCGGGCGGCGAAGCAGGCGAAATATATTAATACGCCCCAAACAATTATTTATAATAAAAGCGTAATATTATATGGGCTGTTCCAAGCCAAAGACGCCATCAAAAAAGCCGATAATTGCATTTTGGTGGAGGGCTATATGGATGTCTTGCCGTCGCATCAGGCGGGCGTGAAAAATGTCGCGGCCATTTCCGGAACCGCCCTTACCGCCGAGCAGATTAAAATTTTAAAAAGGTATTCCAATAATTTATCTTTGGCTTTGGATATGGACTCGGCCGGCCAGCAGGCGGCTTCGCGCAGCATTGATTTAGCTCTTCAAGCGGAAATGAATGTCAAGGTCATAACCCTGCCCTTCGGCAAAGACCCGGGCGAGTGCATCAAGAATAATCCGGCCGATTGGCCAAAAGCTATTGGCGAGGCCCAGCCGATTATGGATTATTATTATCAGCGGATTACGGCCGGCCGCGATTTTAATAATCCGGCCGATAAAAAAATTATTATTGATTTTTTATTAAATAAAATCAATGGGCTGGGCAGTCCGATTGACCGGGATTATTGGCTGAAAGAAACATCGCAACGTTTGCTGATTTCGGAAAATGTTTTAAGGGAATTGTTTGCTAAAATCAGGTCAAAGAATTTTTCCCGGCCAAAAAATCGATTTACGGCGCCAGCCATAATGCCGAGGGCAATCGCGGATAAAGATTTAATTTTATTAAAAAGAATATTGGCCATAATTTTTGTCCACCCGCGTTATTTGGGCGAGGTGATAGATAATTTACCCGTTGAATATTTGGCCAATAAACCGGCCATCGCGCTTTACAAAGATTTGGTATTATTTTATAATAAAAACAACAATCTACTGGAAAAGTTGACTGTGGATAACAGCAAAGAGTTTGATTTGTTTGATTTATTGAATGCCTGGTTTAAAGAAAAAAATTCGGAGTTAGAAAAAGAATCCGGCCAATTAGTCACGGAGGTGTTTTTATTGTCGCAAAAAGATTTTTCTTCTCTGGACGCCAAAGAGGCAAAAGCGGAAATTGACATATCTTTAAAATTATTAAAAGAAAATTATCTGGCGCGCGAGATTGATTTGCTGACGGTTGAATTGGAAAAAGCGGAAAAAGAATCTTCTCCCAATCGGGTCAAAGAAATTTATGAACGACTGAGCGAATTAATTAAGAGGAAGAATTCATAAATTAAATTTTATTACCCTTAACTATGTTCCTTGCGAGGAGCGGGGTAAGTTTACCTATTCAGCCCATGGCGATAAAAAATAAAAAAAATAAAAACAAGGGAGGTCGGAAGAAGCGGATTGCCGGTGCCATTAAGGCTAAAAAAACCGCCAAAAGAACGGCTCGCAAGAATAGCCCGAAAGCCCTTAAACCAAAGCCGCCAAAATTTTTAAAGAGCCGAAAATCCGCCAAAGGCGGAAAGAAAAAACGTGCCATCAAGGGCGGCACCAAAAAGAGGGTTGGCGCCTTAGCGTCTCGCATTTCGGAAGAAGCCATTAACGCGCTGATTAAAAAGGGCCAGTTGCGCGGTTTTATTAATGAACAAGAAATTTTAGTAACCTTTCCGGAATTGGAAGAATATATTGACCAATATGAAAAGCTTTTAGAAAAATTAGACGCGATCGGAATCGGCGTGGTTGAAACCGGCAGTTTATTTTCGCCCAGCGCCCCAGCCCAGAAACCGGCTGGTAAGAAAAAAGAAAAAAAAACGCCAAAAATAAAATTGCCGGAAAGCAGTTTTATGAATATGGATTTAAGCGACATTTCTTCGGATTCCATTCAGATGTATTTAAGGGAGATTGGCAAAGTACCTCTGCTTAAAGCGGAAGAAGAAGTGACTTTAGCCAAAAGAATTGAAAGAGGGGACATTGAAGCCAAACAGCAATTAATAAAGGCCAATTTGCGGCTGGTAGTTTCTATCGCGAAAAGATTTACGGGCAAAAATTTGTCTTTATTGGATTTAATTCAAGAGGGCAATATCGGCCTGTTTAGAGGCATTGAAAAATTTGATTACCGCCGGGGCTATAAATTTTCCACTTACGCGACTTGGTGGATACGGCAGGCCATTACCCGCTCTTTGGCCGATCAATCCAGGACCATTCGCATTCCAGTGCATATGGTGGAAAATATAAATAAATTCCAGCAGGTGGAAAGGCGTTTGGTGCAGGATTTGGGACGCGAGCCCATGCCCGAGGAAATTGCGGCGGAAATGGGCGAGGACATAACCAAAATAAATCATATCATTAAAATTTCGCAGGAAACCATTTCATTGGGCGCGCCGGTGGGCGATGAAGGCGATGACAGTATTTTGGAGGATTTTATTGAGGACCAAAAAACCATTACTCCGGATCGGGTCGCGGCCTTGCAGCTGCTTCGCGATTATGTCAAGGAAGTGATTTCTGATCTTACGCCCAGAGAGCAAAAGGTTTTGGAAATGCGTTTCGGCTTAAAAGATGGCGTGTCCCATACTTTGGAAGAGGTGGGGCAAGAGTTTGATGTTACCCGCGAACGTATTCGCCAAATAGAGGCCAAGTCGTTGGAAAAAATTGAAAAGATTAAAGGGGTTGAGAAATTGAGGGATTACTAAAAGTAATTAGTAATCAGTAATTAGTAATTAGAATTTTTTGTTACCAATTACTAATTACTGATTACTATAGTGTTGACGCGGCTGATTTTTTTTGATAACATTTTTAATGTGCTTTATGATGCCGCAAGGTATTTTAAAAATATTCAGCGATAGCTCAACGGTAGAGCAACCGGCTGTTAACCGGTAGGTTACTGGTTCGAATCCAGTTCGCTGAGCCAATACAAAAAAGACGCTATCAATAGCGTTTTTTGTTTTTTTTAAAATAAAACACACCCTTTAATTCCTTTGAGGGATGTGCTATATTAAAATCAAGCAAAAATTCGTTCTTTGAAAGGGGAAAAAAGATGAAAAAAACGACTCTCTCGTTGGGGTTTGTATTGGTGGTCATGTGTTTTACCGGGTTGGGCTGCGTGGGTTATGTGCGCGCGCCTTATGGGGTGGCCGTTGAAGAAAACATGGGCGTATATTATGACGACCCTGCCCGCGGCTGGTTTATTGATGGGTATTGGACGGGCGGTTATCCTTATGGCGGGGTTTGGGCGGCTCCATTTTGGACCACCGATATTGTGGTGTTAAATAATCATTTTGGACGTTATCATGGACACCACAGACCGTATTTCAGGGATAATATAAACCGCCACATTGAACGGCGTCGGCACTATCAAGATTATCAGCATCAGCAATGGCGACAGCATCAGCGATCGCGATATCAACAGTATCAAAACCATCAGTATCAGCGCGAACGGCCGCAGCATCAGCAACAGCCACAATTACAGCACGAGCGGCATCAGCGCCAGCAAAATTATCAGCAGGGACCGCAGGTTCAGCAACAACAGCGTGAACGTCCACGGGCCCAAGAACAACGGCGCGAACGGCCACAGCGTGAACGTCCGCAGGTTCAACAGCAACGGCGCGAACGGCCACAGCGTGAACATCCGCAGGTTCAACAGCAACGGCGCGAACGGCCACAGCGTGAACGTCCGCAGGTTCAACAGCAACGGCGCGAACGGCCACAGCGTGAACATCCGCAGGTTCAGCAACAACAGCGTGAACGGTCACAGCGTGAGCAAAAATCACAACAACATGAACGTCCGCAACAGCAAAAGCGCCATCATGGAAAATCAAAGAAATAGGAAAAAGTTATATAAATAAAACCGCTGACCAAGTCGGCGGTTTTTTTAAGCTCTAATTTACTGTCAACCGTACTATGACCCAATATAGTTAATTGACAGCTGACAAGAGAAAGTATATCTTTATCCTTAGAATGGCAGTCATTTGCTGCCGCTAGAATCTTTCACAAAAGGAGACGCGAGATGAACCGCTTCATTCCCCCAAAACTGGTACTGGCCGTATTGGTCGGCCTCGTCCTGGTTATCTTCTGTTTCGAGTGCGCTGTCCAGGCCCAAAGCGAAAAAGGTCGCGTTCCGGCGATCCGGATCACTGGCGTGGACAGCAAGAAGGTTACCGGCCGTGTGGACTATGTCAACTACGATACCCACAAGGTCGTACTCTACATCTGTCTGTCTAAAACCGGCGGACAATGGTGGGTCAAGCCGTACAGCAACGATCCTAAATCGGATATCGGCGGTCGTGGCAAATGGAAGGTCAATTATCGCACTGCGCCAACCGATAAAAACGCCAAGGCCTTTATCGCCTTCCTGGTGTCGGAGAAGCTGAAGAAGGCGGATATTCCGACCGTACTCTACGGTGGCGTACCCTTCCTCCCCGGCGCCAAGGCGGTCTCAAATGTGAAGACCCGCTAGTGAAAAACGGTGTCAGCTCTAGTTTTTTCTAGTTGAGCTGAGTCTTCATGCCATAACGCGGCTTAAATCAAATTAAGCCGCTTTTTTATTCAAGTGTTATCAATTTTCTGTCAGATTTGCTATAATATAAATAGAATATAAAAAAGTCACGATGAGAACCCAAAAGGGGATAGGTCGACTCGTCGGATGATTAAATTCATTCCTGTCACTAACTTGCATGTTTTATGAATAAAAATTTTATCATCGGCATTATTATAGTGGTTTTAGTTGTTGTGGTGGCGGGAGCATTCTTTGTTTTTAGGAGTAAAGAAGCA
>Ga0265296_1001001_pt1 | contig 35538 bp, 41 predicted proteins | sample MunlanPumphouse1_FD_189073 | JGI IMG/M metagenome (GOLD analysis project Ga0265296, IMG submission 189073) | Groundwater microbial communities from a municipal landfill in Southern Ontario, Canada - Pumphouse #1 | ecosystem: Environmental > Aquatic > Deep subsurface > Groundwater | place...
TGCCCTTCGTCGACGTCATCAACACCATGAGCGACACCAGCCTGCCGCTGACGCCGCCGGAGTGGCCCGAGTGGGGCAATCCGATCGAGGACGCCGCCGCCTACGACTACATGTACAGCTACAGCCCGTATGACCAGATCGAGGCCAAGCCCTATCCGGCGGTGCTGGCCACCGGCGGCCTGTCAGACCCTCGCGTCACCTACTGGGAGCCCGAGAAGTGGGTGGCCAAGCTGCGGCCCGCGACTACATCGGGCAATCCGGTCCTGCTGAAGATCAACATGACGGCGGGCCACTTCAGCTCGTCGGGCCGGTTCGACTATCTGAAGGACGTGGCCCACGACTACGCCTTCGCCGTCTGGGCCATCGACAAGGGCTGGCTGAAGGCGTGATCATCCGACCGACCACGGACGCTGACCTAGCGGCCATTACGGCCATCTACGCCGACAGCGTGCTGAACGGCACGGGGACGTTCGAGCTGGACGTCCCCTCGGCCGACGAGATGCGAGCGCGCCTGGCGGCGCCCGCTGCCCTCGGCCTTCCCGTCCTGACCGCCGAGATCGACGGTCAGATCGCAGGCTACGCCTATGCCGGTCCCTACCGCTTACGCGCCGCCTATCGCTTCCTGGTCGAGGACTCGATCTATGTCGCCGAGACGTTTCGCGGGCACGGCGTCGGCAAGGCCCTGCTCGACGCCCTGCTGGGCGCCTGCGAGGCTTTAGGAATGCGCCAGATGGTGGCCGTGATCGGCGATAGCGCCAACGCCGGCTCCATCGCCCTGCACGCTGCGGCCGGCTTCGAACACGTCGGAACATTCCACGCCGCCGGCTGGAAGTTCGACGAATGGCGCGACGTGGTCTTCATGCAGAAGGTGCTCGGTCCTGGCGCAACCGCCGCGCCCGATGCACCAGGCCTCGACTGTGGACGCTAGGGGCTGAATTAGCAGCTATTTCGGCATTTCCGAACATTGCGCTTGACCCCATCCTGAGTCGCCCTTAATCGGCGCTTCTCCTCCTCGCGGAGGGGAATGCGGGTGTAGCTCAGTTGGTTAGAGTGCCGGCCTGTCACGCCGGAGGTCGCGGGTTCGAGTCCCGTCACTCGCGCCATTCTCTTCAGAACAAGAGAATGGCGCGCCCCGCCCTCGTTAGAAACTTCCCCCAACATCGTCAGGTAATTCCAGCGCATTTCCGCGCAGGAAATCTGCGCCGCTAGTTCAGCGGCGCGATCTCTTGCGGCATGACGAACTCGGGGCGGCCGCTCAGTTCGCCATAGAGCATCGACAAATCCTCGAAGACCCGGTTCCAGGCGAACTGTTCAACAGTCTTGACCCGGGCGGCCTGTCCCAAGGCCTCTACGTCCCGCGCAAACAACGCCTCAATGGCCTCGGCGTAGTCGGCCGGGTCGGCCGACCGCGAAAGTTGTCCGACGCTCGAATCGACGGTTTCCGCCACGCCGCCCGCGTTGACCCCGACGACCGGACGCCCGCAAGCCATGGCCTCCAGCACGATCAGGCCGAACGGCTCCTTGTCGTTGGCGTGGACGAAGGCGTCGCAGCTGGCGATGATCCGGGCCACGGCCTTGGGGTCCTTCTCATAGGGCATGGAGATCACCCGGTCCTCGGGCGGCATCCCCGCGCCTGCACCTACCAGGACCAGATGATAGGGCGCGCCCAGCCGCTGAACCGCGTCGATAAGAACATCGACGTTCTTCTCCTTGGCCGGACGTCCCGCGAAGCACAGCAGGCGTGCATCAGCGCCCAGTCCCAGCTTCTTCAACAGCCAGTCACGGTCGCGACGATCAGGATGGAAGGTGTCAATCTCGACGCCCAGAGGACGAATCACGATGCCGCCGACGCCGGCCTCTTCCAGCCGCTGCGCGATGAAGCGGCTGGGCGAGACGACGCGATCGAATTGCGAAAACAGTTTGGCCCAGCGTTTCTCGACCGGCTTTTTGGCCCATTCGCCAAAGTGCAGCGCCGCCAGGCCGGCGGGGTCCGAATGGCAGAAGCCGACGACGGGACAACCGGCCCTCTGACCCGCCTCCAGCGCACCCTGCCCCGGCGTATAGGGGTCCCCGGCCTCGATCACGGCCGGATTCATCGACGCCACCCAGGCGCCCCATCGGCGCACTGAACTTGGCCAGCGATAGCCGTCGCCGAAGGGCAGCTTTGCGGCATGAAGCTGGACGATACCGTCAGCGCCAGCACGGTGCTTGGCGCCCGGTACGACCAGCGTATGGGCGACGGACGGGCGGTTGGCCTCCAGCCAAGCCTTCTTGGACAGGAGGTAGCGCTTCACCCCGCCGGAGCGGGGGGCAAACAGCATGGTGGTGTCCACCAGGCGCGGTCGTGGATCGGAGGTCGACGCCTTTAGAACACGCAATGTTTCCGCAACTTCTTCGTCCAGACCCGGAAACAGGCGCAGTTCGCTTTCCTGAACGTCGATGTCGCCAAGGTTCATTGAGGCTGCCCTTCCAGAGTTCGACGCCGCAACGCGGCCGGCTCGAGATTGGATGCGACGCGCACGTTTGGAACTCACCATAAAGCGCCCGTAGCCCCGGAAACTGCTCCGCTCAAGCTCCCATTTCCACAAGCGCGACGACAGCGTGCTGAAACGTGAGTTTTCATCTCCCGTTCAGCTTCACCCCTCTACCCATGGCCTTGCATTCGCCTCAAATTCGAGAAACTTGGGGCATGGTGTCGTCGAGCCTGTTAAACGGGCGGCTGGCGTCCTTGCGCGTGTATCCTCGAGGGGTTTCTATCTAATGCGTATTCTACTCGCGACCGCAGTGGCGATCGCCCCCTTGCTCGTCGCCGCCCAGGCTCAGGCCCAGGTGGTGATCTCGAACGCCAGAACGACTCCTATCTCGACTTCGACCGCCACCGGGACTGCCCCGGACAGCATTCGGTTGGCCAGCGGCGGCTCCATCGCCGTGACCAGCGGCGCTGCGGTGACGATCGATTCCAATCACGGCGTGGATCTGGACAGCGGATCGTCGATCACGATGACCAAGGCTGCCGACGGCGCGACCGGCATCCTGGCCCAGGGCGGAACGACCGGACCGATCACCATCGGCGGAACGATCTCCCTCTCGGACGACATCGAAGAATACAAGGATACGGACAAGGACGGCGACCAAGACGGCCCGTTCGCTTCAGGCACTGATCGCTATGGCCTGCGAGTCACGGGCCCCGGAACCAAGACCGGCAATATTCTGGTCGAGACCACAGGAGCGATCCTGGTCGAAGGCAACAATTCTTACGGCGTTTCCGTTGAGGCGCCTCTGGTCGGCAACCTGACCAACTTCGGCAATATCAGCGTCACCGGCGACAATACACGGGGCGTCAGCGTTACCGGACCGGTGACGGGCAACGTCGACATCCTGGGCGCGGTAACCGCTCGCGGCCAAAACGCCGTCGGCGTGGCGGTGGACGGGCCAGTCGATGGCCGCCTCAACATCCAGGGCACGATCACATCCACGGGTTATCGTTACACCACGCGTCCAGGCAACAAGCCGACCAGCGGCACAGTTCCGGCTGAGGTGCTCTTCCTTGAAAACCTTGACGCCGACGACCTGCTTCAGGGCGGGGCGGCCGTGAGCATCAGCGCCAATGCCTCAAGGGGCGTCCTGTTCGACTCCGGGCCCACCTACGGCGCCGCCGGAATCGAAGGCGACGACGACGGCGACAAGGTTAAGAACGGCGATGAAGACGATGACGGCGACGGCATCAAGAATCGCGACGATCCGGATCGCGATGCCGACGGCTTGCCCGACGCCAACGAAACAGCCGCCAAGATCACGTCCTATGGCGCAGCGCCGGGTGTGGTTGTGGGATCGGCGACCAACGCCGTAACGCTCGGCATCGCTGGCACGGGAAACAACGCCTACGGTTTCGTCAATCGCGGCGAGATTTTCGGCATCGGCGTCTATGACGACGTCGCCCCGACGGCGCTTCAGTTCGGCGTGGCCGGCGGTCAAACCGTGACAATCGCAGGCGGCGTTCGCAACGAAGGCTCCATCGCCGTCCTGGCCAACAACGCCGACGCCACCGCTGTCCGCTTCGCCGCAGGCGCCACGACGCCGACCGTGATCAACACCGGCACCATCAGCGCGGCCTCAGCCACCGATGCCGCCGATCAGGTCACGGCCATTCGAATCGAGACCGGGGCGAATGTTACATCGCTCAACAATGACGGCGTGATCGCCGCAACCTCAGGCGGCGGGAAGGCCAATACGACCGCGATCGCGGATCTGAGCGGCAGCCTGACGTCGATCACCAACACTCGCTCCATCCAGGCCAATGTTTCGGCCAACGCCGCCGGCGATCCGATCACTGGCAAGTCGACCGCTATCGACGTCAGCGCCAACACGTCCGGCGTCACCTTCACTCAGAAGGGAATCGCTGGAACCCCCACCACCACGGACCCGGACACAGACGGGGACGGCGTAACGGATTCGCGAGAGCCGAGCACCTTCGGGGAAATCAAGTTCGGCTCCGGCGCTGACCTTCTCGACATTCAGAACGGCATCGTTCAGGGCAACATCGAGTTCGGCGCCGGCGCAGACCGACTGGCGATCTCGGGTGGAGCGATCGTCCGCGGGGCCATTACGAACACCGACGGCCTGCTGGACATCGACATCTCCAAGGGAACGTTGGATGCTCGTCAGTCCGGCGTCACCACCATCAGCAACCTGAACATCGGTGCGGACGGCGACCTGATCGTTACGCTCGATCCGGCCGTCGGCGGCAATAGCGGCTTCAAGGTCAACGGCGCCGCCAATATCGCGACCGGCGCAGGTCTGGGCGTGCGCTTCAACTCGCTGCTACAGAGCCCTACTCGCTTCACCATCATCGACGCCGACACGCTCAATGTTGGAACCATCGATACCGACGCGGTCCAGGCCAACTCGCCTTACGCCTTCGTGGTCCAGGCCGGGGCGGACGTCGCCGCAGGCGATGTCTATATCGACGCTCGCCGCCGCACCGCGGACGAAGCCGGCATGATCAGCGTCGAGGCTTCGGCCTATGACTCGATCTATGCCGCCCTCGACAAGAACGAAGCCATCCGCAACGCTATCCTGGGCCAGACCGGCCGCGACGGTTTCTTCGACCTCTACGAACAGATGTTGCCCGACCACTCGGGCGGCCCCCTGCTGTCGCTGGCTAGCGGTGTCGATGCCGTCACCCGCGCTCTGACCGGCCGCAACGCCTCGGCCGCGCCCGGCGAAACCAGCGCCTGGATGCAGGAAATCAACTTCTACGCCGACAAGGACAAGACGGATTCCTACGGCTTCCGCTCGGAAGGCTTCGGACTGGCCGGCGGCGTCGAGCGCGGCACCAGCATGGGCGCTGTCGGTATTACGGCCGCCTTCACCTCGTCCGATCTGGAAGACCCCGAGTCTGCGGCCGAGGAGGTCCTGTCGGCCAATCTGTTGGAACTGGGTCTCTACTGGCGCGCTCAGGGCCAATATTGGACGACCTGGGCTCGGGCTGCCGGCGGTTACGCCTCGTTCAACGCCACGCGCAAACTGGTGGGCGATGGCCTCAACCTGAAGAACGAATCGGACTGGCACGGCTTTACCCTGGCTGCTGCCGGCGGTGCCTCTTACGAGCGCAACTTCGGCCGCCTGAACATTCGCCCCGAAATCTACGGCGAGTACTTCTCGCTGAGTGAAGAGGCGCGAACCGAACAGGGCGGCGGTGATGGCTTCGATCTCGACATTGAAGAACGTGACGGCCATATGTTCTCCGGCGTCGCCGCCGTGAACATCGGCTACGGCTTCGGCAAGGACGGCTGGATTCGCCCGGAAATTCGCGCCGGCTGGCGTCAGAACTTCTCGGTCGATGCAGGCTCGACCATCGCCCGCTTCGCTTCAGGCGGCGATGCCTTCACCCTGGACCCGGCCAGCATTGAAGGCGGCGGCCCCATCCTGGGCTTCCGTCTGAACGTGGGCAACGACCTGGGCATGCTCTCCATCACCGGCGATGCCGAGCTGCTGGAGGACTATGTCCGCTACACCCTGCTGCTGCGCGCCAGCTTCAAGTTCTAGTCGGTAACGACAGATCAACAAAAAGGCCGCCGGGTTCGCCCGGCGGCCTTTTTAGTGATGGTAGGCGGCGACGGGTTCGAACCGCTGACCCTCTCGGTGCAAATCGCCCCGAATGCCGTTTCAGGGTTTTTCATCACATTACAAAACCCGTTTAGGCAGCTGAATATATTCGAATTGGTTTTGCAGGCCTGTACACGGATTTGTAGCGAATCTTGCACCGACTGCCCCCCTAGATGGTAGGCTGGGCGCGTCTGATTTGCTCAGGACGCTGCCTCGATGCCAACCCAGGTCATCACGACGGATCGCCAGATCTCCAGCCTCAAGCCGCTCGAATGTCGGTTCGAGCGCCGTGTTTCCGGCGCCCGAGGTCTTAGCCTGCGGGTCTGGCCATCTGGCCAGAGGCAGTTCGAAGTTCGCTTCGCGGTCGGGACAGACCGCGGCGTCGGGTGATCCTTGGCGATTATCCGGCGGTGTCGCTCGCCGATGCACGGCAAAAGGCGACGCAACTCAGGCTGGAGCTTCTCAAGGGCGTCGACTCCGTCGCGGCGCGCGCCGCCGCCCAGATTCCCGGTCCGCCCCAAGACAGTTTGGACGAAGTCGCGGAGACGTACTGGGCGGCGGCGGAGCTTGGTCTGCATGGCGGCCGCCGAAGGCCCAAACGTCCAAGGACGATCGCCAACGAGCGCCACCTCTGGAAACGTCATATCTCGGGATCCTTCGGCGCGACGGCGCCGAGAGATTTGAAACGCGCCGGGGTCAAGACCTTCATGCGCAGCTCTACACGGACGCGGTGACTTGGCCGAAGTGGTTACCGAACGTAACCGAGGCGCGGTTCATCCAGCGGCTGAGCCAGGGAGCTGCCGTATGATTACGCCACCCAAAGTGGTTACACAAACCTCGGTCAGTGGACCCAAGCCGCTGTGAAGTAGGTTGGTCGCTAGCTTCTCGCGTAGCGGTCCTCAACGTAGGCGCTTTTAAGCAGTTCGAAGCGGCGGCGGTCGGCGCGCTGCTCTCTCGGCCAAGCGGCAGCCAAGCTCTTGTCGTTGTCCTCCGCCAGTGAGCGAAGGAACTTGATATTGTGCGATCGTGGAAAATAGAAAGTATGGGTCAGAAGGAAGCAGGCATAGGAGCGTTCTGTTGCATGGTGCAGAAGGAAAGCTGCGTCATTCTTGTTGCCTTGCCGAAGGGCATATTTCGCAAGATCCAAGGCTCCATCGATCTTTGCCAGCCAGCTCGCAAGATGACCTTCAGCTACTTTGACCGCCTCTCCCGCCGTCATCGGCTTCGGCTGGACGAATGGGTTTCCTGGCAACTGATACAGAACCACGCTGTCGCGCAGGATGTCGGTCCAGAAATACTCGCCCCGCGTCAGGGCCTGGTTCACCTCGGCCATGGTGTGGACGATGATGTTGACCGTCCGACCCACGGCGGGATCGCGCAGGATCTTGTCCTCGGCCACGTACCAGTAGTCGGCGATGTCGGTCAGCTTTTCATGGCTGACGATCACCAGCAGATCGAAGTCGGACAGATAGCCGTTGTCGGGTTCATCGACCCAGTCGCTGCGGGCGTAGGATCCGAACAGGGTGACTTCAGCACCCGGCCGTCGCGCCGCCAGGACTGGGTGCCCCCGCCCCCGCTTTTGATCGCGGCCTTGAACTTGGTGTCCGCCGGACAGTTGAGAACACGAGGGCTCGTCCGCCGACGCCTTTAGCTTGCGCCTGTACACAGCGGCGGCCAGCTGGGGACGCGGGACTCTCGCCGGTCATGCAGCGCGAGGCAAGCTCATGGCAATGTCGCCACTCCAGTTCAGAGCGGCGGCGGCGGCGAAGACACTCGCCAAACCCGCTCGCTACTCGCCGCATTGGCAGCGAAGCGGCGCACCGCGAACGGAGTAGCAAACGCCCTCCTATCCTGCGGCAGGGTCACGGGGCCGGGCTTCAGGCTCGCCATCCACCGAGCCGTTGATCCAGCGCGCCCGCAATTTCAAAGCAGCCTGCGTGACCTCCGCTTCCGACAGCCGCAAGGCGCGCAGCTCGCCGCCGGCTTCCGTAAACAGAAGTTCTACTTGCGCGCCCGAAGCATTGGCCTCGCGCGCCAGTCTGAGGGCGCAGTGAAGCGCCGCGCTGCGGTTGTTGAAATGCCCCAGCTGACGACGCTCGGAGACGACACGCCATTCACCCCCGCACTGCAAGACGGCATATCGCACTACCGCTTCTTTCGGCGCCTCAGCCGGCGTCGGCCGTGGAGACGTTTCGACGGCGGACCGCCGCCCCAGATCGGGATCGCGCCTTTGAGCCCGCTCGAACAGCAGGCGGGTAATAGTCTCCCGGTTAGCGGGCTTTGCGTAGAGATAGCCTTGCCCTAAGGCGCATCCGAACTGTTCCAGCATCGCCGCCTGCTCAGGCGTCTCGATCCGCTCGGCCACCACCCGAATTCCCAGCTTGGAGGCGATGGCGACAAGGCCCTCGACAATGGCCGCGCTACGGCTCTCCGGCTCCATCCGGGCGATGAAGGACTTGTCTATCTTGATGATGTCGACCGGGAGGGAGAGAAGATGGGTCAACGAGGCGAACCCTGTGCCGAAATCGTCGAGCGCCACCCGCAGTCCATTCTCGCGCAGCGTCTGTATTTCGCGTGCGTTGTCGCCGGATTGTCCCATGTAGACGGACTCTGTGACCTCGAGAATGACATGTGAAAGCGGGACGTCCTCCCGTTCAAAGGCTTGCCGGATCGTCGCCATCAGCCGCCCCCCCCCTGGAAATCGGCGGAAGAAGCGTTGATGCCGATGTGTTGAAACTAGATGCCCAGATCAAGCCAAGCCCGAACGTCCCGCGCGACCAAATCAAGCACGCATCGGGTCAGAAGCGTGGCCGTATGAGGATCCGAGGTGGCCTCCATGTAATCGCCAGCCGGATGCACCTCTCCCGTGGGTGAGATAACCCGAAAAGCGCTTCCAGTCCGACGATCTCCCCCGTCTCCAATCGCACAATCGGCTGATAGTGCCCAGGTTCGGGCGGAACGGATGCGCACCGCCCTGATCGAACTCGGGGACGCTCTGCGCGACCTCAAGGACCCGGCCGACATCTCTTACCTGGCCGCCGAAATCATCGGCCGCACGCTCGAAGTCAGCCGGGCCGGCTATGGCCTTGTGAACCGTGAGGCCGAGACCATCACTATTGCAAGGGACTGGAACGCTCCCGGGATCCAGACCTTGGCCGGAGTTCTGAACTTCCGAGACTTCGGGTCCTATATCGAAGACCTCAAGCGCGGCGAAACAGTGGTTGTGGCCGATGCGCGCGGCGATCCGCGGACCGCCGCCAACGCCGCAGCGCTCGAGGCGATCAGCGCGCGCGCCGTCATCAACATGCCGCTGACCGAAGAGGGCGGACTGGTGGCCCTCCTCTATCTCAACGACGAGACGGCCAGGTCGTGGCCCCAGGATGAGATGGCTTTTATTCGCGACGTCGCCGAGCGTACGCGCACGGCGACGGAGCGCCGGCGTGCAGAACGCCACCTGGCGACCCTGGCGGCGTCGCTGGAGAGACAGGTCGAGGAACGCACTTCCGCCTTGATGGCCACCGAGTCCGCCCTGCGGCAGTCCCAGAAGATGGAGGCGGTCGGTCAACTTACCGGCGGCATCGCGCACGACTTCAACAACCTGCTGACCGGCATAACCGGGAGCCTGGACATGATCGGCAAACGTCTGGCCGAGGGCCGGATTTCCGAGACGGACCGGTTCATCACCGCCGCCCAGGGCGCGGCGCGGCGGGCCTCGTCCCTGACCCATCGCCTGCTGGCCTTTTCTCGTCGACAAACCCTTGAGCCCAAGCCCACCGACATCCGCAAGCTGGCCAGCGGAATGGAGGACCTGATCCAACGGACCATGGGTCCTCAGATCACGGTGGAGTCGGTCCATGGCGGCGGCCTCTGGCCGACCCTGATCGACCCTGGTCAGTTGGAGAACGCCCTGCTCAACCTCTGCATCAACGCACGCGACGCCATGCCCCAGGGCGGCAAGCTGACGATCGAGTCCGGGAACCGCTGGCTGGATCAGCGATCGGCGGCAGAGCGGGATATCCAGCCCGGTCAGTACGTCTCGCTTTGCGTGTCCGATACGGGTGGAGGCATGTCGCCCGAAGTCATCGCCCGGGCGTTTGAACCCTTCTTCACGACCAAACCGATCGGTCAGGGGACGGGTTTGGGCCTGTCCATGATCTATGGCTTCGTCCAGCAATCCGGCGGTCAGGTCCGAATCTATTCCGAACCGGGCCAAGGCACGATGGTCTGTCTGTATCTGCCCCGTTATCTCGGCGACGTTGAGGATGCGAACGAGGCTCTGGAGGCGCCCCCGGAACGAGCCGTCGAGGGCGAAACGGTTCTGGTCGTCGATGACGAACCCAGCGTGAGGATGTTGGCCTCCGAGGTTCTCATAGAGCTCGGCTATACGCCAATTGAGGCCGAAGACGGCAAGAGCGGTTTGGCCGTTCTCAACAGCAACCGGCGGATTGACCTGCTGATCACAGACGTCGGGCTTCCTGGCGGCATGAACGCCCGCCAGGTCGCGGATGCAGCCCGCGTCGCCCGACCCGATCTGAAGGTGCTGTTCATCACGGGCTACGCCGAGAACGCGGTCCTGAGCCACGGTCACTTGGACCCGGGCATGCACATACTGACCAAGCCGTTCGCCATGGACGAGCTGGGCCGCCGGGTTCGGGCCATTCTCCAAGAGAATTGAGTCCGACTGGGTCGATGTCCGAACGGGTCGGAACCCGGCGATGACGGACGTCACGGAGAGGCTGTTCCCACCCGACGCGATGTCTCCCGCCAAGACGGCCCGCGCGCTTCATGACTGGGATCAGCAGACCAAGAACAAGGTGCGGGTTGCGAATCAGCTCGTGGTCGCTGGCTTGGGGGCTGATGACGAAGACGACGTCGAGGATGAGGATGAGGACTGGCAGCAAAAACCACGCTCTTTCGGACGGGGTCCAGCTTGTCAGTCCGGATTTGCGATCGGCGGAGCGGTTGACGGCCGGTCCCGCTGTTCACCAAATCCATCGCCTTCGGCTTCAGCCTTCTCGCGCCGCGCCTGCTCTTGAAGGCTGTCCTGATCGTGCTCTTCCGGGTCGGGCCTGTTTTCCAGGTCCTTGGCGCTTTCTTGGACAGGTTGGGTGTCCGTCATAACAGACGCCCTCAGCTACCGGTGCCGAAGCCATCAGGACCGCCAGCGCCGGCCGAACCTTGGCCGCCGGATGCTGGAGCCGGATCGTCTTTGCCTGGTTGGCGCTGAGCCTGGTCCCGAAGGTTCTCCCGTTGCTGCGGGTTCTCGTCGGGCTGCGGGGTCGGGGCGTTCGGATCCTGCTCTTGATCGCGTTCTGGTTGGACGTCGGTCATTTCGATCTCCCTGAGTGGTTACAGGAAACCAAGCGTTCTGGCGCCGCGGCGTTCCTACTGCTGCGCTACACGATATTGTTGAACCGCATTACGGAACTGGCATGTCATCCAAGCCCTCTGACGGGCCGTATCGGCGGCAGGCTCAGGACTTGCTCCGAGACCAATGTCCGACCGCAGTTTCCGAGTTCAGTATCAAAATGACCCGTACTTCGCGCGTATCCGACCTTCGCCAGCTCCAGCGCAATGCCGAGCATATGGCCCGGCTATCACCCTTCCAGGCTGACCGTGATCGGTTCGAACGGATCGCAGAGCGGTATCGCGAAGAGGCGGACACGCTGGAAAGGAACAGCAAATCTCGCCCTGTCGGACGGGGTCTGAGCATCACGTAGAGCCTGCAGATTTAGGCCGCGCGGCGCTTCTGGATCCTGATCGCGGCGGCTCCGGCCATAGCGATAGCGAATAGGATCATTGCCCACTCACTCATGGTCGGGACAGCGGCAGGTGCTGGCGCCACGAAGGTCATGCGAGCGTCAGCGCCTGCGGGCGGCTGGCCTGCATTATAACCATCGACGCGGCCCACTGCTCCGGGATCAACCGTGACCACCAAGGTGGCCCCGCCGTTGTAGTTGTTGCCGATGGGCGAAATGCCCGCTCCGGTCGTGAGATAGTAAGCGCAGTTTTGAATGGTGACAGTCGTGGTCTGCGTGGCCGAAACCGTCCGGGCAGACGTGAGGCCGTCAGAGCAGTCCAGCGTGTAGGAAGTTCCGCTGCCCGTGATGCCAGCGACCGACGAGACAGGTGCGAGGCAAACGAAGGCGGCGGCGGCGCAGAACGCCAGCTTCAAGAGTTTAGACAATTGGATCCCCAGACATGCACGGCGCCGACAGATGCCAGCGTGCGTAGGGACCCGCAGATATTTCGGTTTCTCGCCGACGCCAACCATCAAAAGAACGGCAGTTGTTGATTTCAGCGCATCCACCGGCTCACGGCAGCAAAAACCCCACCCAGTTAAGGGCGGGGTTCGCGCAGCTACCTTGGCCGATTACCTGCCCGCAGCCAGTTCAGTTTCATACTGCGCAATCAGCCCATCCAAGGTGTCAATGCGCTGCTCGTAATCGGAAACTGCCTTCAGCGCATCGGCCGGACTATTCATCGGCACCGCCACGTCGCCGCTGATCATCGCGTTCAGCGCCATGCGCGCACGGTCACGGTCGGCTTTGAGTTCCTCGACATAAGCGAGAATGGCCGCTTCCGAACCCGCGAGACGGCTTGACTCTGTCATCGTTCTAAATCTCTCGCCGCCTTTAAGCTCAGCAGCCACTTGCCCACCCCGACGGCCACCAGCGCCCCGCCAATCACCAGGGCCGCGACGGTCAGCCATTCCGGCCACGGTCGCCAGATCACCTTTTTCGGCCACGCCAGACTGATCACGAGCGCCCCGGTCGCGATCCAATCGAACGGCCTGGACTGCGCGATGTGTTGAAGCAGGCTCTTCGCCTCGCGTTGGAGGAGCTTGCGGTTCATGCCCGCCCGACGAGCACCATACCGAGGATGATCAAACCGATCAGCACCAACATTCCCAGGACAGCCATGGCGGCCTTGCCCTGCTCGCGCAGCGATCGGGCGTCGGCATCGCGGTCCAGATAGAAAAGACTCTCACCGGCCGCCACGATCACCTTGTGCTTGATCAGCGCGTTCACCGTGGAGCGCGGGTGCTTCGGCGGCAACGGAATCGCCGTCTCCGCGCTCAGCGCCCCAGCCTTCTCAAAGTGCTGAATCACTCGTTTGCGCATCACGGCCGCCATGATGGCGACGTTAGTGGCTGCGTTTGCTGCGACGTTCATCCACCGACCTTTAGAACGGCGGCCCTGTTGTCGCGCGCCCCCGGACGCGGCATCGACCCAATCTGCATACCAAACGCTTCGAGGTTCAAGGGCGAGGTCGGCAGACCGTCTTTTGGCTCGAGGACATCGAAAGGTAGCGCCCCTATCTCGTCCAGGTCTTCGTTCTTGTCGGTCATAGCCTCGCCGAGACTAGCTGGTTGCTGCCGAACGTAAAGTCCCGGATTAGCCCCACATCCTGGCCTACAACATGAAATCGGGTCATGGCGCCAACGGAACGAAGCCGCTGACCGACGACCAGAGTCTGAAATGATAGCGCGTAGCGCCTTGGATGCTCACGCGGCCCGAGCCGGCGCGTCTTTTTTCTCAACCTGATAAAAAACGGCCGAGATTGTCTTTTGCCGACGTCCGCCATCAGCGCGCCCAACCTCGCTCCTTGACCGCCACCGCCACTCCGTTTGGGTCAGGCACCAACGCGACTACTTGCCCCACCGCCAAAGCCTGTCCGCCGACCTTTAGCGGTCCATAGTGCTCCACGCCCTGAGCATCCCGCACCACAACGAACGGCGCCGCCCCCGCCTCATCGTGAAATCCCGTCTTCACCACCACCCCCGCCACCTTCGCGCGACCCAGGACCCGCACCTCCCGCTCCCCCTTCAGCCGACGCTGATTGATCGTCCTGATGACGTCCCGCCGCACCTGAAGCGTCCGCAGCTTCATCTCCATCTCAGGGTGGAGCCGGTATCGCCGCCCCGTCCGCACGGCGAGCCCCAGCCCCTCCAGGTGCCGGAGCCTTCCTCGGCCCAGCGCCGCCCAGGCGCCGGTCATCCCCTCCCCGTCGTCGACCATGCCGTCCATATCCGCCGCCGCCAGCAGCCGCCGATCCAATCCGGTGAACCGATCCGCCTGGGTCTCCTTCCAGACCCCCCTTCTGCTGGGCCCATCGGATAGCCAGCTTCTCCGCGCCTCTCGCCCCGGTCGTCGCGAGCGCCATGTCCGGCCATTTCGCCAGCGCCCAGTTGAGGGCGTCGAAGAAGCGCGCCGCGTCCTCCGCCGCATCCGCCGACGGCGCGCCCCGGAAGGCCACGGCCGGTCCTGCATGATGCGCGTCGCCCGCCTTCCGGTCGCGGACCGCCCGGATGGCCTGCTTGGCCTCCAGCTGCGCCGCCGTCAGGAAGCTCCCCCGGCGGCTGCCTCTCCAGGCCGTGACCCAGCGATCATCAGAAAGATACCGGCGTGGTCGAGCCGTCGCAGGACGGGTCGCCAGCGCGCTGAAGCAAAATTATAGGCCGTCGAAAACCCCAGCATCGCCAGCATGCCGACGGCGTAGACGCAGACCGCGACCACCAGTCCGACGCTGCCCTTGGCGACCGACAGGCCGAGCAAGACGCCGCCGCCGAACCCCCGGTCTGGCCGGGACCTGGATTGGCGACGAGGCGCGCATTCGCCAGGTTCTCTCCAATCTGGTCTCGAACGCGGTCAAGTTCACCAGCACCGGCGGCCTGGTGGTAAGCGCCGCCGCCTCCGACGGCTCGACCGCGCCGGGAAGCCTCCCGGGACTTCGCCTTGCTGTTGCCGATACGGGCTCGGGCATAGATCCCGCCCAGATGGATCGCCTCTTCCAGAAATTCGTCCAGCTCGACGAATCTTCCACCCGCCGCCACGGCGGCACGGGCCTCGGGCTTGCCCTGTGCGCGGACCTCACCTCCCTATTGGAGGGTAAGATCGAGGCTCGACGGGCTCCGGGCGGCGGCATGGACTTCGTCGTCCTTCTCCCCTTGGAGACCGGCCAAACCGAGCTCGGCGAGACGCCGACCCACGAGACGGCTGCGCCAGATGTCGGAGACAGCGCGCCGCTCTGGGTTCTCGCCGCCGAGGATCACCCCACCAATCGCAAGGTCCTGGAACTCCTGCTCGAGCCGACCGCGGTGCACTGCCGGTTCGTCGAGAACGGCCAGGAAGCGGTAGAGGCCTGGCGCGAGCAGGACTGGCCGCGACCCGCGCCATCCGCTCGAAGGAAGCCTTCGGCGGTCGCCAGCGAACGCCCATCATCGCCCTCACGGCCAACGCCCTGCAACACCAGCAGGATGAATACGCGGCTGCGGGGATGGATGACTTCGTCGGCAAGCCCATACAGCCGGATCGCCTGTACGCGGCGTTGACCCGGGCCACCCAAGGGTCGGAACTCTCGGCTGGACTTGCGGACGCCGTTCAGGCCCAGGTTAAGTGAAAGGGCAACCGCTTTACGCCAGGCCGCGCCGGCCGACCCCCGGCGAGGGCCCGGCATGCGATTTAGCGGAACCCCGAGCCTGCTGGTTCGTTTGATGCGCCAAATCGAGGTAAAGTGGCGTGAATTCATACTTTTGCATTGTTAACCTGCCGGGCGTTCCGGCGCGAGAAATCAGGGTGCTGGACGTGCGCCACGACGCCTCGGCGATGCAGGCCTTGACCGCTGTCGCCGCCGAATGGATCGGGTTCGACACCATCTGCCTCTATCAGGGCGAGCGCTTCATCCAGGTGCTGAGCAATCCTGCACTGGGCTTCCCCCAGGACGCCCTGGTCCTCCCGCAGGAACCGACGCCATGGGCCGAGGCGGCCTGAAGCCACGCCCCCTCATCAGCCTTTTTGTCCTGCGAACCACGCCGCGTAACCGGTGTTGCGCGCCAGGCGGCGAGTGAGGTCAGGCGCGCCGTCTCTCCACCAGGGCGGCCCTCTTTCGCCCAATGAGACCTTGGCCGCATCAACCTCGCTGCGAGCAAGAAACAGGGCGCGTCCATCCCCTGCCCGCAGGGCGTCTCGCACTGCCCTGCGAGCGCTCATCAAGTCGTCTACGAAGCGCTGGCGCGCCTTCGGGGCGAGGGACGGGTTGGAACAGCGCCACAGCCGACCCCGCACGACGAAATACCGCCCGCCCGGCGTGACGGGATGTGGGCTCCGAGCGTCCCTTAACTGGCGCGTCGACGAGGCGAAGCTGGAGGAGTCTTGGCCGGCGCGGCCGACTTGGACGTCCCGCCGCGTCCTGTTTTGAGGAAGGTCTGCGCCACGGCGGCCTGGGCGCTGTTGTAGCCGAGACCGCTCGCCTCTCCATGACTGCCTCGTGCCGCCTTCAACTGGCCGCCGAGGGCTCGGGCGTCACCGCGAGGCCGCCGACTTCGGTCAACCGACGGCGGCGGTCACACGGTGGCGGTTGACCGCCCAGCTCTCCTCGCCCCTCCCCGCGCACGGCGTCGGCCGCCCGCGATGGTTCGTCGCCCTTCGGAGCCTGCCCTATACGGGCCTTTCCGCCGCCGCCCAGACGCAACTGGGCATCGAGCACGGCGACCTTGACCGACTCGCTGCGGCTTATGAACGCCTTGCTCCGTCGAGTGCGGCTGACGTCACATAGCCGACGGCGAGCGCGACCAGGGTGTCCAGGGTGTTGCTCATCAGACCCCTGCGGGCCGAGAAGCCCGCGTAATGCGCCAGACCGTAAAGCACCGGCAGCGCCCCGAGCACGAAGGCGAGGCGCCGAAACGGGGGCGCGGACACGCCCAGCGCCCACATCTCCATCGTCATCAGGAGAGGGAGACTGAACAGCAGGGCCCCGCCGAAGGCGCGGCCGAGATCCGCGAGATAGCTCAGCTCCGATTTGGCCCCGTGAACTGCAGCTTGCATCCTTCCCCCTCATGCCTTCAGGGCTTGAGGACCACCTTGGTCCACTCATTGGGGTTGTCGTGGAAGTTCTTGTAGGCCGTCGCCGCCTCCTCGAGGGGAAGGCGATGGCTGATGAGGTCGGTCGTGTCGATCTGACCGTCCATCACCAGCTCAAGCAGCTTGGGCAGGTATTTCTGCACATGGGTCTGCCCCGTCTTCAGGGTCAGCCCCTTCTGCATGAAGGCGCCGATCGGCAGCTTGTCGCCGATCCCGCCATAAACCCCCGGCATGGAGATGCGGCCACCTTTGCGACAGGCCATGATGGCCTCTCGCAAGACATGCTGACGGTCAGTGCCCAGTTTCGTCTCTTGCTTGACCGCATCGATGATGTTGTCCGGGGCGAACCCGTGCGCCTCCATGCCCACGGCGTCGATACAGGCGTCGGGGCCGATGCCCGCCGTCATCTCCTTGAGAGCCTCCAGCACCTTGACCTCATGATAGTTGAGCACTTCGGCGCCGTTCTGCTTGGCCAGGGCGAGACGACGTGGATGGTGGTCTATGGCGATGACCCGCCCCGCCCCCATGAGGATGGCGCTCTTGATCGTGAACAGGCCGACAGGGCCGCACCCCCAGACCACCACGGTGTCGCCCGGTTCGATGCCGGCGTTTTCCGCCGCCATCCATCCGGTGGGGAGAATATCCGAAAGAAAGAGCACCCGTTCATCCTCGACGCCATCCGGCACGACGATGGGACCGAAGTCCGAATAGGGAATGCGCGCATACTCGGCCTGCCCGCCGGCGTATCCACCGGTCAGGTGCGAGTAGCCGAACAGCCCCGCTGCGGGGTACCCATAGGCGACCTCGGAGGCATCCGACTTGTCGGCCGGGTTGGAGTTGTCGCAGGCGGAATACTGCTCCTTGCCGCAGAAAAAGCACTGGCCGCAGGCGATGACGAAGGGCACCACCACCTTCTGCCCGACCCGCAGGCTCGTATTGCCCCGCCCCACCTCGACCACCTCGCCCATGAACTCATGGCCGAGAATGTCGCCGCGATGCATGCCCGGGATGACGCTGTCGTAAAGGTGGAGGTCGGAACCGCAGATGGCAGTGGCGGTGATCTTGATGATGGCGTCGCGAGGATTGACGATCTCGGGATCTGGGACCGTGTCCACCCGAACATCGTGTTTGCCGTGCCAGGTCAGTGCGCGCATGGGATTCGTCCTTGATGATCAGCCGCGGGGCGCGGCGGCGGGAGCCTGGGAGGTGGAAACCTCGCCCGTCTCCATCAGCTGTTTGAAGCGGCGAAGTTCGCGTCGGGCCTGGATGCGCGGTTCGCGCTGCATCACCTTGGCCACGAGCTTGCCCACGGCGCCGGCGGGCGGGTCATAGCTGATCATGACGCGGACCTCGGTCCCTCTCCCGAAGGCGTTGTCGCGGAACTCGACCCAACCCTCGTGATCGACGTCCGCCGCTTCCGTAGAGCGCCAAGCGATTTTCTCGCCCGGCCGGTCTTCCACGATCTCGGTTTCCAGGTCGATATCCATCCCGCCGGGCCCGGCTATGACCCAGTCGCGTCCGTCGCTGCTGACGGACCGGACATTGGCCATGAAAAGAGGAAGATTCCGGAACTCGCGCCAGAAGGCGTAGAGCTCGGACCGTGGCCGGTTGATCATGACGGCCTGGATGGACGAGGCGGCATGATCCCCGTCGTGGACGTCGTCGTCCAGAAATCCTGTCGACGCCATGTCCGCGTCAGTACTTGTCGGCTGCGTCTGCATTGGTTCTCTCCGGTTCTGGGGAGGCGCGGCCGCCTCCGCCAATCATAGTTTCTCTCGCGCCTCGGCCAGGTTGCGAATGAGCTTGGTCCGTGTCTGGTCAAACCGCGCCTTCTCTTTGGCCGCCTGCACTTCAAGGTTTTCCATTTCTGCGCGACCAGCCTGTGCGCTGTCGGCGTAGGCCTGCTCGAGCGTCTCCAGTTCGCCGGCGAGGCGCTCGACGCGACGCTTCTCGGCGGCGGTCGGACCCTTGCCGGCCTTCACACGCGCCGCTCAGGGGCTGGCCTTGCCGACGTCAACGGCCAACCCCCGCTCGACAACCACTCCAGGTCGCGCCCGGGCCGCCTCGGCGTCCTCGGCTTCAGGGGCTTCCCTGGCGAGGCCAGAAGCGAAGATGTCCTGCTGGATGCCCCAGGCGGCGAGAGCCTTGGGCCGGGAGGTGGCCGCCACCGTGAAACGATGGAAGCCGTCCGACCATTCAAAAACCTTCAGCTTGGGGGCCATGCTACTCGCCGGAAATCGCCTTCTGAAGTTCTTCGGCCTTCTGCAGGTGGGCCTCGATCTTGGGCAGGACAGTGCGCGCGTGCGTCGCCAGGGCGGGAGCCTCCGCGTTGTCCGAGAAGCCGCGATGCAGGGTCACGGCCTCTTGGTGGGCCGCGACCTGCTGATCGATGTAGACCTTGTCGAAATCGGCGGCGCCGGCGGCCCTCAGGTTGTCCAGCAGCCCCTTGCGGCGTTGATCGAGTTCCGCAGGCGGGGTCACGTTCGGGGCCGCCGTGGAGGCGGCCGTCTTGAACGCGGCGCTCGCCGCAGCATGATCCGTCTTGATCATCTGAGCCAGAGCCTTGACGTCGGCGCGGCTGGACCGCTCCAGAGCGATATCGGCGGACTGAATCTCATAAATATCCCCCATGGCGGCGGCGGGAACATAGGCGCTGACCAGGTTCCCCCCCATTGTGGCTGCGGAGGTCTGGCCTACCGGCGCCGAAACCGCGTCCTGGGCCTTGTTGACAGCTTCATTCCCGTCACCGGGGCTGCAGGCGGAAAGAATGGCGGCGGCCGCAGCAGCGGCGATGAGGGTCGAGGCGTGGCGCATGGTCATCAACTCCCTATTGATATGAAGGACAAAGCGCCTCCGACGCCATCGGGTTTCCTCTCAAACGTCCGGGGAGCGGCATCAAGGGCGTCGGGGCCCCGCACGACGGGCGGCCGGGCTCACTGTCCGCAGGCCGACACAAGAGGCGCGTCTCCCGAGCACCGCTTGGATTGCGCCGGCCAACACGAGGAACCTGGGCTTGCTGAGAGCGTCATGCGACACCTGCGCTTGCTCGTCGTTCCGTTCGAACGGGGACCTTCTATTCCTCCTCTGAAAGCCCGGAACCAGGACGAAGGTCGGCGCCCCCTCGGTCAGGCTCATCATCATAGGAGCTGCCGCCTTGACCTCCGAAGGGGGATAAGGGTCGTCCACCACCTTCCTGGGAGGCCTTCCAGGCTGACGACTAGGCGACGCCCGTCATATGCGAGAGGGCAAGCGCGTCAGCGGCCGCCTCTCCCATTGCGGTGTTGTCGAAGATGACCCAGCGGTCGCTATCGCGCGAACCCCAAGTCAGCACTTCGTCTAGGATGGTCTTGAGCCGCTCGCGTCCATAGGCTGACCGATACATGACCGGACTGCCGTGAAGACGAAAATAGACGCAACCATCGCCCCCAGGCAGGCCCGCGCCTGGCACGGGCTCCGGGTCCGCCGCGACGCGCGCGGCCCCGTGGTCAGCGAGGAGCCTGTCCGCCGCTTCCGTGAACCAGGATGGATGCCGGAGCTCGATGACGATAGGCGCGTCGAGGCGAGCCCGGAAAGCGTTCAGAAACGCCGCCGTCCTGGCTTCGTTGAAGGGAAGGCTGGGCGGCGTCTGCGCGAGGATCGGACCCAGCCGGTCGCCCAGCCCCTCCAGATCGCAGGCCGGCTCCGAGAACAAGTCTTCGCAGTTCTCCAACTTCCGAAGGTGGGTGATCTCGCGCGGCGCCTTGACCGAGAAGCGAAAGTCCTCCGGCGTCGCGGCGGCCAACGTGCGAACGTGGATGGGCGATGGCGGCGGTAGAAGGTCGTGTTTGTCTCGACCGCGCCGAGGCGCGCCGCGTAGCGCTCCATCCCGCTGCCCGTGACCGGAAACCGCCCTCTCACTTCGGCCGGAATGGCCCAGCCTGCCGTGCCGATCCGGATGTTCATTCCCTCCGGCCCGAGAGGCTCCGCGCCGGACGACAGACCTCCTGGCTCACGACGCGTCGCGACGAGCCGCCATGCCCGGCGTCGTCGGCGCGAGTTCCTCAGCCTGGGTCTTGGGCGGGGGACCGTCCGTCTTCTGGAGACCATCGTCGGGCGGCTGGCGGATCGAGAGTATGGATTCTCCGCTTTTCAACAGGGGCGCGGCGGCGTCAGCGGCCTGGGCATCCGTCGGGGATGGCACCCTCAATCTCCGTTCGACGCCAACGGCGTCGGCGACAACGATCTCATAGAATTTCATATCAGTCCTCATCTGGTTCTGGCGTGACCCCGCGTCGGATCCAGCGCCCTGACTGTCTGGGTTAGCGCACCGTTCGCCTACCCGTTCCGACCGCATTTCGGGCGGAGCGGATCGCAGTCATCGGGAACAGGCGACGCCTTACGAGGCTTGAAACCCATGCCGCCGCATATGCTCAAAGGACAAACCTCGCATGAAACCCGCCGACAAGCCCCCTGTCCTGCGCAACCCTCGGCGGCTGCTCCGCTTCGCCGGCCTCCTTCTGCTGTTCCTGGTGCTCATCTACCTCGGCACGGCTCTGACAGGGTTTTTGAGAAATCAGGAGAAGCGGCCCGATCCGAGAATGACGGGCGCGGAGACTCCACTTGAGCGCGCCGGAGGCGTTTTGACTGTCAATTGACGCACCCCTTGGGTTGTTTATGGGTCTCAAGGAACATGCTGCGCCCAATCAAGTTACCGCCTCCCACTGAACAGCAAGGAGACAGGGGAATTCGATGTCCGCGGATGGGGTTTATGATCACGGCTTCTTCGCCGCCTTGGCCGATCGCGGCTGCTAGGTCATCACTTCCCGGCCAATCGCCAATTCAAAGTCGCATGACTCCGATGCCCTTCCATCGGGTCTGGCTCTTTCGACAAGCGACCCCTGCGCCGAGACGAGCAAAGACGCTCTGGTCGAAGGGCCGGGCAAAACTCGATGCAGGAATCTGCTTCAAGCTGCCCGCCGTTCCGTAGCAGAGGGTAGGCCCCGACCCTGCGTTAGCGCGCTGGGAGAATCTTGAGAGACGACGCCGCGCGAAGGGTGTTCCACCTCAATTGCGTCGCCCTGGCGTCAGGTCGCATACAGGACAGAACAGCGGCGGCTGGAGCCGATCCGGCGGGAAGCCGTTGGCGTCCGGCGCAATGGGCGCACAAACAAGGATTCACTCACGGCTGAGAAAACACTCGACAATCTGTTCCACGACACCCTCCGCGACATCTATTACGCCGAGCGGAAAATTCTGACGTCCCTGCCCAAGATGGCTCGCGCCGCCCAGTCGCCCGAGCTCAAGGCCGCATTCGAGAAACACAAGGATCAGACTGAAGGCCAGATCGAACGCCTTCAGCAGGTGTTTGAGATCATCGGCAAGGCGCCCCGCGGCAAGACCTGCGACGCCATCGATGGGATTCTGGCCGAGGGGGACGAAATCGCTGAGGAGTACAAGGACACCGCTGCGCTGGACGCCGGCCTCCTCGCCGCCGCCCAGGCCGTCGAACACTACGAGATCACCCGCTACGGCACGCTTAAACGCTGGGCCCTGGTGCTCGGACTTGATGACGCCCCCGCCCTGCTTGACGAGACGTTGCAGGAAGAATCACAGACCGACGACGATCTGACCACGATAGCGGATGCTGCGATCAACGCAGAAGCGATGGGTCTCGCCCGGTAGTCTCACCGCGGTCGACTCGGCCGCCGATGGCCGGCGCCCGGCGCCTGCTACGCGAGACCGGGCGCTGGCCGTCAGCCTGCCCGGGTGGGAGGAACCTGTCCGCGGGTCTCTCGTGCGAAAGTGACCACAATCGGACTGTGGGCGCCGGACGACGGCGGAGGGGTTTGAGCGGGAGCCCCAATAGAAGGACTGCACTCGATGCTCGCCGGACTCCGCTATCCGGACTGCCGCTTTGCAGATCGGCTGGCGGATGGAGCCAGCGCGGCGAACCCCGGCGAGCTCTGCCGCCTGTTCGCCATGGTTTCCATCATCCGCGAGGAGCTTCTGCATCGCGCTACGTCGATCTTAACCGCAGGATCGCCGACGACCTGATCTCACTGATGGACCTTATGAGAGTCATCGCCGACGAAACTAAGGCCGCTAGACCGTCGCAATCTAACGAAACCGCCGGTTGGCTCCGCCAATGGTGACGTCTCTGGTCGGATCATGCCCACCTGGAGCAAGGACCAACAGGGTTGCTTGACCGACTGAACGCCTTGCCGCATGCGGATACGCTCGAGGCGGATCTGAATGAGAGACTGGCGGGTCTTGAGCGCCACGCAGTCCTCCCGGTTCCAGAGCCCGTGTCGCCAGGAAGGTTCCGCAGCCATCGTCGCCCTGCCAGCCTGATCATAGATGGCTCCGAGCTAGAGAATTCTAAGCCGAGGCGTTTCTGAGTCGAGGATCGATTGAGGCGGTTCCGCCTGCCGGGTCAGAGCCACACTGCGATCCAGGCTGGGTAGGAGCCGTAAATTGGGGTGGCCCCAAGCGCGCGGTGGAGATGGGTCCAGAACATCCACTAAGCCGGGCATGATCTTGCAGCAGGCCATCAAGGCGGATCGCCATTCACTCCGAGGGCGCGATCCGCCAAACTGTATTGGACAGGTCGTCCGCAACAAGAAGTACTCTTTTCGCCGGGTCAAAGGCCACGCCGACCGGGCGGCCACGGGCCTCGCCGTCCTTGAGGAAGCCGGTGGCGAAATCGATGGGCTGTCCCGCTGGGCGGCCGCCGCTAAAGGGGACCCAGGCGACCTTGTACCCGGATGGGTCCTGACGGTTCCAACTCCCATGCATGCCGATGAAGGCGCCGTCGGCGTATTGGCCACCAAAGCCGCCGCTGCGCGCGAAATCAAGACCAAGCGCCGCGACGTGCGAGCCCAGGGCGTAGTCGGGCTTCACGGCCTTGACGACCATGTCCGGCTTCTGCGGCCTCACGCGCGGATCGACGTTCTGGCCCCAATAGCTGTAGGGCCAGCCATAGAAGGCGCCGTCGCGAACCTGCGTCAGATAGTCGGGCACCAGTTGCGGGCCCAGTTCGTCACGCTCGTTGACCACCGACCACAGGAGACCGGTGGTCGGCTCGATCGCCAGGGCTGTCGGGTTGCGGATGCCGGTGGCGATCGTGCGACGCGCGCCGGTTGCGCGGTCGATTTCCCAGACCACGGCCCGCTCTTCCTCCACGGCCAGGCCGCGTTCGCCGATATTGGAGTTGGAGCCGATGCCGACATAGAACTTGGTCCCGTCCGCACTGACAGTCAGGGACTTGGTCCAGTGATGGTTTATACGAGAGGGCAGTGCTGTGACCCGCTCCCCCCGCGTCGCTATACCGGTCTGCCCCGGCTGGAAGGCGAAGCGGGTCAGCGCGCCCTGTTCGGCGACGTAGAGGTAGCCCTCCACATAGGCCAGACCGTATGGCGCATCCAGATTCTCGACCAGAACAGCGCGAAGTTCGGGGACCCCGTCGTTATCGGCGTCGCGCAGCAGGGTGATGCGGTTGCCGCCGCTGATCTTGGTGTTGCCCTGCTTCTTGATGAAACCGGCGATCACGTCCTTGGGGCGCAGCGGCGGCGCGTTACCGCCGCGTCCCTCTGCCACCAGCACGTCGCCGTTCGGCAGGACCAGCATCTGACGCGGGATTTTCAGGTCGGTCGCAAAGGCGCTGACGGTAAAGCCCTGCGGAACGGTCGGCGCCTCGCCGTTCCAGCCAGCGGGCGGGCTGATCTTCATCGCTGGGACCAGGGTCTCGTTTATTCTTGGCAGGTCGGGGGCGCCGCCCGTCTGGTTGAGCTTGGGATCGCTGGCGTTACCGCAGGAGGCCACGGTGAACGCCATCGCAAAGGTCGCGGCGCTGGCGGCAAGCAGGTTCTTGTTCATCAGATGGTCTCCCGCGCAGAATAGGCGATCCAGCCGGCGACGAAGACCAGCAAGGTGCATAGGAGGGACAGGATCAGGCCGAAAACGCCGACCGAGCTCCACGCGTCCTGGCTGTGCTTGAAGGCGTTGACCAGCCCCAGCACCCAGGCCAGGGCAAGCGCAACCAGATGAATCAGGCTGAGGCGCGACCGACCGCGCCGCGCACCAACGACAAAATCGATGATGGAGAAGACGCCCGCGATCCCGCCGAACACCAGCGCCCCGGTGATCAGCCAGGCTGAGAAGTTCGTCCACTGGATCTCCGCCGTCTTCAGATAGGCGATGTCGGTGAACAGGGCGAAGGGGAAGAGGCTGATCGGAAACGCCAGCAACATGCGGTGTAGTGGTCGAACCAACCCGCCGGATCGTTCATCGATGCTCATGTCGCCCTCTCACTAAAGCCTGGCTTTAGCTAACTGCTTGGCCGCGAGATGGTTCAACCGCTTTGAAGAAGGGGTTGCGTCACTTCTGCCGGACGGCGTTCGACCGGTTTTGCTCGCGACAGGCTCCGCTAGCGGCCCCCCTGGTTCTCAGACGGCCACCGGCCTACCGAGGAAATGCTGATTATCGACCACGCCGGTTTCGACGAAGCTCGCCGGGACGGAACCCTCGCCTTTGCGGCTCCGTTTCCCTGACCTTGTTCAGGAACCCAGCAGCATGTCTGACACCGTCGCCGAGCCCGCATTTGAACCTCCGCCCGAGGCCATGGCCTTTTACGAGGAGAGCCTGAGGCTGTTGAAGGAATCCGGCGTGCCTTTCCTGCTCTCCGGCACTTATGCGGTGACGGCCTATACCGGCATCCGCCGTCCCACCAAGGACCTGGACGTCTTCTGCAAGCCTGGCGATTACCCTCGCATTCTCGCCTACTTCCAGGCCCGCGGGTACCGGACGGATGTCGAGGACGAGCGCTGGATCGCAAAGGTCTGGAAGGACGACAAGCACTTCTTCGACGTCATCTTCGCCATGTCGAACGGGACCATCGCGGTGTCCGACAGCTGGTTTGGCGAGGACCGGATCACGGTCTACGGCCATGAGGTCATGATCACGTCACCGACAGCCCTGATCCTGTCCAAGGTCTTCATCCAGGATCGGTATCGATACGACGGCGCTGACGTGAACCACGTCATCCTGAAGCAGTCCGACGCCATCGATTGGAAGTCCATGCTTGATCAGATGGACCTCTACTGGGAGGTCCTGATGGCCCACCTCCTGAACTTCCGCTTCGCCTATCCCACAGAGCGCGGCCGTGTGCCGGCATGGCTGATGACTGAGCTCTTGGAACGACTTCAGGCCCAGGTCGATCTGCCCGCGCCGCGCGTGAGGGTCTGTCGCGGCCGCCTGTTCAGCCCTCGCGACTATATCGCCGACATCAGCGAATGGGGCTTCGGCGACGTTGTCGGCAAGGGTCTCGAGGAACGCCATGACCCCGTCGCCTGACATTCAGACGCCTCAGCCGGGCATGGAGGTCGGACCGGAAACGAAGCTGCGTATCGCCGCCGTTGGGGACCTGCACGTGGGCGAGACGTCGCATCGTGTCTATCGCGACCTTTTCGACCGGGTGCACGAAGACGCCGACGTCCTCTGCCTTTGCGGCGATCTGGTCAATTTCGGCAAGACAGGCGAGGTCGAGAACCTGCTCGAAGACCTGCGCGCCTGCCGCATCCCCATGGTCGGGGTACTTGGCAATCATGAGCATGAATGCGGGCAGCCCGACGAAGTCGCCCGACTGATGTCCGAGGCGGGCGTCAGGATGCTGACCGGAGAATCCTATGAGATCGGGGGTGTCGGTTTCGCCGGCGGCAAGGGGTTCGTCGGCGGCTTCGGTCGTTACATGCTCAGTTCGTTCGGAGAGGCTTCGATCAAGCAATTCGTCCAGGAAGCCGTCGAAGACGCCAACCTGATCGAGAATTCCATCCGCACCCTTCGTACCGAACGCAGCGTGGTGCTGCTCCACTACGCGCCCATCGTGGACACGGTGATCGGCGAGCCGCCGGAGATCCACCCCTTCCTCGGCTCCTCTCGACTGGGCGAGGTCGTTGATCGCTACCAGAACGTCAAACTTGTAGTTCACGGGCATGCTCACCGCGGCGCGCCTGAAGGCCGCACCGCACGGGGCGTCCCCGTCTACAATGTGGCCTTGCCTGTTCTGCGCACCCTGGGTGACCTTCCATATCGTGTGTTCGAAGTCTGACAGGTATTGCGGAAGGCGGCGATCGTCTGGGGCCTCGCGGGCGAGGCCCGCGGCGAACTGACCGGCCGGGAATGCCGTGGCGGCGTTTTCGACCTCGCCATCAGCGCCAGACTGAACGCCTCCACTCCACTTAGCTGCTCAACACGCTCGACGTGAAGAGCCGGCAATATTATACACCGTTCAAAATTGACTTGTGGTCGCGGCGTGCAGCTGAGATGGTGGCGTCGACGATCTAGATCACGTCCTCGAAATTTGGCGGCAAGGACAGCGGACATGAAAAAGACTTCAGCTCTCATCGGATTCACGGCGCTGCTGGCGGCTTGCGGATCGGAGGCCAACTCCAAGGCTCCCGAGACGAGCGAGACCGCCCCCGCGACGACATCGGCTCAACAGACCCCATCGACGGATCCCGTTTCGGCCGCTGAAGAAGAAGCCGCTCTCAGAGGTCCTCCGACGCAAGCAGCCTTCCCCGTCGGCTATCGCGGCGCCTGGGACTACAGCGAGGACGGTTGCGCCAAGGACGAAAGCGGCACCCGCTTCGTCGTCACGGCCGATGAGATCAAGGGCTACGAGGACACCTCCAAACTGGTGGCGCTGGAGACCCTGGAAGGCCAGGGCGACGCCATCCGCGTGGTTCTGGAGAACCAGTCGTCGGACGGCGACAAGACGATCGTCCAAATCCTGCGACTGTCGCCCGTCGCCGGCATTTCGCTGCGCATCGAGCAGGACGGCAAGACTGTTCGCGCTAACCGTTGCGACCCCGTGTAACAGCCGCCCTTCGCCATGACCGCGCCGTCCATGCCCGTCCAGCGATGCTGGCTGGCGCTCGTCGGCGCGGAACGGTGAAAATCCAGGCCTCTTCCCATGCCGCTTGAGGGCGACGGGGATAGCAAAACAGGTCGGTCATTTTGGAAAATGGGCGAATCCGTCAGACGTCACCAGATCCAGTTCCGCGCGGTATCGGGCATAGTCAGGATGGTTGGCCTTGATGCGACCAAAGGCGAGCTCGGTTTCCGCCTTCAGTCGAAGCATGACGAAGGGCGCGGCGGCGGGGATCAGCTGCGATCCGTGGCCCACCATCAGCGTGGTCAGGATGCCGTAAAGGGCGCCCTGGATCGTCGGGCGGCCCAAGACGGCCAGACGATACTGGCCCTCCACATTGGTCACCAGGTAGATGTGGCCGGACAGATGAGGCAGCGACACCTTTCCGCTCTGCGAGAAGGAACTGTCCAGACGCTCGGCCTCTGAAAACACCAGGCAACCCTGCTCCGCATCCCACTGGACGATCGTCACATAGGCAAAGATATCGCCTGGCGTTCCGAACGACGGCCGCAGCGTCAGATAACGCCCCTCCAGCCACCGCACCGCATTCTGGGAATAGGCGCCCAGATTGTCCGGCGAGGCGACGAGCGGATCGGCTGGCGAAGCCGCCGGAATCTTCTGCAGCGGAACGCCCAAGGCCTGTTCAAGTCGGATCACCGTGGCCAGGGTGAAGGCGCGACGCCCGGACAGGGCCTTTTCCAGCGTCGAGATGCTGACCCTGGCCATATCCGCCAGGGCCTGGCGAGACAGTCGTCGCCGCGCCAGCTCTTCGCGCACGCGGCGGGCGATCATCTGCGCGTCAGCGTCGTCCATAGGCTCACATCCCCGATTGCCATCCCACTACGTACATTTCCGCACATCGCGTCAATCGAAGGCCCGACCGCCTCTGCGCTTGCGGACAATGGCGGAGATTTGCCTCGATTTCGCATGGCTGTGCGCACATCCGACTGCCTAGTGAAAAGGCTCCATCAAGGAGCATCCCATGATCCCGCCCCTCGCCGCCAGGCGCCGCCCTGGCTCTTTCCCCAGGCTCCACCGGCGTCGAGCCTCCCTGATCGCCAGGCTGTCGGTCTTCGTCCTGTCGGTGATGATGTTAAGCTTCGCCTCCCTCGCCCATGCGCGACAGCTCGCGCCGGACGACGAGATCACCTCTGGCGCCCTTCTGTTGCGGGCCAGGAACGGGGCGACACCTTCCGCAGTGGCGTTGGGCACGGACATGGACGTGACCATCACCGGCCTGACGGCGCGCGTGAAGGTCGTCCAGGCCTTTCGCAACACCAGTCGCGACTGGGTCGAAGCCACCTATCTCTATCCCCTGCCCGAAGACGGCGCCGTCGACAGCCTGAAGATGGTCATCGGCCAGAGGGTGATCATCGGCGAGATCAAGCGCCGCGCCTCCGCGCGCGAAATCTATGAACAGGCCAAGGCCGAAGGTCGCGCCGCCGGTCTGGTCGAGCAGCAACGGCCCAATATGTTCACCAACCGGGTCGCCAATATCGGACCGGGCGAAACCGTCCTGATCGAGATCGAATACCAGGCCCCGGTGCGCCGCATTTCGGGAGAATACGGCTTCCGGCTGCCGCTGGTCGTGGGACCGCGCTACGCCCCGTCCGGCGCGTCAGCGACTGACGCCGCCGTGACCCGTGCCCCTGTGCTAAACCCTCGCCGCCATGCGGACATCAATCCCGTGTCCATCACGGTGCGCCTGAACCCCGGCTTCACGCCGACCGGCTTCACCAGCCCCTATCATGCCATCCAGATCGCCGAGGGCTCGGGATCGACGCGGACCATCACCCTCAAGGAGGGTTCAACGCCGTCCAATCGCGACTTCGAGCTGAGGTGGCGTTCCGCCGAAACCGCCCCAGGCGTGGAGCTGTTCCGGCAGCGTGTACGGGCCGACGACTATCTGATGGCGCTGATTTCGCCGCCAGAAAGCAACCGCCGCAGGACCCCGCCGGTGCGCGAACTGGTCTTCGTCATCGACAACAGCGGTTCGATGTCCGGCGACTCCATGCGTCAGGCCAAGGAGAGCCTGAAGCTGGCCCTGCGAAGCCTCTCACCGACCGACCGCTTCAACGTCATTCGCTTTGACGACAGCATGACCGAACTGTTCGACAAGCCCGTCCTGGCGACGCGCGAACAGATCGCCCTGGCCCTGCGCTACGCCGATCAGCTCGAGGCCAGCGGCGGCACCGAGATGCTCCCGGCCTTGAGAGCCGCCCTGGTGGACGACACGCCCGAAGACGCCCGACGCGTGCGCCAGGTGATTTTTCTGACCGACGGCTCAATCAGCAATGAAGACCAGATGCTGGCCTCGCTCGGCTCGAACCGGGGTCGCAGTCGCGTCTTCATGGTCGGCATCGGCAGCGCGCCCAACAGCTTCCTGATGAACCGCATGGCCGAGGTCGGCCGGGGGACCTACACTCATATCGGCGACACCCGCGAGGTCATCACCCGCATGTCGGCGCTGCTGGATCGCCTGACCCGCCCGGTCCTGACCGACCTGCGGGTGGTCACACACGGCGGCGACGCAGAGTTCGCCCCGGCCGATCTGCCCGATCTCTACGAAGGCGAGCCGCTCATCCTTCTGGCCCGTACGTCGAACCTGCGGGGATCGATTACCGTCTCGGGCATGCTGGACGGACGTCCCTGGAGCCGTCGCATCAATCTCAACCAGGCTGTGGAAGGCGTGGGCGTCGCCAAGCTCTGGGCCCGACGCCGCATCACCGACGCCGAGGTCGGCCATCGCCTGGATCAGGTCAGCGCCGAGGAGGCCGCCCGGACCATCGCCCAACTGGGTCTCGACTTCTCGATCGTGACACGGGAGACCAGCCTGGTGGCCGTTGACCGCACGCCCTCGCGGCCCCAGGGCGCACGCCTGACCGAGGAGGAACTGCCGTTGAATCTGCCGGCAGGCTGGGACTTCGACCGCATATTCGGCGCCTCCGCGCCCGATAGCGCTCGGTCGACCGAAGCCGCGACCGACGACCCCAGCATCCCCTTTGACCTGCCGCAGACGGCGACCGCATGGGCGCTGTCCGTGTGGGCGGGGCTGGGGCTGGCGCTGATCGGCGGACTGGGACTGATGGTCATGCGACGTCGGAGCGCGCGGTCGTGAAACCGCCCCCTCCCCCCGCCGCCAAGGGAGGGCGCCGATGGCGCGCCCTCCCGACCACAGGCTTCATGGCCCTGTCCTTCGCGGGCCTGTGCCTGGCCGGTCAAGGCGCCGTCATTCCCGCCAAGGCGCTTCTGGCTCAGGTGCTGCTGGAGCGCGCATTCACCCGGTCGCAATCGACCGGGGCTCCGGTCAAGGCCTGGCCCTGGGCCGACACGGTCCCGGTCGCGCGGATCAGAGTGCCACGTTTGAAAGTTTCGCAGATCGTCCTGTCCGGCGGTTCGGGCGAGGCCCTGGCCTTCGCACCAACCCTCGTGCCCGGCAGCGCGCCCCTCGGCCACAACGGAACCGCCGTCGTCGCGGCCCATCGCGACACCCACTTCAGCTTCATGCAGGATCTGCAGCCGGGCGACGTGGTGATCGTCGAAACCACTGACGGAGACCGCACCTCCTTCCGCATGCAGGGCGGTTATGTGGTTCGCAACGACCGCTTCGCCATCACCCCCCGCGCGGTCGCCCCCACCCTCGTTCTCAGCACCTGCTGGCCGTTTGACTCGAACGCTCGCGGTCCCTGGCGTTACGTCGCCATCGCCCAGGCAAACCTGCGGGCATGACAGCGGCGCTCATCGGACCTGCGTGGCGGCTTCCCTCAGGTCGACGCAAACGACGCCCTCGCATGGGTCAGGCTTTCACGGACCCGCTCCAAAGCCAGCTCCATCGGCTGGCCGATCCCCATCAGGGCGAAACTGCCGTTCAGATCATAGACACAGTGACCATGAACCACCGCGATCAGCGAGCGCGCCAGTCGCGGCGCGCCAGCCTGCGCCTGGTGCGGTAGAACGGCCGTCACCTCATCCACGATGATCTGGGTCAGCCCCCCGCGGCGCTGGTTCTGTTCATCGGACAGGACGACGTCCGGCGGCAAATGATGATCATAGATGGCCGTCCAGCTATGAGGATTGGCGCGCGCAAAGCCGAAATAGGCCTCGACCAGACAGCGGACTCGATCCGGCCCGCTGCTCTCCAGCGCCCCTCGAACCTCCTCGGCCCAAAGCTGGAAGGTCCGCGTATTGATGGCGATCAGCAGTTGATCCAGCGTACCGAAAACATTGTACAAGGTGCCGATCGAATAGCCGATCCGCTTGGCCACTTCCCGCGCAGAGAAGCGCGCGAAGCCGACCTCGGCCATATGCTTGTGGCCTTCGATCACAAACAGATGCTCCAGCTCTTGCCGCGTATGATCCGATCGTCTGCCCATCGGCCGTCCATAGCAGAATCCCGGTTTGGGAAAGCCAAAGAAACACCTGTTTTTGCACTTTATTGATCGACGTTCATTTCGAACTATGCTGCTTCGCCTTGACGCGGCTCAGGCCGACCGTTCCAGTGAAGCTGGCGGACGCGCGCGGGCCGTCCCTCGAATGACGGTCGTATGATCAATCTGCATTGGCGTTCGGCCCAGGATCTGACGACGCGCATCGTCGAACGCCCGGGCCTGACCCTGTCGGAGCCAGAGGTCGAGACCTTGACGGCTGACCTGCGGTCGGTGGCCGAGACCACGCTGGATCAGGCCTCCCTGGCCTATGGCGTTATGGGCGGCGACGCCGAGCGGCTGCAGAACTGCGTCGTGACCGTGGTCTATCAGGGCAAGGGCGCGGCCGCCCGGCCGGTCGCTTTCAACGTTCTGTCTCTGCTGGAGACCGAACTGGAAGGCCGCCCGACCCAGGTCATGCATCTGGGCCTCGTCATGGTCGATCCGTCCTTCCGGGGGCGCGGCATGTCGGCGACCCTCTACGGCCTGACCTGCGTCCTGATGTTCCTGGCGGGGCAAGGCCGACCGCTGTGGATATCCAACGTCAGCCAGGTGCCCGCCGTCGTCGGCATGGTGGCCGAGACGTTTTCCGACATGTTTCCTTCCCCACGTCCAGGCGCAAGGCGCAGCTTCGATCACCTGACCTTGGCGCGTCAGATCATGGCCCAGCACAGGTCGGCGTTCGGCGTCGGCCCCGAGGCGGGATTCGACGAGGCGCGCTTCGTCATCACCGACGCCTACACCGGCGGCTCCGACGCGCTGAAGAAGACCTTCGCCCAGGCCTCCCCGCATCGGATGGAGGCCTACAACGCCTTCTGCCGCGACCAGCTGGACTATGGGCGGGGCGACGACCTGATCCAGATCGGCCGCATCGATATGGCGGCTGCCGGGCGCTATCTGCGCAAGATCGCGCCGCCGACGACGGCCATGGGGCTGGGTGGTCTGGTCGTCATCATGGCGGCGCGCATGGCGGTCCTGCCGCTGATCTACTGGCTTTCAGCCAACCGACCGTGGGGCGTCCTCAGACCCTGGAAAGAGGCCCGATGACCGACGACTTCTACGCCGAGATGACCACCCGCAACTTGGGCTTCGTCAGCGAGCAGGAACAGGCCCGGCTGAAGGCCAGCGCCGTCTTCGTCGCCGGCGTCGGCGGCATGGGCGGGGCCTGCGTGCAGATGCTGGTCCGCGCCGGGGTCGGCCGCATCGCCATCGCCGACCTGGACACGTTCGAAACCTCCAACCTGAACCGCCAGGTCTTCGCCTTCACCGACACGGTGGATCGGCCCAAGGCCCAGGTCACGGCCGAGGCCCTGCTCAAGATCAACCCGAACCTGAAACTGACGGTTCTGGGCGCCGAATGGACGGATCAGTTGGAGACGCTGGCACGCGACTATCCCGTCATCGTCAACGGCTGTGACGACGTGGCGGCGACGGTCGAACTGTATCGCGTCGCCCGGCGATGCGGGGCCAGCGTCATCGACGCCTACGCCTCTCCCCTGCCCTCGGTCATCCTCGTGCGGCCCGACGATCCCCGCCCGGAAGACCGGCTCGGCTATCCAACGCGCGGCACGCCTTGGCGCGAGATTTCAGCTGATCAGGCCAGCGACGCCTTCCTGAAGGAGATCGAGTGGGTGCTGACCCATTCCTCGTCCCACGCCCATGTCGATCTGCAGGCCGCCGCCGACATGGCGGCGGGCAAGCGCAAGCGGATGAGCTTCGCCCCCATGGTGGTCGCAGCCGGCGCCCTGATGGCGGGCGAAGCCCTGTCCCTGATCATGAGACGGCGCACGCGCACCGACTGTCGCGGCTGGTTCCTCAATGTGCGTGAAGCGCGGGTCGAGCGTCCTCTGCCTGGCCCGGTCGCCTGGGCCAGGGGCTGGCTGGTGCGCCGCATGATGCAGCGTCTGTTGGCATGACCCCCGCCGACATTCAGATGCTGATCGACGGCTTCGGCGCCCTGGGGGCGCTAGCCGTCGCTCTGGTCCTGCTCAGCCGCAAGGGCCGCACCACAGTCCAGAACGTACTGATGCTGGTCTTCGGCCTGGCGGGCCTGTTCTACGCCTGCCGGGCGCTGGCCCGGGCGACAGGGTTAGAGAGCTTTGGTCTGGTCAGCCTGATCCTGGCCTGCGCCCTGCCGCTGGGCGCCTTGCTGCTGGCCGAGAACCTGCTGCGACGGCATGCGCCCCTGCCGATCAAGCTGATCATCGCGGGCGGAACGGTGCTCGGCCTGATCGCCGCGGTTCTGGCCGGATCGGGGCTGGAGCGGGCCTTCAGCCTGGCCCTCTATGTGCCCCTGGCCCTGGCGCTGGTTCTGGGGCTGATCCTGTTTCGCGACCGCTCGAGCCTGGCACCGATGGAGAATGCGGCGCTCGATTCCTACGGCCGCGCCCTTCTGGCGACGGGCCTTCTGGCGCTGACCGATTTCGGCCTCGCCTCGCCGTTCGGGCTTAGCGCCCTGGGCATGCTGGGCCTGGCCTATGCGGCGGCGGCCGGGGCCAGCGCCCCGCGCCGCTGGATTGACGCACTGAAGGAACTGGCGCTGGCCGCCACGACCTCCCTCCTGCTGACCGGAGCCCTGCTGCGCCTTCGCCCGCCCGGCTCCCTGCTGGAGGCCGAAGGCGTGCTGGCGATCACGGTCTCCGCCCTGCTGGCCCTGTCGGTTCTGCTGCGCCTGCAATCCGGCGGCGGCGATCAGCAACGCCGCCTGTTCGAGCAGGCCTTGGCGACGGCGGACACCACCGACCTTGGCCGGTTCATCGACACCGCGTCGCGCGCCGCGCCCTTGCAAGGTCTGGTTCTGGCCGAAGGGGCGGACCTGTCGGCCTATGATCCCGCCCTCCTGCGCGCCGCCTTCGCGGATGACGTCGTGATGGACCTGACCCGTCTGGACCACGCCCGGTCCGGGGCGGAACGCGACGCCCAAGAGCAGCTGCGCGATCTCCTGCGACGCCACGCCTCGACCCACGCCGTCCTGATCAGCGCCGCCCCCTTGCGGATCGCCCTGATCGCCCTGGGCGGCTCCACACGCGCCGAGGAAGACGAGCGGGCCATGGCCCTGTTCCAGAAGATGGCGGCCCTGATCGCCGCTCGAGACGCCGGAGCCCCTGCATGAGCCTGACCCTGGTCCGGGGCGATTTCGACGCCTTCTTCCGCACGCCCTTCGTCGTCTATCCCAAGGACACGCCTTACGTTTCGCCGATGCGTTCGGACCTGCAACGCTACCTTGATCCGCAAAAGA